>Ga0181573_10004513_pt1 | contig 11819 bp, 9 predicted proteins | sample 101ome_25_FD_148643 | JGI IMG/M metagenome (GOLD analysis project Ga0181573, IMG submission 148643) | Coastal salt marsh microbial communities from the Groves Creek Marsh, Skidaway Island, Georgia - 101409BT metaG (spades assembly) | ecosystem: Environmental > Aquatic > Marine > Intertidal zone...
CCCCCTCCCCCCAGCCGCTCCTTGATCTTCGCGTATTGCGCCCGCACCCGCACCTTCAGCTCGTCCCGCACCCGACCCTCGACGTCCCAACGATCGCCCGGCCCATCGCGAATCCGCACGCCACCGTCCGCACCGACGACCACCACGTCGTCATCAAACGGCACCAGAACACCGTCATGGGGGTTCTCCCCGGCGTCTGGCAAAAACCCGTACGACACCAACAGCTCGCCGCTCGTCCTCTCCCCGTACGAGATGGAAACCTGCCGACCGGCACCCAAGAACCCGTCCCTGTTCACCACCCGCACCGCGTCCCGCGTACCCGTGATGAACGTCTTTGCCTCCGACGCGTGGTTGAACAGATCGAGGCCCGGAACGAGCGCGACGTTCCCGTCGTCGAGCCGCACGAGCCTCGTGAGCAGCACGGAGATGCACCGCCGTAGCCGCCGCTCCTCCTCTCCTGTTCCCGCTCGTCCCACCCCACTCCGCGACAGCCACCCTCGGACCTTCTCGACCGTCGCATCGCACGTCCGACGGAGGTCGACCGCCACTGCATGCAGGTGGCTGCCAGCCAGCAGATCGACCTCCTCGACCGACCAATCGAGCGCACACGACGACCTGTCAGCCAGCAGGACCTTTCTGTAGAGCGCCAGCGTCGCGGGCTCGTCGCGGAGCAGCTCCTCGTCGGCAGTATAGACGAACAGGTACAGAAACAGACACAGCACGGCGTACGGATCGTCTTCGACGTCGGCGGCAGCGCCGACGTCGATCTCTCTGCAGTACGGGGATGCGAGCGCCCGCCGGGCGTCGTAGACGTGCCCGGCGTCCACCTGGGCGATCGTGGCACCCGGAAAGACCAGCGCGGTCGTAAAGACGCCACGCCCCGTGCGACACGTCCGCGACTCCAATCGAGAGGACGGCTGGCGAACGAGCGAAGCACGTAGCACGTAGCACGTAGCGCGAGTGAGAGAGAGAGAGAGAGAGAGAGAGAGAGAGAGAGAGAGAGAGAGAGAGAGAGAGAGTCAGGGCGCGCAAGGAGCGAGCGCACGACACAATACCCACCGAGACCGACTCGAGGAGCCGGGTGCCGTCGACATCACCGGAATCCGCCTCATTCGGCTCCCGGCGTACGGACCCGAAGAGCGCCCGACATCCCCACTTGGCGTCCTTGCAAGGATGAGGCAGAGGAGGCGGGGAGAGGCAACGAAGAAGCCGGAAACCGCCCATGAGGTTGGAAACGAGGGATGGGAAATGAAGTCCTTGGTGGCGACACCCACGTCCTGCAGGACGACACCCACGTCCGATGGGGAGTATGATTGGGACGTGGGAGGTGTATGGTGGTGTTGGTGAGGATGGAAACGAGGGAAAGGGAAGTCTTGGCGACACCACCCAAGTCCTGCAGGACGCGATCGAACTCGCCTCGAGGACAGGTTCGTCGGGCTGGGGTTTCTCTGCCACAGCTAAATAGCGCGTAATAGCGACACCGTGACCCTCTAGGTACTAGAATAGAAGCCCTCGTAGGTGCTCCTCCAGAGGAGCAGAGCGAACGTCCACATCTCTGAGCGGAATTCCAACGTAATCTGAAGTGGAGAAAGAAGAAGATGCAGGCGTTCTACTCCGACCAGGAGAACCTGGCGCTGCATGGAGGTAAAAACGATGCCGTCGCGGCGGCTCAGAGGAGGTACGTTTGGCTGAAGCTCGTGCTGCGAGGCCGGATGAGCTGGATCTGTCTCTTTCTCATTCCGTTGGATCGATTCCGCGCGTCTCCCCCGTTCGATCGTCTCCCGCGCGCTCTATCATGACAAGAGTCGTCTTGTTGACGCGTGGGCGGAGTCTCGGGGCTTGTCGCGACGAGCGTTGCGCGGAATCTCATCCCGCGGATTCCCCGAGACGATTCTCTCCTCGCCGGGACGACTGGCGCCCGCACCCCTCGTCCCCCGCGCGCTCCCCCATTCATCCATCCACGCCTCGTCCGTCTTCCTCCAGGGTCCTCGGCGACATCTCCATGAACAACCAGCCGCAGCAGGCTGCAGCAAAGCGCACGGGCGTACGTCTCCTCCTCGCCTCCTCGCTTCCTCGATCCCTCCGCGCGTCTCACCTCGCTCCCCGCCCTTGCAACCCGGCCGACCCACCTGCAGGTTCTCACACGGCGGGCTGCACAGCAGCTGAAGGAGAGCGAGAGCGAGAACCATCAGGGGCGCGACAGCTGGTCTGGCCGCCCCCGCGGCGGCCTGCGCCCTCGCAACCCGAGCAACTTGGGGCCCTCTGCCGGCGGAAACGCCGTGGAAGACCTCGAGATGATGCCGCGCTCTGCTGTGAAGCAGGCCGGCCCCGTCCGCCGCATCGACGAGGTGGACGTGCAGGACTTGAAGGATCCCTTGGCGGCCGTTGATTTCGTCAAGTACATCTACAAGTCGTACCGCGCCACGGAGCAGAAGGTGCGGATCAGCTCTTCCTACATGTCCCGCCAGCAGGACATTAACGAGAAGATGCGGTCGATCCTGATCGACTGGCTCGTCGACGTGCACCTGAAGTTCAAGCTCGTGCCCGAGACGCTCTACCTGACGGTCAACCTGATTGACCGGTTCCTGATGGTCAAGTCCGTGTCTCGGAAGCACCTGCAGCTGGTCGGAGTGACTGCGATGTTGGTGGCCAGCAAGTACGAGGAGATTTGGGCGCCCGAGGTCAGGGACTTTGTCTACATCTCCGACCGGGCATACAACCGCGATCAGATCCTGAACATGGAGAAGATCATGCTGAACTCGCTCAAGTTCAACCTGACGGTGCCCACCCATTACCACTTCCTGCACCGGTTCCTCAAGGTTGCCGGCCTCGCTGAGAACGCAGAGGCCGTCAACTACGCCAGCTACCTGGTCGAGCTCGCCCTGCCCGAGTACTCGATGCTCAGGTTTAGGTACTCGCAGGTTGCTGCGGCCGCAGTGTATGCGACCACGAGCATGTACGAGGCGTCGCACGACGCGCTGAGGCAGATCCACCAGCACTCGACGTATGCTCACCACGAGGTGTTGGAGGTCATCGATGCGCTGGCCGCGCTCGCAGCAACCGCGCCCTCCGCGTCTCTTACGGCCGTGCACAAGAAGTTCTCCCTGGACAGGATGCACAACGTCGCTAGCAGGGGAGCCCCGCAGGTCGACTCGACCAGCTTCATGGAGTTCTAGTTCTAGTTCTTGTCGTCTGGATCGGTGATTGAAGAATTGAGAGGGAAAGAACGAAGGAGAGGATGCCGTGTTGACGTGAGAACGGCAATGATACCGCAATGTATCCGTGAGTTTTTCGATTTGACGTGGGTCCGATCACCGGCGTCGTCGACTCTGAGAAAGAGCGCGGCGGCGGGCGGGCCCCACTGACCGAGGCCGGGTGGGACGTGGGAGGTAGACTAGCGAGTACCGTGTATGATAGTAAGATACATCGAAAGACGAAAGGCAAAAGGCAAAAGGCGACAGACATCAAAAGACGAAGATCCGTCGGATGGCGGCGGCGCTCTGCGCCAGGACGTCTCGCGGGTCGCGACCTAGGGCCGCGCCAACGGCCCGGGCCATGAGGAGGATGCTGTCGCTCGAACCCTGGCGCGTCGCCCGCTCGAGCATGGATCTCATATCGGAGTCATCGCTGTCACCCCCCTCATCCTCCCCGCCCTCCGCGCCCACTTCCCGAAACCATGCGTGCCAGTCGTCCAGCGACCGGAGCCTTCCGTCGGGACGGTCGCTCTCCAGGACCAGTCGGTCAGCCGGGACGGCCCGGACTGTCGCCACCGACTTTGATCGCGCGTTACGATTCAACAGCGTCAAATTGAGCGAGAAGTAGACCTTGTCGAGCCGCGCAAACGTCCTGGTCATCTCCGCCGACCCGCTCCAACCGTGGAGCAGCACGGGCACCCTGGCGAGCGATCGAGCGAGCGATCGAACGAGTGAAGGGTGTTGAGAATGTCAGAGATCGCCCTGGAGGCCAAAGGGGTCATCAAAAGGGTCATCAAACCATACCTGCCTCCCACCCCCGTGACGGCTTCCAAGACGTCGGACGGCGCCCGCACGCAGTGCACAGAGAGCGGCCGACGTAGGGCGACTCCGATATCGACTTGTCGCAGAAACGCGTACAGCTGATCGTCGAACGTCTCGGCCCACGCCCCGCTCTTGTCCAGACCGCACTCGCCCAGGCCGACGTGCTCGTTCGCCTCGAGGAGCCCTCGCAGGGCTCCCAACGCGTCGTCCACCTCGTCCCGCGCCTTTGGCACGCGCCAAGGATGAATCCCGAGCTGCGGCAGGACCGCGTCCGGCTGCCGACGGCCCAGCGCCAGCACCATGGGCCAGTCCGCTGGGCCGGTGCCGTTCAAGACGCTCACGACGCCTTCCGGGGTCGCCGGCCTCGACTCCGGGTCGAACGGGCCAGCGCCGCCTTCGTCGAGGTGACAGTGACCGTCTGAGACGTTCCCCATATATATATACATAGGGTCGAGTGCATCGAATGGACTGATCAGTCTCTCTTCTTTTGAAGGGCCCGATTTTGTGCGCTCGCCAGGGACCGACTCGTTCTCCGAGTGTCATTCTTGGGTCATTCTTCGCGATGGCCTATACAACTCTGACGTGCCATCGAGGACACACGGTCCTCCCGAGGCGTGCTGCAGCGAGACACGTCTGCGTCTGGCGTGGTGCCCACATGCAAATCCGCATGTCGCCCGGCGCTCTCGGCCATCCCCGCCGTCTCGGGCGGTCCTCGCACGTCTCCGGGCACGGCATCTCGAGTCAAATACACTCGTCGTCCATGGGGAGCGCTCGAGGCACCGGTATCGGGACGACGGGGCGCTGCGAACGAACGACCACGGCACGAGCAGGGCGGGCAGGTCCGTCCAAACAGCCGCTCGTCGTCGCGGCTGCCGCCCGCCCGCCCGTGCCGTCGGTGCCATCGGTGCCGTCGGTGTCCGGTTCGGCGTCGTTGGAGACGTATGAAGCAGCGCCGTCCGTGATGGACTCGGTCGTCAAGGTCTTTTGCGTGCACACGCAGCCAAACTACTCGCTGCCGTGGCAGCGCAAGAGGCAGTTCTCGTCCACCTCGTCGGGATTCATGGTCAAAGGCCCGAAGGGGGAGAACTGGCTGCTGACCAACGCGCACAGTGTGGAGTACCACTCGCAGGTGAAGATCAAGAAGCGCGGGGACGACCGGAAGTTTATCGCCAAGGTGCTTTCCATCGGGGAGGAGTGCGACGTCGCCCTGCTCTCCGTCGAGGACGACGAGTTCTGGGAGGGCACGCAGCCGATCTTCTTTGGCGACTTGCCGGCGCTTCAGGACTCGGTGTTCGTCGTGGGCTACCCGATCGGCGGCGACACAATCTCGGTGACGTCGGGCGTCGTGTCCCGGATCGAGGTCACCTCGTACGCGCACGGCGCGTCCGAGCTCCTGGCCGTGCAGATCGACGCGGCCATCAACAGCGGCAACAGCGGAGGACCGGTGTTCTCCGAGCACGGCGACTGCATCGGCATCGCGTTTCAGAGCTACGCGGGATCGGACGCCGAGAACATCGGGTACGTGATCCCCACGCCCGTCATCGAGCACTTCTTGACGGACTACGAGCGGAACGGCAGGTTTACGGGTTTCCCTTCCATCGGAATCCAGTGGCAGAAGGTCGAGAGCGAGGCGCTCCGGCGGTTGGCCAAGATGGAAAAGTCGCAGAAGGGCGTCATGGTCCGCAAGGTGCAGCCGACCGGCGACGCGGCCAACATCCTGCGGGAAGGAGACATCCTGATGTCTTTCGACGGGGTCGAGATTGCCAGCGACGGCACAGTGCCCTTCCGCAGCGGCGAGCGCATCGCCTTCAGCTACCTGACGAGCCAGAAGTTCAGCGGGGACGAGTGCGAGCTCCGGGTGCTCCGGGACGGCAAGGAGAACACGTTCCGGGTCAAGCTGCACAAGTACAACGGCCTCATCCCCCACCACCTGAGCGGCGGTGACCCGTCCTACCTGGTCGTGGCCGGCGTGATCTTCACCACGGCCACCGAGCCCTACCTCATGAGCGAGTACAGCGCCGACTACCACCGGGAAGCCCCCGTCAAGCTCCTCGACATGCTGCTCCACCACCACAAGAACACGCCGGACGAGGAGGTCGTTTTGGTCAGCCAGGTTCTCGCGTGCGACGCCACCCTCGGCTACGAGGACGGCTATAACGCCCAGGTCAAGGCGTTCAACGGGACGCCCGTGCGCAACCTCAAGCACCTCGCGCGCGAGGTGCTCAACTGCCGGGACGACCTGATGACGTTCGAAATGGAGTACAACGAACTGCTCGTCCTCGACACGGCCGTCTGCCGCGCCACCACCAAGAAAGTGATGGAGCTCCACAGCATCCCGAGCATGGTCTCGAAAGACCTGCTCGCCGACCTCGAGGACGACGTCCGGCGATGGACGACGACGACGACGACGTGAATTTTCGATACGGGTATCATCTAAACGATCAGTCTTCCTTAAAGTCTACCTTACAGCGCGCTCTGCGCCCGCACGAGCGTCTTGAACGTCTCGTCGTCCGGCTCGAGCACATTGTCGATAATCCCATAGTCCACGGCCTCGTACGGGTTGAAGTACCTGGGCCGCTGGATATCCTTGGAAATCTCCTCCTCCGTCTTCCCGATATGCCTCGCCAGCAGCGACGTCACGTTCTTGTTCGTCTTCCTGATCTCGTTCCTGTAGATATCGATATCACTCGCCTGCATCTGCGTAAAACGCTGCATCGGCTGACGAATCATGATCGACGCCGACGGCAACGCCGCCCGGTTCCCCGGCGTCCCCGCAGCCAACAGCATCGCCGCCTCGCCGAACGCATTCCCCACACAGATCGTATACACGTCCGGCTTGATATACCGCATCGTATCATACACCGCAAACGCCTCCGCCTCATACCCGAGCTTTTCCCCGCTCCCCCCCGCCCCCGTCGAGTTGATATACAGGAATATCGGCTTGTTCGGATTGTCATACTGCAGATACAACAGCTCTGCCAACATCAACTCGGTCACCGCAGGCACCAGCGTCATGCCCATGTACACGATACGCTCCTTGAACAGGTAACTCGGCAGATCCGGCGGCGTCTGCTCGTTCGCATCCCCCGCCAGCGACGGAATCACAGCCCGAACCTGCGAGAGAGAGAGAGAGAGAGAGAGAGAATGAGAATACGTTCGTGAGCGGCGAAAGCAGCGAGCAACGAGGGCACAAGGAAGGAAGGAAGGAAGGAAACGCACGTCCACGACCGCCGATCGGCCTGTCCTCGCCTGGATCCGAGTACGCTGTCTCGCACTCGAAGACTGCATTGCATGCGCCCGGAATGCCGAGGCCTGCGAAGAGAACGCCGAGGAGAACGCCATCGTCGGAGCCGGCCTCAATTTGTCCCACCGATATGACCTCTCTGTGCTCTACGATAGCGGATGCGGAGTCCGTTCGCTCAATGCAGAGTGACTGAATGGAGAAGATGAATCAAGAGAAGAGCCGCCGCGTCAAGGTCAAGGTCAAGGTCAAGGGATGAAGTGGGAAGCACGTGGTGGGTAGGCCGATGCGACTGAGAGAGGGACCACGAGAAGCAGGGCCTCCACCCACCGTGACACGTCATTCCCTGCCTCTCTCTCTCCCTCTCTACGACTATCAACAACAACAACAACAACGACAGCAGCAGCAAGCCTTAAACAGCAACAAAAACCAGTCCAACCCCTCGCAGCACCCACCTCCGCCGCCATACTTCTACTGTGCGTCGTCCACAAAGCAGCTTCCGAACGCGTAATACTTGTTGATACTCGACATCAACTGCTCACAGAACGCCCTGATACTCCCCTTGGTCACATCACTCACCGGCGTCTCCCCCAGCTTGGTCACCGCCAGATTCTTCCCCGCCACGTCCTCCACATTCCCCTCCAACACCGGCATCCCGTTCTCCCCCCTCCCCACCCACTCATGCTTCTGCGCCACCTCCGCATCAAACGCCACCCGCACCTGCACCGGCTCCTCCCCACTCACCATGAAACTCACTGTGAACCCCATCAGCGACTCCTCGACGTAGTACGGCTCCACCTCGCACGGACACCCGCAATTGGCCACGCCCTGATCCTGCACGTCGATCAACGCCCACCGCAGCAGCTGGTCGGAAATGTCTGTTCATCGGTATGCATGAGGGGTACTCGGTGAGCGAGCGAGCGAGCGAGCGAGTGGGGAGGTGCGGGCAGCGACGACGAATTCCCGAATCACGCAACGAATACGTACCGTCACGGGGAATAAACGCCGGGATTTCGACCTTACTGATAAGCTTATCTGCCCTGACGGTGACAGAAGCATGCCGCGGGGAAGAACGCGAGGAGATTCTCCTCTGGATGATGGCTGATTTGCATCCCGCCGGCTTGGCGGTGGCGGCGCGGACGTGCATTGTGCAGAAGAAGAAAGAGAAGAAAGAGAGAGAGAAGTAGTGATTCTGATTGTGGAGGAGAACACAACCAAGGTGGGAGGGAGACTTCACAGACACTCCCCCGGAGTCGTCTTGTTTTTAGGTCTCCTATGATCTTCTGTCTACGCGTATGGAGTGAGCGATATCACGGGGTACGGGTACCATCAGTGTCATCGAACTCGTGGGATCGAGTTCGGTCGCGGGGGCGTGTACGGGCGACGACGCATCGGGGAATGACTGACGAGTTGGAGGTTCCCAGGCCGAGGAGGGTGCCCAAGGTTATTGCCCTGGATTTGGACGCGACTGTGTGGATTCCAGAGCTGTATATGATGACAGAGTATGCATTGGACTCGCTGGTTGGTTGGGTCGCCCGCTCGCCCGCTCGCCCGCTCACTCACTCACCCGCTCGTGCCAGCCACACGACGCTCAAGCCGTTGCGGCGGAAGAATGGGGAGTGTTATGCTGTGCGGGATGGGTGGGGGCAGGAGCTTACGTTTATGGAGGATGCGAAGCGTGTGATTCAGATTGTGAGCGGGTGGGAGGGTTGTATGTTGGCGTATGTGAGTAGGACGACGGAGGTGGAGGCGGCGCACTTGGCGATTGAGCATTTGCACGTGGAGTTTGATGAGCGGGTCAAGGTCGGGAGGACCATGGGGGACGTGATGGACCATCACGAGATATACCCGGGGAGTAAAGTTGGGCACTTTACGGAGCTGAAGAAGGCGCTGGGGGTGGCGTTTACGGACATGCTGTTTCTGGACAACGAGAGCTGGTGCGTGGTATGGTTACGAAGAGAGAGAGAGAGAGAGGGAGGGAGGGAGGGAGGGAGAGAGATGGCTGGCTGGGTCGCTTACTGACGTACTCGCGCTCGCTCGGCCGCTCGCAGGAACACGAAGGAGGTGAGTCGGGAGTTGGGCGTGTGCAGCGTGCACTGCCCGAGGGGACTGACGATGAAAGCCTTTGAAGAGGGGCTCGCGCTGTTCGATGCGATGCATACGTTCATCGAGCAGGGTGGCACGTGTTGAGACAGGGAGGGAGGGAGCTCGAGAGAGGTCGACCGCCGGGCGCTCAGTCTTCGCCGCACGCCACGTGCTCACTCGCGCTACGCGCATCGCTCGTTCGCAGGCTCGAAGCGGGATGCCAGGAAGATGGCACATGCGACTGTGCGGTAGAGGAGAAGAGATTTGTCCATCGACGACTTGCAACTCGCAACAACAAAGGTTAGCGTTTCTTGCCGACGACGGCCTTGGTGCTGACAGACTCTTTCAGCGTCACCGTCCTGTTGAGAACCGGGAGGCCTCGCGTCACGGTGTCCGCGTCCACGACGAAGAACCCGAGGCGTTCGAGCTGCATCCTCGTTCCGACGGGCGCCTTGGAGACGCGCTCCGTGCACAGGCCCTTGACGACGACCAGGTTGTCGGGGTTGAGCTCGTCGAGCCAGTCGCCGCCCCCCTCGCCCTCCTCGCCCTCCTCGCCCTCCTCGCCCTCCTCGCCCCCCTCCCTGGCGTCCGACTTGAACAGCGTGCCGTACAGCCTGGCCTCGAAGGGCTCGCTCGGCTGGCCGACCCAGTTGAGGACGCCCTTGGGCGGCTTCCTCCCCGCGGACAAAAAGTCCCTGTCGACGTCTGCGTGGAGTTCGACGACGTTGCCATCGGCGTCCGTCTTGAACGACGTGCACGTGATGGGGTACGCGTACCGCAGCATGACCGACTTGCCCGGCGCCAGGCCGTAGTACCCCTTGGCGTCCTCCGGCCTGAAGTCGGTCGACTCGATGTACACAACCTTGGAGAAGGGCACGGGGTACGTCTCCTCCGTGCGCCCGGGAAACACCCTGGCCTCGACCTGCTCCAGGTGGCCGTCCGGCAGGTTGTCAATCACCACCTTGAGAGGTCGCAACACCGCGAGCGCGCGCTCCGACGTGGCGTCCAGCTCGACGCGCACGCGATGCTCCAGCTTGTGCGGGTGGATCTCGCTCTCGTTCCTCGTGATGCCGAGCTCCTTGCAGAACAGGTTGATGCTCTCCGGCGTGACGCCCCGGCGCCGCAGCCCGGCCAGCGTCATCAGCCTGGGGTCGTCCCACCCGGCCACGTGCCCGTCCGTCACCAGCTTGTTCAGCTTCCTCTTGGACAGCACCGTGTGCGAGATGTTGAGCCTCGAGTACTCCCAAACCACCGGCTTGTACAAACCCAGCACGTCCAGCAGCCAGTAGTAGCTCGCGCGCCTCGTCTCAAACTCCAGCGTGCACAGCGAGTGGGTGATGTTCTCCAGCGAGTCGACGATGCAATGGGTGTAGTCGTACGACGGGTAGATGCACCACCTGTCTCCCGCCTTGGGATGCGGCACAAACTTGATCCTGTACGCAATCAGGTCAAACATGTTGTAGTTCTCGTTCTTATGGTCCTGACGCATCCGCAACGTCGCCTTCCCCTCGTCCACCAGCCCCTTGCGCATGTCCTCGAACAGCTTGAGCGACTCCTCCTTGGGCCGATCGCGCCACGGCGACGGCTCCCGCCGCTCCCGGGACGCCTTGATCTCCTCCCCGGTCTGATGACACACGTACGCGTTCCCACTCTCGATCAACTTCACCGCCAGCGCATGCAACGTATCGAAGTAGTCCGACGAGTACGTCACCTTGAACGGCTTCCACCCCAGCCACGACACAATGTCCTGAATATGGTCGATATACTCCTGCTTCTCCGCCTCCGGATTCGTATCATCGTACCGCAGGTAACAGTTCCCCCCGTACTGCGCCGCCATCCCGAAATCGATGAACATCGCCTTGGCATGCCCGATATGCAGATACCCGTTTGGCTCTGGCGGAAACCGCGTCATCACCTTCCCCTCCGTCTCCCCCAGATGCTTCCTCAACTCGGCCGCCGTGTTCGCAATCTGCATCTGCCTCCCGTCCGACATATACACCGTCGTATGCACCTGGTTATTATCCCCCGGCTTTGGAAAGAACGCATACGGATCCGCCGTCTTCCAGAGCTCCTCCGGGTCCTCCTTCTTGTCCGCCGGCTTCTCCGTCTTCGTTTTGGTAGTCGCCGTCGCCGTCGTCGTCGTACTACTACTACTACTACTACCCGCCTTTTTCTTCTTCCCCTTGCTCCCCTTGCCCCCCGCCGCCGCCTCATCGTCCTCCTTCGTCCGCGGCCCCAGAATCTCCCCCACCCTCGCGTCCAGCTCCTCCTTCACCACCTTCGCATCCGCCCATTTCAGCCTCCCCAGCACCTGACCCATCAACGGAAACGTATTCATCCCGTACCGCTCCTCCCGCAGCCGCGCCGCCACCCCCGCCCCCTCCAGCACCTCACACACCGCCGCCCGCACGTCCTCCCTCGTCACCTCCACCCCCACCCCGCTCGCCTCCTCCAACGCCCCCGCCGCCACCCCCTCG
>Ga0181573_10004514_pt1 | contig 11817 bp, 8 predicted proteins | sample 101ome_25_FD_148643 | JGI IMG/M metagenome (GOLD analysis project Ga0181573, IMG submission 148643) | Coastal salt marsh microbial communities from the Groves Creek Marsh, Skidaway Island, Georgia - 101409BT metaG (spades assembly) | ecosystem: Environmental > Aquatic > Marine > Intertidal zone...
GGGGGGGGGGGGGGGGCGGGGGGGGACGGCGGTCGGACGGTCGATCGGACGGGTCCAGCGGGGGCCGGGCCCCGCCGGCGCCGACCCGCCGCCCCTCCGCCGTTCAACCCGCCCTTTCCCTCTCCGTGGGGCTTGACGGCCGGCCCCGACGACCCGGACGTCGACGGGCCCGCGTCGTCCGTCGTCATCCATCGAGGGCGGAGGGGCGGGGGCAGGCACCCGGGGGGTATCTGCGGCCGGCGCCCGGCGGCCGTGGCGAGGGCGGGCGCGGTGGGGCCAGGCGTCGACGACGGGGCCGGCTTCGCCGACGACCACGACCAGAAATGCCCCGAGCGCGGATCGAGGCGCGTCGCTCGTCTGGCGGCGCGGATCATCGGAACTGTCGTGCTGCTCCCGATGTCAGCGGGTCGGGACGAGCCGTCGTCTCAAGGCGTGCGGGGGTTTTTTTTTGTGGAGTTGCCCGCCGGGCGGGGGGTCTTGGGAGTCGCGACGTCTAGAACAAGCCAATCAGTCAATGACTTGTACATTGATCGAGCCAATAGCTCCTCCTCGATCCACCAAGCACAAAAGCGTTCACCTCCCACCGTCGATCGCGCCGCGGGGACCTCGCCACCGCCCGCGTCTCCTTTGTCGCGACGATGACGGCCGACACGGATACGGCCGGCGGCCTGGCTCCCCTCAAGGCTACGAACGAGCTGCTCGGCATCACAATTAGGTGAGTCGCGGCTCGTCAGGCTGTTCATTTCTCTCTCGTCAGCGACGGCGGCCGCTACCTGGCCGCCTCCCTACAGGCTATATCGAGCGCACTCAGCCCACGACTCAAGTTCGCTCAACATCCATCACCTATCTTCTCCCCAGTCACGACTACGATGGCGCCCTCGACCTCGACTTGGGCCACCTCCTCGCTGCCGACCCCGCACCTCTCCCCGCCGGCACCCTCGCCGCCCGCCCCGAGCGCCTCGTCTCCCGCCAGGCCGCCGCCGTCGTCGCCGCCTTGCTCAAAGCCGTAAGACGGCTCCCCTCCACCCCTGTTCCCGAGGGCCTGGGACGCCTCGTCGAGCTCCCGCCGCCAAAGACCGCCCTACCCCGCGAGAAGCCCCTTCCTGCACCCCGTCCCCCCACCAAGTGGGAGAAGTTCGCGCAGGAGAAGGGCATCGTCAGCCGAAAGACGAAACGTTCGAAAATGGTTTTCGACGACACCGCCACGGACGAACACACTGGAGAGAAGGGGGCGTGGCGCCGCCGGCACGGCACAGGTCGCATCGAGGATGGCCGCGACGTAGGTTTCATCGACGCCAAGCCCTCGGACGAGCCCGGCGTGGACCCCTTTGCGGCGCTTGGCGCCGAGCGGAAGGCGAACAAGAAGGAGAACGAGAAGAAGCGCGTGGCGAACTTGAGGCACGCGGCGACCAAGGGGGGGCAGGGCGCCCTGCCCGCGACCGTGCGGCTCACCGCCGGGCTCGACCCCTCGGGCGCCGCGGGGCGCAAGAAGGGGGGCTACCTTGAGGATCGCGGGGCGGGCGGCGCCGGCAAGGGGCCCAAGGAGCGGCTGACGCGGCGCGATCTCCTGCCCGAGGTCGTCGAGACGGCGCGGCGGGCGGGGGTGTCGACGGCGTCGCTGGGAAAGTTCGACAAGAGGAGCAGGGGCGAGGCGGCGGCGGACAGGGACCACGCCCGCGTCGTCGGGGCCGGCGCGCGGCGCAAGCACCTCCCGACCACGGACACGAGCGGACGGGAGCGGGACGTGTCGGCCAACATCGTCGGGCGGATCCTGAGGGAGCGGGCGGACGACATCGTGGACCTGGACAGGGCGGCGGCCAAGGGAGAGCGCGCCGCCGGGGCCGAGCGCACCGCCGCCCGCGTGGCCGAGGCGCGGGCGGCGGGAGGACGGGTGGACACCAAGATCGCGCGGGGCAAGGGCGGCAAGGCGCTCCACAAGAGAAAGGGAGCGACGCAGGACGCGCGGCTGACCAAGACGCGGGGCGGGGGGACGAGCAAGGGGGGAAGACCTGCGGGCGCGGGGAGAGACCCTCACCGTGCCCTCGGGACTGGCGGGCGCAAGGGGACGGACCGGGGCGCGCGCAAGGGGGGTCTCGGGGGGCCAGACCTGCGGAGCAAGGGCGGTGGAAAGAAGGGCGGCAAGCGGTGAAGAGAGAGTGGTTAAGCATCCTAAACCTCGATTGTCCAAAATCCATGTCTCCGACCACCGCCCACGAGCCTCCAATTGGCGCCTCCTCGACTCTCGGACAGCCCCCTGATCACCATCGCGCCCTCCAGATCAGATCGTGACCCCCCCTCGGCTCGCCGGCGCCCCTACCACGGCCGCCTCGCCCGCCACCCGGGCGTAGTTGCGGTAGTTGCCCAGCAGGAGATCGAATTCGTCGCTGCGTCGATAGTCGAGGCCGTTGCGCGCCGCAAACGCCTCCACCAAGGGAGCCACCTTGGCGAGTTTGTACCGCGGCAGGGTCGGAAACAGATGGTGTTCGGCTTGCCACTGCATCCCGCCCCACACCCACCCGTGGAAACGGTTGCGGCACACAGCGTCGCGGGTGGTGGCCAGCTGGGCGGACACCCAGCAGTCGGGAGCAGCGGTCAGCAGGTCCTCTGACTGGTGCGTGGCGCTTGTGATGTTGGCCATCAGCAGTCCCGCAAAGAGGGTCGCCGCAATGTTCGTGCCGAGCCCGAAGACGGCCCCAAACACTGCGTAGTGAACCACCAAGGCCAACAGCTCGTCCCGGATCCCTCTGCGGTAGGCGACGACAGCCGAGTCGACCCGCCACACGACGTGGAGGAGAGAGAAGAGAGCGCCGCAGTAGATGTTCTGCCATCTCCTCCACAACTTGTCGCGGGACGGGTCCGGGGCCCACAGCCACAGCAACGGGCCGCCGGAGAGGTCCTCGTCGAGGCCCATGACGTTAGTGGCAGCGTGGTGTGTGTTGTGCTTGTCACTCCACATCGTGGCGGAGAAGCCTGCCGCGTACCCACCGAAGTGGCGCAGGGCTGCGGGGAAGGGGCCCCGGCCATGGATAAAGTCGTGGGCGAGCCACCCAGCCTGCGGTGGGAAAAAGTTATGGGTAGACGGTGAGGGGGTGGACGAGAGAAAGAGGTGAGAGCGAGATCAACAATCCCGCGGCGCCGTTGCGTCGTCTCCTCCATACTTCTCCTCCATCTCTCGCCTGACAGAAGGCAAGCCCCAGCGGCGCCCAGGCGAAGCTGTGGAGTAGGGCGGCTCCTGCGGGGTCGGATGCCAACGGCCCGAACGAGAGGAACGACCCGTCGGCTTCGCCTCCTGCCCGGGCCATCCACACGCTGCACCCCATCAGGAGGAACCAGGGCGCCACCTGCCGCACCTCCTCCACCCAGTCGCGTTCGAACCAACCATCGGCGATCAGTTCCGCTCGGAAGGCGCGGAAGGCCAGGGTGGCGGCGGAGTCGGCGGGAACACCGACGGGAACGTCCTCGGGGGCGGCGCGGGGCAGACGGCTCAACCGAGCCAAGGCCTCATCCGAGTGGATAGCCGCAATGACGTCGGTGGCGTCGCGGTTGCGGAAGAGCTCCAGAAAGCCGGCGCCGGCAGGGTGGGCTGCGGCCCAGCGGCTGAGATCGAGCCACTCGCCGTCGATGCGCACGACGAGGGGGGGTTGGGTCGGGGGGGAGCCTGGCGACGGCGTGGACGCCGTCGGCGTCGGCGTCGTGGCCGTGATGGAAGCGCAGGTGGCGGCGGGGTCATCCTCGCCGACGACGGGAGCGCATGACTCCGTCGACGGGCCTGCAGTCGAAACATCGTCCTCATCGAGGCGACGAGGCTCCAGTGCGGGGGACGCGAGCGCCGAGGCACCAGTGTGGGGACGGCTGCACTTCGTGGCTGGCACGAAGGGGGCAGCCGTGCGCAAAGGCACGACTCCCGCGCGCAAAGGAGCAGCGCGACTTAATATAATACCCACCATGACCCTCCCACCAGACTTCTGGCGGCCGTCGAGGGGAAGGGACAACTTCGTCGGCGCCAGAGGCGAGCGAGGGCGGTCGAGCTGAGGGACTCTCTGCCTTGAATCCCGGCCCCCCTCCTCCCTGCCCCTCCTCCGACCTGGCGCCGCTCTTCTGTCGCGCCAGGGCGAACACCATGCCCGGTTTCGGAGGCGGCCTGATGCCGTGGGTGCCACCGTCGGGCGAGTGGGAGAGGGCGAAAGTGGGGAGGGAGAGCGGAGGGGCGTTCCGCTCGCGGCGACCCTGAGCTACCTCTTTTCCGGTCCAGCGACGTCTTTTTTCCTGGTGTCCCCACTCTCGACCCGAGATCCCTCGACGCCGCGCCGCAAGCGACGCGGAAGAGCCGTGTAAAGCGCGGAGCCGTGCTATTATCTCTCTCTCGACTCGCCTCGTCGACCGTCGACGCCGGCGAGCAGCTCTGTCGACGAAGAGCCGGTCTTCTGTTGCACTCGCGCCACGAATGGCCGATCCGCGCTCACGCGTCCCCTTCCCCGTCCGGGGCCGAGGCAACAACGCGCATTGGGGCACCGCAGCCTGCACGCCGATCGCCGCCCACGCCCCCCCTCCCTCTACCGCAGCCCACAAACTGCTGCTGTGGCGCGACCCTGTCGCCAGTGGCGCCCTCGCCGCCGCCTTTGCCCTCCTCTTTGCCGTGCACCGCGGGTACGGCGCTCGGGCACCTGCCTGGCTTGCCCAGACGCTCGCCGTCGCCATTGTCGGCGCGTGGGTTTGGGCCGCCGTCGCCCGCGCTCTCGGCCGCGACCTCGTTCCCCGCCTCTCCATCCTCGATCCTGTCGACGAGACGGCGTGGGTCTCGGCCGCCCGGTCGGCCCTCGGCGTGATCAACCGCGGCCTCGCCGGTGCCCGCCGCCTCTACCGGGGCGAGGACCTCGCCGCCTCCGCCCGCGCCGTCGGTCTCCTCTACGCCCTCTCTCTGGTCCTCCGCATCGCGTCTCCGTCGACCCTTCTCCTGGTCGGCGTCGTTCTCCACCTCGCCTGGCCTCCGCTTTATGCGTCGCACGCGGCGGCGATTGACCCCCACCTGGAGCAGGCCAAGGCTGCCGTGTCCAGCGCGGCGGCGACGGTGTCGTCGACCGTGGGCGGACTGCTGCCCGCGGCCCTCGCGGGCGGCGGGGCTCGTGGGGGTGGGGGCGGGGGCGGTCGCGGTGGTGCCGCCGCTCCAGGGCCGGCGGGCGCCGCCCGGTCCGGCGGAGGGGAGAAGAAGCAAGATTGAAGGCGGGGAAAGGGCGCCGGGCGCTGTCGATCGCGCGCCTCGTTCGTCGCGTCGTTCACGTCTCGTCCCGCCCTCTGCTCCTCCTAAACCCGATAGTGGCGCCCTGCCTCGTTCCGCGCGTATCCGGGGGGCACCTTCAGCTTTGGCGCCTCACGGGCCCTGTCGCGGCTCCCCTCGTGCACTACCACCCGAAGCGTGGCGCCGTAAGGCACCGGCCTTCCGTCGGCGAGGCCCTGCAAGGCCGCGACGTGCTCGGACGTGGCCTTGTCCTCGCTGGTGAAGGGAGGGCGGGGGCGCGACAGCCGCGCGGTGGCCTCGCTGTTGCGGACTTGGGTGCGGAGGTCCATCCCGGGGCCTCCTCGGCGCGCGGGATTGAGGGTGAGTGGCTGCGTCGGCCGTGGGGAGGGCGAGAGGGTGGTGTCCAGGGGGGGCGGGCCTCCGCGCGCGCCCATGGCGACGGTGGGGTCCGGGTGACAGCCCTCTCTCCCGTCGGAACTGCGCAGAGTGAGCGGCTTCGATCCCGCTCGGCCCAAGACGAGCGTGAGCGCCGCGTCACGGCGACGCCGTTACTCCAAAGCAGCCGAGGAAGTTGACCCAGCCGACCCGACGTCCTGGCCGTGACGCGCGTCGTCCCCTCTTCGCTCGCCTAGGCTCTTCGGTTCGTCAGGACAACCCCTCGGACGTCGGCGTGACGGCCTCCTTGCTCCTGCCTCGTGACAGTCCCGTCGCGCGCAAGATCAACCCCGGGGTTCCGTCTTTCGCGTGCCCGCGCCGGCGTCGCCGCCCGCCCGTCCGACGAGAGCGGGCTCCTCGCCTCTTCCAGCTCAGGGCGCGCCGTCGCGCGTCGCGCAAAGCGAGGCGACAGCAACATCTCCCAGGGGGCCTCGAAGCGCATCTCCGTGCGGCGCAGCTCGTCGCTTCGTCGTCGAGGTTGTCGGCCCCGCCGCCTCCGCCGCCGCCGCCCCTCCCTGCCGCTGCCGCCGCCCCCCTCTGACGCCCCAGAGGAAGAAGAGAGAGATGCCCCCCCCCCCCACAACGCGCTGCCATTACGAGGTCCTCGGCGTTGAGCGCGACGCCACCCCCGAGGACATCCGCAAGGCGTACCGGAAGGCGGCGCTGCGGCTGCACCCGGACAAGAACCCCGACGACCCCGCCGGGGCCGCCGATCGGTTCAAGGAGGCGACCAACAGGCGAGGCGTCGGAGGACCCCCCGCCTCCCTCCCGCCGCGCCTCCGCCGTCGCTCCATTGGGAGTCCGCTCGCTCTCCCTCGGGCGTCCCCCACAGCCCGCCGCCCGCCCGCCACCCCGCAGCCACGAGGTTCTCTCGGACCCCGCCGAGCGCCGATGGTACGACGCGCACCGCGACCGCATCCTGGGCGCGGGACAGCGGCACCAGGCGGGGGCGTACGACGTCGGATTCGGCGGTCCCCACGGTACGGGCGGCGGCGGCGGCGTCGACCCGGACGGGGTGCCGCTGGGGCGCTTCTTCAACCCTGGCGGGTGGAGCCACTGGGGCGACGGGGTCAACGGCTTCTTCTTCGTCTACGGAGAGGCCTTCGCCTCGGTCGCCCGGGGAGACGCCAACGCGTACGCGCGCGCCGCAGGCGCCGACCGCGGACCCGAGGCCGCAGACGCCCCCTCAGGCTCCGCTCCGGATCTCCCCGCCTTCGGGCGGTCGGACCAGGCGTGGGCCGAGACGCGGCGCTTCTACGCGGCGTGGGAGGGGTACCGGCCCGGCCCGCGGACGTGGCGGTGGGCGGAACGGCACTTCGCCCGGCCCGACGACCCCCGTTGGCATCGCCGAAAGTGCGACCAGGAGAACGAGCGGTTGCGGGCCCGGGCCCGGCGAGAGTGGATGGACGAGGTGCGTTCCCTGGTGGCGTTCGTGAAGCGGAGGGACCCGCGGGTCCGTCGGCAGGCGGCGCACGAGGCCGAGATCAGGGCCGAGCGCGAGGCGGCCGAGGCCGCGCGGAAGCAAGAGGCCGCCGCCGCCCGGGAGGCCGCGGCCGAGCGGTGGCGGGCCGAGGAGAGGGCTCGGCGCGGCGTTGGGAGCGACGCCGACGGCGAGGGCGACTGGGGGAGCGACGATGGGTCGGCGGCGTCGGCGTCGGGCAGAGGTGGCGGGGCGGGGGCCGTCGACCCTGACCTCTGCTGCGCCGTCTGCGGAAAGGAGTTTCGGTCCCGCGGGGCGCTCGACACGCACCTGGCCTCAAAGAAACACCAGGCGAGTGGAGAGAGAAGAGAGAAGAGAGAGAAATGGAGAGGAGGAGGGGCCTCGCGGGGCCGTCTGTCGCCGCACCCGCCCGTCTGCCGACCCGCCGACCCTCCATCTGCCCCCCCTGACCCTATCCCCTCCCCCTCGCAGCGCGAGGCTGCCAAGCTGCGGGCGGCGTTGATGGAGGACGAGTGTCTCGACGCAGAGGGGGCGGCGTCATTACTCGCCGCAGCGGGTCTGGGGGGGGGGGGGGGGGGGGGGGAGGAGGGCGGCGCCGATGGGGCAAACGCAGCCGACGCCGCCGCCACCGCCGCCGACGACAACACCGACCACGGGGACGACGACGACCCCGTCCCCGAGCCCGCCCCGCCGGCCGTCGGGCGCAGTCGGAAAAAGAAGAAGGGGCGGCGGGGGGGGTTTGGGGGGGGGGCGGCCGGGGCTCCGGGCGGGGCGCCGCCTGGAGGCTGGAACGAGGGGGACGACGACGACACCCCCGGCGACGCCGACGTCGCCGAGGCCGACTCCGATCGCGAGGCGCGAGCCCGCGTCGAGGCGAGGACCCCGCGGGCGGCACCGGTGGGGTGCGACGATGGGCCGGGAGGAGGGCGCGCGGCGTCGGCGCCCGCGACGTCGTCGTCCGACGGCGGCCGCTCCGGGGACGACGACGACGACGCCGCGCTTCTGCGGATGATGGGGGGTCGCGGGGCCGCGAGGAGGAAGGAGAAGAAGAGGCGTGGCCCTGCGGCGGCGCCGGCGATGGCGGCGGCCGAGGCCGAGGCCCGAGGTGGTGCTGATCTCGGGCTCGGCGGCCTCGGCCTCGGCGCCGACGCCGCCGACGGAGGTGACTGGTCTGACGACGGCAAGGGCAAGGGCGGAGGCGGAAAGCGGGGCGGCCGGGGCGGGAAGGCGTCTCGACGCCCCCCGCGCGCGGTCGCCGACCCCGCCCCTCAGAAACCCGCGCCTGGCTCGGGCGACGGGTCGGACGACGATGACAACGACACTGGTGGCGGCCACGAGCCCCGCCCCGACCGCCCCAACGTCCGCGGAACCGGACTTAGCAAGAAGGAGAAACGACGTCTCAAGGAGGCCGTCGCGAGCGGCGTCGGGTGCAGCGTGTGTGGGGCTGTGTTCCCCTCCAAGACGCAGCTCCACAAGCACCTTGTGGCGTTGGGGCACGCGGCCCCGCGGAAGTGACCCCGACAACGACGACGACGGGGCGACGGCAACGGTGAGGCGGCCGGACTGATCAGGTTGAATATACTCGCTCTGCGCCCACTCATCTCCCCTCCCACCCTCCAACCTCATGACGACGGCGGCGTCCAAGCCTCCACCTTGCTCCAGTTGCGGAACCCTTGCCCCCCGCCACCCGCGCCCCCCACAACCAGTTGCCCCTTGGGGGCGTGAGGAACCCACCCACCCCGTCCCGCGTGCGCTCCCGTGCCGTCGTAGGCGGGCTTCTCCAAGTGATAGGAGGGCTTCGGCCACGGATTCGTGCTAGGAACATCGTCTGTCATGTGGTGGAGCCAAGCGTGCCACTCAGGGGCAACACATGAGGCGTCATAGGCGCCGACTCCGGTCTGGAAGCGGGGGCCAAAGAGGACAACGCGGTCGCGGTTAGTTTGGGTGGTTTCCTCAGTCCGCTGGAAATACTGGTTGCCGAGGTGGTCGTTTCCCACGCGACGGTAGCCGCTAGCGTGAATGACGCCCGACTGCGCGAGCACGAGAACGAGGGGTGGGGCGGCTGGGTCGGGGGCGTGGTCGGCGTAGTCGCATCGGGTCGACGGGTAATCCGAACGGATCTGAAGGCCTTCGCCGTCGCTGGCGATGGGGCGGGCCACGGCGAGGCGCACGGCGGATCCCGCTGGCCCGCGCATGGCAGTGGCGCCCGCGACTGCCGAACCGAGGCCGCGCGGTGCGATCGTGGGTCACTTTGCTTGCCGCGCGGGAGCGAATGGACGGTCTCGGGGCGTGAAGTCTCGCGATTCATCCCGCAGCGACCCGGAAGAGTCTGCCATACCCTCGCGCGAGTCGGGAGAGGGCGCGGCTCAGCTGCGTCGGTGCCGGACATCAGCCAGCGCCCCCTCCACGTGGCTCCCGGCCGCGACTGAGAGCGAGACCACGCCCGCCGCATCCAAGACCCTCGCCTGCAGCCACATCCCGTCGAGCAGAGTCAGGCCGCTCTTGAGGTTGAGCCCATCAACCACGGCGGCGACGGCCGTCGTGGAAACCTTCTCGGGGCTTAGGACCTTGGCCACCTCGGTGAGTCGTTTAAGAACGCTCATCTCGGTCGCGCCGCGAGCAGGGCGGGCGAGCGGATGAGTCGCGAGAGCCGTGGGCGACGGGGAAAGCTGGACGGCCGGGGTCACGACGACGCTGCAGCGCGAGGACGTCATTGACGCCCACTGGCGGTCAAGGCGGTCCTCGATCTCCACCACTCCCCACCCGCGATGCGAAGTCCATGTGATTTCCCAGCAGAGTCTCCGTCCTCCTCTCCCCCCCCCCCCCCCCGCTGTGTGCGCCGTCGCTGCGCCCGAGGACGGCGCCGACGAGGCCGCGCCCTCGAGGGCCGACGACGGCCACTGCGAGCGCAAGCGCGCCCGCGACTCCGATTCCTCCGAGGACGCCTTCGCCGCACTGGCGCGCGGCGCTCGGGACGATCGCGCGAGGGCGAGCCGGGCGGGGCCGGCGGCGGGGCCGGCGCCGCTCGTCGCCGCCGCGCCTGGCTCGACCCCCCCCCCGAAACGACGACTCCCCCTCCAGGCTCTCGACGACACCGACGCCGCCCGCGCCGCCCGCGACCATGCCGCCGATGGCACGACGCGCTTCGACGTCTACTGGACGGCCAAGGCGGCGGCGCAGCGCGTGCAGGCGCGCGCCCTCGTCGAGGCGTGGGACGCCGACCGGGCCCGCGCCGGCCTCCCCCCCCGGTCGGACGAGGAGAGGCGCGTCTTCGCCGGGCTGGTGGTGGGGTGCGACGGCGAGACGGACCCCCGCAGGGACGTCGTGATGGATCTGGTCGCCCTGGGCGGGGGCGCCTTCAGCCACCACTGGCCCTCGGAGGTGGGCCGCGGGCTCACCCACGTCGTGGCCGACGCCGTGTCGGCCGCGCGGAGGAGACTGGTCGAGGAGGCCGATCGGGCCTGGGCGACGGGGCGGGGAGGGGTGGGGGGCGGCGGCGCGGGGGCGCGGCGGCGGCGGCCGCCCCTCTGGGTGCGCGGAGCGTGGGTCAGGGACTCGGTCGCGGCGCGGCGGGCGCTGCCCGAGGGGCCCTACCTCGTGACGGGACTGCACGCCCCTCCGCGGGGGCAGAGGACGCTCGAAGCCGCGCGAGGCGCGGGGAGCAGAGGCGAGGGGACGACGTGGCCTGCGGACGGCGCGGTCGACGGAGAGGGGGAAGGCGACGGCGTCGCCTTGGCCGACGCCGTCGCCGACGCCGTCGCCGTCGACGGGCGCCGGTCGGCCACCCCCGACCCCGCCGCCGGGGGGGCGCGGGAGGAACCCTCCGCCGTCCCCGGAGGGAGAGACGGTCTCCGCCTGGGCTGGGGCGCGACCCCGTCGGACCTCGATCCCGCCGTCGTCGAGGCCGCGCGCGCCGAGAGGGAGCGACTGCGGCGAGACCCCGCGTACCTGGCTGCCCTGGCCGTCGCCGCCAAGGCCCGCGCCGACGGCGGCCTCCGCCTCGCGGGCCCGCCCCGGTCCAGCGCCGACGACCCCCTCTTCGTGCCCTCCTACTTTCTGCACTCGCGCCTCTCCTTCATCGGCAGCTGGCGGGTCCGAGCCGCCCCACTCTGCGCCCGCGCCGCTCCTCTGTGGGCCGCGGCCGACGCCTCCGACCGTCGCGCCGCCCGGGCGAACCCGTCCCGCCCGCCGCCGCCCCGGTGGTACGTTCACGTCGACCTCGACTGCTTCTTCGCGGCCGTTGCGCGCGTCGGCAGGCCCGAGCTCGCGCCCTTTCCGGTGGGGGTATCGCACAACTCCGGTGGAGGAGGGGCCCGCGGGGGACCGGGCCGCGCCGATGGGGCGGGCGCGGGCGGCACGGGCGACGTCTCCTCCGCGTGCTATCGCGCCCGCGCCCGCGGCGTTCGCGCGGGCATGTGGACGTCGACCGCGCTGACCCTCTGTCCCGACCTGATCCTGATGCCCTACGATTTTCGCGCGTACGAGGCGGCCGGGGCGGGGTGGCTGGACGCCCTCCTGTCCCTCTGCTGCCGGGTCGTTCCCGTGTCGTGCGACGAGGCCTATGTCGACGTGACCGGGTTGGCGCTGCCAGAGGACGTGTTGCTGAGCCCCGAGGGCGCCGAGGAGGCCGCGGCGCTGGCCGAGCAGGAGGAGGAGGGCGGGCGGGGGGGCGGGGGGGGGGGGGGGGCGCCGGGGGGGGGGGCGG
>Ga0181573_10004515_pt1 | contig 11817 bp, 6 predicted proteins | sample 101ome_25_FD_148643 | JGI IMG/M metagenome (GOLD analysis project Ga0181573, IMG submission 148643) | Coastal salt marsh microbial communities from the Groves Creek Marsh, Skidaway Island, Georgia - 101409BT metaG (spades assembly) | ecosystem: Environmental > Aquatic > Marine > Intertidal zone...
CGGTGGCTTTCGCTCCGCCGCGCAATTCGAAGGCGGCGGCGAGATACTGCTCCGTGTCGCGCATGACCGCGACTCCCTTGGCCTGTAACGCCGCGAGACCGCCGCGCAGATCGCGCAGCAGAATGTCCGGCCGTCCCTTCCGCACAATGCGCGGACGCCGCCAGATCACGGCATCGCCTGCCGCGCCATCGCCCGCCGTTCCGGCAAAGAGATGAATCGTCGGATCGCCGGACCTCGCCGGCTCCTTGAGTTCGATGGCGATTTCACGCGCTTCGACCAACGGCGATTTTGGCGATTGCCAGGGACGCGTCCGTCCAAAGTGCCCGACGGGCTGAAACTTCCAGAGCTGATCCGGCCAACGACGGAACTCGGCGGCGAGCGGATCAACGTTTCCATCGGAAATGGAATTCCAATGCTTGCGAAGCTGATTGAACAGGGGGTTGTTCGGGCCGGACGGCGAAAGCTCGCGGGCCAGTCGGACGGCGTATCTGGCGTTGAGGCCGGCCGACTTCGCGAGCGCGGCCGCGGCTTCAGGCTTTGCGGCGATGGCGCCGCGATGGGCGCTCAGCGCCTGGAGGTAGGGAGAGACATCCAGCCGCCCATCGCCCGCCGTGCGCGGCGTCGCGGGCACGACCTGTTCGCGATAAGAGAAATCCACCTTCTCTCCGCCGGTGTGACTGAGATAGATCGCGCGAATCCGGTCGAGGATTCCATCCACCCAGTCGCCGCGCAGGTCGCTATCGGAGAAGCGCATCCCGGTCGGCGTGAGCACGACATGACTCGCGATCCCCTTCGCCGCGGCGAGTTGTTTGTCCACCATCGACGGCGACATGGACAACGAAGCGCCGGTGTTGAGAAAGCCCTCTCCGGCCGCGCCATCGACAGGGAACTCCCGCGCCGGTTCCAGCGCAACGCCGGTGAGGTCCTGAATGGTGTAGGTGTATTCGGCGTTGTTCAGCCGTCGCAGCACGACGGGCCCCGGGTCGCCGGCCTGCTCCATCGCGACGGTATGCAGTTCGCCTTCGATCCACTTGATCAGTCGGGCGCGTTCTTCCTTCGTCGGCTGCGGTTTGCCCTCGGGGGGCATCTCCTCGATGTCGAATTGATGCAGGACCTGGACCCAGACCTTGGGTTCGTTCCGCACGTCGGCCGGAGACTTGAACCGCTCCAGGTCCAACTCGCCCTTCGGCTTCTCGGTGGAATGGCAGTTCAGACAATACTTTGAAAGAAGGGGCTGGATGGAGGAATCGAACTCGGCGGCGCCGGAGGTTGGTTGAAATACGAGAAAGAGGAGCGCGCAACAGAGTAGAACGGGATTCATCCCGTTTGGCTGCGCTTTGAAAATGTTGAACGCCAGGAAACGGAATGAATTCCGTTCTACGCCGAGCGCCCGGACCGCGGCTCTGTGAGCCGCAGCAACACTGGAAACCCGCGGCGCCAGGCATCGTCCGAACGCGCCCGCCGATCGAAGGTCGCTGCGGGTCACAGACCCGCGGTCCGGGGAATCACGCAGAGGCGGCGCAGCTTTTTCTCCCGGCCCTCCGACTTCCCCGCTTGTCGCTGCGACAAGCGGCCATTCGTTCTGCCGCGGAGCGCCGAGCATTGCTCGGCATTGGCTGACGTCCAGCGCCCAAGCCGAGCAATGCTCGGCGCTCCGACTACGGGTTCGAGGAAAGCGCCTGGGTTCCCTCATGGTTTCGGCTCCGGGCTCAGATGCTCCTGTTGTCACCCTACCCCACCAACGGCTTCAGCACATTGCCCGCCACGCCGGTGAGGCGGAAGTCCAGCCCCTGAAAGCGGTAGTTCAATTTCGTGTGCTCAACGCCCATGAGATAGAGCATGGTCGCGTGAAGATCGCTGACGTGGACCTTGTCCTGCACGGCGTTGTAGCCGATGTCGTCGGTGGCGCCGTAGCTGGAGCCGGGCTTGATGCCGCCGCCCGCCAGCATCATGGAGAAGCCCTTGATGTGGTGGTCGCGGCCGCTGCCCTGCGCCATCGGTGTGCGGCCGAATTCACTGCCGAAGATGATCAGCGTCTCGTCCAACATGCCGCGCTGCTTGAGATCGGTGATCAGCGCCATCGTCGCCTGATCGACCTCCTTCGCGCTGACCTTCATCTTGCCCTTCACATTGCCGTGGTGATCCCAGGAACGATGATAAAGCTGGATGAAGCGGGTGCCGCGCTCGGCCAGACGACGGGCGAGCAGACAGTTGGAGGCGTAGGAGCCATCGCCGGGCTTGGCGCCATAGAGATCGAGGATGTTCTGCGGCTCCTTGGAGGTGTCCATCAGGTCCGGCACGCTGGCCTGCATCTTGAACGCCATTTCATACTGCGCGATACGCGTGGCGATCTCCGGATCGGCGATCGAGCCCTGCAGGACGCGGTTGAGGGAATTGACCGTGTCCACGACATCCTTCTGCCCCGCGCGGTCGACGCCCTTGGGCGAACCGACGTAATGCACGGGATCGCCTTTGGAGTGGAACTGCACGCCCTGGAAGTTGCTGGGGAGAAATCCGCTGTGCCACTGACGCGCAGCGATCGGCTGCGCCTGACCGCCCTTGCCAAGCGAGGTCAACACGACGAAGCCGGGCAGGTCGTCCGCCTCGGCCCCGAGGCCGTAGAGCAGCCAGGAGCCCATGCTGGGTCGACCGGAGACCAGCGCGCCGGTGTTCATAAAGGTGTGGGCCGGATCGTGGTTGATCTGCTCCGTATGCAGGGAACGCACGATGCAGATGTCGTCGGCGACCTTGCCGATGTTCGGGAACAGCGAGGTCATGTGCTGTCCGGACTGGCCGTAACTCTTGAACTCGTGCTGCGGCCCCATGCAGGTGAGCTTCCGCCCTTGAAGCTGCGCGATGGGCTGCCCCTTGGTCATCGATTCCGGCATCGGCTTGCCGTGCATTTCGCCGAGGACCTTCTTGTAGTCGAAGGTCTCCAGATGCGTCATTCCGCCCGCCATGCAGAGATGGATCACGCGTTTGCAGCGACGCGGATAATGCAGCTTGTCGAGCACACCGGTCCATTTGCCGGGCGCGGCTTTGGCGTTGTCCGCGAACAGGCCGGGATTCATGAGCGAAGCCAGGGCGGCGGAGCCCACGCCAGCGCCGGAGCGGGTCAGGAAGGAGCGGCGGGTGAGGGAGTGGAGGTGGTCGGTGGTCATGGTGATCGAAAGTTTCGGGGCTACAGGTTCGTCAGGCTCGAAATCCCAAATTCCAAGCTCCAAATCGCAAGGAAATCTCAATACTCAAATTCCAAATCAGGTCAGGTGTCATTTTCGGTAGATCGAACTGAGAATCAGCAACAATTCATTGGCTTCGCGATAAAGACGTCTTGCTTCGTCAGCCAAGTCTGGCTCGGAGGCGGCAATCATGCGGAGGAAGAAACGGGATTCCTTGGCCTCCTTCTTGGCGCGACTCACGCTGTAGCGAAAGTCTTTCTTGGAGACGCCCTCGTTCGCCTCGGCGTAGTTGGCTCCAACACTTGTGGAAGCGCCCGTCAACTGTCCAGTCAGCCGGTCATTGATTGGATTTCGCGGAACCTTCTTGCAGAATCGGATCACCGCTTCGCCAAACCGCGCGGTGCGTTCCTCAAGGTCTCTCGGTTGTTCCCCCGAACCTTCATCCTTGAGAATCAGCCCGGCATCCAAGCCCTCATCCCAATCCAAATACTCCACCGGCTCCATTTGAGATTTGGAGCTTGAGATTTCCTTGCGATTTGGAGCTTGGGATTTGAGATTTTCCATCACGGTTCTCTCAATTGCCTCAATAGCGTGAAATCGTTTCGTGCAGATTCAGAATGGCCCTTGCGACCGAAGTCCACGCCGCCGCCTCGGCCAAGGGCAACTCCGCCGGTCGATTGTATTCACCGGCGCTGAGCAGCGCCTTCGCGGCTTCCTCGTCGGCCGCGTATTTCTTTCTGTGATTCTCGTAGAGCCCGGTGAGGAGCTTGCGCTCGGCGTCCTTGGGATTGCGGGAAAGCGCCACGCGATAAGCGTAATCCAGCTTCGCATTCACATCGTCGCCGCCGTGGGTCATGACGCGCTCCGCGAACACGCGCGCGGCTTCCACGTAGCTGGGATCGTTGAGCAGGGTCAAGGCCTGCAACGGCGTGTTGGAGGTCGGCCGTTCGGCGGTGCATTCCTCGCGGCTGGGCGCGTCGAAGGCCTTGAGCATCGGGTGCAGGAAGGTGCGCTGCCAGTGGGTGTAAAGTCCGCGGCGATACTGGTCACTGCCGGAATCATGCTTGTAGGTGCGCTTGGGGAAGTTCAACTGCGCGTAGTAGTCCGCCGGCTGATAGGGCTTCACGCTCTTGCCGCCAAGCTTCTCAACCAGCAGTCCGCTGACAGCCAGGGCGTTGTCGCGGACCATCTCGGCGTCGAGGCGGATGCGCGATTGCCGGGCCAGCAGGCGATTGTAGGGATCGATCTCATCCAACATCGGCGAGCCCTTCGACGATTGGCGATAGGTCGCCGACATGACGATCTGCTTGATCGCGCGCTTGATATCCCAGCCGCTTTCCATGAAATCAACCGCCATCCAATCAAGCAACCGGGCGTGAGTCGGCGCCTCGCCCTGGGAGCCAAGATCGTCGAGGATCTTTGAAATGCCCGTGCCGAAATAGATCTTCCACAAACGGTTTACAAACACGCGCGCGGTCAGGGGGTTGTCGCGGGAGACGAGCCAGTTGGCGAGGTCGAGGCGGGTCAGTCGCGCGTCCTTCGAGCTGCGCGGGCCGTTCAGGAAGCGCGGCGTCGCCGGCGTGACTTCGGGACCGGACTGATCGAGCCAGTTGCCGCGCGGCAGGACGCGGATCTCGCGGGGCTTGTCGCGCTTCCGCGAAACCAGCGTCGTCACGATCGTCTTGTCCAAGGCGCCGCGATCCTTCTGTTGCTTGGCCAATTCCGCGCGGGCGGGATTGAGCAGCGGGGTGATGGAACGGAAATGTTTCGCCAACTCCGCCTTCTGCTCCGGCTTGCGGTCGCTGTCCTTCGCGCGAATGATCTCCCAACGCTTCTGCGGCATGGCAAACTTGTCGAAGGTCGGCCGTTCCGCCGAACTGACGTTGATCCGGAAACGCCCGATGACGTGATTCTTCTGCTTGGACTCGTGCTTGAGCCGGACGATCAGCTTCGTGCCCGGCCCGGCCTTCAAGGGCTGCGCGAAGGTGAACACCGCCTTGCGTGTCTCCTTCTTCTTGTGCCCGTCCACCGCCCAGCCGGTGTCCTTCTTGCCGTCGATGGCCTTGGCGATCTCAAACCCCTTCTGCGAGTAATCCGCGACCGCGGAGCTGAGCTTCACCTTGGCGGGCTTGTCCTTTCCGGGCGTCACCGCCTCGACCTCAAAACCGGTCAGGATGAAGTTACCGCCATTCATGCCGACCTTCTTCTTGTCGCCCTTGCCGGTGGTGAGCGTTTCGAGCATCAGGCCAGTGACGAGCTGGCGGTCGGTCTCCAGAGTGACCGTGAAGTTGTCGTGCGGGACCGCGTCGCCGATCGCGCGGACGGAGCGATTCGGATTGCGGCGCAACTTCGCGCCCTTCTCGGCCTTGGCCTCGACGGGTTTGAGCGGCTGCCAGGCGAGTTCGAGGTTGGCGCGAAGATCACGGAAATTCTGTTCCCACTCGCGCTGCGCCTTGTCCAGTTCCGGCGTCTGGGTGTTGAGAACCTTTTCCAGTCGCGCGATCTCGCCGTCGAACTGCTTCATGCGGGCGGCCTCTTCCGGCGTGGGCAGTTGCATGCTGGGCCCCCAACGACCGTCGCGATTCGCGCCGCCGTAGAATCCCTTTTCATCCAGGTCGGCGAAGAAGGACTCCAGCGAATAGAAATCCTCCATGGTGTAGGGGTCGAACTTGTGGTCATGGCATTCGGCGCAGCCGGTGGTCGAGCCAAGCCAGGTCGTGCCGGTCGTGCGGACACGATCGGCGGCGTACTTGGCCAGGTATTCCTTGTCCTGCGCGCCGCCCTCGGCGGTGATCATGAGCAATCGGTTGTAGCCCGAGGCGACGAGTTGATCGCGCGTCGGATCCTTCAGCAGGTCGCCGGCGAGTTGTTCGCGGGTGAAGCGGTCGAAGGGCATGTTGTCGTTGAAGGCGCGGATCACGTAATCGCGATAGGGCCAGACGCTGTAGTCCTGGTCCCCGTGATAACCGACCGTGTCGGCGTAGCGCACGAGATCCAGCCAGTGCATCGCCATGCGCTCGCCATAGCGCGGACTGCGCAGGAGACGATCGACCACCTTCTCAAAGGCGTTTGGACCCTGATCATTGAGGAAGGCCCGGACCTCGTCCGGCGTCGGCGGCAGGCCGGTGAGATCAAAGGTCACGCGACGGATCAAGGTGCGCTTGCCCGCCTCGGATGAGGGCTTCAGCCCCTCCCGTTCCAGTCGGTCGAGCACGAAGTAGTCGATCGGCGATTGCGGCCAACCGGCGTCCTTGACCTCCGGCGCCGCGGCGCGTTCGGGACGGACGTAGGCCCAGTGCCCCTGCCAGGGCGCGCCCTGTTCGATCCATTTCTTGATCAGGGCGATTTCGTCCTTGGTCAGCGACTTGCCGGATTCGGCGGGCGGCATGAGGTCGTCCTCGTCATGGGTGGTCATGCGCAGGAAAGACTCGCTGGCCATGGGGTCGCCGGGGACGATGCTGGCGACGCCGTCCCGCACGGCCTTGGCCTCGGCCTCGATGTCGAGGCGCAGCTTGGCCTTGCGCGCGGCCTTGTCCGGGCCATGGCACTGGAAACAGGCGTCGGACAACAGGGGCCGGATGTCGCGGTTGAACTGGATCGTGTCGGCGCGCGCCGGCAAGGCCGACAACAATGCGCCGGCCGCGATCGCCGCAGGAAGGACGGATGCAATTCGAATCATGATGCTGAGCCCCGAATCTAACCGCTCACCGGGAAATGTGAATCGTCTTTATGAGGGCGAAACGCCTCCCAATCTTGCTGTTGCGACGCGATGGGGACGAAATGCGTCCTGGCTGGCGATATTGGAGCTTGAAGCCGCGGCGGGAAATCCGTTTGAGTTGTGAGCACGTCGGGCCGGTGTCGCCCGCAAATGCGACTGAAAGGAGTCAGACCAAATGCCCACAACGATCAATGGAGTAGGCGCTCATTACTACGGAAAGAAGAACCTGAGCCAACGCACCGCGCCGTGTTCCCAATGCGGGCAGACAGCCGAACTCAGTTCCTATGACACGCGCCTGTGGGGCGTGTTCATCTTCATTCCCCTCATTCCACTCGGCCGCAGGCGGATCATCGACCAATGCCCCAACTGCACCTACCACGGCGCCATCCCCATGGCGGAGTACGAGAAGCTCCGCGAGGGGGAAATTCGCGAGGCCATGGAGAAGATGCGGGCCAATCTGAACGATGAAAAGGCGGCGATCGAGCTTCACAGGACACTCATTTCGTTTCATCGGCATGAGGAGGCGGACCAACTGCTGAAACAGATCGAGACCCGTTTTCCGCAGAACGCGGAAGCTCTGGCCCACCTAGGCGCGGTCATGCATTTCAAAGGGCTCCACGAGGAGGCGCATGGGCATTATCGGCGGGCGCATGAGATCGATCCGGAACTCCCGGCCGCGCGGGTCGACATCGCCTGCCAACGGATCGATCAAGGCGAACTGGACGCCGCCCGGGATTTGATCCGTTTTCTTGAGGAGCCCGGGGCTCCTCCCGGTTCGGGCGCGCAGGTTGCTCTTGCTGGAGCCTATCAGGCCAACGGCCGACACCGGGAAGCGTTGGATCTGCTGACGATCGCCACGAGGAAGTCGCCCGAATTGGCCGGCGTGCCGGAAGTGCGCGAGATGTTCGCGCTATCCGAACAGGCGTTGAATATCACGGAGAGCGCGCTGCCGCCAGCGCCGGGCAGGGAGCGGTTGGTGGCGCGGAGAATCATCATGGGGCTGGCATTTGCCGTGATCGTGGGAAGCCTCCTCTTTGCCAATCATCACAAATCGCGGCATCGAAGCCTGTATATTGTCAGCGGCCTGCCCGAGCCGGTGACGATTCAGATCGGCGATCTGGAACCGGTGCAACTGCGGGGGGCGGGCGCGAGGAAGACGGAGATTCCCGAGGGAAAGTGGACGGCGCGAGTCAGCGGCGCCGTGGAGGAGGAGATCGCGTTCGAGATCGCCGGCGGCATCGCGGAACGCTGGTCCGACGACATGGTGTATGTGTTGAATGTCGACGGGTCGGCCGTATTGATGCGCGAGCGCATTGCCTACACAGCGGAGAAATCCTCCGCGACCGCGCTGGAATCCGACTACTCCTACCACCTGCTCTACGGGGTGCCGTTCGTGAAACAGGGCGGAATCGACTTTGTCTTCAAGGACTTCCCGGAGCGGCTGCAGCTGGACACGTTGGCCACCAAGGAGTACCGACGAGGTTGTCTCGATTGGAACCCGACAACCTGGGCGGCAGCCTTTATGGACTCCTTTCCGACGAGCGACCGTCCGACGCGATGGATCTGGCCGGATGGCGCCTCAAAAAGGACGGCGAGCCCGGGCTCTTCGGGATCTATCTCACCGCGGCGCGGGCCGCGGAGCGTGAGGACGAGGCGAAGGCGCTGCTGCGCGAAGGCATGCAACGCCGCCCGGTCAACGTGGAGTGGCACCGGACCTACCAAAGCGTTTCCGAAGATTCCGGGAGTCAGGACGCCTTGATCGCGGAGTACGACGAGCTGCTTGCGGGGGAGCCCGACAACGCCGATCTGCTTTACCTGCGCGGTCGTCTTTCCATGCGCGTCACGGAGGGCGCGCGCTACTACGATCGCGCGCTTGCGATCGACCCCGGTCACGCCTACGCCAATTTCGCCAAGGGTTATGGACTCGCGGCGAAAGGCGACTGGCGGGCGGCCGAAGGCGCATTCGCGGCGGCCTGCGAGGCGTCGCCGGAGCGGGAGGATTATGTGCTTTCCCTGGCGGAGTCGCGGCTTGCGCTGAGGGACTTTGACGGGTTGGAATCGGGCTTGGAGGCCTGCCTGGACGCCCAACCGGCCTCTTTCGAAGTCGCCGCGTTCCTAGGGATCGCGCTCCAAGCGCAAGGCAGGACCAACGCGGTCAATTCCATGGTGCGGCGGTACTGCGAAACCGTCGCGGACATGGTTGGCGCGCCTTCGGAAAGGAGCGCCATCCTGCGCGACGCCTACCGGGGATTACAGCTTCGACTGTTGTACGCGGCGGCGGATTACCACAATCTGCTTTTGCTGGCCGGTCCGAATGGTGGCGAACCCTTTCCCTATCAACAGTTCGTCGCGTTGCTCGAATCCGACCGCCTGGAGGAAGCGGCCAGGATGGCGACGCCGGAAACCCTGGGTTCGCAGGATCCGTTTGTCCACCTCGCGGCCTCACTTGCCTGGCTGGCGGCCGGGGACGACGCAGGCGCCGCCCCCTGGGAAGCCAAGGCGATCGAATTGTTGGAGAACCAGACCCTGGAGCATCGACAGGTTGCGGCCTGGCTGAAGAGCCCGGACGCCGTCACGTTGAATGAAATCCGGGAGTTGACCATCCAACCCCAGCCCAAGGCGATTCTGCTCTGCGCGATGGCGCTCAAACGGACTTCCGAAGCCGACGCAAAGGAATTCCTGACCGAAGCGGGCAAGCTCAACGTGCGCCCGCAGTTTCCATTTCACCTGGTTCGAATCCTGGCGGCGTTCGAATTGTAACGAACGTCGGGCAGTCTCCGAAACCAATCGAAGCACCCGCGGTTACCGATCAATTACGAGTCACTTCACCTTGGTCACGTAGGCGTAGAAGGCGCCCATGATTTCGCCCTCGGCGGTGGTGAATTTCGCCCAGAGTTCGTCGCGGCCGGGCTTGAGCTTCAGGCGGAATTTCACGCCCTTCGCGTTGCCCTCGACCGGCTTGCTCAATTCCTTGCCGCCGAGCTTCAGGTGCGCCTTGGCGGCGGCAAAGGCCTTGCCCTCGACCGCGCGGTAGGCCTTATCGCCCGGGACGTCCTCGCCGGCCGGCAGGGAACCGGTGATCGGCGCGTCGGCCTCCCTGGGCCAGCGGCGAAGCTCGACCTCATATTCGCCCGCCGACTTCACGTCCACAGCCCAGAAGCCGGTGTTGGAGGGCTTCTTCTCGGCGTCGCGGATATGGCGTTGGTTCCAGGGCGTGGCGCCGTCGGCGATCCAGTCATGACTGGTCATGCGGACCGGATTCGCCTTCGGGTGACCGAGGTAGATGGCGGTGGGTTGGCCGAAGCTGGGAACGAGTTCCTCCCACCAGGCGTCGTAGAACTTTGTCAGGCGGGCGACCACCTTGGGGTTCTGCTTCGCCACGTTGTTCTTCTGTCCGTGGTCGGCCTTGATGTCGTACAGCTCCTTGCCGTTGATCAGGCGCCACTGGTCGGTCATGACCGCGCTCTTACGCCACTTGATCGGATCGCGAACCCGCTGCGAATCGGTCACCAGGATCCGGTCCGGCCAGCTCTTCGCCTTGCCCTCCCAGAGCGAACGGATGTTCACGCCGTCGAACTTCACGCCCTTCGGCGCCGAGACGCCGCAGTAGTCGATCAGCGTGGGGACAACATCGACGTAGGAGGTGATCATGTCCACGTCGCGGCCGCCGGTGAGGTTGCCCTTGGGGTAATGAATGAAGAAGGGAACGCGATGACCGCCGTCGTACTCGCTGCCCTTCTGGCCGCGCATGCCGTCGTTGAAGACCTTCGCCCCGGAGGACGTGCCGTTGTCGGTGGTGAAAATGAAGATGGTGTCGTCCTCCAGGCCGTTGGTCCGCAGGTGCGCGCGCAGGCGGCCGACGTTGTCATCGATGTTCGTGATCATCCCGTAGAAGTGCGCGAGCTTGGGATTCTGGTCGCGATACTTGCGGGCGTAGTATTCCGGCGCGTGCATCGGACCGTGCGGGGCGTTGGTGCACAGGTAGATGAAGAAGGGCTTCTCGTCGTCCTTCACCTTGTCGATGAAACGGGTGGCGTAGTCGAAGAAGACATCGGTGCAGAATCCCTTGGCGGGAACGGGCTTGCCGTTGTGCCAGTAGGAGCCGTCGAAGTAGGCGTTGTCCCAGTAGTCCGGGGTCTGGCCGACGCCGCCGCCGCCGTGGCGCAGGACCTCCTGGAAGCCGCGGTCCTCGGGACGGTAGGGATAATTGTCGCCCAGGTGCCACTTGCCGAACATCGCGGTGTGGTAGCCGCCGTCGCCGAGAATCTTGCCCAGCGTGACCTCGTTCGCCCGGAGCATGGAGCGGCCCATGATCGTGTGCCAGACGCCGGTGCGGTTGGTCCAGTGGCCGGTGATCAACGCAGACCGCGTCGGGGCGCAGGTCGGCGCGACGTGGTAGTCGGTCAACCGCACGCTCTCCGAATGCAGCGCGTCGAGGTTCGGCGTCTGGATGATCGGATTGCCATGGCAGGCCAGATCGCCGTAACCCTGGTCGTCGGTGATGACCAGGACGACATTGGGTTGCTTGGCGACCGCGGTGAACGCGCAGGCCGCAACGAGGAGAAGGGAGAGAACAGTTTTCTTCATCGGATTCTTCGACATGGGTGAAAGGAACGACGATTTACAGGGGAATTGATTCAGTTGGAAAGGGGAAAACGGGCCGATTCAAGAATTCGTGTGCGATCGAATGCGGGATGAGGCGGAGGGGGATTGGGCGTGCGTACAACGTTGCACAGACCAAAGGCCCGAAGGGTCGATCCTACGCCAGCCCAGGGCAGCGCCCAGGGAAATGGTTTTGATGACGCCGGAGCCCCAACGGGGCGGCCCCAGGGCATTTGCAACAACGCGATAGGGCCGCCCCGTTGGGGCTCGTGTTGCCATGTCGACCCACCCAGGCCGTTGGCCTGGGCTGACATAGGG
>Ga0181573_10004516_pt1 | contig 11817 bp, 8 predicted proteins | sample 101ome_25_FD_148643 | JGI IMG/M metagenome (GOLD analysis project Ga0181573, IMG submission 148643) | Coastal salt marsh microbial communities from the Groves Creek Marsh, Skidaway Island, Georgia - 101409BT metaG (spades assembly) | ecosystem: Environmental > Aquatic > Marine > Intertidal zone...
GTCGGGGCTCCGTTCTCGCCTGTGGGATCTTCGCTCTTTGTCCCCACCTCGGTGTTCGACGAATTGACGAAACTCAGGACGTCTGGCGTCGCTTCTGTCGGCTCAGAGCGGGCGGAATGGACCTCGCCCGGCTCTCGCTTTTCTGCAGCTATGTGCGTATCAAACCCACGCGCTGCCGATTCCCACCGCGCCTTCATCGTCGCCGGGTCTAAAGGACCGTCTCCTTGAGAACCGTCTCGTCCACGTTCCTCGACGGCACCGCGCAATCTATCCCCCGCTGCCACCTCGCCGCTCGCGCGCACGGAGACCTGTTCGAGGGTATGGTCCGACATATGGCCTCCATTACCTCTCGCCCACGCGTCGATACTCGACGCCTGCGCGAGTAGGACGGCGAAGAGAAGCGTCGCTTGCCAAACGGAGAAAGAGAAATTCATCATCGCGCGAGACTCTTGGAAGAATCCAGACTGCCGGAGGACTGAAGCAGCGGAGCCCCTCTGGAATGTTGTAATTCGAACAAGTACAAGTAGTGTGCGCAGTCCTGGAGCGTTAGTGAAGGAAAGGGGGATGAACTCCTTCCCCCAGTAACACTGAAGCACAGTTAGCAGCTACGAAGGTACTTGCTCAACTGAGCCATGAAATGGCCGCAAGTTCCAGCCGGGTTTTTCGGATTTTCATCAGGCCCTGAAAGTTTCAGGGAGTTTTTGACGCCGTATGGGCAATTACCCTCGTAGGGCCTTGGCCCGAGTTCGCTCTGGTACAACTTGACACTAAGTGCTAACTTTTACGAGGAAGCCTGGATGCCCGCAGTTAGATTCACGGAATAAGTCTTTTTCAAGCCTATTTCCTAACCTGTTGGCATACACGACGTGCTGTGACATGTTTGCACAACAGAACAAGGGCGAACGTAAAAGACACTTAGGGCTACCTTCAACTTTTAGCTAAGATCTTAAGAGTTACCTTCGTACGAGTTATCCCTTTCTACCCAGTTTGGCGCCAACTTCTAAAACTTGGTAGCCAACCTGATTTCGCGTCGCCAGAGTCTCCTTCGTCCCGAAACGCCCATCCATACCACATTCCGAACCCGCTTCGCTCCACCTCCGCCCTAACGCACCCCGCAAGCAACACGCTGCAAAGCCTAGATTGATGTACCTTATCGCCATTGATCACCCGCCGATGCGAGGGGACCCCCAGCAAACATTCGTCCACGTCCACCAAGGGAATTTTAAGAGTACGACTCAGCTTGCGCATCGCGCAGTTGAGTCGATCAGAGAGAAACGCGGACCTATGCTGCATGCGATGGTCGAGCGTCGATGTTCGCAATATGATATTCTTGGAGTGCCGCTTAATCTCGGAAATCACAGCGGTCGCGTTCACGATCCACTCGGACTCATGGAACTCAAAATTATTCTCCATAATCCTGTTCACATCCCAAGAGTTGGATGCTAGAGTGACAGCCTGGGGGTTATCGTATCGTGAGGAGGTCAGTGTCGGCGACGAACACACCATAAATACATAATCAAAGCTGTTAGGGCCAGTCGCGCACCTCGATCCAAGGTCCGTGATGTTTTATCGTCAGCGTCAGCAGATGCCCCACGCGCTCAATCGTGTTTGGCGGCACCCCTTCAAACCTGTGCGAGATGTTATATAGCCAATGGTACGGCGGATCAGGCGCCATCCCATACACAAGCCAGAACACCCATCGTGTTCGATTATATTCCTGGTCAAAGCATATCGCCGCAGTATGACCCCGATTTTTGGGTGCCTTCCGTCCGAATTCATCGGGATACAACTCCCACGGTTCTTGAACGGTGTATCTGTAACTCTCATAGTTGAGTGGATCGTTCCATCAGTTGGAAAACATTTGTGTCGAGGTGTCGCACTCTCAGGGCGAGATTGGAAGTTGGGACGTACCCGGAAGAGTAGCACCAGTTTATGACGATTTCCGCATCCTTGGAGTCGCCGAGGCTGACGAGGTACCCCGGGCGCGTGTCCTCGTCCCCGAAATACGCTATCGGCTCGCTTATTAGTGCTGATTCACTTCGTTTGCACATGCTGCTTCCAAACTCTTTTCTGGCTTCGTCAGCAAGCCGCTCGAGCTCGTCGGCTTCCCTCGCTTGCTTCGCCCTTGCCTCCGCGGCATCCATGGCTGGGCGAAGATCGTCCCACTCAGCCTCGAGGTCTTCTATGGATTCTGTGGGAGATGCCTCACCCTCGCCTCGCGGTGAGGGATCTTCTCCGCCCGTCACGGACTCCTCCGTGGTATCGGTCCGATTCGTCTCGTTGCCCGCGGGAGCCCTGCCTATTTCATCCGAAGGTTTCGCCAAGCGCTCCTCCTCCGGGATAACTGACGCTGCTGGCTTAGACTCGGGGGCGTCGCCGCGCGCGGCCGCCTCCCACCTCGATCGCAGCGTCGCCGGGTCCAACCGGCCGCTTTCCTCGGCACCACGCTTCACACCACTGGGCCCACCGACCTGGTCGAGCGTCCGGTCCGTCAAGCCCCGCTCGTCATAGCCTCCCGCACGTACGCAGATTGTAAACGTATGGGAGAGCAGGATAGCCACGAGGACCGTCGCCCGCCGCATCCTCGTCCGCAGTGCTGCTCAACTCTGCACTTCAAGCTGTCTCAAACTAAAACACTGCTGACTCGTGGGGCGGATACGGATTCACGGATAGGAACGGAATATAAGTCTTTTTCAAGCCTATTTCCTAACCTGTTGGCATACACGTGCTGTGACATGTTTGCACAACAGAACGAGGCGAACGTAAAAGAATCTGTGATAGACACATCGCCGCCGGCTGCAAGTTTTCTGCGACTGCACGGTGACGATGGTGCGATGGTATGCGAGCGTGAATTGCGGAGCGATGCTAATGCGCGTATCGGGCGATCGCGTGCCCTTTACTGCTGCGCGCACTGCACCCTCTGGCCACCCTCGCCCTCGTCGTCGGAGTCGTCGGTGGCCTGCTTCTGCTGCTGCTTGTTGCGGCGCATCTCAGACTCCATGTCGACGTCGTGCATGGTGCACTCCTCGTGGTCGTCGGTAACGATCGGCGCGGTGGGCTTGCCGAGGACGTTGGAGAGTGCGGCGAGATCGTCGTCGGAGAGGTCGCCCGGGGCGGGGAACTTGACGTTGAAGTGGATGAAGAGCTTGCCCTTCTGGAAGGGAGATTGGTAGGTGGGCATGCCCTCGTCGTACACCGCCTTGAAGGAGTTGGGCTTGATGATGTCGCCCTCGTTGGTGGCGACGACGAGCTCGCGCTTGTCTAGATGGGTGACGGTCATTTGGAAGCCGCAGAGGGCCTCGGCGAGGGAGATGGTCTTCTCGAGGAACAGGTCGGGGCCCTTGCGCTTGAACGTGGCGTGCTCCTTCTCCTGCACGACGAAGATGATGTCGCCCGGGACGGTGCCGGGAGCCTCGTCGGCCTCACCCTGGAAGACGATCTTCTGGTTGTTCACCATGCCCTTCTCGATGTGCACCTCCAAGACCTTTTTCTCCTGCACCACCTTCTGGCCGTGGCACTGCCCGCACTTGTCCTTCTCGCTGATGACCTGCCCGGAGCCGCGGCACTCGTTGCACACCGTCTGCATCTGCTGAACCATGCCCGGGGCGATCTGCCTGACCACAACGCGAACGCCGCTGCCCTTGCAGGTGCCGCAATGACCCGACGCGCCGCTCTTGCTACCCTTGCCGTCGCACTTGGGGCACAGCACGTTCTTCGCCAGGCTCAGTTTCTTGGTCACGCCGTTGTACAGATCCTCCAGCGACACCTTCAAGCCGTGCACGACGTCCTCGCCCTTGCGCTGGCGCTGGCGGCCGGAGCCGCGGCCGCCGCCGCCGGGGCCGAAGGGGTTACCGCCGAACATGGCCTCGAAGATGTCGAAGGGGCTGCCGCCGCCGCCGCCGCCCATGCCGCCCTCCTTCAGGCCCTCCTCGCCGTACTGGTCGTAGATCTCCCTCTTCTCGGGATCGCTGAGCACCTCGTACGCCGCGGTGACCTCCTTGAACTGTCATAGACGAGAGCGGGGAAGGGATTTTGGTTCAGCGGATGCGTCCGGAACATGTTTTGTGGGTTGAATAAGACTCGGAACGACGCGGCGGGTCAGATCGCGATCTCGCGCCGGCGCGATCAAATTGTCGTTTTCTCTCACCTTCTCCGGGTCGCCTCCCTTGTCGGGGTGGTTCTTGATGGCCGCCTTGCGGTACGCCTTCTTGATCTCGTTGGCATCCGCGTTCTTGGACACGCCGAGGATGTTGTAAAACTTCTCGGTGTCGCCCTGATGTCGGGAAAGGGCGTGTTCGATCCATGGTCAGCGGCGGAAGTCGACGGAAGGAGGCGGGGGGGCGGCGCGCCAAAAAGAAGATCCAGGAAGAAACGGACGTCGGCAGTGGGGTGGAGGCGCACCTTCGGGCGCCCGGGCATGCCGCCGAAATGCATCGGGACGACTGTTCTTTGGCGGGTTTAAGCGCGACCGTTGAGTCTGGTGAGTTTACGACGAAGCTCGCGTTGAAGAGGCGCCCGACGTGTCTGATCGGAGGGCCGCCGACAGGACAGAGTCACGTCACAGTCCTTTTTTCCTGCACAGTGCACGAAGGGCCACAAATTGACCGTGTTGAGTCTCACCACACATCCATAGGAAAAGAATGAGAAAAAGGATGAAATCATTTGGGAAATTTACAGACTGTTTGTTATGTATGACTGAATCAGCCGCCAACCCTGAAAAACAGGGTAGAAGGCCTTATCGATTCTCCACACATCACACCACGTCACCGGCTCCGACATGGCAGCCGCACGGACCATGGCGTGCCTGAGCGTCGCGTCGCTCGCGCGACCCTTCTCTTCCCGCGTCTCGTCGGCCTCGTGCCGCGCGGCGGTCGTCGCCGGCGGGCAGCGCGCCTCCCTCCTGGGCGCCTCCCAGCCCAGGTGGGGGCTCACCGCCCTCCGCAGGCGCGCCAACCGCGGGTTCCTCACCGTCGAGGCCAAGAAGAAGGGCTTCGCCGAGCTCCTGAGCGATATCGTCCCCAAGGACGAGGACTACAACGGTCGCCCTCGGCTGGACAAGGGCAAGGTGAGCGCCAAGCAGCACGTGCCCAACTCCATCCCGAAGCCCCCGTACGCGGATACCGGCCACCTCCCGCCCATGAACGAGGACCCGCAGATCCACGACGCGGAGGGCGAGGAGAAGATGCGCGCCGCGGGCCTGCTCGCCGCGCAGGTGCTCGACTACGCGGAGACGATCATCAAGCCCGGCATCACCACCGACTTCATCGACCAGAAGGTTCACAAGATGATAATCGACGCCGGCGCTTACCCTTCGCCGCTGAACTACGGCGGGTTTCCCAAGAGCGTGTGCACGTCCCTGAACGAGTGCATATGCCACGGGATCCCCGACACCACCGAGCTCAGGGAGGGCGACATCATCAACGTGGACGTCACCGTCTACCTCAACGGGTACCACGGCGACACCTCGCGGACCATCTGCGTGGGGAAGGTGACCGACGAGGTGCAGCGCCTCGTGGACGTCACGGAGAAGTCCCTTGCGGAGGCGATCAAGATCTGCAAGCCTGGCACGCCCGTGCGCAAGATCGGCGCCACCATCCACGCCATCGCGGACGAGGCGGGCTTTGGCGTCGTGGAGAAGTTCGTCGGGCACGGCGTTGGGAAGGAGTTCCACTCGGGTCCCACGGTGCGGCACCACAGGAACAACGACCCGGGTGTGCTGGTGAAGGGTCAGACGTTCACGATCGAGCCGATGCTCACGATCGGGCGGACGGCGGACAGGATGTGGAGGGACGGGTGGACCGCGGTCACCGCGGATGGCAAGTGGACGGCGCAGTGCGAGCACACGCTGCTCATCACCGACGACGGCGTCGAGATCCTCACCGCGTCGCCCATGAAGAAAACCGAGAGGTTTCCGGCGAAGGAGGCGACCGCCGCGTAAATGAAGCGATCCTAGCACCGTGATTCTCGTGAGACATTTCGTTCCACACGTGTAGTGGATGCCACAATCGAACCAAAAAAAATATAAAACTGCAAGTTTAACCGTCGCGTGGGAAATCCCTATCGTACCTGGTACCACAAGTTGGTGCGGCCCGGAGTCAAAGGCGAGGATGTCCGGACGAGGAGGACGGGGCGGCGGGAGGGGCGGCTTTGGAGGCCGAGGCTCCGCCGGGAACCCCATCACCATCGATGACGACGGCCAGCCCGTCGTCGGCAACGCGGACGGCCCGCCGAGCCTCTACCCGCCGATGCCGAGGATGCCGCCGCCGCCGGAGCTCACCGAGCGCGAGGAGGAGCTCCTGAGGATCCACCGCAGGCTCAATAACTTCTGGCGAAACTCGTGCTACTACATGGACGACGAGCCGGAGGCTCAGGAGATCCCGGAGGTCAAGTTAATGACCTACCGCGACAGGCTGGCGGCGCAGGAGAAGGCCAACAAGACGGAGAAAAAGGCCGAGCTGCACGATGTGCTGGAGTCTTACAAGGACCACTTCCCGGACGAGCTCTGGGCTGGGCGGGGGAAAAAGCGCAAGCGAGGGGCCGGCGGTGGGGCATCGAAGGGTGAGCGCGCGATCGGGGGCGCCGCGGATAGCGACGACAGGCTCGAGCGTCTCGCGCGGCTGGAGCAGGAGAAGGGGGCTGGGGAGGAGGACGTCGACGAGGACGTCGAAAAAGGCGCGGGCGATGAGGACGAGGACGACGAGGGCACCGGCAAGCGGGGCCGGCCGCGCGTCAGCGAGAACGTGGACAGGAAACCCAGACATAGCGAGAACAAGGACGGCAAGAAGGGCGGCGACAAGGTTGGCGACGACGACGACGGAGACGAGGATGACTTTTGGGACGACGACGACGACGACTACCAGCGCGGAGCCGACTACGACGACGACGAGGGATACGACGATGACCTCGGCGGCGGCGAAGACGAGGAGGCGTTCTTCTGACGCGCGCTGTGTTTTAATCCAAACGGACGGTACTGTTACATCCTAATAGACCCATCGTTTCCCCCCCCGCTACAATCTAGTTCATACCCCCGCCAGAGATCCTAGACATGATGAGTTGTCCGGTTTCGAGGTACCTGAGGGCGCACTGCGACAGGCACGCGCTCTCGTACCTGTCCAGGCTCGCTCCCGGCTTGGAGACGCACTTATCGAAGCACACATCCGCGAGCTTCGCGACCACCTGCGGTTGGATCAAGTTGGGGAGCGGGTCAGCCGAGCGGCGGTGGGTACCAGGGTTTGGCAAATCCAAGTCTCAGCGAGATCGAGGGCGAGATCGAGGGCGGTGAGGGGCGACATACCTCGTTGAACATCGCCTTGCGCTTCTCCTCCTCAAGGAACGCGGCCATCTGCGGGTCAATGCTCTGCTGGGGAGCCATATCGAATTGCAATCCAGGTGATATGCGCTCTGAATGGAGCCGCGAGGAGGGACGTTGCCAAAAACTCGGATGGTTCGTAGCGCACTCCAGCGGAAGAACCAGCGGGGGTCGGTTGCGAAACACACGTATCTGACTGTTTCCCCATGTAAAAATGTCCGACCGTCGCTTGGCGGTTACTTTTCCGCGGCTTGTCGTGCGGCCCGAGCCGCGCTCTCACTCTCCGTCGCGCACTCGCCTTCCCACGACGACGAATGACGGACGAGACCACCCCGCTCATCCCCACCAATGAACGCGGGGCCGGGCCCCGGACGTGCGGCGCTCAGTCGGAAGCCGCTCGGAAGTCGCTCCGCGCCGACGTGATCGCCGCGTCCGCTGTCCTCTTCTTCGCCGGAGCGCTCGTCGTGACGTTCCCGGTCCACAAGCACCCCCACGTGCCGATGGACTACTACGCGAAGACCGCGTACCCTTACACGCACCTGCGCCTCGGATCCTACGACGCGAACGACGTGTTGCGGACCGCGAGGGAGGCGCGGGGGTTCGCTCGAACCCCCGAGCGCGCTGAGCGTTGGCGCGCCGATCGCTCCGCGTGGATGGCTGACCCGGGTGACGCGACGGTGTTCCAGTGGAAGGATGGCGAGTTCACGATGAACCTGGTCAAGCCGACCGCGTCCGAGCTCGGGATGTCGGAGGAGCCGGTCACCAGCGACGCGATGATCAAGATGTGGGAGACGCACGACTACGCGGGTCTCGGCGCGATGGGCGGCGAGGGCAAGCACGACAGGGTCTTCAAAGCTTTCAGCGCGCTCGTCGTCGGCGCGATGCACCACGCGCCCGAGCGTTTCAGCGCGGGCCAGCCCCCGTTCCGCGTGGTGACGCACCAGCGCGACTACCTCGCGCCCCCTTGCGTGAGTAACGTCCCGAAGGGATCGCGGTTCCACCCGTGCCCCGCGGCGAAGGCGTGGCGCGCGCCGGTTTTCAACTTTGGATCGGCGCTCAAAAACGGCGACGTCTTCCCCGCCGAGGTGAACATGCCGGACCCCGAGTTCATCGACGCCGTGTTGAGGAACCAGCGCCCGGCGCAGGCGGAGACATCCCCGCTGGGCGTGACCCAGGACGGTTTGGTGCAGGCCACGCACGCGTCTCAGCCCACGCGGCCGTGGAAGGATCGCGTCGCCGTCGTCGCGTGGCGGGGCGCCGACGTTCCGCACGCGCCCAAGATGCCCTTCGGCGCCGACTCTGGCGTCCGCGGCGAGGCGTGCGCGTCCCTCCTTCGCGCCGCGGGTTCGATGCCCGAGGGGGACGTCGGGGCGTACGTCGCCGGGAACCGTTCGGTGACCCCGCCCGATCGCGTCACGTCCAATCAGCTCGCGGCGTGGGCCGGGTCCGATCGGTTCAACTCGAGGCGGTTAACGCCGAGGTGGCGCGCCGTGCTCGGATCGCTGTCCCAGTCCCCCGAGGCGTCCGTCTCCCCCGCGGCCGCCGCGCTCGGCATCTCCCCCGCGTCGGTGCCGAGGAAGAAGCGATGGCTGGACGCCAGGTTCACCGCCCTGGCGCCCAACGCGCCGTGTTCGTCGGCGCTCCCCGACTCTGTCGTCGGCGCTCGCATGACGCACGACGACAAGAGCGCGCACAAGTACCTCCTGGACATCGGCGGCGTGGGCGGCTCCGGCTGGATGGGGACGTTGAGTGACCTGGCCACCGGTGCGCTCGTGTTCCGGGTCGAGTCCCCCACCGCGGACTTTTACGACGGCGAACTGAAGGAGGGTACGCACTACGTGGGCGTGAAGCCCGACCTCTCGGACCTGCGGGAGAAGTACGAGTGGGCGCAGGCGAACCAGGAGGAGGCGTTCGCGATCGCCTCCGCGGGCGCCAAGTTCGCGAAGGAGGCGAGTGCGAGTGACCTGTGGGACAGGTACGTGTCCAGACCGATGGCGGCGGCGAGGGCGCACTACGACGCTCCCGGGCAGTTGGGCGAGCACGGGCGCTGGGAGGACGAGGGCGCCGAGGAGCTCGAGCGGAACCTCGTGCCCATCTACAGGTACGCTCCCCAGGGTAACATCCGGTGCGACGACTGCGAGGAGAACCGCGCAGTTCTCGGAAAGATCATGATGCCCGACGCGGGGAGGGTCGCGCAGCTGGCATCTGCCGCCGCGGCTGCGAGTGGTGCGTGACCTTGTACAAGGAAACACGTTGTTAAATTTTATCGCAAATATCCGATAAACAGCTTCGCTGCCCCCACTCGGCGCCGCACCGTGAATGATGACGTCCATCAGCGCTCGCGTCTCTTTAGTCAAGAGCGGTGGCATCGCACTCCGGGCGAGACAAACCCGATGCGCGCGACACCGTGCGATGGTCACGCACGCCGCTTCCGATACCTCCGGTTTGGGGCTTCTGAATTGGCTGGGGCCGGTCATTCCGCAGGGAGCACTCGTAACTGGAGTGAAGGCGGGTTGGCGCGCCGCCTGGCAGACGATGATGACGGAACTCGCGCCCCAGTCACGAGACGGCGAATATCAACGCCCGAAATACGCCTTCGACGGCGCCATCGCGGAGGACCCAGTCGGTCGGTTCCCTTCCGTTTCGGGTCGTTACGTGTTGTATCTCGGGAATGCCTGCCCTTGGTGCCACAGGGTGAGCCTGACGGTCGCGCTCAGAGGCCTCGAGGATCGCGTCCGGATTGTCAAGATGACCGACGACGCCGAAAGAGCCAGTCGAGGCGGTTGGGTCTTTGAGAGCGACAGGCCCGACCCGGTGTTCCGCGCTCGAGACCTCCGAGAAGTTTACGATTTGCAGAGCGGCAAGTCCTACACGTACGAGGGTCGCTGCACAGCCCCACTGATGGTGGACGCGGAGCGAAAGGTGGCCGTGAACAACGAGAGCGCGGACATCGCGCGCATGTTAAACGACGTGGAGTGGCTGGGCAGCGTGAACGGACCCAACAAGTCGTCCAGATACGATGAGGGCTCAGTCCAGCTCAGGCCACCCGAGCTCGCAAACGACATAGACTCCCTCAACGACTGGCTGTATACCAAGCTAAACAACGGCGTGTACAGGTGCGGGTTCAGCACCAACCAGGCGGCGCACAACCGAGCGGCGGTCGACGTCGTCGAGGCCCTCGAGACACTGGAGAAGAGGCTCGGGGAGAGCCGGTTCATGCACGGGGACAAGGTAACCGAGTCCGACGTTCGCGCCTTTCCCACGATTGTTCGATTCGACGCAGTCTACGCGACCCTGTTCAAGTGCTCTTCCCGTCGCGTCGCGGACATGCCGAACCTCCGCGCGTGGATGCGGGACTTTTACCTGCTGCCCGGTGTGCGCGAGACCGTCGACGTGGACGGATATCGAACGAGTTATTTCGGTCAACTCTTCCCGTTGAATCCGGGCGGGATCGTGCCCGTCGGCCCGACGGCAAAGGACCTCGGGTTGGGACTCGACCCGTCGCGAGGAAGCCGCGCGCACTCGGACCTCTTCCACTTCAAGTGAACGAACATTCGTAAGAGCTTTGTAAGAACATCCTAGTCTAATAACCTTCACCCGACGCGCCCACGAGGGGTATCATTTCTACCTCTGCCTGTTGTGTTTGGTGACGCCCCGCTCCCAGAGCTCTAAAACCACCGACTTTCTGAAGGCGCCGTCGGCGACGAGCGGCGACACGCCGTGCCTCTTTTCCGAGCAGAATATCACCGCGTCTCCGCGACGTAAGTCCCTGAACTCGGTCCGCGTTCCGTCGTCGTCCCACGTCGCGAACACCCCTCCCCCGCCGTCGTCGCTCACCTCGAGATGCACCGACGCGGTCAGCACGCTCCCTTGGTCCCTGTGGTTCTCCTCGGTCACCCCTCCGCCGGTCGAGTAGTCGTGATACTCCGCGGACCTCAGAAACACCGGCCGACCGGGCAGGAGACCCCACCCGCCCCCGCTCTCGCACTGCCCCGCGTCCGCGTCGAACGCGGCCCGCAGAAGCCTCGCGCGAACGACGGGCGCCTCGGTCGCGAGCGCGTCGTCCGCGTGAAGGTGCGTGACGCGGTGCGTTTTTAAAGAGTGGTACACGTCCTCCACCTCGCTCCAGGCGTCGTCGCCGCCCTCTCCCATCGCGTTCGATCCCATCGCGTTCGAGAGTCTCATCGCGAGTGCCTCCCCCGACGCGTCGTCGTCGTCATCCTTTCCGTCGTCGTCCTTTCCGTCGTCGTCCTTTCCGTCGTCGTCCTTTCCGTCGTCGTCCTTTCCGTCGGTGCCCCCGCGTCTGGCGTCCAGTCTCGCTTTTACGAGATTTTCCACCGCGCGAATGTCCGCCTCGCGAAGCACCCCGCGGGCAATGGCCGGCGCGTGGTTCGCGACGGCGTCCGGGCCGCAGTCCACGGCGCTCGGCCTCGACGATGCCCACTGGCTCACGCTGATGTCCCTGGGCGGGACGACGAACACGCCGTACTTGGCGTGTACCGGGTCCC
>Ga0181573_10004518_pt1 | contig 11816 bp, 7 predicted proteins | sample 101ome_25_FD_148643 | JGI IMG/M metagenome (GOLD analysis project Ga0181573, IMG submission 148643) | Coastal salt marsh microbial communities from the Groves Creek Marsh, Skidaway Island, Georgia - 101409BT metaG (spades assembly) | ecosystem: Environmental > Aquatic > Marine > Intertidal zone...
GCCGTCGTCGTCGTCGTCGTCGTCGTCGTCGTCGTCGTCAGGGTCCCACTCCGCCTCACCGTCGTCGTCGCCGTCGTCGTCGTCGTCGTCTTGGTCTCCGTACATGAGATAGTTGAGCAGCATGTAGTTCAAGTTGGGGTTGTCGTCCACCTGCTCCATCAGGTTCTCGACCTCCTGGTCGGACATTCCCTCGCCGAACATCTGCCTCAGCGCGTGCCGCCGCTCCTCTCGCTCGCGCGCCCGGTACGCCTCCTGCTCCGCCGCCTTCCTCTCCTCGAACGACGGCCCGTCCGCGGTCATGTTCTCCCCGAACCAGTCCCAGCCGCACTTGTTCATTATGTAAAAGATCACCTCGTCGCCCAGCCGGCTCAGCTCGCACCCGGGCCGCCTCGCGCACAGCACCATCGTCTCCACCGCCTGCCGGAACCCCGCGGGAAACCTCGCGTGGCACCGCGGTTCCGGGTTCCACAGCAGCCAACGCACGCCGTACGCGACTCGCCCGACGAAGAGCCGGTTCGATCGCAACGCGTCGCCGCCCCACGGCGCGCGCCTGCCGAAGGGTCGACACGACAGGTGCGCCACCGCGGGCCAGATGACCAGCCTCCCGTCGTCCACGACGCCCCGCGTGCCGTACCTCTGGTCGTCGTACACCACCGCTCGGTCGCCCTGGGATTTGCTGTGGACGTAAAAGCCCGTCTTTTTTCCGCGTTCCAGGCGCACGGGCTCGTCGAGCCGCATCTCGACGAATTCGTCGAAGGACGGGCCGTGGTCGCGCTCGTACACGCACCTCCACGCGTCCTGCTCGTACACCTTACTGGCGGGGTTGCGTGCGCCTGGCACGCCGCCGTGGCCGTCGGGGGTGGTCCATATCGTGCACGGTCCGAGGTCGCCGCGGACCCATATGGACGTCACCTCGACGTACGACAGTGGCAGCTCGTCGGATGGGGAGAGGTCGAAGAAGACGCCGCAGAAGCTGTGGTCCTCGCGATCCTGGGTGTCCTGCGTGAAGGACTGGTAGTCGATGAACTCGGCGAGTTCGCCCTGGTGGACGAACGTCGGGTTTGGGTCGGGCGGCGGGGTCAGTCGGGGCGAGGGACGGCGGTCGACGGGACGAAACGCCCCGCGACGGGTGACTCTTCTCGGAATATGCGCGTGTTTCAACAACGACACGTAAGAGTAATTGCCATCGGGACGGGGAGGGGTCGCGTCGGGGAGGGTCACGCACCCGCACGAGCGCGTTGACGGGCGGTGGGGCTACGTCCACGGGCTGGACGACCTCGGTCATGGCGCTCGGTCGCGTCGCTGAAACGAGTGAGGCCCGGGCGGAACGGACACGGGGTTCCGGAACCACGACGAACGCGATATGTTTTTTTTGTTCCAAAACCAGGCAGAGGAGGTGTCGGGGACTGGCAGACTGGCGAGGAGTCTGAGTCGAGGTTTTTGCTCCCGCCGCTCTAGGCGTCGCCTCCTTCCGCCAAGTTACTCGTACGCGCGTGAAATTAAACCGGACAGCTTTCGTCCTATACATTCACGCGGCTATCCCCCGCGCCCCGAACCTCCGCTGCCGCCCCGCGTACCACCCCAGCGCCGCCGCGAAGTCCTCCTCCCCAAACTCCGGCCACATGACGTCGGCGAAGAACAGCTCCGTGTATGCAAGCTCCCACAGTAAAAAGTTACTCACCCGCCTGTAAAACACAAAGTTAGTATGGGCAAACAGTTAGAGAACCAAAACACTCACCGTTCACCGCCGGGCCGCACCAACAGATCGGGTTCACGTAGGTCCGCCGGTAGCGTCCTCGACGCCAGGTGCTCGCCGAGTAGGTCTTCCGTGATGTCCTCCGGGTCCAGAAGCCCGCCCGCGGCTTCCGTCGCGAGCATCCGGCACGCGTTGACGATGTCCTGCCTCGCCCCGTAGCTCAGCGCGACGTTGAGCCTCAGCTTGGTGTTTGTTTCGGTCGACTCGACGGCGTGCGCGATGGCGGCGCGAAGGTTGTCGTCGATCATCCCCATGTCCCCCATGACCGTCACGCGCACGCCCTCTTCAACGAGCGACGGGAGCTCTGAGACGAGCGTTCGCTCGAGCAGCGACATGAGGTGCTCCACCTCCTGTCTCGACCTGCGCCAGTTCTCGTGCGAGAAGGCGTACACCGTGAGCGCGGCGACGTCCCACGCGCCGCAGCATCTGACTATGGTGCGCAGGGTGTCCACGCCCGCCTCGTGGCCCGTCGCGACGGCCACGCCGCGCTCCGACGCCCACCGCGCGTTGCCGTCCATGATGACGGCGACGTGCCGGGGAAGGTGCGCGCGTTCGATGCCGAGCGGTCCTATCGCCGGCTCGTCCTTCCACGACGGCGCGGACGTGGACGCGGCGGTGGACGCCGTCTCCAGCGCGCGGCTCGAAGTTTGCGCGGACGATGCCGGCCGTCGACGTCCGAGCGTGAAGGACCCTCTCCTACTCGTCGACGACGAATCGCCCCGCCTCGATCTCTCGCCCAGTCCCGCGGCGACGTCGGAGGACTCTGACGCGGCGCGCGGATGGGCGAGCGCGCGGACCGACCGAACCGGGACATCGTGCGGGGACGGCGCCCCGGGAGAAAGACCCCGGAGCGTCGAGGCTCCGAGCAACGACCCCGCGCGCATGGCTCCTTTGAAGGCACGACTCGAAAACCCGGACGAAAAACCCGCCAGACGACCCGCCGAGATCTTGACGTGGCAGCTTTTGTGTGACCCAGCTCGCTCGACCACATCCGGCACAGCCTCGCGGTCAGGAACACGGACTCCATTTGGCATTTGAGAGCGAGTCATTTCATATTTCCAATCGTCGATGAAATAAAGGTGAAAACTCTCCCTTCGTACCAGCACCCAGGGTCAATCGCGCGGCTTCTCCAGGAGCACGAGATGCTCCCGCCGCGCCGCGTTCCACACCAGACCCTCCGCCGTCTCGTGCGTCAGCGCCATGGACACGCTCGCGACGTGCGTGAGCCCAACCGCGGCGCCCGCGTCGACGGTGCTCGCTCGGGTGTCGACGTTGGCGCCGTCGCCAATCATGATCGCGACGCGGCCCCCCGGCGCGAGCGCGCGCGCCACCACTCGAATCCAGCGCGTCTGATCCTCCTGCCACGCCTCCTTGAACGCGCGCGGGTCCCGGCGCAGCTCGCGCCTGGACCCGAACTCGCCGACGTTCCACTCGTCGGGCCACGACCTGTCGCCGGGCACGGCGGTGGCGAAGTACCGAAGCGTCCCGCGCCTGTCCTTTCCGTCGGAGCCGGCCGGGGAACGCGAACCGTCGTCTGGATCCGGGGAACGCGAACCGTCGTCGTCTCCGGGTGAACGCGAACTGTCGTCCATCAGCGCGGCGCCGCTGCCCGCGCGAACCTTCCTCGCGAACGAGAGGTAATCGTACACCCCCGGGTACGGCGGCGACGTCAGCGCCGCGGCTATCGACGAATCTTCCGGAAGATCCCGGCGCGAAGCTTCCGGAAGATTCCGGACGTCCCCGTTGACGATCACCGGCGGCGGCGTCCCGACCGGGACAAACGCGCAGAGCTCGTTCACCCTGTCGCAGTACTCGTCCACGCACTTTCGGAACAAAGCCGCCGCGTCCGACTCAGCCTCCGTCGCCGACTGTTCCTTGATCGCGCTCTCCGTCTCGGCTCGCGCCTTACGCCGCTGGTTCTTGTACCCCCTCTTCCGCCGTTTCCCGCGGCCCTTCTGCGAGCGCTGGAGCGCGACGGAGAGGCAGAACCAGAGCGCTTGTGCCGGGGTGGTCCCGCCGAGGCCCGGCGGGGGCGGCGCAGCCGTGTCTGCGTTTGGCGATTCGAGCGCCGTTCGGAGCGAACGCCGAATCGCGCGCCACGCCCTCGGGACCCCGCCGCCCCCCTTCGCGCCGCTCTTTCCTCTCGGCTCAGGGTTCTCTTCTGAGGCAGATTCTGACGTCTCGGGTTCGAGTCCCGGGAGGTTCGCCGAACTTTCCTCTTCGCGCGACGCGACGGCGGCTGCGTCGAGGCCGTCCGACGCCGCTTGCGCCGTCGCTCTCATCCACTCGAAGGTTGCGGTCTCGGCGCCCGGGGCGGGCCTCCACGTCCTGTGCGTCGCCACGAAGGCGGCGAGCGGGCTGACGTCCACGCCGAACGTCTCGCGGCCTTTGCTCATGCCCACGACGAGGCTGGTGCCTCCGCCGGCGAAGGGATCGAGGAGGGAGTTTCCGGGGAGGACGTCGAGGATGCGGTCGGCGGCGGCGGCCTGCATGCCGGCCGGGTACTCGTGGAAGCCGTGCGTCGTTCGGGGGTACCCGCGCGGGGTGGACGGGTATCCGTGGTTCCACTGGACCCGCATGGCCTCGAGCAACACCACGCAGACGTCCTCGGGGCCCCACTGCGACTCCTGGAAACGCGAAGGGCGCGAGGCGATCTCGAGGTACGTTTCTCGCTCGGCGGCGGTCCCAACCTCGACGTCGCCCCCCGCCGCCGTCGCCGAGCGGACCAGCTGGACGAGGCGGCGCGCGCGGCGGGGTGCCAGGATAGACGCGCCGCATCGCGCCGCCGCCGCCGCACCGGCTGCGGGAATCGCCGCCATCGAGTTAGTATGCGAACGCCTCGCTTATCCTGCTAGATTTTATTACACAGCGGCCACTCTCAGTTGTTTTCACTGTCTGGTCTGCTGGTGCCACTCTCAACAGGGGATGGACCACCCGCCTACGCCGCCATGAGACCCGACTGCGCGATGACGTCCCAGTTGGCTTCGGGCTCGGGGCAGAGCCTGTTGACGGCGTTGAGCGCCTCCGTGGGTCCGTACGAGTTCCCCGTCGGCCCCGTCAGTCCCTCCCCTGCGTCGATGTAGTGCTGGTACACGTCCCGTAGTTTCGCGTTGCTCTCCTCGCACATCAGTTGTAAGCCTTCCATGCCGGTCGGGTCCCTGTCCACGGCGCTGGCGAACGCCCACGCGCACACGCACCAGTGCTCGCCGTGGCCCACGACGGAGGACAGGTCGTTACCGTCCACCGACGCGCTGTTGGCGAGGAACCGCTCGTCCATCCGGACGCAAACCTGCGCGCGACGGGGAAAGGGATGGGGGTGGCGAGTTGTGAAAAAGACGTCGTCAGGAGCGATCACCACGCAGCGTCTCTGTTCATGGGTGTTGAACGCACCTCGTGGTAGCCCGAGTCGGTCGGGTCCCAAGCGCAGCTTCCGCTCCTGTCCCACCCCGTCGCCTCCGTCTGGTCCGGCCCCGAGCAAGGCTTCAGGGGCGTGCCGATGAGCGACGTCTCCCCGCCGGACGCGCCGAGCCCGGCGACGCCGCGATCCGACGAGCCGTCGGTTGAAACACCCCTCGCGACGAGATCTCGCCCGTCGCCGAGTCCGACGGCGGTGAACGCGTGCCGCCTCGGGCCCGTCTTGGCGACCCGCGGGATCCGAACGCCCAGTCGCACGGCGAACACGGGGAGCAGGGTGCCGATGATGCCGAAGAGCGCCATGGCGAGGAGCACGCGCGTGGCGGTCGAGGCGCAGAGCTGCTTCGTCCAGCGGTCGTCGCGGTGCATCTCGAGCGCCACGTTTTCGTCACCCGCGCGCGCGGACGCCGCCTCGCCCTCGCCGCCGCGCCGCGCGTGCGAGACGGCGCCGTAGCCGCGGTCGGAGATGGGCTGCGTCACCGCGGGTTTACGCCGGGCGTCCGATCCGCGCATGATCCGCGCGGGGGGTCGACCTGGTATGAGCGCGTGGCCCGTCCGGGCTGCCAAAAGCCGCCGAGGGGTCCCCGAGGGAACTTTTTGGATCTGCCTGGCAGTGTGATGAACTTCGCCGGGCGCAGACGTCTCCGTGGAGGCCAAAACCGTTGGAGCGCCATGTCTCCCACCCTCGCGCGCAGGGGCGCTCGCGCCCTCGCGGCGAGCATCACTCGCCTCGGGTTCGCCCCCGGGCACGCGTCGTCGCGTCGCGGCCTCGCCTCCACTCGCCCCGACGCCGACCTCGCGCGATCGTCACCCCCGTCCTCCTCGTCGTCGACGTCGGGCCTTCCCAGGTTCGCCGCGTTGCTCGGCACCGCCGCCGCGTCCGCGGGCGCGTACGCGTTCCTCCTCGACGACGAGCAGAGCAGCGCGGCGCAGTTCAAGCTCTTCGAGTACCTCGCCCCGGCGATGCGCCTGATGGACCCGGAGACCGCGCACAACGTCGGCATCGAACTCCTGGCGCGCGGCGTCGCGCCGGTGGAGACCAGGCGCGATCCCCCCGAGCTCGCGGTCGACGCGTGGGGTCTGCGTTTCACGAACCCGATCGGTCTGGCGGCGGGGTTCGACAAGGACGCCAAGGCGTTCCCCGCGCTGCAGGCCATGGGCTTCGGGTTCGTCGAGATCGGAAGCGTCACGCCCAAGCCGCAGCCCGGTAACCCCAAGCCGAGGGTCTTCCGACTCAAAGAACTGGGCGCGGTGATCAATCGGTACGGCTTCAACTCCGAGGGACACGAACCGGCGCGGAAACGGCTCGAGGCGTACCGCGCCGACACATTCGCGACGCAGAGCGAGTTCGACGCGACGCCGCCGCCGGAAGGGGGCGCCCGTAACGGTCACGTAACGGTTCCCCCGAGGCTCGCCGGGCGGGGCGCGCCCGTCGGCGTCAACCTGGGCAAGAACAAGCTCACGCCGGAGGCGGCGGCGGCGGACGATTACGCGCTCGGCGTGCGCGCGTTGGGTCACACCGCCGACTACATCGTGGTGAACATCTCGTCGCCCAACACCCCGGGGTTGCGAGCCCTGCAGGGCAAGGCGCACCTCAAGGGCTTGCTGCGTAAAGTGCTAGGCGCCAGGGACGAGGCCGCGAAAAGATCGAGGACGGGCGGGGAAACGCACGCGCACAAGCCCCCGGTGCTCCTGAAGATCGCCCCCGACCTCACCGACTCGGACATCAAGGACGTCGCTTACGCCGCGACGTCGTGCGGCGTCGACGGCATCATCGTCAGCAACACCACGATCGCCAGGCCGAACGTCGTCGCTGCTCACGAGAAGGGCGGCGAAGCCGGCGGGCTCTCGGGGAAGCCGCTCATGGACCCCAGCACCAAGGTCCTCGCCAGGGTGTACGAGCTCACCGGAGGTAAGATCCCGCTCGTGGGATGCGGCGGGGTGGCGAGCGGGCGGGACGCGTACGAGAAGATCAGGGCGGGCGCCAGTCTGGTGCAGACGTACACCGCCTTTGCGTACGCGGGGCCGGCGCTGGTGCCGGCGATGAAGGCGGAGCTGGCGGCGTGCTTGCGAGAGGACGGGTACGAATCCGTGGCGGAGGCGATAGGCGCGGCGCATAGGAAGGGAGGGCGGTGAGCGGACCGTGGAGGGCGGGGTCGACTGCGATGGATTCCATTCCTCGATTCCTCTTATATCAGTTATTAGTACAAATCAAATCGAAGGGTCAGCGTTCGACGCGTGTGCCCTTGGTGGGTATCTCGCGCATGTCCTCCTGAAATCTACGGCCGCGGCGAATCCACGCGCCAACTGCGGCCGGCAACTCTCCTCTACTGTATCCCCTACACGGAATTCCCCCCCCCTTTCCCAAAAAAATCGATTACATCACGACTCGTGACCGGGCACCACCCCATCCGAGCCGTCGCCGTCAGAGAGCAGCGGCGGACTCGTGGGGGAACCCGGATCCGCGTCGGCGGTATCCCTGTGCTTCGATCTCGCGGCGATCTCGATCGCCTCCGTCGTCGCGGGCACGCCTGACTCGGGCACCGGGGAAACGTTCGCGCTCGCGAGCTTCGCGGATTGATCAGTCTCGGCGAGTATGTGCGAGCACGTCTCGTAAAATTCCTCCTCGCCGAGCGACGCGCACGCCAGCATCTTGAACGCGGCGTCCTGCGTGCACGCGTCGTAGTCTTCCTGCTGTTTGTACAGCAGGTGACCGGAGATCTCAAACACGGCGGGGTTGACTCCGGTGGCGGCGACGTCCTCCGGGATCTCCCCCTTGGCCGCGCGATGCGAGAAAACCTGCGGGATGAGAAACACCCTCGCCCCGTGATCCGCGATCAGGAGGTTGAACGGGATGTTGCGCTCCTGCAGACGCTCGCACGCGTTACCGAGAAGGTCGGCGAGCGCCTCGAACGTCGCGTCCTTTCGCTCGAAGCAGAGGCATCGAACCGGGTACCCCGTCACCTGGTTGACCACGACGCCGTGCCTGTGACGCTTCTTGTACACCCGTTGGGGCAACCGCGTGGTCTGCGCGCGCTCGATGGGGAAGGCTTCCATGAGGTAGTACGCCTGGAAGTGCAGGTGGTTGATCGTGGCGTACGCGCCCAACGAGTTGTACCCGACCCTGAAGTAGGGATTCCGGCTCTCCGCCGCCATGTAGAGCGGCGGCAGCAACAGCTCGGGGGATATCCTCTGGGGCAAGCAGTCCGTCACCCTCGGGCACAAGAGCACGTGGCCGTACTCGATGGGCGAGACGTTTATGAGCATCACGTTCGGCGACGCGTCGATCATCTTCGCCGAGTTGTACGCGCTGCTCTTCATCGTGCCGTCGCCCCGCTCAAACGCGAATAAGATCTCCGCCTTGTCAGCCTTGGTAAAGTTAAACTTGCCGCCGTCAAACGCCTGAACGACCCGGTCCACCGCAAACTCAGTCGGCCTCTTCTTCGTCGCGCGCCCCTCGTTGAACTGCGCGACGAAGCCGTAACCGCCGGGCACCACCTTGGTCTTGCACGCCGTGACGTCGTAACGAAAGAGACCCGCCGCGAATCGATCCTCCCACGCGGCGAGCAAGATCCTGTCAAACGGCGACACGTCCTGCACGTAGCCCCCGCCCGAGAAGGAGTCGCTGTCGGAATTGTACGACCCGGTGTCCTCGTTGGAGTACCCGTCGATGTCCGGGACCCTCAGGTCGTCGAACGACCCGAAGGACCGAACCTTCTTCATCAGGCGCGAGTCCCTGGCCGACTCGGGGGCGAACGTCAGCGTCGGCAGCTTCTTGCCCGAGCGGCAACACCGTCGCACCGCGCCGGCAAACTTGGGGTCCTCCTCCTCGTCCATCTGGTGGATGCTGAGCACCGTCGGGACCTTCTTGATGGTGAGCGACATGGTGAGCGACCGAGAGTACGCCGATTCTTCCCTTCAAGGACGCCGCTTCTTCCCTCCGCCCTCCTTCCGCGGGGCTGGTCAAAATAAATTGACCGCCGCGAAGGGGACTGACGCTACTACGCCTGGGCGAAAGGGACCCGACGAGGGTGACCCGGCGAAAGGCGGTGCACTCGCGCCGGTGGCTGCTCCGCCTCCGCGTTCGAGCGCGCCGGTTCGCCGCGCGCCTGGTGCTGCTTCTCGGAGCGACGGAGCCGGTCCGCGAGCGTCGCCGACCCTTGCTACGGCGGTGCGCGCGAGATCCCTAGGGTCGCCAGATAACGGTGGCTCCCGCTCTATCGGAAAATCTAAAGCCGAACGCTTCCAACGCCGTCCGCTTAGAGGCCGCCTCCCGCGAGGTGAACGACGTCGTAAGGGAGGGCGCCGTCGGCGATGGAAGAAGAGCCGCGTCCGGTGATGACGTGGAAGGCCTTGGTCTGAACCTTGACGAGGAAGCTACGGCGCTCGAGTGCTTCCTTGAGCCCTGGCTTCATCAACTCGCGCAGGTGGTGCTTGTCAACCTGAAAGGTGCTTTTTCAAGATGTGCTCGCCGCGGGGGTGCTCTCGCCGCGGGGCTCGAGTGGGCCTGTGCGTGGAACGTGCGGTGCGCGCGCGCGTATGAGGTACCGTCGCGGGACCGTGAGTGCGGGTTGCGCTGACACTCGGTGCTCGCGTGAGTGCCTGAAGCGTCGTGTCCGGGCGGATTCTGGGCCGCGCTAAACTTTTTCCCACCCAAACCGCACCAACCGGTGGGAGCGGCACTCGCGAGACCTGAACACGCGGCGGTTGGCGCGGGTCTATTTGCGGTGAATTACGAAGTCAAATAGCAAACTTCGGCCGTATGCGAACGCGGTTGGGAGTTGTTCCCCACCCGCCGCTCTCCGAAATCGACGACAGCCGCAACCGGATCTCGGGTCTCGCGAAACCCGCTTGTTACGTGGACGGAGATTGGCTCGAACCGTCGAATTAGCCGTCCAGGAGCGCTGTGCGCCACGGAAAGTCCCACCCGAACCTGAAATTGGCGCGAGGAATATTCCGCACAGCGAACCAGTCAGTTTCGTTTCGGAAACGAGAGCGAGAAAGAGACGTGGCCGCTCCTCGTGCAAACGGAAAAAAATTGGTCGGTCGGACATTCATTTTGTTGCGACCGACCAATCCGGCCAACGACGACACGAACAATTCGCTCGCGCCTCTCCTCATCAGTCGTTGACGGGCGGCGCGGGCGGGGAAGATGGCGACGCCGTCCCCGCTCCGCGCGCTCGTCCTGGTGTTGGCGTTACTCGTGCGGCCGCTAGGGGCGGGCGGCGCGGGCGAACCCACCGCTCCGTCGCCGGTCCTCGCCGCCGTCTCCACCCCTTTTCCCGCGACCGCGCTCCTCGCGGTGCCCACCGCGGGATGGGGATGGGACGCCCCGCCCGCGGGGTGGAACGCGTCGGCGATCACGATCAGGCACGCGGTCCGCGCCTGGCGGGCCTCGCACACGCTCGCGGGGCCCCCGCCGCGACCCCCCGCGGGCTCCTCGTCGCCGCCCTCGCCGCCGCCCTCGCCGCCGCTGCCGCCGTGCCTGGTCGCGTACGCCCCGTCGTCGCTTCACCACGACGGCACCGGAGGAATGCACTGTTCCATGCCGTTGGCGGACCGAAACGTCGCGTTGAACGGGGGATCTCGGCCGCTGACGAAGGCGTCCGGCGGAGCCGCGACGCACCCGGAGCGCGCGGTGGACTTCGCGGCGACCGGGACGTGGTACGAGTCCGAGGCGGGCGACGGCGGGCAGTGGATCGACGCGGACCTCGGCGACACATTTCGCGTCGTGGAGATCAGAGCGCGATGGACCGAGGAGGCGTACGCGCCGACGGGCGTGCGACTGAGCTACGGCCGCCGCGACGTCGCGGTGAACGACGTGAACGACCCGGGGTACGTGACGCGCGCGGTGCTCGGCGCGACGGGCGTCACGGGCGGTACGGGCCTCGACGTCGGCCGAGACGACCCGGTGGTTCGATCGACGGGCGGGTCCGATCCCGGAGATCCCGTGACGCACAGCTGGCGCGCACCAAAGTTGAACCCGAACGACGCCGGGTACGACCCGTCCATGCCCTTCGACGGCGCGGGGGTGGACGCGAGGACGATACGGGTGGAGGCGCTCGGGGTGAACGCCGGGGGGAGTCGAAGGGTGCGCTGCGCGAACCTCGAGGTTTTCGGGTACGCGCCGGGCGAGATCCCGCCGTCGCCGCCGCCGGCGTCGTCGTCGCCTCCTCCTCCTCCGCCGGTCGCGTCGCCTCCTCCGCCGGACCCCGACGACGTCGTCGCGGGGTGCGACGAGGGCGACGGGTACGTCACGAGCGCGACGAGGGCGGCGACGGGGGACGAACTCGGCGGCGACGGCGACGACGACGAAGCGGGTTTAGCGGCGAAAGTCTGGAGGTTCGCGGGCGACCCGATCTCGTTCCGTTCCAGGGCGGTGCTGGTGGCGTGGACGTGCGCGCCGGGTTTCGCGCCGAGCCGAACCGTCACGTACGCGATACGGACCGCCGCGAACGCCCCGAACTTCGCGCTCGTTTCCCCCGGCGAATCCGCCAAACGCGTCGACGTCGTGAACGACAACGACAACGACGACATCGACGACAACGACAAGGACACCGACAACACCAACAACACGGTCGTCGCGCCCGCGTCGCTGGAGTTTGCGGTGGATCCGTCCGAGCTCGCCGCGACGGGAGCGACCGTG
>Ga0181573_10004519_pt1 | contig 11816 bp, 6 predicted proteins | sample 101ome_25_FD_148643 | JGI IMG/M metagenome (GOLD analysis project Ga0181573, IMG submission 148643) | Coastal salt marsh microbial communities from the Groves Creek Marsh, Skidaway Island, Georgia - 101409BT metaG (spades assembly) | ecosystem: Environmental > Aquatic > Marine > Intertidal zone...
GCGCGAAGCCCGGCCCAATGAAAAAGAGACGTTGACCTCGAGACTGATTGATCGACCCATTCGGCCTCTGTTCGAAGATGGCTTCATGAATGAGGTGCAGGTGGTTTGTACGGTGATGTCGGCCGATAAGGAGACCGATCCGGATATCCCCGCCATGATTGGCACCTCTGCAGCGCTGGCTCTTTCTGGCTGCCCGTTTAATGGCCCGATCGGCGGAGCCCGTGTTGGTTTCACTGAAGCCAGTGGCTACATCCTCAACCCGAGCTATACGGCGCTGGCGGATAGCCAGCTCGACATGGTGGTTGCCGGTACCAAAGATGCTGTGCTGATGGTGGAGTCAGAAGCCAAAGAACTGACCGAAGATCAGATGCTGGGTGCGGTGCTGTATGCGCATCAGGAAATGCAGACGGTGATCAATGCGATCAACGAGCTGGTCAGCGAAGCGGGCAAGCCCCGTTGGGACTGGCAGGCGCCAGAAGCCGACGCCGAATTGGTGGCAGCGGTCGAAGCCGCCGCCTCAGGCCCGCTTGGTGAGGCATACCGCATTACCGAGAAAACCGCGCGCTACGAGCGTGTCGGACAGGTTAAGGACGAGGTCGTGGCACAATTGGCGACTGAGGATGGCCCTGCGGAGGATGACATCAAGGACATCTTCAAGAGCCTTGAGAAGCAGATCGTTCGCGGTCGTATCCTGGCAGGTGAGCCCCGTATCGACGGGCGGGATAACCGCACTGTTCGCGCGATTGCCTGCGAAGTGGATATCCTGCCCAAGGCGCACGGCTCAGCGCTGTTCACCCGGGGTGAAACCCAGGCGATTGGTGCTGTGACGCTCGGTTCAACCCGGGATGCGCAGATCATTGACGCGCTGGAAGGCGAGCGCCGGGATCCCTTCATGCTCCACTACAACTTCCCTCCCTACTCGGTAGGTGAGGCGGGACGCATCGGCTTCACCGGCCGACGAGAGATCGGTCACGGCCGACTCGCGCGTCGCGGCCTGGCGGCGGTATTGCCCGGTGAAGAGGAATTCCCCTACACGGTTCGTGTGGTGTCGGAAATCACGGAATCGAACGGTTCCAGCTCCATGGCATCGGTCTGTGTGGGTTCGCTGTCCATGATGGCTGCGGGCGTACCCCTGTCCGCCCCAGTGGCTGGTATTGCCATGGGTCTGGTAAAGGAAGGCAACCAGTTTGCGGTGCTGACCGACATTCTCGGCGACGAGGATCACCTCGGTGACATGGACTTCAAGGTGGCGGGTACTGCCAAAGGTGTGACCGCGCTGCAGATGGACATCAAGATCGAAGGGATCAACGAAGAGATCATGGAGCGTGCCCTCGAGCAGGCTCTGGAAGCACGCCTGCACATTCTTGGGCAAATGAACACGGTGCTTGATGCGCCGCGTGAGATTACCTCTGAAAATGCGCCCAGCATGACCACGCTGAAGGTAGATCAGGACAAGATTCGCGACATCATCGGTAAGGGTGGTGCGACGATTCGCCAGATCACCGAAGAATCCGGCGCTACGGTGGACATCGATGATGACGGCACCGTGAAGGTCTTTGGTCAGAACGCAGCCGCACGAGACGCCGCCATCGAGATGATTCAGGCTATTACTGCTGAGGCCGAGGTGGGCGAAATCTATACGGGTAAAGTCGCACGCATTGTCGACTTCGGTGCCTTTGTCACGATCTTGCCTGGCAAGGATGGTCTGGTGCACATCTCGCAGATCGCTGAAGAGCGTGTCGAGAACGTCACTGATTACCTCTCCGAAGGTCAGGAAGTGCAGGTGAAGGTGCTGGACGTGGACCAGCGTGGCCGGATCAAGCTTTCCATGCGTGAGATAGCAGCCGACGCGGCTGATGCCGCAGCGGATTCAGTGGATTCTGCTGAGCCCGAGGAAGAGTCGCTGGCTCAGGAGTAACAGCCCTCCGATTGCGCGATGTGTTTGCGTCGCCCAAAGAAAAACCGCGGTCTTCACTGCGGTTTTTTTTGCGCTCTCATTTAGCGTCGCCATAACGTGATTTTAAGGATGATTGCGTAGATGCTGCGTGTTCCTTGATGCTGTGACGCATCATCCCGAGAGCTTGACCGCAGGGATGAAAAGGGTGACGAGCTTACTCAGGGGTTGACAGCCTCTTCCCGCTGGTAGACCACTTCGCCGCCAACTATTGTCAGCAGGACCTCCGTATTCAGTATGTCTGCCTCGGGGACGGTGGTCAGATCCTGATTGAGGACGGTCAGATCCGCCAGCTTGCCAAATTCGATTGAGCCTTTGTCCTGTTCTTCAAAACCGGCGTAAGCGGCGGCCAGAGTCATGGCGTGTAGCGCCTCCATGCGGCTGAGTTTCTGCGCAGGCTCAAAGCCAGTCTCGGGCACGCCTTTCAAGGTCTTTCTGGTGACGGCGGCATAGAAGTTCGCGATCGGGTTGACGGGCTCTACTGGCGCGTCGGTGCCAGACGCGACTATCACGCCGGCGTCGAGCAGGTCTCGCCAGATGTAGGCGCCTTCTTCGATCCGTTGCTGACCCAGACGATCAATGGCCCAGGGCCGGTCGGAGCTGAGATGGATCGGTTGCATCGAGGCAATCACGCCTTGCTCGGCAAACAGGGGTCCATCCCCCAGTCGCAGATGCTGCGCGTGCTCAATACGAAACCGGTGATCACTGTCCCTATCCGTGAATGGTGCGAAAACACTGAGCACCTCGGAGTTGGCGCGGTCGCCGATGGCGTGGACGTTGATCTGCCAGTTATCTTCTCGCGAGTCTCGAATGAGCGCTGAGAGTGCGTCCAGATCATAGGTGAGTACGCCTGAGGTGTTGGGTGCGTCGGTATACGGGGCGTGGAGCCACGCCGTGCGGGAACCCAGGGCACCATCCGCTTGTACTTTGATAGAGCGTACCGTGAGCTTGGCGTCTCCGGCATTGATCAGTGGGCCCCGGTCCAGCCATTCGCTCAGCGCGCCCTCATCGGAGGCATACACCATAGAGTAGAGGCGTATATCGAGATCACCACGACGCGCCATGTTCCACTGGGCTTCGAGGTCTACTTGCAGTGCGCCCGCATCATGCGCGGTGGTGATGCCCTCGCTGAGGAGGTGTTGCTGCGCCAGCTCGACAAGCTCTTCCGCTGTTTGAGCGTCATAAGCTTGCAGCGGGGCAGCTAGATCGATGGCTGTCTCATGAAGCAGACCGGTGGGTTGCCCATCTGACATGACAATGACGCCACCCTCCGGCGCGATCGTGTTGGCGTCGATGCCCAGCTGCTCCATGGCGCGCTGATTCAGTAACGCCGAATGGCCATTAGCGTGCTCAAGCACCACCGGATGATTGGGAACGGCCTCGGACAGCGCGTGATGGGTGGGAAATCCTTCGACATGACCGGCGGGCGGATTTAGCCATTTGCTTTGGTGCCATCCTCGGCCCTGCACCACGACGCCCGTGCGTAGCGTGCTCGCTCTGTCGGCCACGCGATCAATGAGTTCGCTGAAACTGCTGGCGCCGGTGAGGTCTACCGAGCGCTGTGCAGAGCCGATGCCCGCAATATGCAAGTGGGCATCAATGAATCCGGGATAAGCCGTCGCATCTTGAAGATCGATCACGTGCGTATCGGGGCCTCGTAAAGCGAGCGCTGCGGCTTGATCTCCCACGAAACTGAAGCGGCCGTTACTGATGGCAACGGCACTGACTTGTGGCCGCTGTGGATCCATGGTGACCAGCTGTCCCAGCACGATCGTATCCGGATATTCTGTCTGGGATTGACAGCTAATCAGGGCTGTTGCGGCCAAGATGAGGGCCGCCAGATGTTGCAGGGGATGCATAGAGAGTTTCCGTATTATGAGCGCCGAGCCTAAGCCCTATTTCAGGCAATAAAAAGGGGGCCGAAGCCCCCTTTGCTGTCACATGCTAGCTACAGGTTAGAAGTTGTAGCGGTAGCGTGCGTACCAGAATGCCCCACTGATACCAAAGGGTGAGTACTGGCTGTACCGGTTGCCTAAACCTGTTGGATTGGCTGTTTCATCGCCGCTCTCATCAAAGACGTTATTGCCCCCAATAAGGATGCTGGAGTGATCACCAATCATGTACTCAAGTTCCAGATCGACGAGGTATTCGCTACCGAACACGCCGGCCCCTGAGGCATAGTCACCCTCCTCGGAATCGAACCACTCGTCATAGTAGCTCAACCGCGCGAGGACTCGGAAGTTACCTACTGAGTGGTTAGCCGATACATTCCAGCGTGTTTCGGGGACCGTCTTTTCAATCTGATTGATACGTTTCTGGTCGACAGTTGCGGGATTGAAGCTTTCCACTTCAGTCTCGTTATTGTTGTAGGCCAAGTTCCAATCGGTCGTGCCGCCTAGCCACTCGGTGTAAGTCGACACAACGACATCCACACCACGTGTGTTGGTATCGAAGTCATTGGTGAAAAATCGGAACTGTTTCAAATCACTAGCTCCGGGAACATTGTCAGCAATAAGCTGATCAATTTGGTCTTGAGTCAACACCACTTCTGAAGACAGGTTGATGCGGTCTTCCACATCGATGTCGTAGAAGTCCACAGTAATCTCAAAGTTCCCCAAGGTCGCGTAGAGACCTGCGGTAAAGTTGGTAGATTCCTCAGGATCCAGCTCCTTACCACCGAATTGCTGCGCGACCGCGTTGGTCGCAGGAATGGTGCCGTTGTTGATCAGCGTTGGCCTGCCGTTAACCACGGTCAGCTCGGTTGAGGTGTTGGAGGTGTTGGCCTGACCCGGAGTCGGTGCCTTGAAGCCAGTGCTGTAGGTAGAGCGTACGCCGAAGTTGTCGGTGATCGCCCAGTTGGCGCCGACTTTGAAGTTCGTGGTGCTGCCGAAGTCATCAAAGTCCTCAAAGCGCACGGCAACCTGTGTCACTAGGCGGTCTGTAGGTGTCCACTCTGCGTCGACATAGGCCGCATAGTTTTCACGTTCGAACGTGCCAGAGGTCACCGCAGGGAAACCTGGGAAACCATTGGATGAGGTACTGAAGCCCTGGTCTGCCAGAGGCCCGGCCGTGTAGGACTCAACCTGACCCGAACCGATTTCGAACTCTTCGTTACGGAACTCACCACCAAAACCGATGTTCAGGGTATCGGAGACGGTCCAGCTGAGGTCTGCGTTGAAGTTGGTGTCGGTCTGCTTGTAAAGGCCAGGATCAAAGTCGCGAGGTGTTTCGGGGCCGTAACTTGCATTCACCGTGTTGTTGATGAAGAAATCCGACTCGTGCTCTCCGCGATATGCGCTTACGTCCCATCGTAGGTTATCGCGGATCTCACCACGCAAACCCAACAAGAAAGACATGTCAGTCACATCACCGCCGAACCGAGGAGTGAAACCGCCAGGAATTGTTTCTTGAAAATTGAAGCAATTGGGGTCAGCAACTACCTGCGCAAAGGCATCTGGGTCTGGCGTAACTCCGTCAAATGCGACAACCGGGCAGTCTTGACCGTCGTCGGGAGTAAGATCGCCGACCAACATCGTTTCACCATCATCGACGCTGTAAACTCCGCCCCGGTTGGTGGGATTTCTGAAGTAAAAGCCGCCGTCGACCTCTTTACTGTTGTAGTTGGCGTGGCCATAAAGCTCAAGGGTGTCGCTCAGATCAAAGCCAAAGTTGGCCCAGAGCTTCATGTCGTCGTTGACAATGGGGCGACCCCACACCATGGCGGGTTCCGGCACGCCTTGGTAGCCACTGTTAATCAGAGTGTCCGCATCTGTACGTTGCACTGACCTGTCAGTTGGATCTGATTCGCCCCACTCAGCAGTCAGGTTTAGGAAGCCTGAGTCGCCCAGCGGCAGACCAATGTTGCCTGCGATGGTGACTTGCTCGCCGTCACCTTCTTTGTATTCGCCGTAGCGTACTTCCAGTGAGCCGCCTTCAGAGGCATCGTTCAGAACAAAGTTCATCACGCCTGCGATGGCGTCAGAACCGTACTGTGCAGAAGCTCCATCACGCAGGACTTCGATGCGCTTCAACGCCGCTGCTGGGATGGCTGCCGCGTCGGGGCCCTGTGAGCCGTTTGAAATACCGTTACCGAGCCAGGTAATGACCGAGGCGCGGTGGCGTCGCTTACCGTTGACCAGCATTAAAGTGTGATCCGGCGCCAAGCCACGCAGGTTGGCCGGTCGAACCAGCGTTGCCGCATCACTGATCGGCTGATCGTTTACGTTGTATGAGGGGACGACATTACGGAGCAGGTTGCTCATGTCAGTGTCACCCTGATTGCTCATGGTTTCACCGCCGATCACATCGATCGGAGCAGGTGAATCGAGGGCAGAACGTCCCTCAGTTCGGGTACCGATAACCACGACTTCTTCTGTCAGGCTCTCGTCCTGAGCAAAGGTCGCTTGAGTCGGCACCACGAGCGCTGCGGCGACGGCAACAGCAAGTGTGTGATAAGTAAATTTCATGTTTTTCTCCGTGGCTTCAAAAACAACAAATACGCTCAGACATCACCGTGGGCGATAACCCCCCCAGATGTCCTCAACCTTAATATTGAAATTTGTTATGCGGTCAGGAGCCAGCGAAAGCTGAGCGGCGGCCATTATATGCCAAGCGAGCCGGGTAATAGCACTGAAAATGGTAAATATTTGAGGCTTTACTGCGCGGCGGGTTGTGATTGACCGGTGGTCTCGCGATGCCAATAGACAGGAGCCTCGGCCGCGCTCCGAGGGCTCATTGCGAGCCGGCCCCCTTCATACTCGCGAGTGTGCCCGCGAAGACCTAGTCCGATACCCGTCTTGCGACCAGGTCCTCGACCACGGCAGGGTCGGCGAGGGTCGAGGTGTCTCCGAGGCTATTTAGCTCATTTTCGGCGATCTTACGTAAAATTCGTCGCATGATCTTGCCAGATCGCGTCTTGGGAAGCCCTGGCGCCCACTGAATCCGGTCTGGTTTGGCGATGGGTCCGATCTCGCGAACACACAGGGCAACCAATTCCTCGCGGAGTGACTCGCTGTCTTCGACGCCCGTCATAGGCGTGACATAGGCGTAGATGCCTTGGCCTTTGATGTCGTGGGGGAAGCCCACCACCGCGGCTTCGGCGATGTCCTCATGGAGCACGAGTGCGCTCTCCACCTCGGCAGTCCCCATGCGATGGCCCGATACATTGAGCACATCATCCACGCGACCCGTAATACGCAGATAGCCGTCCGCATCTCGCAGCGCGCCGTCACCGGTGAAGTAGTAGCCGGGATAGGTGGTGAAGTAGGTATCGATCATGCGCTGGTGATCGCCGTAGACGGTGCGAATCTGGGCGGGCCAGGATCGCTTGATCACCAGGTATCCGGCACCCGCCCCCTCAATTTCTGCGCCCTGCTCATCCAAAAGAGCGGGTTCTACCCCGAAGAAAGGAAAGCTGGCAAAGCCGGGCTTGAGGGCATGCGCGCCGGGTAGCGGCGTGATCATGACCCCACCGGTCTCGGTCTGCCACCAGGTATCAACAATGGGGCAACGACCATTGCCGACTACACGGTGGTACCACTCCCAGGCTTCAGGGTTAATGGGTTCCCCGACCGAGCCAATAATCCGCAGCGAGCTACGATCATGGCGCGTGACCAGTTCGTCGCCGAGACCATGCAAGGCGCGGATCGCGGTGGGCGCGGTGAAGAACAGATTCACCTTGTGCTTGGCAATCACCTGCCAGAAGCGATCGCCCGCGGGATAAGTGGGGACCCCCTCAAACATTAGGGTCCGGGCGCCGATGGCAAGCGGACCGTAGACGATATAGGTGTGGCCAGTGACCCAGCCGACGTCGGCAGTGCACCAGTAGGTTTCACCCTCGCGATAGTCGAATACATACTTCATCGACATGGCCGCCTGCAGTAGGTAGCCCCCCGTTGTGTGGAGGACACCTTTGGGTTTGCCGGTGGAGCCGGAGGTGTAGAGGATAAATAGCGGGTCCTCGCTGTCCATCCACTCGGGCTCACAGTCATCGCTAACCGCTGCGGTCGCTTCGTGGTACCAGACGTCCCGGCCGTCGACCCAGTCGGTGTCGCATCCGGTGCGCTTAACCACGATGACGCTATCAACGCAGTCAACCTGCGCGAGTGCCGCGTCGACGTTGCGTTTGAGCGGCACGGTCTTGCCGCCACGGACGCCCTCATCGGCGGTGATCACCATGCGGCATGTTGCGTCATTGACGCGATCTTTGAGCGCTTCGGGGGAGAAGCCACCGAAGACGACCGAGTGAATCGCACCGATTCGCGCACAGGCCAGCATGGCGAAGGCCGCCTCGGGAATCATCGGCATATAGATACAGACACGGTCGCCCTTGCCGACCCCTTGTGCCCTCAGCGCATTCGCGAATCGACAGACCTGAATCTTGAGTTCTTGATAGGTGAACGACTGGCTGTCATCGGGGTTATCTCCCTCCCAGATAATGGCGGTGTCATGTGCGCGCGCTGGCAGATGCCGGTCAATACAGTTCACCGAGACGTTCAGCTTGGCGTCGACAAACCAGCGGGCAGCGCCTTTAGCGACATCGGTCTTTGAGATCGCGCTCCAGGGTGAGTGCCAGTCGAGTAACTGGGCCTGCTCTGACCAAAATGTATCCGGGTCTTCCAGAGATTGGCGATACAGCGTGTGGTATCGCTCAGGCGTCACGTGCGCTTCGCTGAAATGGTCGGGTATGGGATAGACAGCAGTGTCGGTCATTGCCTGTTTTCCGATAGGTCGGGTTAATCGCGCTTTGCGAGAATTGGATGGTAAGTGCTGTCGTTTTTGACAACAAGCGCGCTCTGGGCACGATAACGATTCATGCAGAACACAGGCGGGCGGGGGCGTCTATCGCGAGTCACCGGTTGTCTCGTCGCCGTGCAGGTTGACTCAATGCGGAGCAGGGCATGATGATGCGTGTCACCTGAACGCCTCTGCCCGGAGACCGCATCATGGAGTCGAACGACATTAGCGCTCGCCAGATTTATTGGCGCGAAAATCGGCGCTGGATGCTGATACTGGGCACGATTTGGTTCATCGTCAGTCTGGGTTGCGGCGTGCTGTGGGTTGAGCCCCTCAACCAGATTCAAGTCGGCGGCTTCAAACTGGGCTTCTGGTTTGCACAGCAGGGCGCCATCTACACCTTTATCGTGCTGATCTTCGTCTATGCGCGCGTCATGGCGCGTCTGGAGAAGCGTCTCGGGTTTGAGGAACCTGAGGCATGAGTCTTACGGAGACCACGTACTTGGTCGTGGGCGCATCCTTTGCGCTTTATATTTTTATCGCAATCCGTTCGCGCGCCGGATCGACGCAAGAATTCTACGTTGCCGGAAAGGGCATTCATCCCGTGGCAAACGGCATGGCGACGGCCGCAGACTGGATGTCGGCAGCCTCGTTCATCTCCATGGCCGGCCTCATTGGCCTCTCTTACAACGGCTATGGTGGCTCGGTATTTCTGATGGGCTGGACCGGCGGTTATGTGATTCTGGCCATGCTGATCGCACCGTATCTGAGGAAATACGGGAAGTTCACCGTCCCCGAGTTTATTGGCGATCGGTATTACTCTGATACTGCACGCGTCGTGGCCGTGATCTGCCTGATCATTTGCTCGGTGACCTATGTCATCGGGCAGATGAAGGGTATTGGTGTGGCCTTCTCGCGGTTTCTTGAGACGGATTATGAGACCGGTCTGTTTTCGGGCATGGTCATCGTCTTCTTTTATGCCGTGCTCGGCGGCATGAAAGGGATTACCTATACCCAGATCGCCCAGTTCTGCGTGCTGATTTTTGCCTACACCGTGCCAGCGTTTTTTATCAGCCTGCAGCTGACTGGTCAGCCGATACCCCAGATCGGGTTGGGTTCTACCCTTGCCGATGGCACGTATCTGCTGGAGAAACTCGACCGTACCCTGTTGGATCTGGGTTTTCAGGAATACACCACGTCGGTTCGCGGTAGCACCCTCAATATGGCCGCATTCACCGCCTCTCTGATGATCGGCACCGCCGGATTGCCTCACGTCATTATTCGTTTCTTCACGGTGCCAACGGTGCGCGCCGCGCGGACCTCGGCGGGCTGGGCGCTGGTGTTTATTGCAATTCTTTACACGACGGCACCCGCGGTCGCCGCCATGGCGCGGCTCAATATTATCCAGACACTGGAGCCGCAGCCCGGTCAGCATCTCGCGGTTGAAGAGCGGCCAGCGTGGTTCAAAAACTGGGAGCAGACGGGTCTGCTGGGTATCGAGGATAAAAACGGCGACGGACTGATTCAGTACTCTGCCGATCCCGATACCAACGAGCTGGTCACGCTGGATAACGACATCCTGGTGCTGGCCAACCCCGAAATCGCCAAGCTGCCCAATTGGGTCATCGCACTGGTCGCGGCGGGCGGCTTGGCGGCGGCGCTGTCTACTGCGGCGGGGCTGCTACTGGCGATCTCATCGGCGATTTCCCATGACCTGCTCAAACGTACCTTGATGCCCGACATTTCCGAGCGACAGGAGCTCATGGCTTCGCGTCTGGCGATGGCGGGGGCAGTGTTGGGGGCAGGGTATTTGGGGTTGAATCCGCCGGGCTTCGCAGCGGGTACCGTAGCGTTGGCCTTTGGCTTGGCGGCGGCGTCCCTTTTCCCGGCCTTGCTGTTGGGCATTTTCTCCAAGCGGGTGACCCGGGAGGGCGCCGTGCTGGGAATGCTGGCGGGGATCGGGGTGACGCTGGCGTATGTGTTTCAGCACAAAGGGATCATGTTTGTCCCAGGCACTAGTTTCCTCGGCGATCTGCCGCCTAACTGGTTTCTCGGTATTGAGCCGAACGCCTTTGGCGTAGTGGGTGCCATCGTGAACTTTAGCGTCACGCTGACAGTGAGTCGCCTGACCGCGCCGCCCCCGGAATCGGTGCAGCAGTTGGTCGAAGATATCCGAGTGCCCGTGTCGTCGAGCTAGCGGCCCGCGGCGAGCTGGATGTTGTCGATCAAGCGTGTATCGCCGAGTCGTGCAGCAACGAACAGTGCGCAATCCTGATCCACATTATCGGCGAGCTGTAGCGTGGGCAGCTCCCTGAGCTCAAGGTAGTCGACTGTAAATCCCGCCTGCTCCAGCGCCTCTCTGGCAGGGTCGATAATTGACGCTGGCGGACACCCGGGTGTTGCCGTGAGTGCCGCGCCACAGCTTTGCAAGGTTTGCCACAGCAAGGGTGCCACCGCGCGTTCTGATACCGACAGGTACTGATTGCGGGAGCTCAGTGCGAGGCCATCTTCCGCACGTTGAGTCGGCCCGGACTGGATGTCGATGGGCAGGCTGAGGTCGGCGACCATCTTTTTGATGATCAGTAACTGTTGCAGGTCCTTTTCGCCAAATACAGCGATGTCGGGCCCGACCAATTGGAACAGCTTGTAGACCACGGTGCAGACGCCATCGAAGTGCCCGGGTCGATCCTTGCCACAGAGCGCATCGCCTAATTCGGGCACGTGGATCGCCGTGTGTCGGGCGCTGGTGTCCGGATAGATATCGTCGGCACTGGGCGTCAGGACAAGGTCCACGTTGGCTTCCCGCAGGGCGTTGAGGTCGTCGTCGAGTGTCCGTGGATAGGTATCCAGATCTTCATGTGCGGCGAACTGCATGGGGTTCACGAAGATCGACACCACCACCACATCTGCTACCTCGCGTGCCTGATGTACCAGCGCAAGATGGCCGTCATGCAGGTTGCCCATGGTCGGCACAAACGCGATCCTGTCAGCGCGGTCTCTGAGCGGCGTCAAGTGTTCTGCTAGGGCGGTCGTGTCCGAGACGACAATCATTCTCCGAGCCTACGAGTAGGTGTGCTCTTCCTTTGGATACTCACCCGCCTTCACCGCATCGACAAAAGCTTTGAGT
>Ga0181573_10004520_pt1 | contig 11810 bp, 10 predicted proteins | sample 101ome_25_FD_148643 | JGI IMG/M metagenome (GOLD analysis project Ga0181573, IMG submission 148643) | Coastal salt marsh microbial communities from the Groves Creek Marsh, Skidaway Island, Georgia - 101409BT metaG (spades assembly) | ecosystem: Environmental > Aquatic > Marine > Intertidal zone...
GACTTTGGGAAGATCCCCGAGCGCGTGAGAGAGACCTATTGGCGGCATTGCGTTAAAGAGTCACAGCGATTGGCCGATGAGTTCCATGAACTCATTAATGGCTCTGACCCGCTGGCTGGCGCTATCCTGCTTTAGTTATCGAAGCGCCCATTCGGGCCTACGTCACTGTTTGTTTTTTTCGTACACCAGTCGACCGTTGGATACGGTGAGATCAACCTCGATGCGGTGTATGGCGTATGGGTCGCTCAGATAGGGGTCGCGATCGAGCACTACAAGGTCGGCTTTCTTTCCTGGCTCCAAAGTGCCAATCATGTCTTCCATGCGAATCTGCCATGCAGCGTCGACCGTGTGTGCGCGAATGGCCTGGTCGACACTGAGTCGTTCGTTAGCGCGAGCCTGTACCGGGTAATGTTTATCGCCCGCTCGCTGGCGCGTGACCGCCATTTCAATGTTGAACATTGGATTAAGGGCGTCCTTGCCAATCCACGACACGGGATAGTCGCTACCCAAGGTGACGCGACCGCCGTTTCGCTGGATGGAAGCGAGGGGATAGAGCTGCTCGAACCGCTCGGGACCCAGAAACTCCATGGCAATCTCGTCGTACTCAAACCAAGTGGGCGTGGTTTGGGCGACAACGCCCAGGGCGCCGAATCGTTCGATGTCTGCCTGATCCACCACTTCAATATGGCAGATGGTCGCTCGCACGTCCGATGCCGGGTGAGCCGTTTGGCCCGCCTCTATGGCGTCCAAGGCCGTTCTGACAGCGCCATCGCCAATGGCGTGGAGGTGGAGGTCAAAACCGAGGCTGTAGGCTTCGTACACCGCATTGAATACTTGATCGTCGGGTAATAGCGGTGATGCTTCGTGGCCTTCAGGGGCAATGTAAGGGTCGAGCGTCACCGCTGTTTTAGCCTCTACCGTTCCATCGAGCGAGAGTTTTAAGGTCGTCATCGAGAATAGGTCGTGGCGGTACTGCTCGCGGAGTTGGGACAGTCGCGCATGTGCGGTTGTGAGATCTTTGGGCTTGTTGATATACAGCGAACCCACTAATCGAAGCGGCAGGGTATTGGCCTCAGCGAGTTCATGGGCCACTTTCATCCCATACCGTCCAGTGTCGATCATTCCCGCATCAAATGCGGCTGTTAAACCCACAGCGGCCATGTCAGAAAAGAACCCGGGTGCACGTTCCCTCAAGGTACTCTCACTGACCACGCCCAAGGCATTGGTCACAGGGTCAATCGCGGCACCCTCGACCAGCCATCCCGTGGGGTTGCCCAGCATATCGCGTTGAAAGAAGTGGGCGCCCGGTACCGGGTCTGGCGTATCCGCTGTGATGTTCGCGGCTTGCAGGGCGAGTGAATTGGCCCATGCTGTATGGCCTCCTTCATCGATGATGAGCGCCGGTCTGTCAGGAACCACGGCATCGAGTTGGGCAGCGGTGGGGCCGTTGATTCCAAAGGCGCGGGCCAGAAACCCAGATCCCAAGACCGGATTCTGCTCCGGGTACTGCCGAGCATGCGCGGCAATGGCGTCCAACACCTCTTCCGCACTTTGCCCGGGCGAGAGCATGACGCCGTTGAGTAGAGGCAAGGTGTCCATGGTGTGGATGTGGGTATCGATGAATCCGGGAAAGACAACACGGCCTTCGAGCTCAATAATCTGGGTCGCTTCGGTCGTGAAGAGTGCAACATCTGCCTCATTGCCGATGGCGAGGATTTGGTCGCCGGCAATAGCAATGGCGCTGTGACGATTCCCCTGGGTGTCCATTGAGTAGACGGTGCCGCCGCGAAACACGACATCGGCGCCCATGAGGGACGCCGAAACTTGCTGAGCAAGAATGAGAAGACATAATAGGGCAAGGCTTAGAACACTGCGCATCGATTATTCCGATTGGGTAACAATGCGCTGAGTCTACTCCGGGCAGTGGGTCCTCGCATACGTTATCGCGTGCGCACTCCCGCTTGATTAATTGGCAAATTGTTTGAGCACAGTCTCGATAGTCAGCGTTTTAAGCGTATTGCCTTGCTCGTCGAGCATTTCTGTCAATCTTCCATCGGGCGCATAAAGATTAAACAGCACGGTCGCGCCCTCGGGACCACCACGTTCCATGTGCACATCGCCCTCGGGCATGTGTGAGTAACTGCCAACTTGGCGGGTGACCTTCGAGACTTCAACACCGTCCTCAAAGGTTACGACTTCGAGAGAACCTTGCAGGACCGTGGATCTCACTTCACACAGGTGACGATGAAAATGACAGTACTTTCCCGGCTCCCATCGATAGAGCAGATCGATATGACCTTGTCCATCGTGCCCCAGCAAGGCACCGCCGTAACCAATGGGAAAAGTGAAGCGATCATCTGGGCCATAGTCTTGCCACGACAGTAACTCTTTGTCTAAAAGATCAATTTTCATCTCACGCTACTCTGTTTCTATTTATTAACGCGTTACTGCAAAAAAAAGAGCGGCTTGCGCCGCTCTGTTACTTTCTTCGCTTTCGTTTCAATATTCAACCCTGTTGAGGATGACGTAATCAACGATCTCTCGATAGTCCTCATAACCCTGCGCGAGCTCTTCTTGCTCGTCTTGATCAGCATTAAAGCGCTCAGTCATGGCTTTCATTAGCGCGTCGTAGCCTTCTTTACTTCCCTGCATCGCGCCCATGTCTTTGTATGTCACCGTCAGGAAGACATTGGGCTGTGCCGCCACATTTGCGGCCCAGACGTTGTATTCCATGACGACACCCATGTCTTTCTGAATTTCCATGGAACTCACCCATGTCTTTTTGAGGCGAGTCAGATACGCGTCGACGTAATTGGGTTTTACCGATACAACAGTTAACTCAGTGACCTCCTCGCTCAAGCCATAATCTTTCCAGATTTCTGCTGTGCTTAGGGGCGCAAAGATTAGTGTTGCTATTAAGGTCAAGATAGAAACGAAACTTTTCATGTTGTTGTCCTGTTTTGTCATTTTAAGATCTGGGGACACCCCCGCCCTTAGGCTAGTACACGCTTTGGTTAATGCAAATTTTAGAGGGCATACAGACGTTTCTGGGTTGGCAATGTGACAAGCCGAACAGTTCAGTGACCAGATCTGTTTGAGTTAACGAGTCATCGAAGGTGCCTCCAAAGTACTGCCAGCATTTATGAATGTGACTAATCCAGAGTGTCATGGTGTAAGGGATTTTTCTTTGACCGTGGGCGTCGAATCATCTGAGAAACTAGGCATAATGCGCGGGTGATCGAGTTGCCCCTCGCGTGCGTTTATCTCAGTCCATAGACAGCCCACAAACTTATCGGCCACATCATGTTTGACCGCGCCATTGTTCGTAATGCCAAGACAGATAGTTGGTTAGTGTATGAACACTGCCAGGACGTGCTTGTGGCCGCGGAGCACAGCGCTGTCTTATCGGTTTTGAATGAGGCAGAGGAGCGCACTCGTAGAGATGGCCTTTACGCTGTGGGCTATGTTGCCTATGAGGCAAGTCATGCCTTTGATCGCAAGTTTCCAAAGCGTGATATTGATGCACCTCTCGCTTGTTTTGCCTTATTCGCCGCGGAGAAGTCCATCGCATCCCTGACAGATCTCTATTCACCCAATGAGCAAACGAATGCTGAATGGCACCTTTTAGAGTCGCGGGAGTCATTTGAGACCAAGGTCGATCGTATTAAATCGATGATTGGTGCGGGAGAGGTCTACCAGATCAATCTCACATCACGCATGTCAAATGAGGGGCAGGTGACCCTGGCGGATTTTGCGCGCTGGTCACAAGACATGCCGCACGCTGTTTTCATGAGTGGACCCGAGGTGACGGTTTGCTCCGCCTCCCCCGAGCTGTTTTTCGAGCGTGAAAATGGTGTGGTGTGGAGTAAACCCATGAAGGGAACGGTAGGGCGGAAATCTGAAGCCCTTGCCGACGAGGCCAACGCGCACTGGTTGCAGACGTCAGCAAAGAACCGAGCTGAGAACGTCATGATCACCGATATGGTGCGTAACGACCTTGCTCGCTTGTCGTCCACGGGCAAGGTGTCCGTCGATGAGTTATTCGGGGTCGAGCGCTACCCCAGCGTTTGGCAGATGACCTCTACGGTCAAAACCGAGGTGTCAGCCAGCATCGCCGATATCTTTACGGCCCTGTTTCCGGCGGCGTCGATCACGGGCGCACCAAAGCACGCGGCAGTCGATGTCATTGACGGGTTAGAAGACAGCCCGCGCGAACTTTATACCGGCGCGCTTGGCATCATTAAGCCCTCCGGGTTTGCCAGTTTTAACGTCGCGATAAGAACGGCTTGGAGTCATTCGAGCAGCGGGAAGAGCCGGTTTGGTGTGGGCTGTGGCATCGTCTGGGATTCTGACCCCAGCGACGAGTTTGAGGAGCTGCAGACTAAAGCGCGCATACTGAAGCAGCCCGACCCTAGTTTTCATTTGTTCGAAACGATGGGGATCAGTGAAGGCAAGATTACTCGCCTTGCGCGTCATTTGCGCCGACTGGAAAATTCCGCGCAGTACTGGTCCTTTGGGTTTGATAGACAGGTTATCGAGTCGTACCTTAGTGAGCTAGTAACCTCCATCGATAGCGCCAAACAGTGGCGCTTGCGGCTGCAACTCAATCGGTGCGGTGCCCTAAGCCACAGCCTCGATCCGCTTTTCCTAGATGCTGCTACTGCTGATAGTGAATGCGTGCCTCTTCTGATCTCTACGACACCTGTCGAGTCCGCGGACCCCTTTCTGATCCATAAAACGAGTCGCCGAGAGGCCTATGATCGCGCGGTCGCTGAAGTACCGGAGGGTGTATCGCCACTTCTGGTGAATGAGTTGGGACATGTCACTGAGAGTGCGATTGCTAATGTCGTGTATCAGATGGGCGGTCGTTTATTCACACCGCCACTTACTGACGGCCTTCTACCTGGGGTATTACGCGACGAGTTGATCGATGACGGCACGGTGTCTGAACGGTCACTGCCTGTTTCGGATCTCGAGAAGGTAGAGTCATGGTGGTTAATTAACTCTCTGCGCGGATGGCGTCGCTGCGAGCTCAGGCAGACCTGATTTTTTCGAGCACGAACCCGAACACAGCCCAGACGGCAGAGGTATAGCCTGTTTCAGAGTCTTACCATCTCGCCATGTCGATACCTAAGCACACATTGAGCGAATCAGAGGTTTCCCGCGTCGTTGAAATGGCATGGGAGGACCGAACGCCCTTTGAGGTTATCGAAGCAACCTTCGGCTTGAGCGAGTCTGAGACCATCAAGCTCATGCGTCGTGAGATGAAAGCGAGTTCCTTTCGGCTTTGGCGTAAGCGGGTCACGGGCCGCGTGACTAAGCATCGCAAGTTACGGGGTTTCGATGTGGGGCGTGGCTACTGTCCCACGCAATACAAACGGTAGGAGGGTATCCATGCTGGAGCTCGCAAATGCGCTGGTCTTGATGTTATTGGGCGCCATGCTGTTTTTTCCCTCGGTTGTGGCGCCGGTGGTTTTCACCTCATTGCCTGAGGCGCAAGCCGGTGCGTTTTTACGTTCGATGTTTCCCCGCTACTACAGCTTCATGATTGCTCTCAGCCTCATTGCCACTTTGTTGTTTTTGGTGGCCAATGGCGAAGCCGCTGAACAAGCGGCCATCGTTTGTATATTTGTAGGGGTATCAACGCTCTGGGTGAGGCAGTGGTTGTTGCCGCGGATCAATGCGGCACGCGACGCGCAATTGGCTGGTGATATTGAAGCGGGTCGCCGTTTCGATCGGGACCACAAGCTATCTGTTGGCATTAATCTGCTGCAACTGATCTTGTTGGCAGGAATTCAATTTGCTTAGCAGTAACGACCGCGGGTCCATTTGCTTTTTTATAAGGTGAATAAAGCGCGTTTGCGCGCTGGACACCGAGAAGGTTTATTGGCCTACTGACGCACGCGCGCTCATAAAATGATGTGAGCGGTTATAAAAATAAAAAGGGGGCAACCATGAGTACAACCATTGAATTCATCTTTGATTTTGGCAGTCCAAACGCTTATCTGTCTTACTTCACCGTAAAGGACGTCGCCGATCGAACCGGCGCCCAACTCAAGATCACGCCGTGCTTACTCGGCGGTATTTTTAAGTCGACCAACAACCAGCCGCCCATGATGAATTTCGCCGGTGTCTCCGGGAAAAATGCGATGTTCATGCGCGAAATCGAGCGCTATTGTGATCGTCACGGACTTACCAAGTTTGCGATGAATCCTAATTTCCCGGTCAACACGTTGCTGCTGATGCGCGCCTGCGTTGCTTATGGTCGTGACAATGATGTCGCGCCCTACATTGAGGCGGGCGTTAAAATGATGTGGGAAGACGGTCTAAAGATGGACGATCCTGACGTGTTTGTCAGTGCTTTCAATGCCGCCGGTTTTGACGGTCAAGCGTTGTTGGAAGCCACACAGGACCCAGAAGTAAAGGCCGAACTCATGGCGAATACACAAGGCGCTGTTGATCGAGGCGTCTTTGGCATTCCCGCCTTCTTTGTGGGTGATGAGCAGTTCTTTGGCAAGGACCACATCGAAGAAATGGAGTGGTGGCTCCAAAATCGAGCTTAGTCAAAGGTCGGGGGGGTAGTATCTTTGCATCGATGCCATTGCGATTAGGGGTGGTCTTCGAGAGTCAGTTCTTCTAAGGTGTTGAGGTGGCCAAAGCCACGCCGCATGGACGCGCTTTTATTAACGCAGAAACCAGGGAGAGGAAGGGACTGGGTCTGCACGTTGAGGAGCGCGTTTAATGAAGTCATTTCTCCCTTTGGCCGTGGCGGTCGCTACGGCATCATTTGTACCCTCATCCCTCGCTGGACCTAGCGACTCTGCATTAGAAAATGCCAACGGCAACGCAAAGTTCCTGCGTTGCGGTACTGTGCACCCCAGTGCAGCAGATGCGGCAAAGCAAGAAAAACGATTCCGAGAACTCTTTCGTCAAACACAGAACGGCAAGAAGCCTGATCGTCCCGGTGGCGGTAACGGCGGTGGCGGTGGCGGTGGCGGTGGCGGTGGCGGCGAAGATCCACCCACGTTAGTGCCAGGAGCGGGTAGCATCGTCATCGACACGTACGTCAATATTATCTGCGATGACAACGGTAATAACTGCGCTGGCACCGAGGGTCAGGTGCTAGATCAAATGCAGGTGCTAAACGCTGCTTTCGGTGTGAATAGCCCCTATGCGTTCCAGTTGGTGGGTCAAATTAGGCAGTTCAATAATTCTGCTTGGTTGACCGCTGGACCTGGGTCGACTGCAGAAGGTTCGATGAAGAGCTCTTTGAGACAGGGTGATCGTGGCGACCTGAACATGTATGTCAGTAGCCCAGGAGGAGGTTTGTTGGGCTGGGCGACATTCCCCAGCTCCTATGGCAGCAGTCCTGATAATGATGGTGTTGTCGTTTTGGGTGGAAGTTTGCCGGGTGGCGATGCCTCGCCTTATAACGAGGGAGATACGGGTACTCATGAAGTGGGGCATTGGCTGGGGCTGTACCACACTTTTCAAGGAGGGTGCCGCGGTAATGGTGATTTCGTGGCCGACACGCCAGCCGTGCGATCGCCAAATTACGGTTGTCCGGCTGGGATTGATTCATGCCGAAAGCAATCTGGACTCGATGATGTCTTCAACTACATGGATTACACAGATGACTCGTGCATGTTCCAATTCTCGGACGGGCAAGTGGTTCGAGCCTACGAGCAGAGTCTTCAGTATCGTTTCTTAGACGCCGCACAATAGTTCACGCTAACTAGCCCGGGGTAGTCCCGGGCTTTTTCTCTCATTGACACTTTCCTGTGGCTTAGTTGTCTGTCGTTGTCGCTTGGTAAACGTAATGACGTGCCGCTTAGGCACAATAAATACTCAATGAAGGCCATACTCCCTACCTCTTTTACAAGTGTGCCCGCGGTCACATTTGCCGCAAAAAATACTGGCCTCTGACCATTTGATCTTCTAATGTGGGGGAGTGGAAACACCACATCGCATGGACGCGCTTCATTCATTGTCGATACCAGGGAGAGGATGGGACTGGGTCGGCTTAGGCGGAATACCGCATGGTGAAGCGAAGATAAAACCCCCATAAGCCAAACCAAAATCGGGTCGCCCCAGTCTCTGAGGCGGGTGCTTTGCAACAGGCGGCATTCCCCCTGCTAAACGTCGTATGAGCGGCGTTATAGGGGAGCATAATGAAAATTAGATCTGCGGTACTCATGCTGATCGGCGCACTGTCGATGCTCAGCATGCCAGCGGTCGGCGAACCAGACTTTGGTCGTTATATCGTGACTTTGAAGGACGGTGCCGATTCAAATGCCTTATCTCAAAGGCTTGCAAAGCAGGCAGGTGGCGAACGAGGGTACGTGTACTCCAATGCGCTGAGTGGCTTTTCTATCGAAATGCCAAGATCAGCCCTCAACGGCCTCAGAAACCACCCTCAGGTTGTGTTAGTCGAAGAGGACCTTCCTCAGCAGGCGATTGGTCAAGGCATTCCTGAGGGAATAACCCGGATATTTGCGAGTCAAAATACCGCCTTTGATATCGACGGCATTGATGACAACCGGGTTGACGCTGACGTGGCTATTTTGGACACGGGAATCGATATAGACCATCCAGATCTTAATGTCGTGGGCGGAACGAACTGTCTAAATCGTGGTCCCCGAAGAACCTATTACTGCGATGGCGCGCTCGGCACGGCCGATGACGATCAGTATCACGGGACTCATGTTGCGGGGACGGTGGCGGCCCTGGATAACGGTATTGGCGTTGTAGGTGTCGCGCCGGGTGCGAGACTGTGGGCAGTCAAAGTCCTCGACTCGGGCGGGTCTGGCTATACGTCCGGCATCATTGCTGGCATAGACTGGGTGGTTGCTCAGGGTGACATCGAGGTCATGAACTTGAGTCTTGGTGGTTCAGGCAGGAGCAGCGCCTACCAAACAGCCATTGATAATGCCGTGGCTAGTGGCGTGGCTGTGGTCGTTGCCGCAGGTAACAGCGCGGCTGACGCATACAACTACTCACCAGCCTTTGTGCCCAGTGCGATTACGGTCTCGGCCTTGGCCGACTTTGATGGGCTTGAGGGCGGTTCTGGAATCAGTTGTTACGCTGATGACACAGAGCAAGACGACACCCTGGCCGACTTTAGTAACTTCGGGTCACCGGTCGATATTGCGGCGCCCGGTTACTGCGTCCTCTCGACGATTCCCACCGAATACAACGTGGCCCAGCCTGGCTACTACACGTTGGATGGCACCTCCATGGCAGCCCCACACGTTGCGGGTGCCGCGGCGGTACTCGCTTCGAACGGCATGACTGCTAGTGAGATCGTGGGCTACCTGACCAGTACCGGTAACTACAACTACGTTGATGACTCAGGCGATGGGAACCAAGAGCCCTTGTTGGATGCGTCAACTTTGATGCCGCGATTTGTGGGTGGTGAGCCGCCACCTCCACCCCCGCCAACAGGGAATCTGCCTCCTTCCGCCGCCTTCTCGGTTAACTGTCAGGACCTGACCTGTACCTTCGATGCCTCAGGCTCTTCGGATTCCGATGGCACGATTACCGACTATTTATGGGACTTCGGTGATGGTGGAACGGGCTCCGGCACATCGGTTTCTCATGAGTATTCGTCAGCTGGAACATTCACTGTCTCACTGACCGTAACCGATGATGACGGTGCGACCGGCGATGCGTCGGGCACAGCCAACGCCACTGACCCAGGTACCGGTGGCCCAGTGACCCTCGTGGTTCAAAAGTACAACGCCGGGAAACAATGGGTTGCCGAAGTGCGCAACAGTGATGACTCGCTGCTTAGCGGCGCATTTTCCACTGGCGCTGAGTGCAATGCCGAGCCGGTCTGCACCAGTCAGCAGCGGAAGAAGGTAAGTGTCATTACTTTCACTGCGAGCGATGGCCGCTCTGTCCAGATCGTGTGGTAATGGGTTGTTACTGAGAATAGCCGGCCTAGCGCCGGCTTTTTTATGCGCCGTTGATTTATCTACAGCTCTACATCAATCCGGGCATGCGTCTTGGGCGCTTGCCAGCTGTTCAGCCACTCAAGCCTGAGATCAATTTCGTCGCTCAATGCGTGATCGAGTACGACGACAATCGTCGATCCGTGGGACGGCACTGTGACATACCCAGCTGACTTGTTGAGGCTCACATCGCCGAGCACTTCGAGTTCAATATCGATGGGTCCTGCATTGCTGATGCGTACCGCAGTTTGTTGGCTATCATTGCGACGGGCCGGGAGGCGTTCAAACTGCACGAGGCTATCGAACAAGGTTTGGAGTTCTCTCTCACGCCCAATGAACTGACGGTCATAGACAGCAATGGTCTGTTTTTGGAAGAGGGCTGTCGCGATGCCCTCAACACTGCGCTCGTTGGTGAACGCCAAAGTCACGGTGCGATGGCCGCCGCCGTTAATGTCGTAGTCGTAGTCGATGAGGCCATGGATGTCTGAGGCGCCGATGATAGTGAGGTCATGATCTAACGCGACTTGAAGCGATGAGTCATTGAAGTACTCGCCGTTGGCAACTTCGATACCTTGAATGAGACCTGCATCAAACAGGGACTGCTGCTCTTTGGATATCGTAATGACGCCATCGGGGAAATCGCGTGGCCAGGCAGGATGATTCCAGATCATAAATCCTTGCTGCGCCTTTGCCGCTTTCAGCGCTTTTCGCGCGGTAGCGAAGGTCTCCTCGCGCCGGTGCTTTACCGTGAGCAGAGGGTTTGTGTCCTCGATAAATAGGGCGTTCACGTGACCCGGCGCATATTTGCGGGTGATCTCGGCGCCAGGAATCAGCAGCAGATCGGTTCGTTCTCTGCCCTCCTTGTTTTCTCTTGCAGCGAGCTCGAAGGCGCGATTGCGATCAGGGTGAGGGATGTCGTCACGGTTGGGTTGGTATTCGAGATGCTCGGTAATCGCCATGGCGTCCAGCCGATCCTTATTGGCCTCCCAAACGCGTACCGTTGGCCAGACATGCCCGTCGGAGAAGACACTGTGCGTGTGAGTGTCTACAGACAGCACGAGGCGCCCATCCTTCAACGGAGGAAAACGCAACTCGCGTGATTCGCTGGCCTCGACGCGTTCTGTCAATGGCACAACACCAAGGAGGACAGTCAGGCTTAACAGTGGAAGTGAGCGCATAATCATTCTGTGTTTCCTAAATTAAAGCGCGGCGTATGTGAGCACTGTGCGACAGCTTATCGCTATTTGCTTGACCGCGACTACGGGTTCGGTATGTTGGCTCGGCCAACGCTTTATAAGACTACGAGGTAGATGTGAAACCAAAGCCTATTAACAATCGCGTGACCGAGATGACTGGAGTGGATTATCCCATTTTGCAAGCCCCGATGGGTTGGATTGCTAGAGCGCAGCTCGCGTCGGCTGTATCGAACGCTGGTGCGATGGGCATTATCGAGACATCCTCGGGTGAATTCGATGCCATTCAGGAAGAAGTGCGCAAGATGCATGAGCTGACGGATAAGCCCTTTGGTATGAATGTGGCGCTTGCGTTCGTTAAAGGGACGAACGTCATTGATTTCGTTATCGAGCAAGGCATCAAGTTTGTCACTACATCCTCGGGTAGTCCTGATCTCTGTACCAAGGTCTTTCAGGAAGCAGATATCAAAGTCTTCCATGTCGTACCCACCCTCGACATGGCGCTCAAAGCCTTGGATGCAGGCGTTGACGGCCTTGTGGTCGAGGGTGGTGAAGGCGGTGGTTTTAAAAACCCGCGGCCGGTTTCGACGATGGTGTTGTTACCGCTCATTAGAGAGCGCACGGATGTGCCGATCATTGCAGCCGGTGGTATTTGCGATGGGCC
>Ga0181573_10004529_pt1 | contig 11801 bp, 11 predicted proteins | sample 101ome_25_FD_148643 | JGI IMG/M metagenome (GOLD analysis project Ga0181573, IMG submission 148643) | Coastal salt marsh microbial communities from the Groves Creek Marsh, Skidaway Island, Georgia - 101409BT metaG (spades assembly) | ecosystem: Environmental > Aquatic > Marine > Intertidal zone...
CTTGTCGGACCAAATCCACGGCTTTCTCAGTGGCATCAGTCTTGCCGATTTGGTCGTGAAAGGCCGGCAGGGGTCGGCTGCGACAAGTCGTGACACCTTGGTTCAAACGCTCGTCGTGTCGTGACGAGCAACAAACGATCGAATTTTTGGAATAGGACATCATGAACGCACCGGCCATGACCACCACCCCAATTTACCTCGACTATTTGTCGACCACGCCGGTCGACCCCCGAGTGGTCGATGTGATGACCCGAGCGCTGACCTTAGAGGGCAACTTTGGTAACCCTGCATCGCGCTCGCATGTATTTGGCTGGCGCGCGGAGGAGGCTGTGGAAAATGCACGCAGTCAGATCGCTGAGCTGATTAACGCTGATCCCAGAGAAATTGTGTGGACTTCGGGCGCCACGGAATCGGACAACCTGGCGATCAAAGGTGCGGCGCATTTTTATCAAAAGAAAGGACGGCATATCATCACGTCGAAAATCGAGCATAAGGCGGTCTTAGATACGTGTCGCCAGCTTGAGCGAGAAGGTTTTGATGTAACTTATCTTGAGCCCAACGAGCAGGGCCTGATCACCCCTGAGCTCATTCGTGAGACGCTGCGCGATGATACTGTTGTCGTGAGCATCATGCATGCCAATAACGAGATCGGTACGATCAACGACATCGCCGGTATCGGCGAGGTCTGTCGTGCTGCCGGTGTGATCTATCACGTCGATGCAGCGCAAAGTGCAGGCAAGATTCCCATCGATATGGAAGCCATGAAAGTCGACTTGATGTCGATATCCGCCCACAAAATGTATGGTCCTAAAGGGATCGGTGCGCTGTATGTCCGGCGCAAGCCGCGGATCCGTCTGGAGGCGCAGATGCACGGCGGTGGCCACGAGCGAGGTATGCGCTCAGGGACGCTGGCAACACACCAGATCGCCGGTTTTGGCGAGGCGGCGCGCATCGCTCTCGCAGAGATGGCGGAAGAAACGCAACGTTTGTTGGCTTTGCGGCAACGCTTTTGGGCGGGCATTGAGGATATCCCCGAGGTGCACATCAACGGCGATGCTGAGCAGCGTTTGCCTGGCGCGTTGAACGTGAGTTTTGCCTTTGTTGAGGGTGAGTCGCTGTTGATGTCGTTGAAAGACTTGGCGATTTCAAGTGGTTCTGCCTGCACGTCGGCATCTTTGGAGCCCTCCTACGTACTGCGCGCGCTCGGGCTCAATGATGAGTTGGCTCACAGCTCATTGCGCTTTAGTTTCGGTCGATTCACCACTGAGGCCGATGTGGATCACGCGGTCACACAGGTCCGGCACGCGGTTGAAAAACTGCGCGAGCTGTCGCCTTTGTGGGATATGTATCAAGACGGTATTGATCTCAATACCATTGAATGGTCCGCCCATTGATAGCGCTGAGGGCGCGGATAAGGAGTTAGAAATGGCGTATAGCGATAAGGTCATCGACCACTACGAAAATCCTCGAAACGTCGGCAAGCTCGATGACGATGACGAGTCAGTCGGTACCGGTATGGTGGGTGCACCGGCCTGCGGTGATGTGATGCGCTTGCAAATCAAAGTCGGTGAAGACGGCATCATTGAGGATGCCAAGTTCAAAACCTACGGCTGCGGTTCGGCGATTGCCTCGAGTTCTCTGCTCACGGAATGGGTGAAGGGCAAGCGACTCGACGAGGCTGCGGCGATCAAAAATACTGAAATTGCGCAGGAGCTGGCGTTGCCGCCGGTGAAAATTCACTGCTCGGTGCTCGCCGAGGACGCAATTAAGGCTGCGGTTAAGAACTATCGTGAAAAGCAGGGGCAGTCATAGTGCTGAGTTTGACTGAAGCGGCGGCGCAGCACGTCAATTCACAGCTCGTGAGTCGCGGCCGGGGCGAAGGCATTCGTATTGCGGTGAAAACATCGGGCTGCTCGGGGCTCGCTTACGTGCTTGAGTTTGTAGATGATCCTGCGCCAGAGGACGCGGTCTTTGAAGACTTTGGCGTAAAGCTCTTCGTTGATCCCAAAAGCTTGGTGTATCTCGATGGCACTGTTGTTGATTTTGCCAAAGAGGGGTTAAACGAAGGATTGGCTTTCCGTAATCCAAATGTGTCAGCTGAGTGCGGTTGCGGAGAGAGCTTCACGGTCTGATGACAACGCCCAAGAGTGCTACCGAAGCGTTGCCTGACTACTTTACGCTGCTCGGGGTCGAGCGGCGCTTTGACGTAGATCTAGACCAGCTAGGCAATCGATTCCGAACCTTGATTGCACGCTTTCACCCCGATCGGTTTGTTGCGGCGACTGCCGCAGAGCAACGGGTCGCGGCCCAGTGGGCGGCTCATGCCAATGCCGCGCAGGCAACTTTGCAGGACCCCGTGAAGCGCGCTGCTTATTTGCTCAGTCTGCGCGGTGTCGTGCTGGCGGACGCGGAGCGGAACCCGGTGTCTGGGGAGTTTTTAATGCAACAAATGCAGCTCCGCGAGCAGGCCGCGGAGTCGCAGTCGGGTAGTGAGGCTCGGAAGGCGCTCGCCTCGACGGTGAATGCGCTCTGGCAGAGCACCCTTGCCTCGTTTCGTGAGGCGATGGATCGCGACTGTGTGAGAGATGCGTCCAGTGCCTGGGTGAAAATGCAATACGTGGCCAAGCTCTCCAGAGAGTTGGGGCTTCCGGTAAAGGGGTAGATCGGCGTGTTAATGCAAATCGCAGAGCCCGGTGAGGGACAGACATCACCCGCGAAACGTCGCGTCGCACTGGGGATTGATTTGGGCACCACCCACAGCCTGGTGGCGCACTTTAATGGTCGCGAGACGCAGGTGTTCGCAGATGCCAGTTCAGGACGCCGCACCATGCCCTCTGTTGTACGATTCACTCAAGAGGCGATTACAGTCGGAGAAGCGGCGCTCGCAGCCGCCATCGACGACCCGCTGAATACCGTTGCCTCGGTCAAGCGCTACATGGGACGGGCTCTCGATGATATCGATGGGTCAGCGATGACCTTAACCCCTGACCATGGACTATCCATTCTTACCGAGCGGGGTCCGGTCACGCCGGTCGAAGTGTCGGCCGAGATCTTGCGATCGCTTGCAGCGCGGGCCTCGAACGACCTGCCAGAACCGCCCGCGGGCGTCGTGATCACGGTGCCTGCTTATTTTGACGATGCGCAACGCCAAGCGACGCAGCAAGCTGCTGCGCTTGCGGGTTTGAAGGTCTTACGTTTGATCAATGAGCCCACGGCCGCTGCGGTGGCTTACGGGCTTGACGAGTCGGTGACCGAGGGCGCGGTACTCGCGGTTTATGACCTCGGTGGCGGTACCTTCGATCTGTCGTTGCTTAAAATGCATCGTGGTGTGTTCGAAGTGCTCGCGACAGGCGGTGACACGGCGTTAGGCGGTGACGATATTGATCAGGCGATTGCAGATTGGTTGTTGTCCCAGGTAGAGGCATCACCCGCTAGTTCGAGTGAGCTTCGGCAGCTTTTGATGGCAGCGCGACAGGCGAAGGAAGCCCTGTCCTCGGTTGAGATCGTCGATGTTGATGTGTCGGTTGCGGGGGGTGTGGTCTGTGTGTCGCTGACACGCGCTCAGCTTGAAGTCTTGATGACGCCGTTGATTGCGCGCACCAAGACAGTTTGCACGCAGGTTCTAGAAGACGCGGCAATCGACCGCGTTGATTGTGCGGTATTGGTCGGGGGTTCGACGCGTAGCCCGCTGGTGCAGTCGACAGTCGCTGACTTGTTCGCGGTGACGCCGCTGTGTTCCATCGATCCGGATGAAGTGGTGGCCATGGGTGCCGCACGACAGGCGGATATCCTCGTGGGCAATCGCGGTGACAATGACCCCTTACTGCTGGATGTGATTCCCTTATCACTGGGTGTAGAGACTTACGGTGGGTTGGTGGAGCGGATCATCCCGCGCAACAGCACCATACCGGTCTCTATGGCGCAGGAATTCACAACAGCCAAGGATGGCCAGACAGGGTTGATTGTGAATGTGGTTCAGGGCGAGCGGGAGCGAGTCGAGGACTGTCGAACGCTCGCGCAGTTCTCTCTTCATGGTATTCCCGCGATGGTCGCGGGCGCAGCTCGTATTCGTGTGACGTTTCAGGTTGATGCGGATGGTCTGCTGTCGGTGACCGCGACGGAAGAGACGACGGGTGTGCAAGCCGATGTGGTGGTCAAGCCCGCTTTTGGACTTGAGCAGACCGATATCGCGAGTATGTTGCGCGCCGGCTATGAATACGCAGCAGAAGATATGGCAGCGCGGCAGTGGGCAGAGGCGGCATTGGAGGCAGAGCAGTTGCTCGATGGTATCCGCACCGCACTCGAAAGTGATGGCGACCTTCTCAACGCGGAGGAACGCGCTGTGTTGGATGCTACCCTGATCGATTTGGCGAGTGCGGCCAAGGATTCTGGTGATCGCAACATTGAATCCTTGCGAAACGCATTACATGAGACGGGTGCAGCCGCCGAGCAGCTTGCGGCCCGGCGCATGGATCGCAGTATTCGAGAAGCACTCGCGGGGGTGGGTGTCGATCAGTTGGTCGTAGAGGATGGCGTGCCATGACGCAGATTATCATTTTGCCGCACCACGAGATCTGCCCTGAGGGCGCAGCGGTTGAAGCCAATCCTGGCGAAAGTATTTGTGAAGCGCTTCTACGCCAAGATATTGATATCGAACATGCCTGTGAGATGTCTTGTGCTTGCACGACTTGTCATGTCGTTGTGCGAGAGGGCTTTGCTTCGCTTTCGGAGGCCGATGAGCTTGAGGAGGATTATCTCGATAAAGCGTGGGGGCTTGAGCCTGAGTCTCGCCTATCCTGTCAGGCCATCGTGGGAGATGTCGATTTGGTTGTGGAAATTCCTCGCTACACCATCAACCATGCGGCTGAACGCCACTGAGCGACAGCCTGTCTTAGCGTACGCCGCCAATAATAGCTTGGAATGAGTCCACACCGCCGGCATAGCGTGCCGCGTACACGCCATACTGTCGTTGCGCGTGATCCTTATAGAATTGGTGCATGGCGTTGGCTACGTCGGGATAGGCATAGTTGTCCCAGGGAACATCCTCGGCGCGCAACAGTTCGACGCGATCGGCTTCTTGGGTTGTGTAAAAAACTGGTGCCTGCAGTTGTGCGCGATACACGAGATAGACTTCGCTAATCTCGGGCAGGGAGCCGACTAAATACAAGTTCATTGTGCGCTCATCTACCGTTGCGCCGGTTTCCTCCCTCAGCTCGCGGGCGGCAGCCTGTTCTGGTGTCTCGCCTTGTTCCATAAAACCCGAGGGTATTGCCCAGCGGCCTCGCTGCGGTTCAGTGGCTCGCCGAATCCACAAGACGCGTTCCTCCCAAGTCGCGATACAGGCGACCAGAACCTTTGGGTTGTCATAGTAAATCTCCCCGCAGCTGGAACACAGCTCACGCGCTTGTAGGTGACCCTCTGGCTGGGAGACCTGGGTCGCATTGCCACATCGGCGGCAGTAGCTTTGCTCAGTCATGTCGCTTTACTTCCCATAAATCCGACAGTGTACGTTTTCTCCACGCTCTCTGAGGCATGCACGCTCGAACACCTGCGCTGTGCTTGAGCGATTCCTCAAAAACAAACTCTGACTAAGGTACACGAGCCTTGAGCTTCGGAACAGCGAGTGATGCAAGGCCCGATAAACTAACGGGCGCGCAGCTTGTAGACCACGATGGCGTCGCCGAGTAATTCGTGAAGTCGTTCGGGACCTTTCGCCGCATAGGCCAGTGGGCCATGCCCACCGGCCGCAATGGCGATGTATTGTGGGCCGTCTTGGCGTAAACGATAAGACATGGGTGTCGCTTGTGCAGGCGCGGGCAGTCGATCTTTCCAAAGCACCTCACCGGTATGCACATCAAAGGCGCGTAGGTAGCCATCGAGTGTTGCTGCAATGAACACAAGTCCCGAGGCAGTCTGCAAAGAGCCGCCGGTATTGGGTGTGCCCCAGTCGAGGAAGCGCCCAAGTCCCAGCGGTGAGAGTAGTTCGAGATTTCCCAGAGGTTCTTCCCACAACGTCGCCCCGGTATCGAGGTTGATCGCAGTGAGTACGCCCCATGGGGGTTCCGTACACGGTGTATTGTGCGGAGATAGAAGCCCGCCGCGAACGACCACATAGGGTGTGCCTTCCTGTGGGTTAGCACCGACAAGGTCGGTGCCATCGAGGGAGCCGGCATCTTCCCGCGGAATCAGCTTCACGGTGTAGGGAACCCGCATCGAGTTGACGATCATGATGTTTTCGTTGGGATTCACCGATACTGAGCCCCAGTTGACGCCGCCCCCCAATCCTGGCCACAGCAGCGCGGGCTTATTGAAGGCGGGTGGCGTGAAGATGCCCTCATAAACCATGTTGCGAAATTGTTCGAGGCAGGCCTCTCGATCGCCGGGATACAAACCCCAAATGTCCTCTTCTGTGAGGACATCTGGGTGAACGGGTTTTGGCAGCGTTGGAAATGGTTGTGTTGGCGAGGCATTTTCGCCAGGCACGGTCGACGCTGGAACAGGACGTTCCTCAACGGGGAATAGCGGTTCACCCGTCTCCCTATTCAGGAGAAATAGCTCGCCCATTTTGGTCGCAACGACCACGCCAGGCGTTGTGCCGTGTTGTTCGAAGGCCACAGGCTGCGCCGCGACATCCCAGTCCCAGATGTCGTGATGAACGGCTTGGAAGTTCCACACAGGCTGACCCGTCGTGGCATCAAGCGCGACAGCAGAGGTGCCATAAAACCCAAGCTTGGCGCGGTCACCCCCTCCGTAGTGGTCTAGTTGTGGTCCACCCATGGGCAAAAACACCAAGTTGCGGTCGGGATCCGCTGATAGGTTACCCCAAGCGTTCGGCGTGCTTCGGGTGAATGTCGCGCCCGCCTTGGCGGCTTCAGCATCAACGGGATTCATTTCCGGAGGTACCGGATCAAATGCCCAGCGCAATTCCCCTGTTCGCAGGTCAAAGGCTCTGACCACTCCGGGTGGGGCGTCAGTACGTTGCCCATCCATTACAAATGCACCCGTGACAACAAGGTCATTAATGACGACCGGCGCGGCGGTCACATAGTATTCGGCGAGACGAACATCGCCTAAATTTTGCTTCAGATCGACACTGCCACCGTCGCCGAAATCGAGGCAGGGTTCGCCGTCGTCCGCATCAATAGCGATGAGCCGCGCGTCCAAAGTGCCTGATACGATGCGTTTCTGGCAGTGTTCAAGCTGTGTGTCCTTAGAATCCCAATACGCGACTCCGCGACAGGCCGGTGAATACACGCCGGTGAGGTCAACCGCGGGGTCATGTACCCAGCGTTCGGTGCCCGACTCGGGATCCAGCGCGATAACACGGTTAAAAGGCGTGCAAACGTACATGGTGTCGTTGACCACTAAAGGTGTTGCTTGAAAGGTGGTGGCACCGTGGGTTGTGGTCCCCGGTGAGACATCGCCCGTGTGATAGATCCAGGCGACTTCGAGCTGGTCCACGTTCTCGGGTGTGATTTGGTTCAGCACAGAAAAGCGCTGGCCACCCGGGGTGCCGCCGAATACAGGCCAGTCGGAGATGGGGCCGTTGAAGTCGATCTCTGCCGTTGGTGAACAACTGATTAATAGTGGCGTACTTAAGATGATCAGAATGGTTTTGCGGATCAGTCGAAGGCCATACATGGTCAGTTCCTCTCATTGGCGGTTGCGCTACTCGCCGTCACGATATTGTCCGGTGGGTTAAGTTAAGACAGCCATTGTGCTCGATTCGCGGGCGTGCTGATCATCGCGGTGCTGATAGCGCGCGTGGTCTAGTCTACCTCTACCAATTTCAGTGTCAGATTGGGGCAAAAAGTAACCGCATCTCTGACTTTATCGAGTAAATCTTCGGGTGGTCTATCCGTGCTCAGTCGTACCTTCGGATAGCCACTACCCGTATCTTCAACCGAGAAAATTTCTGGACACTCCTCGGTACAAACGCCGTGCCCTTGGCACAGCATTTCATCGACCACGATACGGTATTGGCTCATTGTTGGCTCCTCAACACGCTATTGACGGCGTCGATAACGCAAAATACAGGGTTCGCTGGGACGAAGGATCAGCGAAGGCATGATTTCTGCATACTCGCCGGGCGGTCCTGCGAGTTCAAAGTCAAAGGCGTTGAGCAATTCTGAAAAGATGACCTTCACCTGAAGAAATGCAAAGGCGTTTCCAACGCACTTACGCTGACCTCCGCCAAAAGGGATGAGTGCAAACGGATTTTGCGGTTGGGGCCGATCTGGGTTAAATGCATGCGCATGTTCGAAACACGACTCGAGCCGGTGTGCCACATAGGGACACAGCATGACATTCTTACCCTTGGGGATGATGTGTCCTTTGTATTCGAAATCCTCAACGACGCGTCGCGTTAATGTATTCAATGGCGGATGGACACGGAGCGTTTCGCGGACAAAGCCTTCAAGTTTTGTCATTCGGCGCAGGGTTTTCAGCTCAATATCGTCACTAGAGGAGAGCACACTGTCGACCTCGGCTATCACCGCGGGCGCTAAGTCTGGGTTGCGCGCCAGTTCAACCAGCGCCCACGCGGCCGTGTTGGCACTGGTATGGTGGCCAGCAAACATGAACCAAACCACCATGCCGGCAATTTCCGAGGTCGATAGGTGTCGACCATCCGGGTAAGTCGTGTCCATATAGACTTGTAGTAGGTCGGGGTGTACCTCCCCCGACTCGCGACGCTGGCTGACGTGGTTGCTGATCAGTTCCTCAAGCCGAAAACGCGCGTTATCTCGCGCGGCATAGGCGGCTTTTTGCGCATTGGGATCTTGTAATCCCTCAGCATCTGCCGCAGCGCCCAAAGTGTGATAGAGACTTGCGAACTCCTCGGTCAGCGTGTTTCTAAACTCGGTGCCGAGCAGGCAGTGCGTGGATGTTTTAATCGTGAGATCTGCAAACCCCTCATAAAAATCCATCTCACCCGTATCACCCCAGGAGGCAATCCAGTCTCGCGTTTCCTGAGCAATGATAGGTGCGTAGTGGTTCATTTTTTCGCTGGCCAATCCTCGGGCATGCATTCTGAGTTGCTGGCGCTCGATATCGAGAGGGGCGCCATATTGAATCCCCTTGCCGAAAATGGGCACCATAAACTGGTAGGCTTCCGGTGCACTGACTTTGATATCGTCGACTCGAAACACGGCCTCGTGCGCCTCAGGGCCGACCATTAACACCGTGTTGATACCGCCCATGTCGAATTCGGCGAGTTCGCCGCATTCCTCGTAAGCACGCATTAGGAAAAATGCTGGATGGGCGCAGAATTCTTGGAAGTGGCCGCCTGCTTCAGGGCCGAGACTGCCGCTGACGAATGGAATTGTCGCTGCGTTGGACATAAGGATGGCCTCCAAGCGGTAAAAAAACATTGCAACTGAAATCAAATTTAATTGTAATCATGACCTCTGCAATTGACAAGCGCAGATTTTTTGACTGGGTTGCCGGTTGAGCCCGCCAGTTTGGGTGTCATTGTATCAGCGCAAGTCTGGCAGCAATCAATACGCTGTTTGCGGTTGCGATGTCGAGATTGAATGCCGAGAATTGGCGCGAGGTGCAGACTGAGTCAATAATAGGCACCGAAAAGCAACGATAGTGATAAGGATAGGATGTGTTGGAATTAGATAGTGAGGATGTCAAAGCGCTGGGTCGCCAGGCCGCTAAAAGTAAATTGACGCAAGATAAGATTATTAACGCGGTGGTGGCGCTCATCAAAGAAAATGGTTTTGCGTCCGCGAGCTCCGCCAAAATTGCAAAGCGCGCCGGTGTGACTTGGGGGGCGGTACAACACCATTTCGGCGCCAAGGAAGATATTCTCGAGGAGATTCTATCGCGGTCGCATCGCAAGTTTGAGGCAACGATGAGTGCCAAGCGCTTCTCTCAAGGCACATCGGAGCGGCGTGTGGCGAAATATGTTGATGCCGCGTGGTATCACTACCAGGGTGATGAGTACATGGCGACCATGGAAATCCTGCTTGCGACCCGAGGGCATGGTAACGCCAGCAATGACTTGTCGATCACCCGCAGTCGGCAAGCGCATTTGGATATGGCGCGTCGGATTTTTCACGACAGCAAGGTTTCGGACGCGGTGTTGTCAGAGGCAATTTATCTAGTGCACTGCTTACTCACAGGGCTGCTGATCGAGATCGCGATTGAGCCCGAAAGCTTCTCACCAAAAAACTACCTGAAACGGCTGAAGGCGATGGTGTTTCAGATGCTTTACACCGCACCTTAGGGCTCTGAATAAACCATTGCAGATGGATTGTTTTTTATATAATAAGCGGGTTCATTCGCGAGTGCGGGGATGCGGCCGTAGTGATGCCGCGGCTTGGTTTTTGGTCCTACTGAGCGGAGTTCGGCACCCTCATCCAATCAGCATCATGTCGCGATGTCAGCACTAAGTTTTGGCTAAGAGGAACTAAATTATGGCAAAGACTGTCCCTACGCGCGCAATTCCGGCCTCAGCAATCGAGCATTGGTCTCATGAAACTGACGTTGTGGTCGTGGGTTTTGGTGGTGCTGGGGCCTGTGCGGCGATCGAGGCGGCTGATGCCGGTGCACAGGTGATGCTCATTGAGTTGGCGAGTGCGAGCGGAGGCTCGACGGCCTTATCGAGCGCAGAGCTTTATCTCGGTGGCAATGGCGGCACTGCGGTTCAGCAGGCCTGCGGCTATAGTGATTCGTCTGACAATATGAAAGCGTATCTGAAGGCGGTATCGGGCGCTAATGGTGATGCGGCCAAGATCGACCATTATGTCGATAACAGTGTCGGTCACTTCAATTGGTTAGTGAGTCAAGGGGTGGAATTTAAGCATTCGGAATATAAAGAGCGCGCGATTATGGCGCTGACGGATGACTGCTTATTGTTTACGGGGAGTGAAAAGGCCCATCCCTTTAAAGATATCGCTGACCCAGTACCTCGAGGGCACAATCTGTATGTCGAGGGCGACAACGGGGGTCCTCTGCTCATGAAAATTCTCACCGAGCAAGTACACTCCCGCGAAGCCGTGACAGTTCACTACGACTCCCGGGTTCTTTGTTTAATCGAAAATCAGGGTGAAGTCGTCGGTGTGATGGCGCGACTCGGGATGGAAGAGGTCGCGGTGAGAGCTAATAAGGGTGTTGTGTTGTGTGCCGGCGGCTTCTGTATGAATGAAGACATGGTGAAGCACTACGCACCATTTTATGCAGAAGGGCTCTCACCCTTGGGCAACCCCGGTGACACGGGAACGGGCATCCAAATGGGGCAGTCTGTCGGTGCGGCAGTAGTCAATATGCAGGAGTGCTTTGTTACGCTGCCTTTTTATCCGCCGTCTTCCCTGACCTACGGCCTCTTTGTGAACGACAAGGGGCAGCGTTTTATTAATGAGGATGCCTATCACGGCCGTGTGGGTCAGGCATCCATTGCGCAACAAAGAGGTGCCGCAAATTCCGTGTACCTCATTGTCGACGTGGATGCTTATGCAGACTACGAGAAGCTGAGTTATCTCGGCGCACCGATTGCGGCGACGGGTGAGACCGTTGAGGAGCTTGAACAAGAGTTGTCCATGCAGCCCGGCGCGCTGGCGGCTACTTTGTCGTTGTATAACGAAGCCGCAGAGCGGGGCGAGGATCCCGCATTTCACAAGAGTGCACAGTGGCTGCGTCCTTTGAAGCTGCCGCTGGTTGCGCTCAATTGCAGTATCGGTTTTGGTGCTTATTTGCCGTTTTTTACGCTCGGTGGTTTGGATACGCTACCGACCGGCGAGGTGTTGACGCCAGGCCGCGAGGCCATTGTCGGACTCTACGCGGCTGGTCGGACA
>Ga0181573_10004531_pt1 | contig 11797 bp, 3 predicted proteins | sample 101ome_25_FD_148643 | JGI IMG/M metagenome (GOLD analysis project Ga0181573, IMG submission 148643) | Coastal salt marsh microbial communities from the Groves Creek Marsh, Skidaway Island, Georgia - 101409BT metaG (spades assembly) | ecosystem: Environmental > Aquatic > Marine > Intertidal zone...
GCGGGTTGATGCGCTGGCGGCACCACCAGAACCGTTGCGTTTTGGATCCAGACTTGCCGTGATCATATCCAGTCCTGCTTGAGAGAAGGAGTGTCCGCACAGCCCAAGCTCCGACAGCGCAACATTTACCATGTACTGACCAGCTTCATCGCCGACATCTCTTCCTCGTTTGGTCGACTTAACACGTCGAGGTTGAAGGGCTTTTGCAAACTCTTGGGCAACGGAGTCATCCATCCCATGATTATCAGAAAGGTCAAGGATCTCGAGAGATGGGTTGAACGACCAGGTCCCTGAGCCTTCGTTCGGCAGAGGTATGAGTAGGCTGGCCATGGCGCGTGCTCCTTCGGTCCCGATGTGGTTACCAGAGAGTTTCAGCGCCCTCAAGTTTGACGGGAAAACCCAATCTGTGTTCGAACTTGACACAAGCTTTAGAGCATTGGCAAGAGCTACAGCACCTTTTGGTCCAATGCCACATCCAGAGAGATCCAAAACTGCGAGTGAGCCGTTGAACACGGTGGCGCCTGAGATGCATGCCTTTGGTTTAAGTGCATCAGCAAGCGCGCAACACCCATCATCCCCAATACGAGGATTCTTTCCAAGCCGAACTCCTCTCAAGGAAGCATTGAAAATCCAGCGCCCATCCACTGTTTGCCGCGGTTTTAGCATCCCCTCCGCAATCGCGATGCACCCTATCGGACCGATATCGCATCCGTACCCATCCACCTCACTCACGGAAGAGGCGAATACGCGATTGCTGGTGTCTCCATCTCCATCAATCGCCCCACCTTCCCATCCGAGTTGCTGCTGAGGCCACGTGGCTAGGGCAACCGTCTCTGCAACGAGGTCACCACGCTTGAAGACGGTGCTCGACTTCTCCTTCGCGCTGTATACTTCCGAGTCCCACACGCAGCCGGCGTTTAAGAGCTTGAGACCAAATGTGACCGCACCGGAAGGAGCGACGTGCAATTCGAGTGATTCCCTGCACACCTGTCGGATGAATGGAGTCGCCGCGCCCACGGCGTCTGACGCCTTGTTTGAGGCGAATGGCATGGCGTATTCTTGCGTCGCCCGCGTCATCTGCGTCATCTCAACCTCCGGAGCGCTTTGCGAAGCACTAGTGGCGATGGACAGTGCGTCACGAATGTTCGAGAAGCACCCACCCCCGCTCGAGTGATCGATGATGAGCTCCACAAACGCTGCCTCATCGTCGTCTCTCACCGGTATCGCACTCTCTGCCAGCGACGAGCCAACCTCCACCAGGGCGCAGCGAAGGAACTCGGGCGAGCGACGCGCATGAACCGACGCGATCCTCTGCACGGATATCATGTCGCGCCTAGACAACTTTACCACGGACCTTCCGGGTCTGCGATAGCCCTCAGGAGTGTCACCGGGACTTTGCATCAGGAATTTCCCAACGGCGCCGAGCTCAGCGTCGTCCTCCTCCTCCACAGGCTTTGGCGACGGTTCCGACGACCGCGACGGTGGCGACACCCTCGCCGTCGCAGGCGTCGTGGAATCGCGGTTGGTGTTTCCTTCCTCTCGCCTCGTTCGCTTCGATGGGTGGCACAATGCGCAATCCTCCCTTGCGCACTCACACACCCTGAGATCTCGCGCTCGCGCGTCGCTTCCTTGCCCCCGGGGATTGACCGCTTCCCGCCACTGTTCCGCGGTGAGCGGGCGACGATACTCGAACCTGAAGGAGTTTTTCAGCGTCCTGTTGTCCCTCAGCACGTTCGCGGGGCCGCCGAAAGCGATGATATCGCCATGTCGCAGAGGGCAAGGCCCGTCCGGTATGAGGTTCCCGTTCAAATACGTCCCATTCAGCGTGTTCTTGTCCGTCACGGAATGCAGTCCGTCCGCGTCGCAAACGATTTCCGCGTGCTGACGCGAAAGCAGGCTGGGCACGCGCGGGCAGTCCAACTGCACCTCGTTGAGCCGATGTCTTCCCACAGTGATCACCCTGGCGTCCCCGGGCGCTTGCAAGGAGATGAGGTCCGGAAGACAAGAAGTCGAGGGCGCATCGCTGACTCTGACGAGCGTCGCATAGACGGGACCCGTTGCCGCCAACGAAGCGCGGCTGCCATCGCCGCGCGGAACAGGGACCGACGGCGGCGGAGGCATGGAGCCCGTACCTCCTGACGAGCCTCCCATTTATATATGGAGGGGAGAGAAGAGATGCGCCTCCCCACTCTGACTGAAGGAAAACAGGGGGTGCCCACAATTTGCAAAGAGGGGGTGCCACTTTTTTGACACGAAGAGCGGCGGGGGGTTTTCACTGCAGGGAAACCGCAGTTCGTCGCGCAAAAATCGACAATTCCTTCTACTGCATCTAATCCTAGCTAGGCATCTACAAAGGTGGGGGCGCGGGGCGATCCTCTAGATCTTCGTCCAAAACCTCATACTCACGTCGCCGCTCTCCACCGAGCCGAAGTGGGTCACCCGCAGAGGCAAACACAACCGTCCCAAAAGCCACCAACACAAAAGACGCTGCGAACGACAAAAACGACGCCGCCGTGAACCCGGCGAAGAATACGACGCGTGCGAGTACCGCCCATAGGTCGGAGCTCAGCATGCCGACGTTGAACGCGGCGGAACCGCTCCGCCGCAACACCTCAGGGACGAGCGAATACATCGCAAACAGCGACCCCGCAAACGCTGCCATCTCCAGGAACCCCTCCGCGCCAGCCGCCCGGCCAACCTTCGAGAGGTCTTTGAGCTCGAACACCGCGCACTGTATCCCACTGATGACCGCGCCCATGCCCCCGATCGCGGCGAGAACCTCCGAGGTGGATGCGCCCTCCAGCAGCGCCCTCTCCTGCAGCACGTTTGACGATGCATAGAGCGCCGCAGCTACGATGACCATGAAGTCGCCAAGCGGAGGGTTGGAACCGCCGGATCCTCCACCGCTCTTCGTATCCGTGACCACGAGCAGCGCGAGCCCGCAGAACGATAACGCGCCGCCCGCGATATGAGCCCTGGAGTAGCTGCTGCCGAGTATGGCAATCGACAGCGCCATGGAGAAGGGCACCGCCGCGCAGTCGAGGAGCGTCACGCTCGTCAGAGAGGTGTATCTGAACGCCTTCACGATCCAGTAGTTGGCCTGCGTGTCAATAAATGCCAGAAGCGCGTATCGCGCGGGAGTCCGGCTACTCGAGCTCGTTCCTTGGGGGGTCAGGCCCGTCGAGAGCGGCGGCGAGGAAGGCGGCGGTGGTGCAGGCTCCGTGAATCCCGTCCCGTGACCGCCCGCGCCGCGCTCGTCGGCCTCCGACTCTCGCGACTTCTGCCGAGCGTGATACGGCACGTAAAAGCCCCCGAGCAGAACGTAGATGAAGAACGATTGCCAAGCCGGCGCGCTCGCCCCGCGGTTCGCCAGCGCGGTGGAGGCGGTGGCTGATACTGCCGTCAGAAACGCGCACCCCTGCGCGAGGGCGAGCCCTGAGACCCAGCGGCTGTCCACGGGTTGGGCCTCGAAGAGACGCTTGATGGCATCCATGCGCGCGCGGAGGATTCAGCTCAACTCGACGATATGGCTCCCTGTCATCTCCCTGCAATACAGACCTCCTCCGTTTGCCTCGTCCTCTGCATCAATTTCCCCGCCTGCCCGCGTCGAGTTTTTGACGCAACCAGCTCTCAGGAAATTCTCGACTTCTTGACCGTTGTGGTGAGAAAGCCACGCTGGCTCGCTTTGTGGTTGTTCGTCAACTTTTGCCGTGCGCCGGGAGAGTTCGGAGTGTGAGAGGAGCTTGTTTGAACCCGTTGCGCATTGGCTGGAGCGTGTCGCCACGCTTTACGCGCACCACCTAGGGACTCGGGTGGAGTCCCTCGATCGCGCCTCGGCGAGAGGAGGTTCCGGGGCGTCGGACCGGAGGCGTGAGTAGCGGGTTCCGTGGTCTCGCTGGGGCGCCCTGCAACCCACCGAAAAATGGTGTTAACAGTGGGGGCCTCGTGTGTATCTGTCCGGTTTTCGGTGACCCATCCGGGTTCCGGGGCACACGCAGACTTTGCGCGCGTCTCTTCACAAGGAAGACGCGTCGTCCAGCTGTGCGGCGGCATGAAGAATGTGAGCGCCGATCCCCTCAGAATCCCCTCCCCGTCTTCGTCGTTGTCGTGACTGGCACGATAATCTTTGCGGCTCGCCCGTTGTCGTGACCTTCGCGCTCCCCAACTTACGGTGATTGCCCCCCATTTCCCCCTCGCAGACGCTTCGAGGCACGCCTTTGCGTGGGGGCATAGGCCGTTCGTGGCCTGCATTCTACGCCCTTGGCCGGGGGTCGAGGTCGAGACAGTCCCCGGGCGTGTTTGCGAAGGTTTCCAAGCCCAAAGGAGGCAAGAGTGACGACGGTGGCGGCAAGGATGAAAAGGGCGGGGGTCGGTCCGGCTGGACCGCTGGTTTCGGGGGATTTCGGTCGATGCGGGTTCGCGACGGCGGCGACGGTACGGAAGAGAGCGGGGAGACGAACGGTGTTAAGGGTCCTTTCGACTCTGATGACGTCGACGTGCTTGAGAGCTTCGCGGAGCGCGAGGCTCAGCTCCGGGGGCAGACGGTGGAGGGGGCACGGCTCGACGCCGTGATGGAGGACGATTGGCCCAGGCTGACGGCCGAGGCCCTCTCGGGAGCGTGGAGGGAGTGGCGACGATTCGTGCTGACTCGGCTCGGGATATACGCCCTATGGCTGAGCGGCATACTCTTTGCGTCGACGGGACTGTCGTATTACCTCGGAAGGCATTTCGTCAACCAGGCTCTGCCATGGATGTCCGCGACCGTGTCCCAGGCTGCGAATCGGCCTATTCGTATTGGTCGCTGCAAGGGATTGTGGCCCGCCGGTCTGCTCGGTGCGGGCTCGTTCCTCGATGTCGGTCCGCTCGTCATCGGGCCCGCGGAGGCTGAGCGCTCCATCGTGGAGGTGGCCAACGTGAAGCTCAGCTTGCGGCCGATCGCCTCGCTGCTGCAGTTCAAGATTGTGGTTGCCGCGCATCTCGAGGGCGTACAGGCGACGATGAGACAAGGAGAGAACGGATCTTGGCTCGGATACCCCGAGGATACGCTTCCGGTGTCTGCCAGGCCCACGATCACCATCCCCAAGCGCGGCGGTCCAGGCGATGCGGCGGACAGTGAAGGCGGCGGTGTCAAGCTCGCGCTCGAGTCCGTCCGTGTGGTAAACGGCACCGCATCCCTCCATCTGGCTGGAGATCCGGACCCTCGTCTACTCAAGCGCGTGAACGGCACGGTGTCGATGAGCAGGAGGGGTCGTCTGGAACTGGACATACAGGCCAATCCAGTGAGCCGCAGCGTACCACCGAGTCAGCGACCGGTGACGATGAGGAGCGAGACCGCGCCGAGAAACCTGCGCGCCGAACAAACTGCCTCGGAGAAAAAGTCGCTGGCCAGGGAGATCGCGCGCGGCAACGACGGCGGTCATATTCGATGCTTCCTTTCCTTGGTGCCGGCCAACAACAATGCCGGCGTTGGCAACGGAAACGGCAAGGAAGGCTCGCGATTGGCAGACAAGGGCCTGGCTGACTTGAAGGTTCGCGTCCAGCTTAACAACACAAGCGCTGCCGTCGTGGAAAGGACAATTCCCGGGCTTCCGATCGATGTGAGCGCCGGAAGGGTCGATGGGGAGCTTCGTCTTCGCTCTCACACGCGCGAGTCATGGAAGTTTCCAGATTTCGGTGGGCAGATTCGGTGCCGCGGCGTCAACCTGCATTTCTGGGATAGCACGGACAGTTTCGCGGACACGGACGTTGATCTCGTGTTCGAAGGGACGAGGATGTACCTTCATGGCGGCAAGGGTTTCTACGGCGCGGTACCAATCACTGCCTCCGGTGACATGGATCTTGCACCGGGCGAAAAGAACGTGAAGCAGCTGAAGGAGATGAGGGATAACGGAGAGTTGCGGCCGAAGAACCTGCAGCCGGGATCCGGTCGCAGCGGAGAATATCGTATATCCGCTCAGGTCTCGGGCGTCGATGCGCACGCCCTCCGAGAAACGCTCGGAGTGAAGCCTCCCCCACGTCCCTTGGCCGGTGCGGTGCGGGGCTTTCTGTACGTCGGCGGTCCACTTGAATACCCCATCTTCACGGGTTCGGCGGAGACCATCCCCCCAAAGCCGGCGGACATCAGGCGCGGCGTGCCTGGGACGGAAGTGGCGCTCGCCGAGGATGCCGTGAGGGCTGGAGCGTCCGAGGGAGCGATCGCAGCGTACGATGCATTTGCCGTTAAGGATGCCCGCGCGGTTTTCACGGTTGACACCTGGGCGCAGAAGGTGACGCTTCATGAGGCGGAGGTGAGCCCCGTGGCTGGTGGCGAGGCGCGCGCATCCGGAACGATCATGATTGATCAGGGTGCGCTGTCCAATCCCGAGGCTGTCGACATTGAACTCGAGGCAGAGGGTTTTGACCCCAAGAGTGTGGTGGCGTCTCTCACCTTGAAGGGTGCGGCGACGACGCGAGCCACGCCTGTCCAGGACCAGACATCTTCAGTGTTAAACGTCGCAAGCGCGGCTATGGATTCTGACGCGAGTGTTGGATGGCTCCCGGGCAGTATTCAGCATATTTTCTCTTCTAACGGCCCGGGTGCGATTGGAGAAAAGGTGATGGATGACAGTACCTATTGGGCTGCTGCTACGGCTGCTGCGAAGGATGCATCCACAAAACTTCCCATGGGCATTCCTCCCCAACTTTACGACAAGATCGTGCCAAGTGCGCCGGGCACGGCCAAGGCAACCGTGAAAGGACCGCTCTCGGCCCCGGTGGTAGACGCTCAGTGGGACGTCAAGGATGCGTCAATGTCGGGGGACCTGAACATCACCCGCAACCGCATCTCCACTCAGGTTCGCGCACCAGCCATCGAGTTTAGCGGGTCGGCAGAGACGAGCTATCCCCCACTGGAGGTTGCTCTGGCTGCCCGCACCGTCGAAGATGCGCTTGCCGCCGGTCGACCCGCGTTTACGATGGCCGAGGGGGATGCGACGTTTCGCTCACTGGACCTAGCTGCACTCGTCGTCGCAGAGGACGACCTCGCCCGACTGGCACCACCTGATCGCCTGCGATTACGACTGTCCGGTCGCGTCAACGTGACGGGCACCGTGGATGGAGCCGGTGCCGCGGCAGAGGAGTCACTGCCTCGGGCAACTCCCGCATCCGTCAAGGCTGCTCGACAGGCTTTGGCCCAGCTCGCGAAGCACGGGATTGACACGACCCCAACCGTACCCTACACCCCATCAGCCTTCGGCGAGTACGAACCACAGTTCAGTGGCAAGGTTTCTCTCGAAGGCCTGCGCGTCAACCAGCTTTCTCTCGCGCCCCGTCTTACCGGTGAGATTGAGGCTAGCAAGGAGGGTGCGAGCATCAACGCACGAGGAAGGGCAGACGAGCTCCTAAGAGTCGAGTTGGATATCCCGGCTGTTGATTCCATGCAACCAACGGGGGATCCCACCGAGGGCCCGCAACCGTCAGTTTCGGTATCCATCAGACGAGGCTTACTTCGCGCGGACCTCGACGCATCGGATGGACGCGGGGAGCTCGACATCGCAGGCCTCCGCCTCGACGACTTGGAGCTTGCGTCGCTCCGCGGCCGCGTCGAGCGCGGAAAGATTTCGATGGACCTTCGTGAGAGGCACGGCAAGGCTACGCTACGCGTGCAGCAGCCGCGACTGAGCGGTGTCCAGGGCGAGGTTCTAGATGCTGATGCCAGTTGGGATGGTCGAATCGTTCGGCTGGAGCGTGCCGCGCTCGATCAGCGCCGATCGCTGTACACCCTTCAGGGTGAGCACTGCCTGGATGATGAGGTCTGGGATTCCCTTCCACCCCCGCGTTCCAAGCCTGCAGAGAAACCTGCGGAAGAGTCTTTCACCGACGTATCCCAATCTCTCGGAGAGATGGCGCCTCAGGTCGTCGATGGCGCGGAGGATGCCGGCTGGGTCGTAATCAATGCTGCCGATGCGTCCTCGGAGTATGGGCTCGCCGCGCATCCACTTTCTGACGTTTCTGATGGGGAAAGCGACATGGAAAGTGACACCGATGCCGCTGAGGAGGTTCTTGAGGCGAATGGTGAGACAATTTCCGACGCAGGTATCGAGGCTTCAGTCGCAGTTGACACGTCTGAGGCTACGGACCGCACAACTCCCATCAGCCAGCTAAAGACAAGCATGAAAGAGTTGTTCTCTTTCAAGCGCTCAAAGGCGAAGGAGGCGGGCATGCCCGCAGAGGTGACTGCGGACGCTGCAGAGGTGACCGCGGACGCTGCAGAGGTGACTGCGGACGCTGCAGAGGTGACTACGGACGCTGCAGAGGTGACTACGGACGCTGCAGAGGTGACTACGGACACTGCTCTTTTCAAAGGTGGCTCCGAGATCAAGGTGGAATCTGTTGAAGCTTCTGAGACCAGCGAGGTGGATGAAAAAATCCAAACTGAAGCAGCTATCGAGGACACCTCCACTGCTGAAGAGACAAGTACGCATGAAGGTATCGACGTCGATGACGTTATTCCTGTGGCAGATGTTGACAACGTGGATGTTCCCGATACCGTCGTTGTGGCTCTGGAGCAAGAGGGCGACGTAGAGGCTGTTACTTCCGCGGTAGAGACGACCACAATGGCACCGGAAGAGAAGGCAACCAGCTCCAACCCACTCGCCGGTGTCATGGATCGTCTTGCGGCCCTGAAAACTAAAGTAATGGAAGGTGATAGCGCCAACGATGAGGCTCAGATTGGGAACGAAACGACCGTTTCGGAGGCGACTTTGACGGGCACCCTCGACCAAGAGCCCAAGTCAGTGCCCCTCGCCATCGAGATGGAACCGGGGTCATGGCGCCTCCTTCTCGCCGTACCGCAGGCGGATGTCGAGGAGATGCTTCCTGCAGTGCGACTCGCCGCCGCGCTGCGCGAGGGTGCAACGCCCCTCGAGTACACCCGTGCCAAGGATCACTTCCTTGGTGCGGTCCGTCGCATCGCCATCAGGGCGTCGGAGGAGCTCGGGCGGCAGCTCGATGAGGCTGCGGCTGCAGCCGCCGCGGAGCAGCGCGTGGTGCTGAAAGAATCAACCGGCGCGACAGACGGTCGCGCACCCGCAGATGACGCACCCATGCAACTGCCGGGTCTCCAGGATCTGCACGGCGCATGGCGTGGCACCGTCGAGGTCAAAGGCGGCAAGGGCGCCACGTTGCCGATGACTGTCGGCACCAACAGTAGCAGGGGAGTCAACTTCGCTGACCAGGTATCGTCAGTTGACTTCAACGTGTCGGGTGATGGGTGGTCTTGGGGACCGTACGAGGTTCAGTCCCTAGAGGCGCAGGGTAACGTCGACGCCATCGAGGGGCTGCAGATGCGTCGTTTCGAGCTGAGGTCAGATGGAGCCGTCGTTAAAATCGACGGAAACCTCTTTGGCGAGGTCCAGAACGCTGCTTTCGCGGTCATCGACCTCCCGGCGCAGCGCCTGGCTCCGATGATCCATCACATCACGTCGGCCGCGTCCGCTTCCGCGGGAGCCCCTCCGCCCCCGCCTCCGCCTCTGCCCCCCATCGCTGGTACGCTTTTCGTCTCCGGTGACATCGGCGGGTCCGTATCCAGTCCGACTGGGAGCTTCCGCGCGAACCTCAGCGAGGGTCGCATCGGTCCCGTGCGCCTAGGTCACGCCAACGCCGCTGCTGAGGTCACGGAAGCACGGACCGCACGATTCAACGCCGAAGCAAATCCCGCGGCGAGCAACAAGCGCGGAGCGGCGCAGGTCACCCCTGGCCATCTTCGGCTGAGTGGTGTCATTCCGCTGCCGGACGCTGAGGACCGGTCCGTTGTCGTGGACTGGTCGGTTCAGGATGGAGGCATGCAGCTCATCTCTGCGCTCAGCGCCCCGAGCCTGATGCAAGGCGGGCCCGTTGAGTGGCAGGAGGGTGGCGCAGACATCACCCTCGCAGTGCGTGGCACGCTCGCCGATCCGGTGTATGATGGCGCCGCGGTGATCACCCGCGCCAAGATTGTCTCCCCGATGCTGGCGAGGCCCCTCTACCCGTTGAATGCGAACATTCGCATTCAGCGCAACACCCTGTACGCTGACCATTTCGACGCCAAGTGCGGACCACGCGGGTCCATCAAGGTTCGTGGCGCCGTGCCCGTGCTTCAAACGCGCAGGAATGGGGGTGAAACCTGGGAGGGTCTCGTCGCACGCGCGGATGTTCAGGGGGGCATCAGGGCTGAGGCAACCGGTATCGACGTGAGGGCCCGCGCTGCGTACAGTGGCCGCCTCGACGCAGACATGGTCATCAAGGGCACCCTTCTCGAGCCCGAGGTTGGGGGTTCACTGCGCCTGTCCAAGGGAACGGCGTTTATCCAGCCCAACGCGAACCAGCCTGCGGGCGGCGCGGCTGTCACCTCGGGAGACGCCGCCTCACGAGCCGGATCCGGGGCTGTTGGATTTGGCAACCGCGAGGCGAAGCGGGGTCTCGCGGGTTTCTTGCAGAGGTCCACGCCGCCGGGATCCCCATCGGCCAAGGGCGATAAAGGGACCGAGGAACGACCGCCCCTGCGTTTTCGCGGTTTGCGTCTCATCGTCGGTCCCGAGCTCAGTGCGGTTTACCCGTTTGTGCTCAACTTTGGCGTCAGCGGTGAGGTTGAGATCAACGGCGTCGCCGACCCTGTTCTGATCCGACCCTCCGGCGTCATCAACTTTGAGCGCGGCGACATCAACCTCGTCGCAACGCAGGTGCGACTGAGCCGCGAGCACCCGAACCGCGCGGTTTTCGTCCCCGAGCACGGTATGGACCCAACTCTGGACGTCTCGCTCGTGGGTGCGGACCTGAGAGCCCTCGTGCAGGGGAAGGTTAGCAACTGGGCGGACAACCTGGTCATCACTCGCGGATCCGGCGCCGCCGTGGCTGCCGCCCGCGCGGGAGGTGCCGGCGCGGGGGTTGGGAAAGTTATCGGCGGTGTGGCGCCCGGAGACTCGAGCTCGATCGTCGGGCCGAGCGAGAGGGACGCCGCTGTCGCCGAGGCTGCGAGAATCTTCGAGGGTCAGCTCGCGGAGAGCCTCTTGGAGCAGGACGGCCAGCTGGCGTTTAGCAACCTCGCCGCAAGCACCGTCGCGACGCTCATGCCCAAAATCGAGACCGGTGGTCAGCTCGGTAAGGCGCGATGGAGGGTGACGACCGCACCGTCCATCCCCGGCCTACTCTCGCTCGATCCCAGTACGGATCCTTTCAGCAACATATCTCAGATCAACCTCGGTTCGGACTGGGAGCTCATGCTGGGCGACTCGCTTCAGGCGACGATGAGCCGCAAACTGAAGGAGAGTGAGATGCAGACGAAATTCGCGCTCGTCTATAAGCTCACGGACAAGCTTCGCATGCAGCTCAACAGCGAGTCGTCCACGGAGACCAGGCTCCTGTTCGAGTTCACCACCAACACGAACTCCTCGGGCGGCAACAACGACTCGGGGAAAACGTAAACTTGTGCGAAGGTACCTTCGAAGGTACGAAGGTGACACTTAATGTACCAACATTTCTTAGCAACTTAGTAGAACTAGTAGTTGCAACGTGAACTATCCTTCCTAATCTCGAAAGAGTGCCTGACGCGCCCGCGCTCATCCATGAAATGCGTCGTGAGCGTGTCGTCCGTCACGATGTGGGCGGTGAACCCGTGGTACCCGTTCTCGGCGTACAGCGTCTCCCCCCACTCCTTCCGCGGTCGCAGCGCGTGCAAATCGTACCCGCCGATCCCTGCAGTCACGAAGTGCGTCGTCCCGCCCCCACGCTCCGAGCACGCCACCTGCGCCGTGTGATCGTGTCCGTTTATCCACAGGTCCAC
>Ga0181573_10004537_pt1 | contig 11787 bp, 10 predicted proteins | sample 101ome_25_FD_148643 | JGI IMG/M metagenome (GOLD analysis project Ga0181573, IMG submission 148643) | Coastal salt marsh microbial communities from the Groves Creek Marsh, Skidaway Island, Georgia - 101409BT metaG (spades assembly) | ecosystem: Environmental > Aquatic > Marine > Intertidal zone...
GCTCGAACGGACAGATAGGCGGCTTTTGATGGCGTTGATTGTCGCTGACATTCCCATTACCGCTCAGAATTAACCCAAACTTGTCAATGACAGGTTAACAAGGTGCTTACCAAAAAGACGGAGGGTTTCTGCGGCTTGGCGGGCGCATTCTATGTTTCAGGGAGATTAGGGGATCAGGCCTGAAGTTTGCGCGCCGCAATTACTGCGATGCGCCGGTCCAGCTGACGGCAAATCTCCAGCCACCAGCGATATTCCGGCTGCTTGTCCGCAAAGAAGGCTTGTTCCGCACGGTGGCGCGCCGCGCGGGCAGCACCAAGCCCATCCTCTGCGAAATGGCGCAAAGCCGCTTCGACAATCGCAGGGTCGGTAGATTTTACTGCGCCATTATCATTTGCGGCAACCACGCGCGCCGGCACGAACAGCAATCGCGACATTGCGCCGCGATTGGTAGAATACGCAATATTTGAATGACTTGGCATGGTGCGACCCCGACCTGTGTGTTAAGCCGTCCCGTCTAGTGCATGGGTGCTAACGTCGCGTTCAGGGACAGGGTTAACGCCGGATTGACAACGATATTTCGCCTAAGGCTTTCCGGTGCTTGCAGGCAAAGGGGCACGTCCCTATCGCGTGAATGATGGGGAGTTTTCGCACATCAATGGCTATCGGTAGCCGGCTTGCCTTAACCGCGGCACTAACGGCCGGCTTGGCCGCCTGCGCGCCTGCGGAGGTTGGCGAAAAGGCCGGCGATGACGGCGCGCCGCGCGTCGTCAGTCTCAACCCTTGCCTTGATGCGATAGTGGTCGAAGTAGCCCACCCCGATCAAATTCTCGCACTGTCACACTATAACGCCAACCCGCAATCCAGCTCTATCCCGCAAGAAATCGCGCGGCGTTATGACGTCACGGGCGGAACGGTGGAGGAAATTGTCGCGTTGCAACCTGACATTGTACTGGCGAGCACATTTATGGCGCCCGCCACCCGCGCTGCCTTCGATAAGCTGGGCGTGCGAGTGGAGGCTTTTGACAGCCCGATGTCGGTCGAAGAAAGCATTGATCAAGTGGGCAGACTTGCACAGCTGATAGACCGCAAGACTTCCGGCGAAGCGCTAGCTGCAGACATTCGCAATTCCGTCTCAATTGTTGGAGCTGGAGAACAGAGGTCCGCGGTTTTGTGGCAACCGGGCGGGATTGTCCCGGGCGAACAGCAATTGATCAGCGAATTGTTGCGAGCATCCGGGTTTGCCAGCCATTCTGCCCGATTGGGGCTAGGGCAAGCAGACTATCTTTCGCTTGAGCAAGTTGTCGAGTCACCGCCAGATGTGCTGATAGTGGCCGGGCAAAGTCGTGCACAGCAGCATCCTGCGTTAGCCCGAACCGATACATTGATCGCCCAATTCGATCCTACGCTTCTTTATTGCGGCGGTCCGACGATACCGCGCGCGATGCAGCGGCTGCGCCAGATACGTGAGCAGATATCATGAACCGAGCCGCGCTCTTGTTTGCTGCTCTTCTTGTGATCTTGCTCCCGCTGTCATTGCTTGCCGGGCGCGTGTGGCTCGATCCCTTTACCGATCCGCGTGCGTCTCTGATCCTTATGGAGCTGCGCTTGCCGCGTGCGTTGCTGGCGATTGTGATCGGTGCGGGGTTGGGCGCGGCAGGCGCTGCGATGCAAGGCTATTTGCGCAATCCGTTGGCGGATCCCGGCCTGTTCGGTATCGCGCCGATGGCGGCGTTGGGCGCTGTGGCCAGCCTGTGGCTGGGTGTTTCAGCCAGCCAATGGACATTGCCGGTGATGGCTTTGGCCGGAGCGGCACTGGGCATGGCGCTGCTCGCGATTATTGCGGGTCGCACTGGCGGAATTGCGCTATTCACACTGGCGGGCCTGATGATCGCGAGCCTAGCGGGCGCGCTGACCGCGCTCGCCATCACCTTGGCGCCCAGCGCCTTTGCCATGAGCGAGATTGTGATGTGGCTGAATGGCGCGCTGACCGACCGCAGCTGGCGCGATGTCTATCTGGCTGCACCGCTGGTGCTTGCGGGAATTGCATTGCTTGGCATTAAGGCGCGCTCGCTTGATGCTTTGACACTGGGCGAAGTGGCGGCCCGGTCCATGGGCGCGCGCGCGGATCTGTTGCTCGCATTGCTGGTCGGCGGAGTGGGGCTGACTGTAGGTGCGAGCGTAGCTGTCGCGGGAATTATCGGATTTGTCGGCTTGATTGTGCCGCATCTGGTGCGTCCATTGACTGACCGCTTGCCCTCCAGCCTGATCCTGCCAAGCGCACTTGCGGGCGCGTGCCTGGTCCTGGCAGCCGACAGCGTGGTGCGCATCTTGCCGCTGGTCACAGAGCTGAGACTTGGCATCGCTTTGAGCCTGCTCGGCGCGCCGTTCTTCCTCTGGTTGTTGCTCAAGATGCGGCGGGGGCGGCTATGATCCTCTGCGCAGACAATATTTCGCTTTCTCGCGGGGCAAGGCTCGTTTTGGACCAGGTTTCGGTCAGGCTGGAACCCGGCAAGATCACAGCCATTTGTGGCGCTAATGGCGCGGGTAAGTCCTCGCTCTTGATGGCGCTGGCCGGACTGCTCGAAACGAAGGCAGGGTGCGTTTTGCTCGCTGAGAACGAGCTGTCTGGGTTGCATCCTCAAATACGCGCGCAACGCATTGGATATCTTCCGCAAGAGGCCGAAATTGCGTGGGATGTCGCGGTTGAGAACCTCGTACGGCTGGGGCGTATGCCCTATCGCGATCGCGGTGATGCGGCGGTAGAAGCGGCCATCGCTGCGCTCGATCTCGAAGGATTGCGGCACCGGCCAGCCTCTCAACTTTCCGGCGGTGAGAAAGCGCGCGCGTTGCTTGCCCGCGTGCTGGCGGGCGAACCACAATGGATCCTGGCGGACGAGCCGCTTGCCGCGCTTGATCTGGCGCATCAGCAGACCTTGCTGAGCCACTTGCGAAAGGCTGCGAATGCTGGTGCCGGCGTGGTAATCGTGATGCACGATCTTGCCACTGCGATGAATCATGCGGACAGAGTAATCGTTCTGAGTGAAGACGAATTTGCGGGACACGTTGCTGCCGATGGCGCGCCAGAGGAAGCGCTATCGGCCCATAACATCAAGCGTGTGTGGGGCGTGGATGCGCGGTGGATTGGCGAGCCGGGCGCACGCGCGCTTATCACATATTAAAAGGGCGACCCGAAGGCCGCCCTCTCATATCTGCATTCCCCGAAGAGCTTACTCTTCAAACAGCCCGCGGCTGATCAGCATCGGCTGCACGTCCGGCTGGCGACCGGCAAAGTTTTCGAACATCTGGAAATAATCCATCGTTCCGCCACGGCTGAGCACGGTCTGGCGATAGTGATCGCCATTCTCGCGGCTCAAACCGCCGTTGTCGAGGAACCACTTGCGGCTGTCCTTGTCGAGCATCTCGGTCCATAGATAGCTGTAATAGCCAGCCGAATATCCCGCAGGGTCCGAGAAGATGTGGTTGAAGTAGTTCGACCGGTAGCGTGGCGGCACCAGATCGATTTCCAGACCCAGGGCCAACAGCGAGTTACGTTCAAACGCATCAACCTTTTCCGGTGTATCGATCGCTGCGGCTTCTTCCGGTGAAAGCGCGTGCCATTTCATGTCGAGCAGCGCGGCTGTCACCACTTCACCAAAGTCGTAACCCTGGTTGAATTTGGACGCGGCCTGGACCTTCTCCACCAGTTCCATCGGAATGGTTTCGCCCGTTTCATAGTGCTTGGTGTAATTCTGCAGCACTTCCGGGTAGGTCACCCACATCTCGTGAACCTGGCTGGGGTATTCGACAAAGTCGCGCGCGGTAGCGGTGCCTGATAATGTCTCGTACTTCTGATCCGCGAAGAAGCCGTGCAGCGCATGTCCAAACTCGTGGAAAGTGGTTTCTACCCAGTCAAAGCTGACCAGCTGCGGCTCGCCATCGGCGGCCTTCGGGATGTTGAGCACGTTGTAGATCACCGGCTTGTTGCCTGTCTCATAGCTTTGATCGACGAAGTTGCTCATCCACGCGCCACCCCGTTTTGACGGGCGCTGGAACGGGTCAAAATAGAACAGGCCCAGTTCGCTGCCGTCAGCGTCGAACACTGTGTAGACCCACACATCCGGATGGTAGACGGGGATATCGTCACGCTTTTCGAAAGTAAGGCCGTAAAGCTTTTCGGCCATGAAGAACACGCCGTCCTCAAGCACCCGCTCGAGTTCGAAATACTTCATCACTTCGCTTTCGTCATACGCGAATTGTTCAGCTTTCACCTTCTCGGCAAAGCGATACCAATCCCACGGCTGGACTTCGAAATCGAGCCCGTCGGCGGCGATCCGCTTGTTAAGCATTGCGGCATCGCTGCGCTGTGTGGCGGCAAGGGCCGGTACCATATCTTCCATGAAGCCCAATGCGGTGGCCGGTTCCTTCGCCATGCGATCATACATGGTGTAGGTCGCCCAGTCGGGTTTGCCGAAAATCTCGGCTTTCTCGGCGCGCAATGTAGCGATTTTCGCCAGCAGAAGCCGTGTATCGTTATCGCCGCCTTGATCCGCGCGGTATGCGCTGGCCTTGAACAGACGCTCACGCACTTCGCGGTTTTCCAGCGCGGGCAGCAACGGCTGCTGCGTGGTGTTCTGCAAAGCGAGTGCAAACTTGCCTTCCATGCCCTTTTCCGCTGCCAGCGTTGCGGCCGCATCAATGTCGGAATCTGACAGACCGGCCAGTTCGTCGCGCGTGTCAACGATCACTGCGCCGTCCACGGTCGCCTCGCGCACCTTCTGGCCGAACTCGGTCGTCAGTTTGGATAGCTGGCTGTTGATTGCCTTCACTTGCTCGCGCTGGTCTTCGTCCAGCAGCGCGCCAGCCTGCACCATGTCTGCATAGGTTTTTTCCAGCAGCACCGCATCTTCGGGTTCCATCGTCATTGCTGCGCGATTGTCATAGATGGTCTTCACGCGCGCAAAGAGGCCCGGATCCAGGTTGATCGCGTCATAATGCGCGGTCAGCAGCGGGCTGACTTCGGTATCAATCTCGTCAAGGCGGTCCGTAGTGTTCGCGCCCGTCAGAGCGGAGAAAACATAGCTGACCCGGCCCAGCATCAGGCCCGATTTTTCCAGCGCGACGATGGTATTCTCGAAAGTCGGCGCTTCAGGATTGTTCACAATTGAAGCGACTTCGGCCTTCTGGATCGCCATGCCCTGTTCAAAGGCGGGCATGTAATCGTCTTCACTGATTGCGTTGAAATCGGGTGCATGGAACGGCAGCGTGCTTTCTGAAGCGAAGTATCCGGTGCCTTGCGGGATGGATTCAATGCCAGCGAAAATCTCGTCACTGCTGTAGATCTCAGCAGGGGTCATGTTGCAACCGCCCAATACGGCAGCGGCCAATGCGATAGGTGCAACGCGGGCCAAAATTCGGGCCTTCATTCGTAATTCTCCAGTCCAATAGATTTGCCGGGCTGCGCGTGCGCGATTCCGGTGATGCGACCAAACGGCATCTCTAATGCCGTTCGGCGCTTGAACCTCAGATTGATAACATTTGCAACCAGTCTGCCGTCGCATGTCGGGAGACATATGTCGCTGGTCGAGTATTGGCGCAAATGAACCGGGCAAGCGGGGAGCCCTCTTGCCCGGTTCGCCGTGCGACCCTTTGAGGAGAAATCGCCGCATAATCCCCTTGGTGCGACCCGAAGGGCTTGGGGTTTGAATCCGCAAAGAGAGGTATTCTTTCGGCTACTGGCGGCACGTTTTCGACCTGACGTTTCCTGTAGGTCGCACCGCGCGTGTAGTCTCAACCAAAACATAAAGTGACGTATAGGTATAACATAAGGGGCGGCAGTTGATTGCGAAAGCCTTGCGAGCACGCGATTATCGCCTAAGCTGCTCTCGGGTCGCCGCTTCGGGCTGAAAGCATTGGATTGTTGCGCTCGGACGCCTGCGGGGTTGCAATGGCTGAATACACTTACAAGGCCTTCATCAGTTACAGCTGGGCCGATACCAAATGGTGCAAATGGCTTCAGCAAGCCGTTGAGACCTATCGCACGCCCAAGGCACTGATCGAAAAGCACGCCGGGATGCGCGGAACCTTCTTCGCCGCCTTGCCCTCACTCCATTCACAACCAATATCCACCGCCAGCGAGCCGCGGCTTGACAGCGTGAACATTACCGGAACATAGAGTCTGCATGTCCCTGACCAAAATTTCTGTACGCGGTGCGCGTGAGCACAACCTCAAAGGCATCGATATCGATCTGCCGCGCGATGCGCTGATCGTGGTGACGGGCCTTTCGGGCAGCGGGAAAAGCTCGCTCGCATTCGATACGATCTATGCCGAGGGTCAGCGGCGCTATGTGGAATCGCTCAGCGCCTATGCTCGGCAATTCCTCGAAATGATGCAGAAGCCCGATGTCGAGCATATCGACGGGCTTTCTCCCGCAATCTCGATCGAGCAAAAGACGACGAGCCGCAATCCGCGCTCCACCGTGGCGACGGTGACCGAGATCTACGACTATATGCGGTTGTTGTGGGCGAGGGTGGGAGTGCCTTATTCACCCGCCACGGGAAAACCGATCAGCGCGCAGACCGTCAGCCAGATGGTCGACCGGGTGATGGAATTACCCGAAGGCACGCGGCTCTATCTGCTTGCGCCGGTGGTGCGCGGGCGCAAGGGCGAATACCGCAAGGAGCTAGCCGAATGGCAGAAGGCGGGCTTCACCCGCGTTCGCATCGATGGCGAGATTTACGCGATCGAGGAAGCGCCCGCGCTCGACAAGAAATACAAGCATGATATCGAAGTGGTGGTTGACCGGCTGGCGGTGAAGACCGGCCTGGAAACCCGCCTCGCGGACAGTTTTGAAACCGCGCTGAAGCTGACCGAAGGGTTGGCCTATGTCGATCTGGCGGATGGCGTTGTGCCGGGGCGCGAGGATGAAGGCGAGACTGGCGGCGCGATGAAGGGTGTGGGCATCCCTGCCAACCGCATCGTGTTTAGCGAGAAATTCGCCTGCCCGGTCAGCGGCTTCACCATCGAGGAGATCGAACCACGCCTGTTTTCATTCAACGCGCCGCAGGGGGCCTGCGCGACGTGCGACGGGATCGGCGAAAAACTGTTATTCGATCCGCAGCTGGTCGTGCCGAACGAAAGCCTGACGTTGAAACAAGGCGCGGTGGTGCCCTGGGCGAAGAGCAATCCCCCGTCACCTTATTACATGCAAGTGCTGGCCAGCCTTGCGAAGGCGTATGACTTTGACATCACCACGCCTTGGAACGAGCTGGAGCCGGATCAGCGGATGATCATCCTGCACGGCACGGGCGGCATGCCGGTCGAGCTGACCTTTAAGGACGGGCGCAAGGAATATACCGTGCGCAAGCCGTTCGAAGGCGTGATCGGCAATCTCAACCGCCGATTGCTTCAGACCGAAAGCGCGTGGATGCGCGAGGAGCTGAGCAAGTTCCAGACCGCGCAGCCGTGCGAAAGCTGCCATGGCAAGCGCCTGAATGAGAAAGCGCTGGCGGTGCGCGTCGCGGGCACCGATATTGCCGATCCGGTCAGGATGAGCGTTTCCGATGCCAAGGAATGGTTCCTTGGCCTTGAAGCCAAGCTCAATGAAACGCAGCAACAGATTGCGCGCGCCATCCTGAAGGAAATCAACGAGCGGCTGGGCTTCCTCGACAATGTCGGCCTAGACTACCTCAACCTCGACCGTACATCCGGCACGCTGTCAGGTGGGGAGAGCCAACGTATCCGGCTCGCCAGCCAGATCGGCAGCGGGCTTTCCGGCGTGCTCTACGTACTCGACGAGCCCAGCATCGGCCTGCACCAGCGCGACAATGATCGCCTGCTGGAGACATTGAAGCGGCTGCGCGATCTCGGCAATACCGTGATCGTGGTAGAGCATGACGAAGACGCGATCCGGCAGGCGGATCATATCGTCGATCTGGGCCCCGGCGCGGGTGTGCGCGGCGGCGAAGTGGTGGCGCAAGGCACGCTGAAACAGATCATGAAGGCCAAGAATTCGATGACCGCCGATTATCTGAGCGGGCGGCGCGAGATCGCGGTTCCGGCCACGCGGCGCAAGGGCAATGGCCACAAGCTGACGGTGAAGGGCGCGCGGGCGAACAATCTGAAAGACGTCACTGCCAGCATCCCGCTCGGCACATTCACTTGCATCACCGGCGTATCGGGCAGCGGCAAGTCCAGCTTCACGATCGACACGCTCTATGCCGCCGCCGCGCGCACATTGAACGGCGCGCGCGTGATTGCGGGCGCGCATGACAAGGTTACGGGGCTGGAGTTTTGCGACAAGGTGATCGAGATTGACCAGTCGCCGATCGGTCGTACCCCACGGAGCAACCCTGCCACCTACACCGGCGCCTTCACAAATATCCGGGACTGGTTCGCCGGCCTGCCAGAGGCGCAGGCGCGCGGCTACAAACCCGGGCGCTTTTCGTTCAACGTCAAGGGTGGCCGATGCGAGGCCTGCACCGGCGACGGGTTGATCAAGATCGAAATGCACTTCCTGCCCGATGTCTATGTGACGTGCGAGGAATGCGGCGGGCGTCGCTACAACCGTGAAACGCTGGAGGTGAAGTTCAAGGGGCTTTCCATCGCCGACGTGCTCGACATGACGATCGAGGATGCGGAGGAGTTCTTCAAGGCCGTGCCCCCCATCCGCGACAAGATGCATATGCTGAATGAAGTGGGGCTGGGCTACGTCAAAGTGGGCCAGCAAGCGACCACGCTGTCAGGCGGCGAGGCGCAGCGGGTGAAACTGGCGAAGGAACTCAGCAAACGCAGCACCGGGCAAACACTCTACATTCTGGACGAGCCGACCACGGGCCTGCATTTCGAGGATGTGCGCAAGCTCTTGGAAGTGCTGCACAGGCTGGTCGGCCAGGGCAATTCGGTGGTGGTGATCGAGCACAATCTGGATGTGATCAAAACCGCGGACCATATCCTCGACCTTGGCCCTGATGGCGGCGTGCGTGGGGGGGAGATCGTGGCGCAGGGGACGCCCGAAGAAGTGGCGCACGAACCGCGCTCTTTCACGGGGCAGTATCTTGCGAACATGCTGGAAAAATCGAGGCAGGCGGCGGAATAAACCCCTCTACCAAGGGTGGTGACACATGGAATTGGAAGCGTTCTTTCTGACGACGGCGGAGATTTCCGTCGTGCTGATCGGGTTTGTTACGATCTTCCTGACCTTCGTGATGAGCGGGCGAAATCTGCGTCCAGCTGCGTGCCCGGTACGGGAAGAAGTCTGTATTCCAAGAACCAAAAGCAAATGGGGCCGACATTGCTGCCGACCCCACTCTTACCGTCGCGTGGTCTTCTTGTCCGGCGAACCTTTCAAGAAGCGCTTGGCACTCGGTTTCTATCCCCTCCAACGGGTTGGAGGTTCTTTTCACCGACGCTCGCGTCGGCATCCGGTCTCGCCTTTCAACTCAGTCCTACCTGTCCGTGCCGAAGCCTTTTCAAGCGGTGCTGTGTCTTCCAACGCTACCGAGACCATTCCCCCTTCGCGATCGCTTCCCTCAAACGGCTGGTTTCTGCCTCAGCTTCCACCTTCCTCGGTCCACAACCAGGTTCCTGGCCTATCCAGTGAATGTGCTTCGCGTTCTTCTCAGGCAACTGCACTTGCTTCCAGTTTGCACCTTCTGCATATCCAGTCTCGAAGACCGCGTGGACAAAATCCACTGCGTCGGTTTTTTGAGAAACTCTCGTGAAATCAACTCGTTGGAGCCAGATTTCCGGTTGGGTTTCTCTCCCTTCCGATGTTTTACGACTGCGCCCTCAAAGTGAGTCGCGCAAGCTTTGCAACCCCGACTTATCCACTTTTCCTCAGATCACCTGTGGACGCGCGTGGATAACTCAACCATTTGTCGCAAAATGTGTGTTAGCCTCAGGCGTGATCGCGTTTCGCAAGCAACTTGAGCCGTAAAGCGTTCAGCTTGATGAAGCCTTCAGCGTCTTTTTGATCGTAAGCGCCGGCATCGTCTTCGAAAGTGACGTGCGATTCGGAGTAGAGCGAGTTCGCGCTCTTGCGTCCAACTACGCCTGCAACACCTTTGTAGAGCTTCAGGCGAACCCTACCGCTGACTTTCTCCTGACTGTGGTCAATCGCCGCCTGCAGCATTTCGCGTTCAGGGGCGAACCAGAACCCGTTGTAGATCAGCTCTGCATATTTGGGCATCAGCTCATCCTTGAGATGGGCTGCCCCGCGATCAAGCGTGATCTGCTCGATCCCGCGATGTGCGCGGGCATAAATCTCGCCGCCCGGAGTTTCATACATGCCGCGCGACTTCATCCCGACGAAACGGTTCTCGACCAGATCGAGCCGGCCAATGCCGTGCTTGCGACCAAGATCATTCAGCGCGGTCAGCAGCTCGGCAGGCGACATCGCTTCACCATTTAGCGCCACGCCATCGCCGCGTTCGAAATCGATGGTGATATATTCGGGTGTATCCGGCGCGTCCTCAGGGTTGTCGGTGCGCGAATAGACATAATCCGGCGTCTCTTCCCACGGGTCTTCCAGGACTTTGCCCTCAGACGAGGTGTGGAGCAGGTTCGCATCGGTCGAGAACGGGCTCTCACCGCGCTTGTCTTTAGGCACGGCGATCTGGTGCTTCTCCGCCCATTCGATCAGCGCGGTCCGGCTGGTCAGGTCCCACTCGCGCCAAGGCGCAATGACTTTGATGTCGGGGTCAAGCGCATATGCGCTCAGCTCGAAACGAACCTGATCATTGCCTTTGCCGGTTGCACCATGCGCTATCGCATCAGCGCCTGTCTCATGCGCAATTTCGACCAATCGTTTAGAGATCAGAGGTCGCGCAATGGAGGTGCCCAGCAGATAGTCGCCTTCATAGCGTGCATTGGCGCGCATCATCGGGAATACGAAATCGCGAACGAATTCCTCGCGCAGATCTTCGATATAGATGTGCTTGTCCGGAATGCCCATCGCGCGCGCCTTGGTACGGGCAGGCTCGATCTCTTCACCTTGGCCGAGGTCGGCGGTGAATGTCACCACTTCGCAGCCGCGCTCTACCTCTAGCCATTTCGCGATGACCGAGGTGTCGAGACCTCCGGAATAGGCGAGAACAACACGTTTGATATCTGGCATTCTTGGAAACCTCTTTTCAATCGCCGCGCGGCTAGCAGGAGCAAGGGGAAGGGGCAATGAAGAAGCGTGTTGCAAGGGTGTAGTCGAGCTTCGTGCGCTGCGAAAAATCATGGGAAATGAGTTAGAAGGTACTATCTAACGACTTCAGAGGCGGGAGAAGCAGTGATGGCTAGTATGTGGGTAAACGCGCGCGAAATGGCGCAAATGGCGCCCCCAGAGCGCAATCGCTGGGTCGACTTCCTGCGCGCGCTGTCAATCCTGGCGGTGGTTTTCGGGCACTGGCTGGTTGCCGCTCCCTACATCGATTCTAGCGGAGCGGTGCAGGGTGGGCATTTGTTGGGAATCTTGCCGTGGAGCCAATGGCTGACATGAGGCTTTCAGGTCATGCCGATTTTCTTCCTCGAGGGTGGCTATTCCAACGGGGTCAGCTGGCGCGCGCAATTGCGCAAACACATTCTGAATCCAAGCTCGTTTGTACCCATTTTGCATCATGCGTATTGAATCTCGGTTGATGTAGTATTTATCGCCGTCAGCATTCGCGCCGATAAAGACCCAATCGTCTGCGACAGCAGTGCTAGATAAGGTCGTTGCAATCAGGGCGGCTATGAGACTCAAATTACGCATGGGCTGAGCTTATCAATTACAATTTATTCCATAAGGGCGTTGTTTGAGG
>Ga0181573_10004539_pt1 | contig 11778 bp, 10 predicted proteins | sample 101ome_25_FD_148643 | JGI IMG/M metagenome (GOLD analysis project Ga0181573, IMG submission 148643) | Coastal salt marsh microbial communities from the Groves Creek Marsh, Skidaway Island, Georgia - 101409BT metaG (spades assembly) | ecosystem: Environmental > Aquatic > Marine > Intertidal zone...
GTAAGGACCAGGTTCGACCTTGATGTTGGAGACGATGGAGGTCAAAGGCAGGTTCAATGACGATGAAGTCAGCTCGAGGATGGGGTTTGATGATCTGTCTTTATCGAAATAAATCCCTGCCAGGTGTCGATCGCCTGAAAGGACAAGGGTTGTCCCTGATGCGTCGCTAATCAGTCCGAGCAACCGCTGCTGTTCCGCGGGAAAGAGCCGCCAGGCTTCCCACTGGTGGCCGTCGGCGAGGACCTGGATAGAGCTAGCAATCAACCGAACGTCAGCGGGTTGAGCGAGTTCTTCTTGCAACCAGGACCACTGAGCGGTCCCAAGTACCGATTGGGCATCAGCGCTCGATGGCGTATAACGCCCGTGAAGGGGCGGTAGCAGTGGCTTTTCCAGCCCAGAGCGAAAAGATCGAGTATCCAGCAAGATCAGTTGAACCCGCTCGCCAACCGGTCCGAACGATACGGCGCGGTAAACGCCCGGCCTTGCAACGCTGGGGTCGCCGGGGGGTATTTTCCAAAAGGTTTCGAAGAGACGCTCCGACGCGGCCTTGTGCCTAAACTCCTCGCCAGCATCATTTAACCCGTAGTCGTGATCATCCCAGGTTGCGTAAAGGGGAACCTTAGCACTGAGTTCTTGAAAGGCAGGAGAATCGCCTAGCGCGTCATACGCCTCTCTGAGCGACCGAAGTTCCGGGTCGTCCGACTCATCTTCCGCATAAACGTTGTCTCCCAAAAAGACAAAGATATCGGGGTTTTCTTGGGTGATGGTATCGAAAATGGCAAGTGATTCCTGCGGGTCTGCACAGCTACCGAATGCGATGCGCTCGATCCGTGTTTGCTCGATTGTCGAGGCGGGCAGGGGCTCTGTATGTAATGCGATGATGTTTGCCAAGGCCAGGAGCGCTAATTTTGGGAAAGAAAAGAGTTTCATCACGGTCTCAAACTTCATCGAATCCTGTTCCTGGCTGAGTGTATCATGAGGGTTGCGCGCTGCAGCGCTAGGCTATCGGTTAGGCTTAAGAAGCCTAATATTGAAAAAGAGTTAGTGGAAAACGAGGAGGAATGATGGGGCAGCGGAACGACAGCGCAGTTCATATCCCACTGGAGCACCCATATGTTGCGCCTGAAGAGGTAACGAGGCGGGCGAGAACGTTTTGTGAGCAGATCCGTTCCCGAAGAACCGTGCGCATGTTTTCCACTGAGCGAGTTGAAGATGACGCGATTCGTTCCTGCATTCTGGCAGCGGGTGCTGCGCCAAGTGGTGCCAACCAGCAACCTTGGCACTTCGCCATGGTTAGCTCACCGGATGTGAAGGCGATGATTCGACGCGAGGCGGAGGTGGAGGAGCAAGCATTTTATAGTGAGCGGGCGTCTGAAGAATGGCTTGATGCGCTGGCACCGATTGGAACGGACGCGAACAAAGCATTCTTGGAGGACGCGAGTCATCTGATTGCTATCTTTCAGGTTCGGCACTCGACAGATGAAGAGGGCAACAGAGTCAAACATTACTATCCTCTTGAATCCGTCGGCATAGCCACGGGATTTTTGATCGCGGCCTGCCATCAAGCGGGTCTTGTGACGTTAACTCATACTCCGAGCCCGATGCGGTTTCTCAACAAGATTCTTGGTCGGCCGAGTGCAGAACGCCCATTCTTGCTGTTGGCAGTGGGATACCCTGCGGAGGGGGCCTGCGTACCCGATATCCATCGCAAACCGGCAGATCAGATTTTATCCATGCACTAGCCGCCGCGTTCTCGTGCGTTAGCTGGGGTGTCGAATCGGCCTGCGCGGGGCATGGTGGGAAAATCACGCCAATGCCCTTTTTTGGGGCTGCTACTCACCTCAACTCACCGGGATTCAAAAGTGCGGTGCCCCCAACTTCACACCCTACAAGGTTGAGACTGGCGAGCGTGCCTGCGTTGATCATCGTTAATCCCGCAATGTCTACGGTCTCGTTTGCATAGGTGGGCCAAAAGGGCGCCCGTTATCGAAGACTCAGCGCAGGGATGCTGCTGCGGTGAGAGGATTAGATCGGTGCGCGCGCTGGAGATTGTTGCGCCGTTCGCTTTTGGAGCGAAATGAGGTCCGCTAGAACATTGCCGGCCTCGACGATGTAAGCGTCGGGTGGTTCATTCTCCTCAGTATCGGTGCCCTGTAATTCTTCTTCCTGGTTAGCATCCTGCGCCGCGCCGGGCAACTCTATTGAAGGCGCTGACGGATCGTCTTCCGATATATTGGTCAGTTCGGAATTGATTCCCCCGTTTGCGACGAAGTCGGATATTGACTCCGTATCACCTAAGGTTGTGGGGATGTCGGCGTCATCAAGCTGCTCATTCAATTCCTCAAGTGAGTCGACCGCTGGCAACCCCTGGGCCGCGCGCTTGGTATTGGTTAGTGCTAACCAAAATGATTCGTTATCTGACTTCTCTTGTATTCGTTCCGATTCCCTGAGTGAGAGCTGGGTATCATCCGCCCTTAGCTGACGATACTTAAAGGCCTCGATGACATAATTAAATTCAGGATCTTCAAGTATTCTTGCCTCATGCCTACTAACCAGTTCCGGTAGATAGGCTTGAATATCGCCTTTGGCTCTGTAATACGTGGGCCGAATTTGGTCCCAAGGCAGTGGATCGTCCAAGGTGCTCTCGCCAATTGCCTCTGGATCATAATCATCGGGGTAGCGTAGGTCAGGAATGATGCCGCGATGCTGGGTCGAGTCGCCTGTGATCCGGTAGAACTTGGCTTGTGTCATCTTCAACTGACCATATTCGAGGGGTTGTAACGTCTGCACAGTTCCTTTGCCAAAGGTTTGGGTGCCGATGACTAGGCCGCGTTGGTAGTCTTGAATAGCGCCTGCAAAAATTTCTGATGCGGAGGCGCTCAGTCTGTTGACCAAGACCGCAAGTGGGCCGCGATAGGATGTGCGTACATCGCGGTCGCTTAATACATCGACGCGATTTGCTTTGCTTCGAATTTGAACGGTGGGCCCCCGATCAATAAAAAGGCCAGTGAGCGTTTTTGCCTCCTGCAGTGAACCGCCGCCATTATCCCGAAGATCGATGACGACTCCATCTACATCTTGGGTCTGCAACTCGTCGAGTAGCCGTTTGACGTCGCGGGTCGTGCTTCGGAAATTTGGATCCCCATTCTGCATGGCTTTGAAATCCACATAAAAAGTGGGGATATCAATCACGCCGATTCGAACCAAGTTGCCAAACTGTTCTATCTCAACGACTTCGGCTTGGGCTGTCTGTTCTTCAAGCTCTACTTTCTTTCGGACAATCTCTACAACCTTCGAGCTTGCCAAGTCCGATGATCCCTCGGGGAGGATTTGCAAAAAGACGCTCGTGTCCCGCTTCCCTCGAATGAGTTGCACAACGTCATCAACCCGCCAGCCGATGATATCAACAATGTCATCATTCTCCTGGCCCACACCAATGATTCGATCGTTGGGGCGGATGGACTTGGATTTTTCCGCAGGCCCAGCAGGGACAAGGCTCACAACTTTCGTGTATTCATCCTCTGTCTGTAGCAGGGCGCCAATGCCCTCAAGGGACAGACTCATGTTGATGTTAAAGTTTTCACTCGTGATCGGGGAAAAGTACTGTGTGTGTGGATCGTAGGTTTTGGCGAACGCATTCATAAAGAGCTGATAGACGTCGTCCTGGTTAGTTTTCTGAAGTCGGCTCAGTCGACTTGAATAGCGCTTATGGAGCAGCGATTGTATGTCTTCGAAGGACTTGCCTGCTAACTTGAGATTTAACACATCATTTTTGATGCGCTTTCGCCATAACTCATCGAGTGCTGTTTCGCTGGGTGCGAAAGGCAGTTCTGACCGGTCGAGCTCAAGATATTCCTCTTTGTCGAAGTCAAACTGATCAACTCCTTGATCGATTAACTCAATGACCCAGGAGAAGCGTGCGGTGACCTTCGCTTGGTATCGGTTAAAAATGTCGAACGCGGGTCCGAGGTCAGATCGTCTGAGCGAATTATCAAGCTCCCATCGATACTGTGACAGCGCTGCGACATCGGCTTGGGTTAGATAACTTTTAGAGGGGTCCAGGTCTTCTATGTAGCGATCAAACACCTCTTCGGAGACGCCGTCGTCCAGGACTTGATCGACGTAGTGCTGCTCTCTCAGTGCGCTTAAGATGTGCTTGGTGGTGATTTCTTGAATATCGCTTGGTGCCAGTTCCGGTGTTGCCGTGATCGCCTGCGTGGCACCACTCGTCGCCAGCAGCGGTATCAAGCATAGGGTCAGAAAGGTTGTTTTGGCGTTGGAACTTCTCCACTGAATCGATTGTGGGCGCGTTTTCCAAACGGTTAATCCGTCCGCCATTTGCGGGTCGGCGTCTATCACTGACGCATAGAAACGCTCGAGGCCCTGCGTCGTTTCGATTAATCGTTTCCTGAGCGATAAAATTACACGTGTCATGGTTGTTCAATGTCCTGCTTTGGGGTGCTAGCGCTCACGCCAACAAAAATAGAATACCTGGTTTTTACGAGGTTGCTCAAACACTTGCTCAATCCTGGTTGGGCGGTCGAGCAGTCGTTATTGGTCACTATAAATGCTCAGCGTCTGCCTACCAGATGAGCACTGATCCCTTGGTTGACGGCTGAGGAAAGGATGCCGAACTCCTGCTCTTCACTGGGTGGCGATAGCCACTAAGAACGAACACCATCGACTGCATGTCTAGTCCAGTCGGTGACTTGGTCCAAAGACAGACTGTGGGGGCAATGATGAATTTTCCGTTCTCTTGATTGAGATCGAGCAATAAGCCGAAATTCAGCAGCAGAGGCGCGGTAATAAGCCCTCACTCGCTTGGCCTTTTTTGCAGGTGTTTGTTGCAGGCGATTGATGGTCTGAAGAAGTCAAGGTCACGGCCGATGTTAGGGTTGTGCGATACTGTACGGGTCGAAAGGAGTTGGATAATGAAACAAGTCAGTTTGAGAGCGTGGTTGGTTGCGGCCTTTTTGGGTCTTCAGATGAATGTGCATGCGAGCGAGGGCGCAGAGCCAGATGACGCAGGCTTGACTGAGGGGAGGGGTTATTTTTTCGGCTACTCGTTTGGCAACATGCTTCAACAGAATGGAAATCCCGATGTTGATTTGGGCGCGTTGCTGGAAGGGATTAAGGACTCGCTAGGTGGTGTGCAACCCACCTTGTCCGCTGAAGAGCAAACCGCCATCATCGAAATGGTTCGTACCCGTCAAGCCGAAATGGAAGCTGCCGCCCAGGCCGAGCGCGACAGTATGGCGGCAGATTCCAAGGCGGCTGGCGTCGCCTATCTTGCCAAGAATGCGGAAAATGCTGACGTCCAGGTTACGGCTTCGGGTCTGCAGGTTGAGACTATAGTGGAAGGGAAAGGCCAGGCGCCAAGCGCAAACGACAAAGTCGTCGTGCACTACGAGGGCCGGCTGATTGATGGGACGGTCTTCGATAGCTCAATTGCAAGAGGGCAGCCTGCCGAGTTTGGATTGAACCAAGTGATTCCAGGGTGGACAGAAGGGCTGCAACTCATGAAGCCTGGAGGAAAGGCTCGTCTCACCATTCCGTCAGAGTTGGGGTACGGCCCTGGCGGCGTCGGAAATATTCCTCCTAACGCTGTCTTGGTGTTTGACGTAGAACTGATCGAAGTAAAGTAGTAATCCTTAGTTGGGGTTGACCCTAACGCTCCCTCGTGAGCGAGGTACATCCCTGTTCGTCAGGATTAGTTAGCTGTCATCAACTCGGATACCCAGAGGGATTGCGAGATATAGCAGTTGGTCTGACGTCAGAGTGACGCCGTCAAGACCGATGAGTGTGGGGTTGATTGAGTTAAAGAGGCTTCCTCTTAGGTCGCAATGAGTCATTACGGCCCGATCGAAAATACCGCCACCAAGATCGCATTCCGACAGGGTAGATCCCTCAAGGTCGGCCTCTGTCCAATTGACCTCTAAGCAGCGAGTATGGTCAAAGTGACTGGCTTTGAGATCTGAGTGCGAGAGGTCGGCGAAAGAGAGCTGGGTGTCTGAGATAAGCGATGCGTGCAGCGTCGTGTTGTCATTGATGTGTCGTGCATTGCTCACGCCTCGCGCGTTCAAGCCAACGGCCTTAGTGGCAGATATTGTGACGTCGTACCAGTTCGATTGAGATAAATCACTATTCGTTAAGTCGCACTGATGAAAGGTCGCATGGGAAAGGTCCGCGTAGCGAAAGGATGTGCCCGCTAAAGCGATCTCGTCATGAAACTTACAGCTTTCAAAATGGGTATGCCGCAGCGATGTGCTGTTGAATGAACAGGACTGAAATACGCAGTCTTCGAACGTATGGTCCTCTAATGATCCCTCGAAAACGACACTTTCAAACCTGTTGCCATGGAACACCGTCTCGTTCAGGCTGCGGTGCTGGTCAAACTGTCGTTGAGTCATCGTTTTCGCTGCAGTCAATGGTCCACCTCTCGTAGGCTTTAAGTGCTAGCATCATACCTTCGCTCGAATAGGTAGCACTATGCGCCGTTTGCTTTCAACACTTGTGTTCGGCGGCGCCTTTATCTGGGTCGCGGTCGTATTTTTCGATGTGCCTCGAGAAATTATCTGGGTCTTCTTGGTTTTGACCGTGGTTTTGGTTTTTAGCTTGGTGCTTGCCGGTTTGTTCGGAGGGGTCCTCTTGCGATTGATGCGCCGAGAAAGGCGGAGTAAACGCTGGTTTAATCACCCTGAGGCAGACATCGAGCCCGGGAAAGATCCATCGATTAAAGCGCCCGATGGCGAGCAGTGAATTGATGTGCAATCAATTGGCGTTATGGGCAGGAGGAGTGAGCACTCGAGCGGTGCTCAAAGCTTCGTCGGCAAGAAAAGAGTATCGGTTCGAAGCTGCCGATTACAAACCAGGGTTAAGCCAAGGCCTGACCGGAGGCTAGCTAAATCCTACTGGCTAGTGACTCAATCTCAACGATTGGTTTTCGCCAGTCCGCTGCTTTTCTAGCCTGCAAGCCCCCAGACTACGGTTTAGCCGTAGCATTCATGTGAGGCTCCTCACGGTTCCAACCGGGGCAGATCGGGCTTCGCTAGTCCGCAAGCCTTCGATAGGGTGTGCTTGTCAGAAGCTAACCGTCCGTCTCGTGGTTAGAGGGACTGGAAGAATCGGTCGCCGCGGGGCAAATAGTAATTGTCATAATTCATTGAGAAGGCAACCGCGAAAGCCCTACCCATCACTTGATCTGCGCTAATAAGGCCAAATACCCGCGAGTCTTTTGAATTATCTCTATTGTCTCCCAGCACAAGAAATTTCCCTGGCGGAACGGTGATCGCATCGAAGCTGTTATAGGCCGTCGCTGTTCCTGGCTGGACCATTACGGGATGCTTTGATTGCCCGATGTGTTCGTAGAAGAAACGGTGACGAGCTTTTTGGAATCGATCCAATGAAGTGATTACCTCATTGTCAATTCTTGAGTATTCACTCATTTTCCCGTTCACGATGAGGGCGTTGTTTGCAAGCGCGATTTGATCACCGGGAATACCGATCACCCGTTTGATGAGCAACTCACTATCTAGCGGTGAGTAAAAGGTGATAATGTCGCCCCGCGCTGGCGTGGACCAGCGCAGCAATTCCCAATTGGTCAATGGGAACCGTAGCCGATAGGCAAGCTTGTTAACGACGACTCGGTCGCCGTCCAAAATGGTGGGCTTCATCGATCCGGTCGGCACCTGATTCCAGTCCGCGATGGCCGAGCGGAAGGCAATCATAACGATCAGGAACACGATGAGTCCTCGCCATTCAAGCCATAGCGGGTGGCGAAATAATCGTAAAGGTTGAGTCATGATGCGAAATCTTAACTGCTTCAGGTTGGAAGATGAACGGTAGCTACGAGGTGCTGCGACTTCCCGGAACCACAAAGTCTTCGCCAAGTGATGGGTCTGGATTGAATACGCTCGGCCGCTCGGAAGCCGACCGGCTTTGGCCGAGGTTCAGTCGCGCGTTGCGATGCAGGTCAGTAGAGTGAGGGGGCACCGGTTTCCATGACAAGCCGTTCTTTATCGATTCATGTTAAGACCCGTCTGGAGCTCGTGCTTGAGCGACCAATGGATGCCCTATTTCATCTGGGAGCCCATCCTGATCGGCTCGATAGGCTGTGCGGCAGTGAGATCATTACGGGTACGCAAACAGATGGTTCGATACTAGACGCCCATTCCAGCACGTTTCACGACCTATTTGGCAACCCGGTGATTCGAGCGCGTTTACTTCCGGGAACCACCATCATGAAGTATGAACTTCGCGGAACAGTTCCAAGTGCATCCGCACCCCTAGACGGCCTTCCTTTCACTGCCGTCTCGAACTTGCCCAGCCATGTATTGCACTATCTGCAGCCCTCTAGATATGTCGATTCAGACCGGCTCGGGACGCTGGCGTTCCAAATTATTGGCGACGAAGCGCAGGCCGGCAGGCAGGTCCAGCGCCTGTTTGAATGGGTTACTGAGCGTGTGCGTTACGAGCCTGGGTCGAGCGTCCTACCACTATCCGCCAGTGAGATCATTGATCAGCGAGTTGGCGTCTGCAGGGATCTTGCGCATGCACTCATTGGTTTACTGCGAGCGATATCTCTTCCGGCCCGATATGTCGTGGGTTACGCGCAGGAGCTTCGGCCGCAAGATATTCACGCTTGGGTCGAGGTGTTTTTGAACAATGCTTGGTATGAGTTCGACCCCAGCTTTCGAAAACTAAATATCGGCAGAGCAGGGCTTATTCATGGTCGCGATGCTGCAGACGTTGCGATCATGGATCAATTTGGTCCTTTGCCGCTAATAAGCAAGCAGTCGGTCCAAGTGTCATGAATCGACAAACTGCGCGCTAACACTGACCTCAAGGGTCGAGCGAGTCTGACTTGGACCCATGAATGAGCCTGCTACTGGTGGCAGTTGATCGGGACGTTGCGACGTGGCGACCGCGATGTGTTTCCCGCGCACCAGGTCGCCGCAGGTTGGATCCACACCCACCCAACCCAAATCATTGAGGTAAACCTCTAGCCACGCGTGGGTGGCCCCACTGGCGTCAGGATGCGCGCTGGATGTGAGGTAGCCCGTTACAAAGCGAGCAGGCCAATCTTGTTGTCTTAACGCTACCATCATCAACCAAGCGAAATCTCGACAAGACCCTGACCCCTTAGCCAGTGTCTCGACTGGATCCTGTATACCAGGCTCGTCTCTTCGAACATAACGAAGACGGGCTTTTATCTCGCTCGCAATGTCAGCGAGACGATCGATCACTGCTGGCATACTGACGAATTCACCGAGTAGCAGCCAGTCCTCCAAAGGCTTCAACGCAACATGCTGGACATCGAGAAAGTTTGATAGGAAGGGTCGCAATGCCGGGTCAGTTGGGGTCTCACATTCATTCGAGCACTGAGAGAGCTGAGGGCCATACTCGTAATATTGTTCCAGAACAGCTTCACTAGTAATCGTCAGTGATTGGGTTTCACCCTCAAAGTGGGCTTCAGCAACGGAATTGCCAAATGCGTCTCTCCGCCAAGTGATGGAGGCTCGCGGATCTACCTGTAACTGGGACGAACGGATGCGCAGATCAAATCCATCTCGTGGCCGGAGATAAAAACGATGGGTTCTCAGCTTGACGGGCTGATCAAACCGATAGCGCGTGGTGTGGGTCAGATGAATCAGCTGCACAAAGGAATCCGGTGCTATTTGGTGGCGAATAATCGGCGCAGCGCCGCATGCTCGGGGTCTGATTTTGTTGTCACTAATTTTGCTTTGATGTGAGTCTCGACCAGCGTTTCGCTGTTCGGGTAGGAGAGCACAGTTTGACCGTTCACGAGAATGTGAATGGTTTTCCGGTCCTCTCCGTAGACCACTCGGCCTTGCATGGGCTAAGCAGGTTTCATTTGAGATTGGAGGTAATTTTCAAGGCCCATGCCGTCAATTAGTCCAATCTGAGTCTCGAGCCAGTCCACATGGGACTCTTCGTTCGTTAGAATCTTGTTGAGTAAGTCACGAGTTACGAAGTCTTGTTCCTCCTCCATCACGGCGATTGCGCGACGAAGCGCTGGGATGGCATCGTGTTCGAGCGCTAAGTCGCAATCGAACATCTCCGGAATGGTCTCTCCAATTCTTAGCTTGCCCAGATCTTGCAGATTAGGAAGGCCTTCCAAAAAAAGAATCCTATCCATTAGCCAGTCCGCATGCTCCATCTCCTCGATAGATTCTGCGCGTTCTTTTTGCGCGAGCTGCTCGTACCCCATGTCTTCTAATATCTTTGCGTGTAAGAAGTACTGGTTGATCGCTGTTAGTTCATTCTTGAGCACTTCGTTGAGAAGGCTGATGATCTCGGGCTTTTGGGGTTTCATGGGATGCTCCTGCTTCAATGGGGATGATAACGCATAGGGGTTTTGATGCGTAGCTTCGTGTGACCGGGGGCTCACTCAATTGGTGAGTTTTGAGTAAAAAAAGTACTAGATTTCTTCTTGCATCCGTTTACCAGCTGTCAGTAGTCGGTTTGACTAATCGCGCCTAAGGGTTGCTGGCCGATAACATTTTTTGTGACTTAGTTTGGTTGGACCGCTGCGCTGTCGCGATTTTCTAGTTGCAATTACGAATCGTTCTCATTTAGACTGAAGCCATGATCGTTTGCATTTGCAACAACATTTCCTCGAAAGTACTCGACTCCTACCGTAGCAGGGGACTTAGCCTCGAGGACCTCAGGCAAGACTACGGGCTTGCTTCCAATTGTGGTCAGTGTCTCGCAACCGCCGAACACATGATGACCCGGCCAAAAAACTTCTCGTCAAATGAGCTGATTCCCACCACCGAACTGGTCGCGGCGGCGGGCTAAGTGCGCTCAATCTAGAGCGTTCATCAAAGCGTTGTGGCTGATCTATGGGTTACGGCCTAATAGCCCGTGCTCCCTGTACAGCGGGGGCAGGGCGTTTTGGTGTACAGCAGGTTGTGAGACGGTGAAAAGCACGTTCGGCATGAACGAGAACAACGCGCTCCTCTGGAGAGCGCGCTTCGCAGGCTTAGCTCAGTAGCCGCTACACTGGATGCAATACGACTGGCAGGGCCGCGTAGCCTCGAACAAAGCTTGATTGGACCCGTTCCGGTTCGCCAACGACTTCAACCATAGAGAAACGCTTCAGAATTTCCTCCCACAACACTCGAAGTTGCATCTCAGCGAGTCGATTACCCATACAGCGATGAATCCCGAAACCGAAGGAGAGATGATGGCGTGGATTTTTTCGATCAATAATGAATTCGTCTGGGCGTTCAATTACTTCATCATCGCGATTGCCCGATACGTACCACATAGCGAGTTTGTCACCCTTTTTAATGACTTTGCCGCCAATTTCCACATCCTCGAGCGCTGTTCGACGCATGTAGGTCAGGGGGGTCTGGTACCGAATGATTTCTGGAATCATATTGGCCACCAAGTCGGGGTTAGCTCGCAACTTGTCGTATTCTTTGGGGTTCTCGTTCAAAAACAGCACGCCGCCTGTAATCGAATTTCGAGTGGTATCGTTACCGCCCACGATCAGAAGGATCAAGTTACCTAGGTACTCCATCGGGTCCATGTCTTGCGTGTCTGGGCTATTTGCCAGCATGGTCACGAGGTCGAGGGCCCCTTCGCTCACTTTTCCCTCTCTTTCTGCCCAGAGGCCTTGGAATGTTTCCAAGCACTCCAGCAACGCAGCGCGACGTGCTGGCTCTGGTGTTGGTCCGCCTGCGAGTTCGCCGCTGGTGGCCATGTCTGACCAGTAAGTCAGTTTGCGCCTGTCCTCAAACGGGAAGTCAA
>Ga0181573_10004543_pt1 | contig 11772 bp, 4 predicted proteins | sample 101ome_25_FD_148643 | JGI IMG/M metagenome (GOLD analysis project Ga0181573, IMG submission 148643) | Coastal salt marsh microbial communities from the Groves Creek Marsh, Skidaway Island, Georgia - 101409BT metaG (spades assembly) | ecosystem: Environmental > Aquatic > Marine > Intertidal zone...
ATTCGGACTTTGACTTGAACCCCTTCTTGGCGTCTCGCTTGGCGTCTCGCTTGGCGTCCTGCTTGGAACCCTTGACGTCGGCCGCCTTCCCGCCGGCCGCCTTCTCGTCGACATCGTCGACGTCCTTCTTCTTCTTCGCCTTCTTCGCGGACTTGTCCTCGTCGTCGTCCGAGTCGTCGGCGTACTTTGAGTTTTTCTTCCGGACGCGGCGCTCCCTCGCCCCTGACGCCGCGACGCCCACCGCCGCCGCCGCCGCCGCCGTCGCCCCGCCGTCGCCGCCGTCGCCCGCTCCCTCGGCACCCGAAGGCACCCCCTGGGCACGCCCCCCGGCACCGGTCGACTCCCGCGTCCGCTCCTTCGCCCGCGGCGGATCGACCCCCGCGGCGCGTTCGGGCGCGGGACCGACGCGCGCGGCCGCGGCGGCGACGACGGCGGCGGCGCACGCGATGGCCCGCCTAGCGCCCATCTTGTACCCGACCCTGAACACCTCCTCCGGCGGCTCCGAGTCCGTCGCGAGCTCCGCCAACGATTTCGCCGCCTCGTTACCTTTCATCCGCTCCAACACCGCGCGGACCCTCGCGTCGTCGGGCTCGCCGTCCCCGTCGTCGTCGTTCGCGTTACCGGCGGTGGCGGCGCGCGCGGGGTTCCTTCGCCTGAGCTCTCTGGCGCTGGGCCCGCCGCCGGGCGCGCGCGTCGGAGCGTTCTCCTCCTTCGCGAGGGTCCTGCGACTGACAGAGACTCGAGGGTCGCGGGTCGACCGGCGCGATCCTCCGCGTCCTCCGCCCCTCGTCTCGTCTTCTTCGGAGTCGTCTCCTTCCGAGTCGCCTGGCTCGAAGACGGGCTCGATCTCGGCGTCGGAGGTTGCGGAACCGTCGACGTACGTCAGCAGGATGACTTTCTCGGCGCCTCCGACCAGGTCGAGCACCTCGACGTCTCCGTCGTCGTACACCACCTTGCTGAGGACGACGGGCTCGGGCGCGTCGCCTCCGGGCTCGGCACCCTCGACGACCCCCTCGGCACCGCCCTCGGCACCCTCCGAGCTCTCCTGCTCCTCGATGACCCCGGAGTACCACTCGTCCATCGCGCGCCAGAAAACCTTCACGCGGCATCCCACCTGGAAATCTGACGCGGCTCTGCGCTTCACGCGCGGCACGCGGGCGCGAGATCTACCGCCGCCCCGCGCCCCGCGCCCGCTGCCTCTCGGACGCCCGGGTCCGCGGCGCGCGCCTGCCTGGCCCCGCCCCGTCGCCCCGTCGCCGGCACCCCCGGCGCCCTCCGGGAGTTTGCCGACTTGTTTGGGTTCGCATCGCTCAAACTCGACGGGCTCGTCTCCGGCTTCCGGGACGCTCACGTCCTCCGGGTGCTCGTCCTCGTACTCCGCCAGGTAGTTCTGGTAGTGCGTGATGAGGTCGTGGCCCACGCTGGTGGCCTTGTGGACGTCGGTGTGGTTCGCGAGTCGGGTGAACACGTCCCTGGTCCAGTTCAGCTTGGGAGCGTCGGCCTTTTTGCGATCGGACCGGGGGAAGCCGCCGCGGACGCACACCGCTCGGTACAGGCCGAAGAGGTCCAGCTTGGAGCCGTTCAGGGTGCGACGCGGGAAGGATTCGGGGTCTGCGATTGGACGGGAGGGGAGGGGACGGTGGGGACGGTTCAGGTCGCAGGCGGCGGGGCGACGACGACGAGAGCGGGGAAAGATTTTGATCCGATCGTCGTCGTTGACGCGACGGCATGTTTTCCGGCGGGATGTGTGGGAGGGAATTTTGTGCGCAGGTGGCGACGGGGCTCGAGGGATCGCGTGCGTGCCCGGGGTGGGAAAATTCGGGCGATCGGCATTTCGGGGAGATTTGGGGGATACGCACCGCACCCCTCCGGCGCGAGCTTGAACCGGCCCTTCGCCTGCAGGAAGGATATCTGCACGGGGGTTGGAGGCGCATGATTTTCAGCTCGTATGGCGGGCAGTATGGGTCGCCGCTGGAATATTGAAACAGCCGCGTGCGAGCGCGGGCGAGACGCGTCGGGACGCGCGGGCGGGTGAAGAATCGATCGGGGGCATCGGGCGCGCACCAGATCCGCGAGGAACTCGTCCTCGGTGAGCTCTTCGAGGGGCTTGCGCGCCATCGGACCGCCTCTTCCCTGATATTGAACCCTGCGTTGGCTGCTCCGCTGATGGTATTTATGAGTATTTCCAGCGCGTTCGCTGGTGCGGGCTCCGCTTAGTGCGCGGGGTGCGGATTAGCGCTCGGTTCGCGCGGGATCGGCTCGCGCGGGCTCGAATGAATTTTGGGGCGACGCCTCGGCGCGGTCGCGGTCGCGTATCGAACGGCGCGCGTCGTTTGTGGGTCCAAGATGCGACCAAATGGCTCAACCGAGGAAAAATGGTCACCATCTCACATGTTTGGACGAGCCTCGCATCGCAGCGTTTGGGCGGTTTCGCGAACGTCCAGTTGCGCGCAGCACGAAGGGCGCCGAGCGGTCAGACCCCGGCGTTCGGACCCGCCGCGCACGTCGCGGGGTACTCTTCGTTCCTTTGTCGACATCCTCGCGCGGTGATATCCGCGCTCGACGAGCTGGACTAGGCCGGGATCCCATAGACGACCGGGGGGGGAACGTATCGGGGAAAAGGCAACAACGACGCATCAATGGCCGCTCTCGAGTCCTTCCCTCCCGGCCCATCGTCCACCGGACCGACCTGGCCGGCGCAGATGACGCGACGTCTCGGCGAGAGCTTATTCCTGCTCAACAACCGCCGAATAACCTCCGAGGAGCACGCCTCCGAGGTGGCGCAGGTCCTCGACCGCATCGTCAACTCCGAGTCGCACGGTGCCGTCTCCAAGATCCTCGCCCTCGACACGCTACGCGACGCCGGGCTCATAGGCGACGCGCAGCTGGCGGCGCAAAAATCCACCGTCCTCGCGCGGCGCGCAGCCTCCGCCGCGATGCGCGGAGCGTCCGCGGGCGCGCCGGAGATGGACGGCGAGACGGACGACACGATGGACGGCGAGACTGACCCGTGGGCGTTCATGGCGCCCAAAGAATCGCGCCTCGCGACGCGCGTCGATCGCGCGCGAGCCGAGACGGAGGCGCAGCGAGTCCGGATCGCGGAGATGTACAGGCGCGAACGCGCGGACGCCGCGAGGGAAGACGCGCGAGACGACGACGCGCAACGATGGGGCGCGAGGACCGGAGTCCGTGCACCCGGGTCACCCAAGCGACCAGACGCGGAGGAGCGACGACCGCGGATATCCGACGACGACGACGCGTCCGGCGACTACGAATCCGACTCCCTTCGCGACCGGCTGGCGTCGGCGGCGGAATCCGCGGCGAGGGCCGCCGCCGCCGCCGCGGACATCGAAACGTTCGCGCGGGAGATGGAGTCGAAGCATCGCGTGAATCGCGGAGCGGGGGGAATGAACGCGGGTGTAGCGCCGGCGGCGGGCGACGCGGATTCCGGAATTTCGCTCGGGTTCGGTCCCTGGGACGACGCCTTCAGGTACGACGTCGCGTTCGCGTACAGGCCGACGAGTCGGCACCCTCCCGAGTCGGCACCCGGGGACGGGGACGGGGACGGGGACGGGGACGGGGACGGGAACGGCACGCGTCGGGAGGGTTCGGGAGGGGACATCCGCGGGTCGGGTCTCTTCGAGGTGGACCGCGCGCTCGCGAGGGCGCGGCGGCCGTGGGTGAGGGAGGGGGGCTCGGACGCCGAGGAGGAAGGGGAGGCGAACCGTCGCGTCGATTCGCCGCCGAGCGCCGACGAGAGGGACGTCGAAAGGGTCGACGAGGACGCGGCGCCGACGCCGGCGGAGGATGAGAAAGAGGACGAAGACGTTGGCCAAAGCCAAAGCCAACAAAAGTCGACGAAGGAGATGCAGACGAAGCCGAAGCGGGCGGGTTTCTTCGCGAGGATGTTCGGCGGGGGTGGTAAAAAAGAAGGGGTGAAAGCCGAGGGCGCGGCGGTCGTGTCCGGCCCGGAGGAGACCGACCGGCCCGAGTCCGAGCCGCCGAGGCGAACGACTGTTTTCGAAGCGAGCGCGACGTTCGTCGGCGCGCCCCCCAAGGCTCCGTTGCGACTCGCGTTCGTCCTCGAGAGGCGCGTCGACGGGGCGGTTCGGGTCGTCGAGGCGACGCTTCCCGCCGGTGCCGTATCGACGCGCGGGGAGACGAGTCACCGGCTGGTCACGGCCGGTGACTCACCGGGCGGGGGGACGACGCGGTACGACGCCACTCGGGTCATCTTGGCCTTGGCGCCACTCGGGTCATCGTCAAAGGCCAAGCCGGCGTCGGCGCACGTCGACTCCGTCTCGTTCGCCGCGTTCGCTTCAGTGGAAGGAGACGTCAGTGGGGCGAGTGGGACGAAACCGGCTCTCGACGCGGCGAGTTCGAAGACACAGCTGGCGACGTTCGCGGTCAACGCCAAGGTTCGCCGGGGTAAGGGAACGGATCCGGGTCTCGGGGAGGCGAGGGTGGCGGCGGAGGCGACTCGCGAGGAGGAGTGCGAGGAGTGGGCGGAGCGAAGGACCAAGCCCAAATCGGAGGACGAACTCCCGAGGCGGTACTGGTACAGCAAATCCAGGAAGACGTCGACGTTCAAGGAACCCGCCAAGTACCACCCGGTCGAGACGGAGGGGACGTGGGCGCGGGTCAACTCTCCGGCGTAGGAATAACATAACTCGGGTATGAGTACACGTACGAGGCGTGACCCTCGTCACGAAAGAATAACAACGACGATCGAACGGTGGATTCACACCTCCTCCGGCACGACGCCGGTCATCTTCCGCGTGGCCCTCGGGCTGCCGCTCCTCCGCTGACCGGAGGTTCGCCTCGGGCTCCTCGGCTTGCGAGCCGCCTCGACGTCGTCGTCGTCGTCGTCCTCACCCGCGCCCCCCTCGTCCCCGCCGCTCCCCGACTCCTCGTCGTCGTCGTAGTCGCTCTCGTCCTCGTCCGAAGACGTCTCGTACTCGCTCTCGGACGTCTTCTCCCCGTCAGCCTCGATCTCTATGGACATCATGACGAACGACTCGGTCCAGTTATCACCCGCCGGGTTCGAAATCGCCTTGCTCACCTCGCGCTTGTAAAACACGAAATCCTTCTTCAGCTTCTTGGTCATCTTGCTCGCGATGCGTCGCATAGACCGCTCGACCTCGTCGTCGATCGCCTCCGGGTCCAGCTCGGGGTTGCGCCCCTTCTTGAGCTCCTCCTTCATCCATCCGTCTCTCCGTTCCTTCCGAACGACGTCCCCGGACGCGGGGCCGCAGTACGGTACCCGGAGCCGGCCGAGGATCCAATCCATCGGCATGAGCGCGAAGCACACGAGCTGCGCGGCGAAAAAGACGGGCACGCTGAAGATCGTCTCGAAGATCTGGTGCTGGAACGCGCCGGGGACCCACCAGTACGGGTACCCCGCGAGCAGCGTGTACAGGAACAGAAACGGTCCCACCACCGCCAGCGGGATCCACCCCCAGACCAGCGGGATGAGGACCCAGAGCGGGCTCGCCCTCGGGGACCACGGCATGACCACGAGCATGTCGTAGTTGGCGAGGATGATCTCCTGTCGAATCGTGGAGTGTATCAGCTGGGCGCGGATCCACGGCTTGAAGCACAGCGGCACGTGCGGGTTCTTCAGCGCGAGCGCCGCGAGCCTTCGCCGCTTGCCGTTCGCCTTGTGCTGCACCGCGAGGATCTCCTCGTCGTACTCGGCGAGCGCTGCGGCGTCGCTCTGACGGTATCCGTCGAGGTTCTTCTTGGTCTTGAGGCCCTTGGGGGCGTGGCCGAAGTGGTAGTCGAACCGGTAGGACGACGGGACGATGTGAACCGGGTTGTACGCGCCAAAGTCGGAAGACTCGCTGAATTGCGGATCGCCTGTGAGGTTGGCCCGCAACCCCACGCGCCAGGTGGTGCCGCCCTCGAAGCCGTCGCCGGTCTCGATGGGCGCGGCTCCCTTGAGGGAGCTCAGGCGCTCCCAGTTGTGGCGGAAGTGGACCTTCGGCATGGCCTCGGGCGCGGGCGGTTCGCGTTCCCGCGAGGTACCCCGCGTTCTGTGACAATGAATATCGAGCGCACGTGATGACCGACGAACGAAATGGGAAAAGAGGAGAGGAAGCCTTTCTGTAAACGATAAAATGACCCATGACACGTATGGGTATAATGGGCATTCGACGTATAGTTTGTTAATCGAGTTCGGAAATTTCGTTTCGTACGGGCAAACAGTTCAAAGGCCTATGCGGGAGGGCTCATCCAGTCGTTGTTTCAAACCGATTTGCGGACAGCTGTGCCGGTCCGGGCGCGCCACACGCGGCGCGCGCGGAGGTATCGGCTCCGCGGGTCGCATGGACGACGCGAGACCGTCGCCGCGCGGGGCATCGCCACGCGCGGCGACGATGCCGCGACTCAAGACGGTCGCGGAGCTCGAGATGGAGGCGCTCCTGCTTCGCGCGGGTGTCGTCCCTCCCGACGCGCAAGGCGGAGACGCGGCGACGCAGACGGCGCCCGTCGGACAGGACACCGACAGCGACGACGGCATCGCCGTCATCGGCAGGCGGGGCAAGCGGATCACGCCGGGGTCCGGGTCCAGACCCGACCCGCCGCCGACGTTCGCGACGCCCGCGAGGGGAGCCGCGAGGGAAGGAGGGACGACACCCGCGCGCGCGCGCATCGCGCCGGGATCCACCCCGCGCACCGGCGGATCCTCCGCGCGGAAGAAGCGCCGCCACGACCCACGACCCACGCCCCCGTCGATACCCCGCCCGACCCAACGCCCCGCCGCCCGACCCGCGTCGTCGCCCGGCGACGACGTCAGGACGTACGTCGAATCGCTCAGATCCAAGCCCCAGGTGAAACACGTCGAGTGGATCGCGCCCGCCGAGGAACGATGCGACGGTCCTTCGGGGTTCAAGCTCGACGAAGCCACGGCCTTGGTCCTTCAGGAGGTGGGCGTCACTAAGCTCTACTCGCATCAGAAGGAGGCGATACACGCGGCGACGAGGGGAAAGCGCTCGGTGGTCATCGCCACTCCGACGGCGTCTGGCAAGTCTCTGGCGTACGCGGTGCCTTTGCTGCAGAGGCTGGGGGAGAAGCGGAGCTCGAGGGCGATCGTGCTGTTCCCGTTGAAGGCGCTGGCGAACGATCAGCTCGCGAAGTTCCGGAAGTTTCCAGAAGCCGCCGAGAGACTCGCGGAGAGCGGCGCGTACGAGGGCTCGACGCTGAAAAAACTTCGCGGCATGGCGGGCATAACCGTGCGAACGCTGGACGGCGACACCAAGGAGTCCGACCGCGCGGTGATCAAGAGCGAGAAGACGCAGCTGTTGCTGACCAACCCCGACTCCCTGCACCACTACCTGCTGCCCGGGTATCAGAGCAAGAAGTTCACCAAGACGTTCTGGCAGCACCTGGAGCTCGTAGTGGTGGACGAGGCTCACACGTGCCGGGGGGTGTTCGGGTCGCACGTCGCCAACGTGTTTCGAAGGGTGATTCGCCTGTGCCGCGCGTGCGACGGACTCGGTCCGGAGTTTATATGCACGTCGGCGACGATAGATAACCCGGCACAGCTGGTCAAGCAGCTGACCACGAGGGATCCGGTGGCGGTGACCCGAAACGGCGCCCCTTCCGGAGAGAAGGCGATGATCCTGTGGCAGCCGCCCGAACTCGCCGCCGCGGCCGAGGACGGATCCGTCGCGGAGAATGGAAACGGCGGTAACGGCGGTAACGGCGGCGCGAGGGTTCACGGCGCCGGCGGGAGGGGCGACACCGTCGCGCAGAGGCGGAGCCCTTACGCGGAGGCTGCCGAGGTCATAGCCGGCTTGGTTCAAAACAGAATCCGGTGCCTGGCCTTCGTCTACGCCAGGAAGCTCACCGAGAGCGTCTGCAGGGACGTCAAGGCGATATTGCTCAAAGCTGGACGGCAGGACCTCATCGCACGCGTGGATTCCTATCGCGGTGGGTACGACGCGGACCTGAGGCGCAACCTCGAGGGGAGGTTGTCGAGCGGAGAAGTGTCTTGCTTGGTGTGCACCAGCGCTCTCGAGATGGGCATAGACGTCGGCAATCTCGACGCGACGGTGCACGTGGGAGTGCCCGAGACGGCGGCCGCCATGTGGCAGCAAGCCGGTCGCGCGGGCCGCAGGCTCGGGTGCTCGCTCGCGGTCGTCGTCGCGTGCGAGCGCCCGCTCGACTCGTTCTATTGCGCGCATCCCGAGGCGCTCTTTCGGCGATCGGCGGAGGCGGCGCTGATCGATCCGAGCAACCCGGCGATTCTCGAGCAGCACCTCGCGTGCGCCGCGTTCGAGACGCCCATCGACGTCAAGAACGAGGCGGACCTCTTCGACCACCCGGAGGCGGCGAGGGCGTACCGCGAGCAGGCTGCGAGGAACAAGGACGAAGCGATTCGAACGCCATTTCTCGTCGCTCTCAAAAACTGTCTTCGCGACACGCCGCGACTTCAACCCGACGCGACGCGAAACGCGCCCAACGACCGGGGGTACGTGGACGTGCCGTGGGACGACGGAACCCCGCTCTTGGTGATGAACCGATCCACGGGGGTGGCGCGATGCCGCGATAACTTCCGGCCGCACCACCACGTCACCATACGCGGCGCGCCGAGCGGCGGCGAGCCTTGGACGCTGTTGGACTGCACTCACGGCGCGTGCGTCAAGACGGGCGCGAAGGTGATCGAGAAGGTGGAGGCGCACCGCGCGATGTCGCGCGTGTACGAAGGGTGCGTGTACCTCTTCCAGGACAGGCAGTACCTCGTCGAAGCCCTGGACGAGCGCACGCGGACGGCGAGGTGCCGAACCAACTCGCACAGGAACGAAACCACGCACCCAAAGTCGCACGAATCCGTCTCCGAGCTCGACGCGGATCCGCGGCGGGGGATCGCCGCCCCGAGACGCCGGCGCGTGGGCTACGCCAACGTGAGATGCAGCGTCGGGCGCGCGCGCGTCGTCGAACGCGTCGTCGGCATGGTCGCCAAGGACCAGTACACCTTCGAGGTGCGACGGGAGCGGGCGTATCCGCCGCCCGGGCTCCTATCCGCCGATTTCGTCACCGACGCGGTGTGGTGGGACCTTCCGGATGAGATTGTCAGGCACAAGATCACCGACACCGGGGTCCTGGCGCGCGCAACGTTCGGCGTGGTGAACTTGTGCGTCGCGCTGGTGCCCGCGACGGCGATGTGCGACGCCAGGGACGTTCAGGGCGCTGTTCGATTCCTTCGCTCCGAATCCGGCGACGAGTGCGCCGGGGCTCGAATGTACCTGTACGACACGTGTCCCAAAGGGGTCGGTCTGGCGCCCAAGGCGTACGAAAGTCTCGAGAGTCTGTGGGAACGCGCGCTGAAGACGGTGAGCGAGTGTCCGTGCGCCACGGGGTGCCCGTCGTGCACGCAGGCTGGCGGCGCCGCGGGCGGCATGGCGGGGTCGGAGAAGCGCGCGAGCAGAATCATTCTCGAGGGACTGCTCGGGACGTGGCTGAAGCCGGATGCCGACGCCCGGGCAGACGCCGCCGTCGTCGGCGCGGAGGCTAGGAAGCGGGAGGCGCTCGCGGCGACGCCCGAGGAGGCCACGGCGTCGGAGAGATGGGCCGATTCGCAGTGCAAGTCCGTCGACGCCGGCGTCGGCGGTGAGAACAATCGCGAGCATCGACCCTCGGGTTCGTCGGAGCATCGACCCTCGAAGCTCAGCCACGCGGAGGCGGCGCAGTACCTCCGCCAGTGGCCGGGTCACAGGGCGCTCTGTCCGCCGCAGGCGTCCGCGGAGCTCGGTATCTCGATTGAGGTCGCGGCGGCCAAGCCGCCGGTGATGACGCGGGAGCAGAGGCTCGAGCTCGCGGCGAGGAAAAAGGCTGAGTTTGAGGCTCGCAGGCGGGAGCGCGAGCAGGTATCGGCGGGTGGGGGGTCGGGGGCGCAGCAGGCGTCGGCGCCGGCGGGTGGGATGTTTCAGACGGCGTCGCAGCTCCACAAGATGAGGTAGGAAACGACGCGAGGAGAGAGGAGCGGGTGTGGGATTGATCGCGACGGTTATCCTAGGTGACGTCACGTCGAAAACGGAACACGTACTTGTATCATCGCGTGCGCCTCGTCTTCACTCATCCACGTTTTCCGGCCAGGTTTTCATCGCGGAGCCGATGCGGAGCCCAGAGCGGCGCGCGCGGCACTCGGCGATGGTTTCCTTCGACATCCCCGAGGAGGAATCCCCCGTGGGCGATGTCGTCGACGCCTACGACCTGGTCGAGCGGTACGAGCATCGCTTCTGGGAGGCGCGCGACTGCTTCTCCCTCTACGACCCGAACGGGAAGGGGCGCATCTCGGGAGGCGTGGTCGCCGAGGCGCTCGCGAGGTTCGGCGCGAGGCCGGACGGCGCGGGCGACGACGACTGGGCCGCCGAGGTGGCGATCGCCATGCGCGAGTGCGGGTGCGACGCGAACGGGACGGTGAACTTTAACTCGTTCAAGCGCGTGTACAATCACACCAAGGGACTGGCGGAGAAGGACAGCAGAGGTGCGCCCCGATCGCCGATGCGCCGAAACTGACGAATCCGACCCGGCGACCGACCCCGAAACCTGAGCAGCTCTCCTCTCAACCTTTCGAACCGCAGAGGCGTCCAAGGCGTTCGAGAGCATCGGACCCGGCGACCTTCCCAACGAGACCTTCACGGAGGGCCCAGCGCTGCGGGATCCCGTGACGGGCGGGATCGTCACCGCGATCGTGCGAGATTTCACCCTGGAGAAGACCCTGGGCACCGGCGGTTTCGCCGTCGTGAAGCTCGCGACGCACCGCCGAACGGGACGCAGATACGCGGTCAAGATCATGAACGTCACCGCGAACGTCGGCGGCGACAAGGACGCCGGCGGGAAGGGCGGATCGGGGTCGGGCGGCGACGCCATGAGCCTGGAAGAGATCGCCGAGGAGATTCGCATAACAATCAGCGTCAACAAAGCCAAGAACGCGGTGAAGGTGTACGACTTTTACCAGACGAGCGACCACGTGTACGTGGTCATGGAACTTCTCGAGGGCGGCGACCTGCTCGACATGCTGATGGAGTACGGGGGCATGGAGGAGGGCAACGCCGCGAGGGTCATGAAGGAGCTCCTCGAGGGCATGCGCGACATCCACGACCGGTCCATCACGCACCGGGACTTGAAGCTCGAGAACATAATTTTCGCCAGAAGGGACGACCTCAAGTCGCTGCGCATCGCGGACTTTGGCCTCGCGAAGAAGATGAAGACGGCGCGGTCCAAGATGGCGGATCAGTGCGGCACCCCCGCCTACGTCGCTCCCGAGGTGATCGGCGGTCAGCCCTACACCCCCGCCGTGGACATGTGGGCCGCTGGCGTCATCCTGTACGCGATGCTGTGCACCGAGCTGCCCTTCGACGAGGACGACCAGCTCGCCTCGTTCCGTCGCATCGGCAGAGGGGACTATCACGAGCCCGCGGTGCCGATGACCGCGGAGGCCAGGTCGCTTCTCGACGGCTTGCTCTGCGTGGACAAGGTGCAGCGGCTGACGGCGGCGGAAGCGTTGGGTCACCGGTGGATCAGGCGGCACGCGGGGAAGCTCGCGGGGGGTGTCACGTCCCGCTCGCTCGCGAAGACCCGCACCGCGCGCGCGGCTGAGAGCAAGCTCGGCGGCGCCCTGGAGACGAGGGTGCTCCGAGCGGGGGATTTGCTCATACGAAAAGGCGAGCGCGCCAAGGAGGTGTACCTCATCAAGGAGGGTCTGTGCGAGGTGGTGATCGAGGTTGACGGGAAGGAGTTCATCGTCGCCGAGCGCGGTGCCGGCCA
>Ga0181573_10004547_pt1 | contig 11768 bp, 9 predicted proteins | sample 101ome_25_FD_148643 | JGI IMG/M metagenome (GOLD analysis project Ga0181573, IMG submission 148643) | Coastal salt marsh microbial communities from the Groves Creek Marsh, Skidaway Island, Georgia - 101409BT metaG (spades assembly) | ecosystem: Environmental > Aquatic > Marine > Intertidal zone...
GCCTCTCGTTTGAGACGACGCAACGTTTGCGTTTCGATAAACTGAGCCCCCGGGTGCGTGTCCTCGTCATCGCTCAGTTCAATGTTATCCCACTTGGAGTAGTCGAAAGGTTTGGTTGACATCCCTGCGCTCTCCTCGTCGCGTCGACCGAAAGTCGAGATCTCAGTCGCGTTGTGTCGGTCGTCGACGGGGATCCTCCCTGTGTACACAGATCGTGGTCGCCATTACGCGACGCTCCGGGACGAACGAACGAACGAACGAACGCGCGCATGGGTACGCCGCCGCGCGCCGGGGAGACGTACACGTACGTCGATCTGAGCGGGACGACGCAGGGCCCGTTCGACGCGCGCGCGATCGAGCAGTGGTTTCGCGCTGGATACCTGGACGAATCGCAGCCTTTGACTCGGGCGAGCGATGGAGCGCGCACGACGGTCGGTGAGGCGTGCGGAGGAGACGGGGCGGCGGTGGTGGAAGCGGGAGAGTTCACGCGCGAGGACGAGGTCGTCGTCGAGGCTGATGGTGACGTCGAGACGGAGAAACAACCCGCTCGGGAGATGACGACGACGGCGTTGGACGAGCGACTCTCGCGACTGCTCGAGGTTGGCGGAGGAACCATGCCGTCGATGAGCCTCGGCGGTTTTGGCGGTGGGCAAACGATGGGCGAACGAATAGATGACGAAGAAGAGGGTGCAGGAGGAGTAGGAGGAGGAGATCATGCCGATGATGATGATGGCGCGCTCGGCGACGGGGATGCTGCGACCGGAGGAAGGTTGCACGAGTCTCTCGGCGTGTCGCTCAGCGTCGAACACATGCGCTTGGAAAAGTATAAGCGGCCGTCGACTTGGCGGGATATTCTGAGCGCGACGCGCGAGAAGGTACGCAAAGGAAGAGCTTCTCAAGGACCACCGCCGGATGAGTCTCGATTCAAGACGAACGATGCTTGGAGCTTGAAAGTCAACGAAGCCGTGAAGGACCCGAGACCAGATTTGTCAAAGCTCGACGCCGAAGTGGACGAGGAAGGAGCGCTGCCCGAGGAGCCCGAACCGATCGATTTGCGCGAGCCGTTTTGGGTATTAGAGGATAGAGCGACGACGGATGGAGACATCGACGCCGAAGGGCTCAACGCCGCCGTGGCGGAACAATTGAGAAACGCAAACAAGCCCGCGACGGCGGGCGACGCGAGAAGTGACCGATCAGACGTGAGTTGGAGCGTCAAACCGGGCGGTCTCGAGCGACTAGACGCTCTCGCGGCGGAACGAAGAGCGAACGAGGCGAAATCGCGAGCGGTCGCGGCGTCCACTGATAAGGTCAAAGTCTCGACGCGCGACCGAAACGACGGCGCAGATGACGAAGAGTCGGCGCGAAAGCGACAATTGGATGCCAAAGCTGCGGCGGCAGACCAAGAGAGATGCGACATGTTGGCGTTCTTCGCTTCCAATCCGTACGCCGGGCAGTGGTGGTTGCCGGATGACGCGCAGGGTGGCGCGCCGACGCTCGGTCCGTTTATGTACGACGAGCTCTTGGGTAAACTTCCGCACGTCATGGTGGCGCATCGTCGCGAAGACGATACCTGGCGCGTCGTCGGTCCGTATGCAGCGCGCGACCGCTTTGAAAACTACGGCCTCGCCGCGCACGGCGCCGTCGTCCCCACGGCTGGCGACGACACCGAGGAAGCCGACAAAGTTGAGCGCGAGATGGAAGTGGAAGCGTGGTTCGACGCCGCGACGCTCGTCATTGACGTTGACGAAGACGTCAAGGATGCGTTTCCCAAGGAAGTCTCGCCGCGAGACGCGCATGATGCGGAAGAGTGGTTCGAATCCGCCATGACAAAGGTTAGCGCACCGGACGACGCAAAAAAGTCGTCGCGTAAGCGTGGACGGAGTCGAGGTTTCGAGTTGCGCGTCGTCGCGGATGAGCAACAAAACGCGCGCACTGCGAGATTACTCGCAGACGTGTACCAGGCAATTTTCAAAAATAGAAAGAGACTCTTCGCCTCCATCGTTGAACCCGTTCTCGACGATTGGCTACGAGAAGCAGAGTGATTGGATGTGTTTGAGATTATCGATACTAGCTCATTGTAGAAGAAATACGCTCACATTTGTACACAGCACTACTACCACTACTAGAGAGATTTTTATCCCTCGACCCAACTACGCATCGCTCGTCGACTCGCCAGTCTTCTTTTTAATCGTAAATCGCGGCTTTTCGCGTCCAGGTGGCCTCGCCACGCTCGGTCGGGGCAGGAGGGCCTTTCTGCTCCACTTGATGCTTCCCCGCGCATCCTTGTTCACGCACTTGACTTCAACCTCGTCGCCGACCGAGTACACGTCGCCGGCAGTCTCGGTGCGCTCGTGCGCGATTTCGCTGACGTGGAGCAACCCAGAGTCGCCGTTTGCCGTTTCGAGTACGGCACCAAAAGCGAGCACCTCCTTCACCGTAGTCGAGTACGTCTTGCCGACTTCAACGACGGAATCTACAAGACCTTGAACGTGGCTCATCGCCGCGTCGAACGACGCCTTTGTCGGTCCAAAGACGGCAACATCGCCGTCGTCGTTGAGAATGGACACCTTGGCGTTCGTATCCTTCTCCAACGCCTTGATGTTCGATCCCTGTGGACCGATGAGTTTGCCGATGAGCGCGGGCGGAATCCTCGCTCGAGCGAACCTAGGCGCCGAGTCCTTCGTATCCTTTCTCGGTCCCGGCACCGCTCGCTCCATGACGTCGATGACGCGCTGCCGTGCTTCTGATGCGCGATCGAGCGCCTCGATGAGAATGTCGAGCGGAATACCCGCGGGTTTGCAATCGAGCTGAATACCCGTGACGCCCGAACGCGTTCCGGCAATTTTGAAATCCATGTCGCCCAAGACGTCCTCGAGTCCCATAATGTCATCCATGAGCGCATATCGCTTCACCTCGCCAGTCTGCTCGTCTTCATCCATGATGAGACCGACGGAAATAGCACCGACGTGCTCTTTCAAGGGGACGCCCGCGTCCATGAGCGCCATCGAACCGGAGCACACCGCCGCCATGGAAGACGAACCGTTGCTCTCGAGCGTCTCGGCGTTGATTCGAACGGCAAAAGGAAAAGTTTCCTCATCCGGAAACACACCCAGGAGAGATTTCTCAGCCAATGCACCGTGGCCCACCTCGCGTCTTGAAAGTCCTCTAGCGCCGGTTTCGTTGACAGAAAATGATGGAAACGAGTAGTGTAAGATGAGACGCTTGGACGTCGGGCCCGTCAAATTGTCCAAACGCTGCGCTTCATCTGCGGAACCAATCGTCACCGTCGCCAAGGCTTGCGTGTTACCGCGCTCGAAGAGCGCGCTCCCGTGAACGATTGGCATCGTACCCGCGACCCCGTCGAGGAGTCTGAGGTCACGCACGCCCCGCCCGTCGACGCGCACGCCGGTGTCCAAGACGCGCTCGCGCATGACTCGAGCGCACGCATTGAAATACGCAGATCCCAGCGTCGCCTCGTTTGCCCCGTTCTCCTCGGCCCACTCGGGATCGGCGCTGATGATTTCTTCAACAACCGCGGCTTGGAGCTCCGCCATCTTTCTGCCGCGCTCGTGCTTGTCTTGAATGTGTTCCTCGTAGAGCGCCGTCAATCTTTCCCTAGCCGCTTCGTAGCACTTTGACTTCATCTCTCGCGACACCGGTCCCGGAGGAAGCTCTTGTTTGGGCTTTCCGATCGCCTGCGCCAGCTCGATCTGCGGAGGAATGAGCTCTCGCACTGCGGCGTGCGCGCTGCGAAGCGCCTCCGCCACCGTCTTTTCATCCAAACCTCCCGATTTGTTTGACTGCGCTTCAATCATCAACGCGCGATCGGCGTTCCCGGCGTAAAACAACGTAAAGTCTGAGTTCTCCACCACCTCATCCGAGGGTGACACGACGATTTCCCGTTTCAACGATGACCCGTCGGCTTCCATCGACGACACGACGGCGATGCGACACGCGCCGATGGGTCCGTTCCAGGGTATGCTCGATGCGGTGAGCGCCGCGCTCGCTCCGTTTACGCACAGCACTGCCGGGTCCTCAACGCCATCGCTCGCCATGACGACGCACGCCAACTGCGTCTCCTTTGAAAATTCTTTCGGAAACAACGGTCGCGTCGCCCTATCGATCACCCGCATCGCGAGAATCTCACGTTCCTTTGGCGCCCCCTCTCTTCGGGTAAACGTATTCGGAATTTTCCCTTTTGCGTACGACCGCTCCCGATAGTCAACCAAGAGCGGCGCGAACCCTTTAATCGCGCTCCCTTGATCAATCTCCCTCGACGCCGTCGCAGCACACAGCGCCACAGTTTCCCCGCTACGAATCAACACCGCTCCATCCGTCAATCGCGCCAGTCGTCCAGACTCAAAACTTGTTTGTCGCGGCAGCGTGGTTTCGGACGCGGCCCGTCCGCCGTCCGTGGACGTCGCCGTTGCCCCTGGGAACAACGCGTCGCTAGACGAAACAGCAGACGAAACGACAGACGACGACGCGAACCCCCGCGCGTGGATTTCATTCGTAAACGACGTCCCGGCGTCTGCGCTCGCAGAAGTCACAGTGGACGCCGCCAGTACATCCTTCAGACGCGCCGACCCGAAACCCGATCCACGACGAGTCGACGCGGTCGTCGCCGCCGCCGCCGTCGTCGTCGCCCTCCACGCCCGGGCGCACGCCCGTCTCGCGATGTCTCTTCCCATGTCCCGAGCGAGTCGTCGCCGAACGAGTCGTGCGTCGGTGCCTGCGGTCGGCGCGCTTTGCGCAGAGTCTCTTCACACGGTGACGCGAAGGACACGCGTGCGTCATGACGCCGCCGTCCCACCGCCGCCTCCCGGAGCTGCGCACGCGATTGACGACGATGTTGGACATCGAGCGACCCATCGTTCAAGGGGGGATGCATTACGTCGCGTACGCGAGCCTCGTCGCGGCGGTGTCGAACGCGGGTGGATTAGGCACGCTCACTGCGTTGACGCAAAAGACACCGGACGATTTACGACGGGAAATCGCGCGAGTGCGAGAGCTTTTGCGACCGCGTCGAAGAGACGGTAAGATGCCCCCGTTTGCGGTCAACTTTACCCTGTTGCCGGCGCTCATGCCCCCGGATTACGAGGGGTTTGCCAAGGCGATCGCGGAGAGCGGCGTTAAAATTGTGGAAACCGCCGGAGCGAATCCTGGGAAATTTATCGCCTTCTTCAAGTCTCGCGGAATTAAAGTGATACACAAGTGCACGACGATTCGACACGCGTTGGCGGCGGAAAAGTTGGGCGCGGACGCGGTGTCGATCGATGGATTTGAGTGCGCCGGACATCCCGGAACCAACGACGTCGGCGCCATGGTGCTCTTGGCCAAAGCGAGGGAGACGTTGAGAGTTCCGTTTCTCGCGTGCGGTGGGATCGGTACGGGTAGACAGCTCGCGGCAGCTTTAGCGCTCGGGGCGGATGGGGTGTGCATGGGGACGAGGTTCATGGCGACGGTGGAGGCGCCAATCATGGATGGAATTAAACGCGCCCTCGTCGACGCTGATGAAAATTCGACGACGCTCGTCATGACGACTGTCAAAAATCACGAGCGCGTGTACAAAAACAAGGTGTCTGAGGAGGTTCGCGCGATCGAAGCGGAGAAACCGGGCGATTTCTCCGCCATTCATCACCTCGTGCGCGGGGAAAACTACCGAAAATCCTTCCAAGAGACTGGCGATGCCGATTCCAGCGTCTGGTCCGCGGGGTGCGTCATGGGCTTGATTGAGGACGCGCCGACGTGCCAAATCCTCCTCGATCGCATCATCGATGAAGCCGTGGACGTGATGACGCGTCGACTCAATTCCATGGTCGTCTTAGAAGCGCGCGCGTAGAGTAGACGTCCCCCGCATGCAATATTAGTAGTATTCGTTCAAGTTGACTTTCCACTCTCACCAACGAAAGCAGATCCGCTGCAACCAACACGTCGACGACACAACGCGACTGAGATCTCGACTTTTGGTCGACGCGACGAGGAGAGCACAGGGATGTCAACCAAACCTTTCGACTACTCCAAGTGGGATAACATTGAACTGAGCGATGACGAGGACACGCACCCGGGGGCTCAGTTTATCGAAACGCAAACGTTGCGTCGTCTCAAACGAGAGGCGCACGAACACAAGGAGAACGAACGTAAAACCAAGGTGGATGCGCTGCGCGAGGAGAAGAAACGAGTGAAAAAAGAGATTCGGGCGTTGGAGGAGAATTTGGTGGCGCTCGTCGAGGCGTTATCGGTGGGAGGAGAAGGACGGTCTTCAGCCAACGAAGACGCGGAGACGTCCGACGCGACGACGAGTAAAGCGGACGACGCCAAGGCGGTCAAGTCTGAGCTCGAATCAAAAAGAGAACGAGTGTCGGAGATTGAGCACGAGATTGAACGTCTCGAGCGCGAGCGTAAGTTTAACGCGGATGAGATGTGTTACGTGGCGAGTGAAAAAACACTCGTTGGTTCACAGTGTAAACCAGAGGAAATCTCTAGAGCGTCTAAAATGTCGTACGAAGAGTTTACGACGACGTACGGGAGCGATTTGGACGAAATAGCCGTCGCGAACGCGTCGATGTCGTACGGGGAAATGGGTGAGTGGTTCTCGAGCGGGAGACTTCATTTGTTGTGCGACCACGCGACCGGGTACCTGTTGCTCAAGTCTTTGTATTTGGAAATGGAGAAGAAGACTTCCGAGGCGAGAACGTGCGCGCGAGTCGCGTTCGCGTGCAAGTCCATCGGTGAGTTTGCCGAGGCGGGGAAGAAGAGCGAGCGCGACGCGGCGTCGCCGTTTTTTGCGCGCCTCGAATCCAACTCTGACACGCAGAGAGAATACGAGCGATCGTTCGAGGAATACTTTTCCAAGCTCCGCGATCGCGCCGAGGTCAAGCTTCGAGAAGAAAAGGAGACGCAAAAGGAGCCGACATCGTTGGAAGAGATCCCACTCGAGGACCGGCTCGGTCCGGGTGGACTGGACCCGGTGGCAGTGTACGACTCACTTCCGCAAGAAATGCGAGAAGCGTTCGATTCAGGTTCGGTGGACGCGCTCAAGAAATATGTCAACGCCTTGCCGCTCGAAGAGGCGCGCAAGCACATGAAGGCGATGGTGGACGCCGGTTTGTGGGTCCCGACCCCGGGCGAGGACCCGGGCGAGGCGCTCCGATGAAAAGAAAATAGCGAGCGCATCAATGATTTTTTATTAGCAAACAACACGCATTCATTACCAGTAGTCAAGGTACATTCCTAATTTTACATCACCGCGTTCACGCTCGCGCACCCTCACCCGCGACGACTCGTAAAAACCGCGCGAAGTCATCCACGTACGGTCTCTTTCTCTCGTCTCGCCGCGGTTCCGGGTGAAGCGAACACGGAGGCTCTTCTTCTTCGCGGCTGCCTTGGTGCCTCGTTTCGCCGAGCGTAGCGCGGACGAATACCAGAGACGGCGCGTTCGCGAGCGGGTTATCGAGACAATCCACGATGCGCGCGTCGCCGAATGCCTCGATGACGGCTTCTATGACGCGCTCGCGGCCTTGATGCGGATACACGACAAAGAATTGACCTCCAGGCTTCAAAAGCGACGCGGCGAAACGGGCGAAATCGACAGTGGAAGCCGTCGACTCGAACCGCGCTAACAACTTTTCCTCCGACGACATCGTCGGTGTCCCCGTCGCTGGAACGAAATACGGCGGATTACACAACACGACATCGAATCGGCCGACGTATTTGTCGCTCGCCGCGTCCGCGACGTCCCACTCGACCACTTGACTCGCGTTTCCGAGTCGTCCATCCGCTCCGTTGACGCGCACGTTCCACTCGCACCTCTTCGCGCTCACGCTCTGCTTTTCAAAAAACACGCACGTCGATCGCGTGGCGAGGGCGTACGCTAATCCAACAACCCCACAGCCCGCACCTAAATCCGCGACGAGCATCGATGAGTCATCGTCCGACGCCGCGTACGCCGCCGCGCGCCACGCCAGTGCGAGCGAATCGACAGAAGTTCTGTACCCGCGCCTCCCCTGCGCGACGACTAGGCCCGAGTCCCCTAAAACGTCCACGGTGTCGTCGTTCAAGTTTAAATCCCCAAGCGTGCGTCGCAAAACCTCGTCTTGAGCCTCGGTGAAACCTGTGCGAGGCCGTCGAGACAAACGCTCGAGCGTTCTCTGCGTCGCTTCCTCTTCTTCTCCCGCTACTACGTCATCGCGTCCTAGTTGCACGCGACTGCGGCCACCGTCGAGACGAGCGTACGATTGGGTGTGACGTCGTCTATATGTTCGTCCTTCGTCGACGAATAACGGACGACGCGTGGTCGTCACGAAGCGGAGAGCGACGCGACGACCGCAGCGCCGCAGCATGGGGGCGAGCGAGGCGCAGAGTGAAGACGAGAAGCGAAACAAACGTACGCGAAAAGTGTGATTGGATGATATTTCAGCCGACTAGGTAAATAATGGTCCTCCTAATTTTGCAGTTTACGCCGTGTACAAACCCTTGGACACGCGCAAATCCTTCTTGTACGCCGCCATTCTCGCCTTGCGGCGAGCGCCAGTGTTCTTGTGCAAAACACCCCGGGCAACCGCCTTGTCCACAGCCTTGGTCGCTTCCGAAATCAAAGACTCCAAACCGCTAATATCATCATCCGTGCACGCAGAGGCCGCTTCGAGTTCGGTCACCTTGACGAAAACCTTCTTCATGCGCGTCGTGATTTCAGACTTGCGCGCCTTGTTGTACAGTCGCTCCTTGCGAGACTAAAAAGCGAGAGAGGACGGGCAGAGCGCGCGACGTCAGTCAGTCATCGCGTTTTCGAGAGACACGAACGAGTCAAACGTCAAACGCGACCCCATCGATGGTGCGATTGGTGCGAGAACACAAACGCGCGCGCACGCGAGACCGCGCGCCCGACGGCGTCCGGTCCGTCCGAAGCCGTCCGAAGCCGCCCCGCGCGTCGGTCGCCCCGTCTCGAGCGGGAGTCTCCCCGTCCGACACCCACCCGCGAACGCCGCGAGACGAGACCCGGTGTACCGCGATGCGCGAACGATCACGCGTTACGTACCAACTTCGCGCGAGCCTCCTTGTTTTGCGACGCGTGCACGACGAAAGCCGCCGGTTTGCGAGCGCCGTTGACGCGAGCGCCTGTTTAGGGTTACAAAAACACCCCAGTCACGAGTCACGAACCGTCGTTAGTCACCATACTAGACGCCCTCTCCAACCCCGACGCGCGGCGCACCCCTTCCTTGGCGTTCCTCTACCACCGCGGTCTCGCGCCGACGACGCCGACGACGACGACGACGTCCGAGGACGCCCGACGCCCGTCGACGCGCCCGTCCCCGCGTCGTCTCGCGGTGCGTAAAAATTCCGCGTTCCGAATCCGTTTCCGACGACCGTCGCGTCGCCCGTCGTCGCGCGCCGGCGGACGCGTCCAGAGCGCTCGGTCGCCTCGCGAGTCGCGCCGTCGTCGTCGTCATCGTCGTCATCGATCGTCTGTCGTTCGGCGCGTCGAGTCGAGTCGCGCGAACGTACCGGCGACGAGCGGACGCGCTTGAAGCGCGGAAGAAAACGTGAGCGAGGCGTGCATGCTTATCCCTGGCGTCGTTCGTGTGCGGACGCGTGCGCGTGTGACGTCGGCGTCGGCCCTGATGCGTCGGGGTTCGGGGTTCGGGGTTCGGCGCCCCGACGATGAGAGCCGGGTCCGATGAGAGCACGAGGAGGACGCCCCTTTGACGATTGAAAAGGGTTAGGGGGGGAAATATGGGGGGGGGTAAAGTCGAATCATGAACCGTCAATCTGATCCACGAAATAGGTAGGTGTGGTTCTATGAAATACATGCACCTTTGGGTACCTAAAATATGAATGAAGCGTCGGACGCGCCGGTTCGGTTCCGTCATCCTTCGTCCTTCGGCCAGCGAGCGAGCGAGCGCGGGGTCGTCACCTCTCCCGCGCGGTGCGACGGGCGTACTCTGCGTACGCGAAACGGTCTCCGAATTCCATGTCGTACCACGAGTTGACGGCGACGGTGAGCCCGCGCTGGGAGACTCTGTGGAGCCACATGGCTGGGAGGTAGAGCGTCTCGCCGGCGCGAACGACGACGTCGATGGACGGCGGAAGCGACATTCCGGTTTCGTCATCGGCGTCGTCGGCGTGGTCGTCGCGGACGTTGGGTGTACCAAAGATCGGGCAAAGCGTCGTCGGATCGACGTCGGCGGCGCTCCACGCCACGCGCGCCGCGTCGAGCCTCGGTTTGACGCGCCATCGAACGGCGTCGGCGTCCCACTCGAAAACTCCCGGGACGCAATCGACGTAACGCATCAATCCAACCTCGCACGGCGGTCGCAAATTGAAAATCTTTTCTCCTCTAATCACGCTGTAAATGTTTTCGTAATAATCCTTGTGCCAACTCGTCGTCGACGCCTCGTCTCCAATCCATAAATTCACCGCGTCTGGTTCTCGCGCGAAGGTCTCCGCCGCGAAATCCACCTCACCGACATCCTCAAACATCCCTCGGAGCGCCGGTCGCGTCCTCAGATTATCGTTTTGTTCACTGAGATACGCGACGACTCCGGCGCCGACTCCCACCCCGACTCGGCGTTCGCTCGCCGGACGCTCCAACGAGTCTAAAAAATCCCCGACGCGCGTCTCCCCCGAACTCTCCGGTTCTAAAAACAACGGCACGGACGCACAGAAACGATCGGCATCGACTAATTCAACATCGCGATCGCTCTGCTCGTCGTCGTCATCGCCGCCGCCGCCAATCATGACGCCGCTCGAACCGCCGCCGTCGCCGACGTTTCCTTCCAGCCGTCGCCTCGCGTCTCGTCTGTAATACACCGCGTCCGCCCGCCCGTTCGGTGTTCGGTTCACCCCACCCACGAGCGCTTCCGCCCCACCCAACGCGCGTTCCAACCCCTCCCGCGTGTCCCACCGTCCATCGCGCGCGCCCCACGTCTCGATCGCCCCCGCGCACACGAACGGTTGGTTGCGTCCCAACCAGTCTCGCGCAAACTCCAGCGCCGTCGGTGGTCTCTCCAGCCGCGTCACCGTTCGTCCGATCAGGTCCCGGTTCTCTCGGACGAGCGCGTCGTACGCGTCGTCCACGCGTCCCATCATCATCCGTCGTCGTCGCCGTCGTCGTCGCTACCGTCGTCGTCGAACCGGTGGAGAGGTGCCCAGTTCTCACGTCGTCCAACCAACTCACCAACCAACCAACTCTGCGTCGTCAGAGCCCGCCCCCGAACCCGAAACCGGTTCGCCCGGTAGACCCGGTCGCGGTTTAGAGAACGTACCCATGGCGGCGTGTCTCACCGCCCCGCTCGCGTCGTGCCTCGGGTCGTGCCTCGGGACGTGCGCGTGCGCGGCGCTACCGAAACGACGACCACCGGCGAGGGCGACTTACGCCGTCGTCTTTGCCGCGTCGTTGCTCGGGACGTGGGTGGCGAGAGACGAAGGGTCGAGAGCGCTGTCGAAATTTAGTTGTGCGTGCGTTCGTCTCGATTCGACGCGTCGACCCTTGGACTCGTGCGTTTGAGATGACGCGGGTGAAGAGGACCGGTTTCACGTTTCGCGCCCGTCCGTCTTTCCCCCGGGAACCGGCGGAGTCGGCGGCTCGCGATGAAGAGGAGACGCGACGATGGAAACGAGGGTGAAAAGATGCGAAGATTAGTGATGACTGACCGATTGTTTCGTCTTCTCGCCGGGTGCGAAAACAAACAGGGATCGGTGCGGATGGAGACGCGTCGGCGGCGTGGTTCAAGACGCAGGCGGTGTATCGAGCGTCGTGCGCGACGGCG
>Ga0181573_10004549_pt1 | contig 11768 bp, 8 predicted proteins | sample 101ome_25_FD_148643 | JGI IMG/M metagenome (GOLD analysis project Ga0181573, IMG submission 148643) | Coastal salt marsh microbial communities from the Groves Creek Marsh, Skidaway Island, Georgia - 101409BT metaG (spades assembly) | ecosystem: Environmental > Aquatic > Marine > Intertidal zone...
AGCAGAGAGGCGTTCACGCTGGCATCTGTACCGTCATCTACACCATCTATAAATGGTGATACCACCTCGAAACCATCCATGCAGGCCTGCATGGCGCAAATCGGGTCGCATTCAGTGACTCGCACGATCATTCCTTCCTGTCGCAAAGATTGGGCTGACCCTTTGCCGACGTCGCCATAGCCAATCACCAACGCCCGTTTGCCGGCCAACAAATGATCGAGCCCTCGTTTGATGGCATCGTTAAGGCTGTGTCGGCAACCATACTTGTTGTCGTTCTTGGATTTTGTCACCGCATCATTGACGTTGATGGCAGGCACCTTGAGTTCGCCGTTTGCAAGCATTTCGTAGAGGCGATGTACGCCGGTGGTGGTCTCCTCAGTGATGCCGTGAATCCGTTCGAGCATTTCCGGGTACTGCTCATGGAGCATCGCAGTCAGGTCGCCGCCGTCGTCAAGAATCATATTGGCGTCCCAGGGTTTACCGTTCTCGAGAATGGTTTGCTCAATACACCATTCATATTCTTCCTCCGTTTCCCCTTTCCAGGCGAATACCGGAATTCCGGATGCCGCAATGGCCGCTGCAGCATGATCTTGCGTAGAAAAAATATTGCAGGAAGACCAACGCACTTCAGCGCCGAGGGCTACGAGCGTTTCAATCAGCACGCCGGTTTGAATGGTCATGTGAATGCAGCCAAGAATCTTGGCTCCAGCCAGGGGCTGCGCGTCACGATAATGCGCTCTTAACGCCATCAACGCAGGCATTTCGCTCTCGGCGATATCCAATTCTCGTCGGCCCCAGTCGGCGAGATGGATATCTGCGACCTTGTAGTCTGCGAAAACGGTTTGCTCTACAGCAGTGTTCATAGTGACCTCTCTCTTACTCGTGACGTTAGAGCCCGGCTGCCGAGCGAAGTGCGTCGGCCTTGTCGGTGCGCTCCCAGGTAAAGGTGCTCTCAGTTCGGCCGAAATGGCCATAAGCTGCGGTGGTACGATAGATCGGCCTTTTCAGATCCAGCATATTGATAAGGCCTTTTGGGCGCAGATCAAAGTGATCACGGATGAGTTTGGTAATGGCTTCATCATCGAGTTTAGCCGTTCCAAAGGTATTCACCGAAATAGAAGTCGGTTCCGCAACGCCAATAGCGTAGGAGACTTGAACCTCGCAGCGGCGAGCCAGGCCCGCCGCGACGATATTTTTAGCCACGTAGCGCCCCGCATAGGCTGCTGAGCGGTCGACCTTGGAGGGGTCTTTCCCTGAGAAGGCGCCTCCCCCGTGGCGTGCCATCCCGCCGTAGGTATCAACGATAATTTTGCGCCCCGTGAGTCCGCAGTCGCCCAATGGGCCGCCGATGACAAAGTTGCCGGTTGGGTTGATGTGGAAGAGCGTCTCTTGATGTAACCACTCAGAGGGGAGTGTGGCCTCGATAATCTCCCTCTTTACCGCCTCTCGCAGTTCGGTCTGAGAAATATTGGGGTCGTGCTGTGTCGAGAGCACTACCGCCTCCACTCGCTCCGGTTTGCCGTCAGCGTTATAGCGCAGGGTGATCTGACTTTTGGCATCGGGCCTCAACCAGGGTAGTGCACCAGACTTGCGCAATTCCGCTTGTTTTTCGACGAGGCGATGAGAGTAGTGAATGGGGGCCGGCATCAGTACGTCGGTTTCGTCTGAAGCATAGCCAAACATTAGCCCCTGATCTCCCGCTCCTTGATTGGCTTCATCAGCCTCGTGCGTGCCCAGCGCGATATCGGCGGATTGTTGGCCGATAGCGTTGATCACGGAGCAGGTGTGGCCGTCAAAGCAAACATCTGACGAATCAAAGCCGATATCGATCACGGTTTGTCTGATGACCGCTTCAAGTTCGCCGGTGGTGACCGTAGCCGAGGTAGTCACCTCGCCGGCTACTACAACCATACCGGTTTTGACCAAGGTTTCGACGGCGACGCGGGCGTCGGGGTCCTTAGCCAGATAGGTATCGAGAATGGCATCCGATATCTGATCTGACATTTTGTCCGGATGGCCCTCGGACACTGACTCCGACGTGAAAAGCGAATAGTCACTCATGTTATGAATTCCCGTTTGGTAGATCAGCAGCGCTCAAAGTGCTGCACTTGAATTTGAAAGCCATTTCGCTGTGCCAGAAACACACTCGCATGGGTTTTGAGTCCTGCCTCAACCGCCCAAGCTTCGAGTGCTTCCAGCGAGAACCCCAGCCACAAGTCGCCGCAATGCTCGCGAGCCCACGCCTGATCGTGGGCGCAGAGCTCGCTTACGATCAACGTGCCGCCCTGGTGGAGCAGTTGAGCCATATCAGTGAGTACCGCGCTCGGGCTTGGCGTGTGGTGGAGCACCATATTGCAAACCACGGCGTCCGCCTTGACCGCCGCCTCGACGAGGTCTTCGGTGCTGCCGTGAACAAATGTTATGCCGGGTAAATGTGCCGCATGATTTCGCGCTAGATCGAGCATTTTTTGCGATCGATCGAGCGCAATGATCTCTGAGGCCCGTCGCTGCAGCTCGGGTAGCAGCCATCCCTCCCCGACACCCACCTCAACAATTCGCTGCATCGGGCGCTTTTGGGCCCGCGCCAGCAGTTGTAGCGCCACCTGACTGTATTCATCCCAGGGTGCAATGAGTTCTTGCTGCTCCCGAAACCGGTCCACGTTGCCACGAAAAAAGGCAATGGAATTGTGTTCGCGCTGTGCTTGAACCGACAGGACGCCTCGCTTTGCCTGATCAGAAATTGGTTCGGCATCAATTTGCGCATAAAGTTGTTCATACAGGGATGCCTTAGCGCCCCCGGGCAGGGAACGTCGATAGAACGTAGCGGTCCCTTCCTTTTTTCGGCACAGCAGACCTGCTTCCATGAGTATTTTCAGATGATGACTCAGTGCGCTCTGTCGTTGCTCAAAAATGGTGCAGAGCTCCGAGACGCTGAAAGAGTCCTGAGACAGGACACGCAAAATTTGCAGGCGCAACCTATCTCCCGCCGCTTTCAGCAGGTTGGCCAGAGGCACGTGTCCCTGACGGGACTCAAGTTCGATAATTTGTGCGGTGTTGGACATGCGCGCGGAGATTACCAGCGCATCTAGCTTTTATCAAAATAATTTGATGGATTAGCCGCCCAGCTCAACCACTCCAGTTGGGGTGCCCAGCAGTAGCTGATCTGCTGGCCGTATGGCGAAGAGACCATTACAGACCACCCCCGTCATATCATTGATATGTCGCTCAATTTCAATGGGCGTCTCGATCTTCAGGCCGTGTACGTCAAGGATCACATTGCCATTATCGGTTATGACACCCTCCCGCCAGACGGGCTGGCCCCCGAGCTTGACCAGTTCCCGCGCGACGTGACTTCTTGCCATGGGAACCACTTCTACCGGCAGCGGGAAGGTCCCCAGCGCTGTCACCCGCTTGCTCTCGTCGGCGATGCAGATAAAACGTTCCGCCACGGCGGCAATGATCTTTTCCCGTGTCAGCGCAGCACCGCCCCCTTTTATCAGCTGCAGGGCGTCGTTCGCTTCGTCGGCTCCGTCGACGTAAATATCAACCCGGTGCACGCTGTTCAAATCGCTGACTGAAAAGCCCATTTCTCGAAGCAGCTCCGAAGAGCGTTCCGAGCTCGATACGGTGGTGTCAATTCGGTGTCGGATTCGATCCAAGCTGCGGATAAAACATTCAGCCGTGCTGCCGGTGCCGATTCCCAAGACCATCATGTCATCGGGGTGTACAGCGACCTGCTCTATGGCGGCATCAGCGACTTGTTGCTTGAGTTGATCTTGATTCATCCGCGAGGGCTCCCGATTGCTCGAAGTGCAGAGGGTACGGCGCCCGCTCTTGAGATACCAGCGTCACTGCCGACATATCCATTGCATCAATTGTCAGCCTCGCTGGCTGGGTCCGGGGTGCCCAAAAAGCATCTTGCGATCGGTGGCGCGATTCTGCATTGTTTGATTTTGCATCCAATCATTAGAAACCCATGAGGCTGTCTATGACACTTGTCTGCAACACCACTTCGCGAGACCGAGCTGGCTATCTGTGTGGTGCGCTAGCCCTCTGTTGTTCACTGGTGATGCTGCCAGCACGCCATTCGATTTCGGCAGATTCTGTCGCTGTGCCAAGTTATCAGGAGCTGGCGGCTCAGGCTGAGTTTCGACAGGCTGAAATCTCCCCGGATGGGAAGTACCTCGCCGTGGATGTGGTGCACGAAGAGCGACGGGCATTGGCCGTGCTCACGACCGCGGATCTCGAGGTGGTGTCGGTTTCCGGGTTCTATGACGCCGAAGTGGGTGGGTTTGAGTGGATCAACAGTGAGCGCTTGGTGATGACGATTCTGCGCAAGCGCGCGGGGCGGGAAGCACCCGGATCCTACGGGGAGATTTATGCGGTCAATGCAGACGGCAGCGCACCGAAGTATCTGTATGGCATTAATGCAGAGGAGCCTGCGCTCGCCTACGGTGATTTACTGGGCAAAATCGATGATCGACACGTTCTGATACAAAGCTTTCCCTTCGCCTGGCCGCCCGGAAAAGATGGCATTCCGCAGGCACTCAAAGTCAACATTTACAGCGGCAGGACTAGTCGCGAAGCGCGCTCTAGCTTGCGTGGCGCACGGTTTGTACCCGATGAGGATATGGCCCCTCGTTTCGTTCAGGGTGTCGACGATGACAATAATCAGATTTTCTCCTACCGGCCCCGCGGGTCCAGAGAGTGGCAGGAAGTGGAGATGCCGTTCGGCGAGGAAGTCAGGATCCGTGGGTTTGAACCGGGAGCCGACGCATTATTGGTGATTGGTTCGTACGCAGACGAGAAGGGCATCTGGGGCCTCCATCGTTTTGATCTGAAATCTAAAAAGGTAGAGAAAATCTACTCGGCACCCGATACGGATGTGGAATGGGCCTATTTTGACGACGACGACCGCCTCTATGGGGTACAAATTAATCGTCACTATCCAGAGTTTGTGCCGCTACTGCAGGATCATCCCCTCGCAGCCATCAAAGGTGCGCTACAGAATAAATTCCCCGCGCACACGGTCTCTCTGGTTTCTAAGACGTCCGACAATCAAAAATTTGTGGTTCGGTTGTCGGCACCCAACGACCCGCCGAGTTTCTATTTGTTTGATCTCGGTAGCGGCTCGCTGAAATTTCTGATGCACATGTTTCCCAGTGTCGAGGGGAAGTTGTTGGCCAGCACGGATGGGATCAGCTTTCAGGCAAGGGACGGCCAGATTATTCATGGCTATATCACGACGCCGCCCGTTGGGGAGGCCCCATTTCCATTGGTTGTCATGCCTCATGGTGGTCCGCATGCGCGCGACTACTGGGGTTACGACACCTATGTACAGTCACTCGCTACCCGCGGGTACGCGGTATTACAGGTGAACTTCCGTGGCTCCACGGGGTTTGGAGATGCCTTCCGGCAGGCGGGCTATGGCGAATGGGGGCGTATCACACAGTACGACATCATTGATGGCACGCGCTGGGCAATCGCTGACGGCGTCGCGGACGCCGACAGGATTGGCATCTTTGGTGGCAGTTTTGGCGGCTACTCCGCCTTTCAGGCGCCGCTGGTGGAGCCCGGGTTATTCAGTGCGGCGATTGGCTATGTTGGCGTGTACGATCTCGATCTGCTCTATAACTCTGGTGACATCGCCACGACCCGCTGGGGTGGCGCCTACCTTGATAAAACGTTGCCGAGCGATCCTGAAGAGCGCGCTGCCCAGAGCCCGGCTCGCCGCGCTGAGGAGTTGGATATTCCGTTGTTTATCGTTCACGGCAAAGACGATTACCGCGCGGCGTTTGAGCATGCGGAAGTGATGAGGGACGCGCTCGATGAGGCAGGTAAATCCTACGACTGGTTGGTAAAAGACAAGGAAGAACATGGGTTCTATACCCCAGAGAATACGGTTGAGCTGTTTGAGCGGGTGGAGCAGTTTTTCGATCAGCATCTCGCTGCCAGTAAGTCAGAGTGAGTCGGGACCGCTCAGATGACTGTCGATCAAGCTGTTGAGAAGGGTTTTAGTGCGCTGTCCTCGGGGCGACCGGACGAGGCGTTGCAAGCGATCGCACTGATCAAGCATGACGAACATCCCCGTGCCAGCTTGCTGTCGGGGCATGCTCACAAGGCTCTGGGCAATCATGGGGAGGCGGAGGCGGCATACCGCCTCTTGGTCGGTGGAGCAGACAGAAAGCACGTTGCAACGGGCTGGTGGAGTCTGGCCGGGTTGAAGACAGCCCAGTTCTCTGCCGCTGATGGTGCGCGCCTCGACGCGCTGCTTGCCGATTCCGAGGAGGAGGATGGTTACCTCGGGCTCTTACATCTTGCTCGCGCTGAAATCTGGCATCAGGCGGGGCTACCGGATATGGCCTTTTCACACTTGAAGGCCGGGAATGATCTGGTCAGTGCCTCGAGACCATTCAACGGCGAAGGGTTTCGCCACCTGGCTGATGAACTGCTTACCATCGAGGGGTGGCCGCTACCCCCTGTAGAGGATGATTCGCGGCAACCTATTTTTATCATTGGGCAACCCCGATCTGGCACGACTTTGGTAGAGCAGATACTGGCTTCGCATCCCGATGTCGATGTGACCGACGAACTGGCATTCATGGGACACAGGGGCGCTGACTTGCAGCGGGATGGCGGTTATCGTCACGCCATCACCTCCTCCGAGACAGCGCGGTGGCAGGGTTATTTTCAGCAATATCTCGATATCGTGAACACCTACTGCAAGGGTTCGCATCTGCACTTCGTTGACAAGACGCCGGAAAATTTTCTGCACGTCCCGCTCATACTCAAGGTCTGTCCGAACGCACGGTTTCTTCACGTGGTTCGGGACCCGCTCGATAACATCGTGTCGCAATATCGACATTTTTTCCCGGAGGGTCGTGAATACAGCAACAGTTTGGAAGGATTGATCTTTTACTGGCAGGGTTACCTGATGTTGATGCGCCACTGGTCCGAGTTATTTCCCGATCGGATCTATCACTTGCATTACAGTCGATTGGTGAAGACACCGGAGCCCGCAATTCAGTCGCTGCTCGCTTTCTGTGGACTACCAGAGGTGCCAGAGTGTTTTGCGCCTCACGCCACGAAGCGACCTGTTATGACGCCGAGTGCGGCACAGGTGCGTCAGCCGATCAACCGTTCCGGGCTTGGCAGCGGACTGGCTTACGGTGGCGCGATGAAGGATTGGCTGACCGACATCAGCCAGCTCAAAGATGCGAGCGTCCGCTTATTTGGTAAGGGTTAGTTAACGCTCCTTTACCTTGATACGAACCCCTTTCTCGGTGACCAGAAATATTGCCCCGAAGAATCCATCCTCTATTCGCACACGTTCTCCCGCCTTGATGGTCACGGTGGTGTCAGCAATCTTCTTAAATAACCTGCCATCCTCCGCCACAAAAATGGTCTCTCTCCGCTGGGTATAGAGCACATCCTTGATGATGAAAGTAATCTGCTCCGGAACCTTTTCCTCCAGAACCACGGCAGCCTCTTCTCCAAAAACGATGGCTGCCACCTCGGCGTTGCGTTGTTCCTGCCGTTGCTCGCTAGACCCAGTCTGGGGTTTTTCGAGCGACGCCTTGATGGCGGCCGCGGCGTCGTCGTAACAAGCCAGGCGGGCGGTATCGTCGGTTATCTCAGAGCAGTCCATAAAAGACTGACCCTGAGCGCCCAGGCAAACGGTCACCGAGAAAATGAAGATCAGGCCTTTGCAGTAAGTGTCCATCCGATGATGTCGTCCTTGTCAGTCAACTCTTGGGTTTGAACGTCAGACCACCCCATGGCAGCCATTGCCGAGGTCAGATTTTGCATGTCTGCGGCGTCTTTAGCCACCGATACCATCTGCTGGTGACGCTCGAGCGCGGCATGAGCTTCCTCTCGTAATTCTGAAATGAATTGCTCACGGACCTTGGATTTTTGGCTGAGCAGCTTGAAAAACCGCAAGGCCGCTAGTACGTGGTCAGCCATGAAAGCATTCCCGTTCTCTAACGTGGCGCCTTTGATGTATTTGTTGGCCATACCGTTCATAAACTTTCGGGCCTGTTCGGACTGGCTGTCTGTCTTGAGAGCGGAAACATTGCCTACTCGCTGTAACGCCCCGTGTATGGTAGAGAGTGCGTTTTCTATCAGCTCGATATCCGTCGCGTGAAATTCACTCACGGCCCTGCGTGACATCCGCGCGACAATCGAATCCTGATGATGCAACAGCGCAAACAGCTTTCCATCAGGGCTCATGCGCGCAAGCGTGCCGTTAAGGGTGGTAGGGAGCTCGCTGTACTCGATCCCGTAAATAGAGAGGCAGCAGTCGATTCCGACAATGTGCTCGGGCAGGGCTTCCACGGGCGTGTTGGGCACCATTTCAATAGCGCCCTGAGAATGCGTGGCGGCGTCGCGCACCATGGTCGGGAGCGAGACGTTTGCCGCATCAACACCGATGTAGTCAAAAGGGCGGTTGAGCGATACCAAAAAAGGCACCAGGGACCCGTTCCCGCAGCACAGCTCTAATACGCGCAAACTGGAGGCCTCTGGCCCGAGGTGGCCTTTCAGCGAGTCTAGCCAGGTTTTTACGGGGCCGGCATAGCCTTCTTCGAAGTAGTCGCCGAAGGTGGTGGTATGGCCTTGTTGCCAGAACCGGCTCCATGCGTCCATGCCTGTTGTGCTCCTCTCAACGGGGCCGCTAGCTTAACGCACGGTGGCGATTCGCGGCAGTGAAACATAAAAAAAGGCCCGCAGATGCGGGCCTTTTTCAGGTTTGAAGAGTATGAAAATCAGAACTCTATGGTGTACTGAACGTAAGCAACACGTCCCACCTTCGGATACTGGTACTCGTCGACTTCTGTACCGAAGTCGTTGAGCAGCGGGTCTTCATCGGTGAGGTTGTTCGCACCTACCGTGATCTGGCCCCACTGGCCCAGGTTGTATCCAACAGAAGCATTGAGCTGATCCCATGAATCATAGGACAAGTCACCGACTCTGGAATCGGACTCGCCGATATAGTCCCACGCCAAGTTGGCGAAGAAGTTATTCCAGGTCCAGTTGATCTGAGCGTTCATTCTCCACTCAGGGAAGCCCAACGTGCCAGCTGCGTCGTAGATCTCGCCGCTGCCGTAGGTCTCCTCTGCTTCAAAGGTGAGATACTTCGTTCCCATCCATCGCAGGTTAAAGACACCAAAGGACGTATCGATGTTACCGCCGATGCCGAGGTCAAGCGCCTCGCGATCGACCTCAATCTGGCCGTTAACAAAACCAGCGTCGATACGCTCTACCGAGCCCGTTGCCGTACGTGTGACATAGGGGCTACCGGGACCACCTGAATTACGAGAGGTGGCGTCTTGGTTCAGCAGATCCTGTGCCGATACGTAGTCAATGGTGTTCTTGAGCGTCAAGCGTACCCAGGTAGCCGAAGCTGACCAGTTCATCATGTCGCCTTCCCAGAAATCCCAGTCTACGCCGAAGGAGAGAGACTCGGATTCTTCAGCATCGAGGTTGGGATTGGAGCCGATGTAGGTATCGAACTGACGAGATGGGCAGGGGTCCTGGCCAGTCTGCTGACAGCCCCAGAAGTCAGTACCACCCGATGCAGAGAACGCCGTTGCACCGTAGAGGTCTGACAGGTCGGGAGCGCGGAAGCCTTCGCCCCACGACGCACGCAGTCGGAGCTGCTCATAGCCGGGAATGGCTATGTTCACGCCGAGTCGCGGTGACGTTGCGTTACCGAAATCGGAGTAGTCGTCCGCGCGGAACGCCGCGGAGATTTCCATCCAATCCAATACCGGGAATACGCCCTCTGCCATGTAAGCGGTAACGTCGCGATAACCTCTCGCGGAGTTACCGGCAGAGCCACCAACCAGTCCGGCTTCCGACTGAGCATCCACCAGCGCCTGGTACTTGATTTCGTAGTACTCAGCACCGAGGTACACGGCAGCAGTACCGCCAGCCATCTCGAACATATCCCACTGGACACCACCAGACCATCGGGTCAGATTTTGACGGTCGTCATTGTGCGTCGTGTGCTTGATGTTGTTGACGAATGTTTCGAAATCGTCAATGCCGTAGTTGATGTTGTACTCAATACCACCATAGTTGAGGTAGTACATGCCCACCGAGGAAGAGCGGTACTCTGAATGCGAGTAGTTAAAGTCGACCCGCACATTGTCTGTTACATCCCACTTCAGGCCGGTATTGATGTCTACCAGAGTATCGTTGACGTAGTTATCTCGGGGACCGATGTCCACCCAACGGAACCATCCACTGCTGGCACCGACGTCGTTACGAGGGTCGCCAGGAATAGTTGGGCCAGGCGCCGCAGGAGGTGCGTAACGGCCAAATGACTCGTTATCCGAAATGATGGCATCGAGGTAGACGTCAACGCTGTCGTTGATTTCGTACTCGGCAGATACCCAAGAGTTGGTTCGCTCGAGGCTAGCCCGGTTGGCTGATACCAACGCGTAGGCATAACCACAGTAGTAACCGGTATTGGGTCCAAATACGAGATCCGAGCGCATCTTACCCACGAATCCAGAACCAGCAGGGTCGTCCGGGCAGTTCGCGCCGGGGTAGACCAGCCAGGTATTGGGGTCGTTACGATCAAAGGGCTGGCCGTTGTACTGCGGGTTGATCACGGTGTAGCCGTAGAAAGAGACACCGACCGTTTCGGCGTAACCGGTGATATCGCCGTCGCCATCAAGGTCGGAGTAGCTCGCCTTGGTGAAGTGACGATCCGCGTCGAATATCGCGTCGCGCTTATCGTATTCCAGACCAAAGGTCACGCTGCCGCGGTCCGAGCTGGCACCGAACAACATGGACAGCGACTCTTCTTCGCCGTCGTCACGATCACGATCACCAAAGCGGCCGCTCAGCTTAAAGCCATCGTAGTCGCGCTTTAAGATGATGTTGACAACGCCTGCTACCGCGTCTGAACCGTAGATGGCCGAGGCGCCGTCAGCGACGATTTCGATGCGGTCAACTGCAGAGAATGGAATCATGTTCAGGTTGACGGTACCGCCACCGCCCAAAGAGGGGGAGCCGGCCACACGACGTCCGTTAACCATGACCAGGGTTCGACCCGCACCAACACCGCGCAAATCGATGGTGGCGTTAGATTGAGCGCTGTTACCGGACGATTCCCGGAAAGATCCCAATGAGTTCAGGTTTGACGTTCTCAGCGCATCTGCGACTGAAATGTCACCTTGAATCTTCATGTCGTCTGCGGAGATAACAATCGTCTCCTGCGAGATGGAGTTCAGGGTGGAGCGTGAAATGCGCGAACCAGTAACGAGAATTTCTTCTACGTCATTTGCCTCGTCATCGCCTTCTTGCGCCGTAACAACCCCCATGTTGAGGGCCAGTGCACCTGTCGATATGCAAAGAGCATAGCGGACAGCATCGTGCATGACGTTTTTCTTGGTCATGAGCTTCTCCTAGCGTGTTTTGGTCGGCTACTTTTATGCGTCTGGATGGCTCCTGAGCGCTGTAGACGTACCCGTTTATTGCTTTAACTATACGTATAGTCTGCCCGCATTCACCCCGTCGGGTTTTTCCGCAGTCAGATCCTGTGATCATACCCAAAGCCTGCCCGGTAATAAAACCTTCATAAAAGCAGAAATCGGTAAAAATTGGCTGGTTATTTCCTCGCAAAACCCAATGCTTTACTTAGCGTTGCCAGTCCAAAGCGCCCTTCGAATGCGGCAAGCCGTCTCAAATGGGCTGTCCGCGCGGCCATCGCATCAAAATCTGGCCGCAAAATCGCAAAGTCTATTTGCCCGCGCCAC
>Ga0181573_10004550_pt1 | contig 11767 bp, 12 predicted proteins | sample 101ome_25_FD_148643 | JGI IMG/M metagenome (GOLD analysis project Ga0181573, IMG submission 148643) | Coastal salt marsh microbial communities from the Groves Creek Marsh, Skidaway Island, Georgia - 101409BT metaG (spades assembly) | ecosystem: Environmental > Aquatic > Marine > Intertidal zone...
AAGACCGAGTGGATACTGACATTCAGCCCCTAAACAAAGAAGGAACAATGGCTTCGATATTAGCAAGGGTGCCAGTTCTTGCAACACCCTAGAGGCCGATTGGGGTCAGTTCTTGAAACCTTCAGGAATGTCTAAAGATTTCTCCATGATTAAGCGTCGATACCCGGCCTGGCAGGGCCTATGGTGCAGAAGCACCCAGCTCGTGGTCTGGTCGCGCGATCACCCACAACACATCATTTTCCTCTCGGACATGAGGGAGCGGTCGCAGACGGCACCGGGCCGTCTCCGGCTCAAGGCATTCGCCGCTGGTCTTATCGAACCGATACCCATGCCATGGGCAGCGGACTTCATTAGGTGCATCCTCAACCGTCTGAAGAGGGCCCAGCAAATGCGGGCAGATCTTTGGCGTGAGCGTCCAATGGGACGTCATTGAGAGTTCATAAGTCTGGCGATTGAACTCAAAGGTGAGCGGCAGCTGATTTCGAAGCTGAGCGACCGGCCCCAGCTCAAGCCGCTGCGTCCGCGAACGATGCGCATCGAGCTGTCGCTGACGCTCCCGCATCATGGCCTCGTCTTCATCCCATAAGATTGAGTAGAGCCTGCGCATCGATTCACCTAAGCTCGACACTTTCTCCGCTGGAACATCGCTCAAGTAAAAGGACACTTCGATGTCCGTCGCGTGAGACGCGACAGCCTTGAGCCGCGTCCAAATTTCACTGCGCTGAAGACCACCCGCGTAGCTTCGAGCAACATACTGATCTTGATCTACGCACAGCTCGATGTGACTCGAATGCTCTGGGCTCGACCAAACACGCCATCCCCAGGAACCCGCTTCATCCAATTCGCAGTAATCAAAAGAGGTTTCGTGAAGGTAGGGAAGATGCTCCCAGTCGAGTACATTCTCCCAGACTCGTTCGATGGACGCTTCGATGCGACGTTCTAGCTGGCCAACTCTCGTGAGCGTAAGTTCATTCGGGTTTAACGTGAGCGATTGGTTTTGAAGCGCGGGCATTTGAAGAGTCTACCCTAATACCCCTTCCGCGCCATTCACGTTCACGAAATAGCCAGGTACCCTTCTCTATAATCGCTCAGGCAACCCATCGGGAGGCACGATCAATGACAGAACACTTGGGCCTTCATTTACTGGAACACCCGCTCTCACCTTATGTGCAAAAGGTGAAGCTCGCACTGCATTTCAAGGGCCTTCCTTTCACAAGCGCCTACCCGATGACAGACGCTGAGATCGCCGAGGACTTTGCTCTGAGCCCCCGAGGCGAAGTACCGCTGCTTAAACATCGCGATTTGGCGCTCTACGATTCGCGCGTCATCTGCACCTACATTGACGAGACTTGGCCAGAGCCTGCGCTCATGCCCAAGAGCCCCTATGCCCGGGCACAAATTCGCTGGATTGAGGACGCGATGGACACGCATTTTGAGGCCAACACGTGGGGTCTTGCGGAAGTCACAATCTTTCGCCGGGCAACCGGCGAACTGGCTGATCGCTTGACCCGTCATGCACAGCAACAAATTTTGAATTGGTTTCAATGGCTTGACCAGAGACTATCTGATGGCGGGTGGTTTAACGGCCCAAGCTACGGTTGGGGCGATATGTGTGTGGTGCCGTTTGTTAATGGCGCGGCCCGCTTTGATCTTCACCCTAAGGCTGGGACTCCGCTCGCCGCGTGGCTCCGTCGCGTCAATGAGATCGACGCCGTCCGATTGACCCAATCGGCAGCGGCCGAGGCTGAGCTTGACCCACTGACTATGCAAGCCGCGTTAACATCGGGTTTCAAGCGAGAGTACCGAGATCATCGATTAGAGTGGATGATTCGAGCAGGCGGCATCGACGTGGTTGCCCAAGGACTCTCCAACAACAATATTCGTTTCAATGGGAGCTTTTCTTGAACTCAATCATTTTGCACCACTACCCGCCGAGCTTATTCTCGGAAAAAGTCAGGGCCCTACTCGGTTACCTTCAACTTGATTGGCAGTCAGTCATCATTCCCCCGATCATGCCCCGGCCGCATTTAATGCCGCTCTCCGGCGGCTATCGAAAAACGCCTATCATGCAAATCGGGGCGAATATCTACTGTGATACCGAGATTATTTGTCGAAAACTGAACAGCTTGAGCGATAAACCCGATCTCTACGCTGCCGGATTTAATGCGGAGCGTGTTGCCCGGTGGGCCGACACAGAATTATTCCGCACGACGGTGGCACTTAATTTCAGACCAGAAGCGATCGCGGCACAAATGAGTCAGATGTCCTCAGCTGATCTCGAGGCTTTTCAGAAGGATCGTGCCGAGCTCTCGGGGGGCAGCGCGATCGTGGCCGTCGATCCAACATCCGCTGAAACCCATTTCAAATCGTTAATGGATCAGCTGGCTCGTTCTCTCACTACGCCCTTCTTGTTCGGTGACCTGCCCAGCATTGCGGATTTCAGCGTCTATCACTGCCTGTGGTTCGTGGCAGGCAATACCGCCAACGCTCACCTCATGGATCCTTGGCCGCCAGTCATCGACTTCATGGCTCGCATGCGTGAAATGGGGCACGGCCAGTTCAAGGAGATCTCAGCCGAAGCCGCCTTGGAGATTGGCTGTCAGTCCCGTCCCAGCTTGTCTGATGAGCCCCGAGTCGATCCGACCTTCGCCGGCAAGCTGACCCCAGGCATCGTCGTTGGCGTTTCGCCAAATGATTATGGCCGGACGCCCGTGGTTGGTGTCTTACACACTTGGACAGAGAATGAAATCATCATTCTAAGAGACGACGCGCTGGCAAGTGAGATCGCAGTGCACTTTCCCAACATTGGCTTTGAAGTGCAGACCGTCGATCTCTGAGCCCCGAGAGGCCTGGCATTAAAGCAGGGTACGAGCTTGAGTTCGCGGATCAGGCAGCGGTTATCTCGTTGACGCACCTGAGCACTTCCGTCTGAAACACTTTGCCTCGCTCATTCACAATGTCGAGCACATGGAGCGACGTCGGCACAAACGCAAACCCGATCTGATGTTCTGGGTGCCATTGGAAGATTGAGCCTCCAAGGCCCATCCAACCATAGAACCCCTCTCGGCCAACATTCAGCCCCTTCTCCACGGACCCCATGTCGGATAGATGACCAAAGCGCGCGACGCCTCCCTGACTGAATGTGGTGCGCATCCCCATATCTTCCGTCTTCAGCTCCGCATGAAGCGCTTGCCAGGCATCGCTCGAAAGATAAGCTCGACCCTCAAAGGAACCGCCGGCGGCCAGCATGGCCGCGAGTTTCGCGTAGCCCCGTGCTGATCCGTGCGAATTCGCCGAGCAGGTCTCGCCTTGGGCAATGGCATCATCGTTAAAGGACTCGATTCCCGTCATGCCTAAAATGGGTACGGGTAATTTGCGATCAGCCCGTCCACGCATCCGTCGCACCATGGGCGCCAAATTACGCACGAGGTCAAAGAGATGGTGGGTCACCGACCGACCCATCCAGGCTGGCAGACAACTTTTAAGCAAATGCTTCGTAAGCGACAAAGGCTTGAGCGGTGAACGCCTATTCAATTCTGCATCGGTGAGCCCGAGCGCCACATCGATTCCAAGCGGGCCAGCGATGTCCTCCCTCAGGAACTCTCCGATGGTTCGTCCTTTTGCATCGACGCGCCTGAACACTTCGTTGACAATCCACCCGCGGGTAATCGCGTGGTACTCCCGCTTGCTTCGTTCCGGGTTTTCATAATGTAACGCGTGCGCTTCCAGCTGCCTGCCGATCGCATTCGCCTTAATGCGATCAGTGCGCAAATCACTCGGGTCAAGACTGATTTCTAATGCCGCCATTCCCGCCTCGTGGCGCATGAGGTCGGCCACCGTCAGCTCAGCCTTGCCATTGGCTGAAAACTCAGGCCAATAAGTCGCGATCGGCTGACCGTAATCCAGCAAGCCCTGGTCCACCAGCGAAGCCATAGCTAGGGCCTCAAGGTTCTTGCTGCTGCTGAATACGTTGACGATGGAGTCAGCATCGAAGGCTGCATCAGCCGTTTTTGATGCCCAGAGATCAACCACCTTCTCACCACGATGGTATACGCAGAGCTGAACATTGGTCTCGGCGCTGCGTGACACTTCCTGTTCAAAGCAGCGTTTAACCGACTCAAATCCTGAACCGACCTGGCCATTGATCATCACTTTCGCCATCTCATCAACTCTCACAGTTTTATTCTAAATACAGGGCCTCTGCCCTCACGGAACGCGCTCAGATCTATGATCACCTCAATTCGTCATCTCAAGATAGGCATCCCGACTCATGCGATAAAGCAAATTGCCGACCGCAATGGCTCGCTCGTCCTGGGGATAAGACTCGACTGGAAATTTCGCAAGGGCCTTCTGCGAGCGAATATTCTGCTCGCCAATTTCGAAATATACGGCATTCACATGATTAAACAGAAAGGACAGCTGGATGTGTTTGACCGCCTGGTTCGCCGCACCGCCCCAAAGCGACCGAGCGATAAAGGAATACCCCAGGCGAATGCTGGGTTCTAGGACATCCAACCCATAAAAGCGCGTTGAACCCACTACCTCGCCAGACCCTTTGTCGACAATCGTGAAGCACCCCTCAGGATTCTGGAGTCCTACATCAAAGAATCGTTTAAAGACGTCTGGTTTCCAGCGATCACTCTGGGGGTGCTGCGCCCAGAGCTCAGGATCGCTCGCGACCTGATAAAGCGCGTCAAAGTGTCGGGGTTGGGTCTGCAGAAGATGAAAGCGCTCGCTCTCCAGATTCACTTTGAAGGTTTCGACTGTCAGCATTGGCTTTGCTCGCACAAGGTTTCTATTTCAGATGCGGCCAAAACCTGCTCTGGCAGATCAAATGCTCGTCGAGTCAACATCCATTGCTGAGCCACATCAGCCGCCCGCAACGAACCATAAACATGGGGGAAGGCTCCCGGTCGAGGTGGCGAAGATTCAAAAACAAGCGATTCGCCTAGCCGCGATCGATCCACGGCCAAGAGAACAACGGTCTCGTGTCCGTCAAAATAACGTGCCAGCGTCAGCGAGAGCTGATGAGCCGATGACAAATGCACGTATCCATCTTGTGCATCGAGAGCCGTTTCGATCACACCGGTCCGCTGCGCAACCTCCCATTCAACCTCGGTGAGCACCTTGTACAAGAGACTCATTGTTCCATCACCTTGGGTTGGAGGCATGCTCGTTGATTTCTCACCCGACCGCCAGCATGGCCAGTCGTTCCGTAAACGAGGCGACGGCCAGAAAACTCAAACCCAACAAAAGCTGGGCAAAAAAAGCGCCTCCGGCTTTGAACACCCTGAGATCGAAGGGCAGTGCCCGCTCGAAGGCTTTAAACTCAAATACGACCCGCAATGCCACGTACCCGGCGATAAGATGAGCTGCAATATCCAAAGGCGGGGCATCGTCGATCCAGGCACAGCCCACCAGAGCCGCACTGATCACCACGCGCACTAACCATGAAAAAAATAACTGCTCGATGTCGATGAGTTGTTCGCGAAATGTTTGAATCACTGAGCCCCCTATGGCGCTGGCTATTGCAAGCGGCGCATTGTTCCAGACACGTGTCACGTTGACAAATCCTGCTGCTATTCACTGCTCGCTCGTCAAGCCACTCAGACGTTCTAGCAAATCTCATGCAAGGGTTCGCGCAGTACGCCTCTCTCAGAGTCACTCAGCGCCTTCGATTGGCTGGCTTCTGCGAAACAAGGCCAGCGGCTCAAAGCAACGTTCCTGACACGGGAGGCGGCGCCGAAAACTCATGGAAGGCTTGCCAAACGGTTGCTCATCATTGGCAAGCTCTCAAGGTTACGTCAGGATATCTCTCATGGCTCCAGATCCAACCATCCTGTCTCTTGCACCCATCGCGCTCGCGCTGGTTCTTTCGATCGCGACTCGACAGGTGATTCTGGGCCTGTTCGCGGGTCTGTACTTGAGTGTCCTGATGATTCATGGTCCGGCACCGATCGATGGGCTCGTCACCTTAATCAGAGACCATGTGGTTCCTGAAGTCATCGATCCCTACAACGCAGGCGTGCTGGTGCTACTCGCTTGCATCGGCGGCTTTGTTGCCTTGTTAGAGAGATCGGGCGGCGGCACTGCACTTGCGCTCAGCTTATCGAAAGGCGTGATGACGCGAACTCGCGTGCAATTGACTGCCTGGGGGAGTGGCATTCTGATTTTTTTCTCCGATCTAGGCACACCCTTGATCGTCGGCCCTGCCTTCCGCTCGATGTTCGACCGCTTCCATGTCTCACGACAAAAGCTCGCTTACCTGATCGATACCACTGCCTCGCCTGTGGCGATATTGATCCCATTTATTGGGTGGGGCGTTTACATCATGAGTCTCTTGAATCAACAGATTGAGCATCTTGATCTCAGTCGTCAGGACTATGAGCTGCTTCTTAGTGCGCTGCCCTACCAATTTTATGCTTGGCTCGCATTGAGTTCAGTACCGATCATGCTTCTCTTACGAGTCGAATTTTGTCCCATGCGTGCTGCCGAAGCAGTGGCTAAAACTGCAAACCCGTCGGTTGATGTTGCCCAGAATTCGACCACGGCACGGGGCGGCGCTCAAGGGCGCGCCATTTTCATCTGGCTCCCGCTGGCGGTTTTGGGCGTCATGCTGTTTTGGATTCTGGGGCCACAAGGTTTCCCCTTCGAGCGTGTGAGTGGCACAGATTTTCGGGCTGGATTGTCATCCGCTTATATTCTGGCGACGCTCACGCTCGTGAGCCTCATGGCCATTTTCAGAACCCAGAGCCTGATGAGCTCATTGACGGCTTATATCAACGGTATGACTCGCATGATGCCCATTGCAGTGATGCTTCTGCTCGCTTGGGCCATGAGCCATTGCCTCGCGCAGCTTGGCGCAGACCGGTTCGTCGCCCAAGCACTTGCGGCACAATTTGATCGAACTCTACTCCCCCCACTCATCTTCATCGTGGCCTGCTTGATCTCTTTTGCAACCGGTTCGTCCTGGGGAACCTTTGCCCTGATCTTCCCGCTCGCCCTTCCCGCTGCGGTGGCAATGGATGCCTCTCTCGCACTCAGCGTTGCCGCAGTACTGTCTGGCGGCCTCTTTGGCGATCATGCCTCACCGATTTCTGAAACGACCATTCTCGCCTCAGCAGGGGCAGACATCGACACCTTCGAGCATTTCAGAACCCAACTTCCTTACGCGTTGATGAATGGTGCCTTATGTCTCGCTGGACTATTTTTGGCGAGCGCTACGTCACTCGTGTGGAGCTTGCCTATTCTGCTTGCAGCGCAGCTCACATGTTTGGCGTTGATTAAGCAGCGGCTCAAACCGAGCTGACGTCCACCGTTGCGCTCGTCAGCTCTCGCATCATGACCTCCAGACGATTGAGCGTCCTGACCCAACTGCGCGCATGCCGGTTCTAGATTCCCTCTCTGCCATTGAACTTTCTTGAACCAGAAGGGGACGGGCAGTCGACTTCGAGGCATCATCATCTCGATCAAGCCTGGTGAGCTACGATGTTGCAGCCAGTTTTGCTCGTCTTCGACTGAAAAAAGCCGCAATTCGAAGTAACCAAGCGCTGACGGCGAGGGTGAGTAAGCCACCAAAAATAATCCCGCCATGTTCCTGAAACCGAGCAAGGTAAGTGACGAAAAAACCCGTGAAGATCGCGTAGCTCGCGACCCAATGCAGCACCCGCCAACTTCGGCCCATTGCCCGAACAGACCAATTGTTAGAAGTTGCGACTTGGAGGACGAGCAGCGAATAAATCACGAGCGCCGCGGCATCATCGGCAGTGAACCAGGTCCCACGCTGATCATGCAGCATCAAGATCGCGGTCATGTGGCAGAGGTGAGCCGCGCCGAAGGTCAACCCAAGGAGGCGACGCTTGGGGCGAAGTGCTTTCACGAACCCAACTTTCATCAGCAGATTCAGAGCCATCAGCTGATTTAGAGCCATCAGCTGATTTAGAGCGCCTAGGGTAAAAACCGGTAAGAAGAAAAAGAATGCGAGCCTTGCGGTATAACGAGTGAACAGCTCGTAGTCTTGCGTCGCCCCGTCACCCCAGCCCAGGGAAAACCCGAAAGCAAGCGATAACCCAACCATCAAGGTCAGCGTTGCGATAAGAGTCGCACGATCAATGGGCATGATTCGCATTTGAGCAAAGAGGGATACAGTGCCTCACATTGAGGCAAACGACGCTCGGTTTAGCCATCCATCTCAGCCGTCAGCCTGGACCATTAGCCAAAGCCTGCTCTTCATCATCCATCTCCGCGGGAATGGACTCAAAGAGGGGTGTCGACAAGTAACGCTCGCCCGTGTCTGGCAGCATCACCAACATCACTGAGCCCTCGGGCGCGCGGCCAGCGACTTCCATCGCGGTTGCCAAAGTAGACCCACCCGATATCCCTGTCAGAATGCCCTCTTCCGCGGCCAACCGCCTCGCCCACTGCATGCCTTCTTCTCCATTGACGGGCAAAACTTCATCAAAGTACTGGTTGTCGATGCTTTCTTGGAGCACATTCGGAATGAAATCCGGCGTCCATCCTTGAATCATATGGGGCTGCCAAGCTGGGTGACTTTCTGCGGGCGAGCCGTCTTTTAGGCGTGCCTGCGCTTGACCCGAACCGAGAAGCGGCGCGTTGTGGGGCTCTGAAACAATAATCTTGCAGTCAGGTCGCTCTCGCCGTAAGACTCGTGCCACGCCCGTGACCGTACCCCCAGTGCCATAACCTGTTACCCAGTAATCGAGCTGAGCGCCTTTAAAATCGGCAATGATTTCACGGCCGGTGGTCCGCTCATGAATGTCCGCGTTTGCTTCGGTTTCGAACTGTCGGGCGAAGAACCAGCCATTTTGTTCCGCCAGTTGCCTCGCCTTATCGACCATGCCCGTGCCTTTCGCCTCTTTCGGTGTCAGCACGACTTTCGCTCCTAGCATGCGCATGAGCCGACGTCGTTCAACTGAGAAGGTTTCAACCATGGTGATGACCAAGGGGTAGCCTTTAGCGGCGCAAACCATCGCAAGGCCGATGCCGGTATTGCCCGAGGTGGCTTCCACGACCGTTTGTCCTGGCGTTAAAAGGCCGTCCCTTTCGGCACGCTCAATAATGCTGAGGGCCAGACGATCCTTCACTGAGCTGAGTGGGTTAAACGATTCAACTTTCACGTACATGGTGACATGGGCTGGCGCGATGCGATTGAGGCGAACGCACGGCGTGTCGCCAACTGTTTGAACAATATTGTCAAAGGTTTGGCCACGGCCCTCGGTTTGAAAACGATCGCTCATTTAGCATGCTCCCTTTACTAAGCGTCTTTTAACGCAACGTGCTTGAAACCCTTAGGCTACGTGAATTGCCGATATTTAGGAAAGTCTCAATCGTCATATCAATAGACCAATCAAACCCTTCCACTGGCGTTTTGAAGCCTCTGCCGGTGATCTGACAGACCCCACGAGCGATCACCAACCGTGCAAAAACGCGGTGCCGTTCATTTTGGGAGCTCGACCCTGATCTCAGTGCTGAGGCGCTGCCATGTGTTTTAGTAGCGAGCGGGTGAGCGCTTTTTCTTCGGGGTTGAGATAGTACTCAGACGCCGCGAAATCAGTGACACCGGCTTCAAGCATCGCTTGGATGCGATCCTCGCACTGCGCCCTAGATCCAACGATGGCCAATTCACCTGGCCCGGCAACCCCCTCTTTTTCAAACATGGCCTGATATGAGGGAAGGGTCGCATACATCTTGAGGCCACGACCAATGGCTGCCCGAACCGTTTCCTCGTCGTCGGTCACGCATACGGGCAGTGTCGCGATTACTCGGGGCGCGCCTCGGCCTGCCGAAGCCGCAGCGTCCGAGAGTCTGGGCACAATGTGTTCGCGTACCGTTTTTGGGCCGACCCACGCGAGCGTTGTACCAGCGCTCTGTCGCCCCGCGACACCAAGCGCTTGCGGCCCAAGCGCCGCCACCACAACCTGGATAGATTTAGCTGGCTTACCACCAAAGAATTGCGCATCGCCACTCAGCATCTCGCCCGATGCCATGACCTCGCCAGCCTCGAGCAGAGGAACCAATAGGTTGAGACTTTCTTTCAGCTGTCGAATTGGTTTTTCAAACCCGATGCCCAATTGCGCCATCATGATTTCATGCGAGAGTCCGACCCCAAGCGTAAATCGAGTCTTCATTGCATTGGCGGTGGTCAAGGCTTGGCCTGCCAATGCAATCGGGTGTCTCGGCTGCAGTGGGATAACGGCCGTACCCAACTCCATCTCTTGCACCGCTTGGCCGACCAGCGCCAAGACAGTCATCGCATCAAAGCCGCCGGTAGGGTGCTCCGCGAGCCAGTAGCTTTTGAATCCATCTCGCTCTGCCTGAAGCGCATGATCGATCACGCGTTGGACGCTCGCGGATTGGACTAACCCTGTACCGTTGATACCAATATTCATCGTATCTCTCTATCTAACGCCCTCGCTTATGCGAAAGCTTGAATCAGTTCGCATTACGTCAACGCTTAATTACCTATCCACCGTTTGGCGAACCAAACGAGACCTAACAACCCTAATTTTGAGCTCAACGATCAAACCGATTGCTTAGAGCGGATTGCCACCTAAAACAGCGGGCGTTTCACAATAAGTCTTCAGAATGTAGTGTTGGTGCGTTTCTATTCTTGAAGTAAGCGCTGCAGCGACTTCAGGCACTTGGCCATTCGCCGCAAAGAACTTAAGCATGCCTTGGTTCTGCTGCGTCACCGGCATGATGTCGGGAGGCGTCGCCGTAACGCCCATGCTCATCGTCGCCCAATAAATATCGGCCGCTGTCACGCCATCGCCGACCAAGTAACGGGAACCCCGCGTTTCCTGATCTTTGAGTCGAGCATCCAATAACGTCAACACCTCCGCGATTTTGCGCGGGGCCTCAGCACTCGCTTCTTCACTATAACCATATTTTCGACTCAGTGGCCCGTCATTCATAATGCGCATATTCCAGACAAGACCATCCTCACCAAGAACCACCGCGCAAAGACCAAACATGTCAACGCGCAAGCCATAATCTTCAGGAATCAATCTTGGGGCATCCGCACGGCCAATGCGCTCGGCGAGCGCGAGCTGCTCGATCCAAACGTTACGGGGGCGTTCATCATTGTGAAACATCGTGGGAAGGCTCGTCTGACTTGTGAGTTCATAGAGTCGCGCCTGCCGATCTTCACCCGTTTCCTTGTCTACGCCCATCATCGGGTGTAGCGCACGAATCAAAGGAATGCCTTTCACGTAACAGATGTTTTTCAACGCTTCCGAATACAAAGCCTGTAGCCCCGGAATGAAGGTGACACGCGTCCCCTCCTTCATGGCAGCCGCTTCATCCAGAGTGACGAACGTCGGTGTTTCAGTATTCATCTCGCTTTTCTCTCCCAAAAGTCCACATTTAGCACAGCCAGTGAACGCGCTTAGCGGGTCGGCGGTCAAGCAGAACCGAACTATTCCTTAAAATACTTTGGCTAAAACGCAATGGTTAACGAGAGCGCGTAGAAGAGAGATCGTTAATCTACACGGTTGCCGGGTTAGGCCTTCGAGGTCTCATAGATCGTTGCTGTTTCGTTTCCTAGAAGCGATGACCACGACGATCACACTGATCATCACGGCAATGACTCCACCCACCACTTCATGTTCCACCACGACTGCCCTCTGAAATTCTCTATTATCCGAAAGCTATTAAGGCCAACTCATTCCCACTCTATGGTCGCGGGCGGCTTGCTTGAGATATCCAAAGTCACTCGCGAAATTTCTTTGATCTCGTTGATGATGCG
>Ga0181573_10004553_pt1 | contig 11764 bp, 7 predicted proteins | sample 101ome_25_FD_148643 | JGI IMG/M metagenome (GOLD analysis project Ga0181573, IMG submission 148643) | Coastal salt marsh microbial communities from the Groves Creek Marsh, Skidaway Island, Georgia - 101409BT metaG (spades assembly) | ecosystem: Environmental > Aquatic > Marine > Intertidal zone...
TCAAAAACCGGCGACGACCAAAAATTTGGATCCACAGTTGGTCGTGCCCATGGAGCCGCGAGGGGAGGCCATCGGGGGCACCCCGCCCCAGCGATCCGAGCGTCGCTTCGGCGTCCTGGGGCCCCAGAGAATAGACCGCGACGGCGTCGGCTTCGCGTCGCACGAGAACCTCGCGGAGGTGGTGCCCTACCTCAACAGGTCCCTGAACGACCTCGGGTACCCCGGCCCGCTGGAGCTGGAGGCGCCCAGCTCTGGGGATCTGGCGCGCGTCGCCAACGTCCTCTTCCTCATCCTCCGCGACAGGCAGCAGGACGCGGCCAGCCGCGAGCAGTGGGGCAGGGAGCGGCGCCGGCTCGCGGCGGACAAGGCCCGCGCGGAGACCTTCTACGAGCGCGCGCGCGCGGAGCTCGCCGCGAAGGATGAGGAGCTGGCGAATTCCTTGGCCAAGTCCGACGGGCGGGTGGACAAGGAACGGAGGAGGCTCGACGAGGCGACCGCGGAGTGCGCCAGCCTGAAGCAACGGCTGCTCAAATCCCAGCAGAGGTGCGCCACGTTGGAGAACGAGTCGCGGCGGCGGGAGAAGGAGCGCGAGAAGCTCAGCGCGAGGCTGGAGAAATTCGTCAACGATCGGCGCAGGGACGTCGCCAACGCGGCTCCCGTCGGGGTCATGCGCGTCACGAACAGCGGGCCGAATGAGACCAACAACATCGCTAAGGGGTACGAGGAGAAGGTCTCGTTCGGCGGCTTGAACGCCGCGAACGCCACGTCCCGCGTCCCAAACGTGCACGCCACGGGGCGGCACAGGCACGTCGCCGCCGCCGCCGCCACGTCCAAAGCCGCCGCGCTCGACGTCCAAGCTCGCGTCGCCGCGCAGATGGCGTCGCCCTTCGTCAGCCAGGAGCTGCACCACCAGATGATGGGCGCGTACGAGGCGAAGATGCGGTCGCTGATGCACGACGTCGACGACCTTCGCGAGCTCCTCGCCGCCAACGGCGTCGACCCGGAGACGGGCGAACCGATCGCCGAGCGACACCCGGCCGGCTTTCTTCCTTCGCCCGCGGAGGCGCCAAGGGAGGCGACGGGGGCGGGTCCGGGGCGGGCTCTCGCGTCGGGGCCGTCGATGGCGCTGGGGGACGTGGAGGACGAGACGGCGGCGGCCGCGCGCGACGCCGCGATAGCCGCGGCGGCGACGGAGGCGGAGATTGGCGTCGGCGACGACGCGTTTACTTTCAACCTCGGCGCGCTGCGTCGTAGGCTCGGGGACGGGTCAGCGCCGAAGAGCCCGCCGCGGGGCTCAGCGTCTCCATCGTCGCGGCTGCCCACGGCGCCGGCGGCCTCGCTCGCGGGCCGCGCACAGAGCGGGAACGAGCGCAAAGCGGTGGACGAGAACCAAGCGGGCGCCCTCGCGGCTGGCGGCGGGGCCCCGTCGCCCATCGAGGTGGCGTTGGCTTGGCACGAGCGCGAGCACGCGAGGCTCCGCGGCGTCCTGTCCCACCCGCCGAGGGAGCTCCGCGACGCGCCCACGCCCGAGCTGGCGTTTGAGGTTGAGAAGACTATCCTATCCCCCGCCAAGTCGGCGGCGAGCGGCGGCGGCGGCGTCGCGGCGGCGAGGGAGGACCTGCGCGGGGCGGTGGCGGCGGCGAGGGCTGCGGCGGCGAAGGCGTCGCCCGCGAGGCAGCAGCTCCACTGGAACGAGCCCCCGTCGCCCTCGCGCGCACCCGCCCAGGAGCCGCCGTCGCCCTCGCGCGCGCCCGCGCCCATCTACGAGTCCAGCCCGTCGGTTTCCTCCGCGGAGGACGACGACGGCGACGCTCCGACGCCGAGGACGACGCCGCCGACGCCCGCGTTCGGCGCCGGCGCGTCGCGCGCGTACGACAATCCGATGGCGGACGCCGCCGAGGAAACCGACGGGGAGGAGCTCGCGAGGGAGGCGGCGGCGGCGAGGGCGGAGCGCGAGGCTGAGGCGGCGGCGGCGGCTTTCGCCGAGCGGGTCGATCGAGCGTACGCTTCCGCGTTCAACGAGGAACCGGCCGGCGTTCAACGCGTTCAACACGTTCAACACGTTCAACACGAGGCGTCGCGCGGGTCGATCGACGACGCGGGCGACGACCTCGTCGAGCTCGACGTGGGTCTCATGGCGGACGACGACGACGTGTACGTGGCGGACGACGACCCGCCGAACATCCCCGAGCGGGGGGAACCGAGGCTGGCGGCCGGGACCCCGACGGGGCGCGTGACGGTGGAGCCCAGGTCGGACACGATCGCGGCGTTCGTGGACGGTTCCAGGCGGCTTCCAGAATTCGGGGTTCCAGTCGGTGGTTGGGGCGGCGGCGGCGGCGCGTTCGGGTCCCCCGCGGACGTCGCGTCCGATCGATCGAAAGAGTCCGGAGACCGATCGAAAGAGTCCGGGGCTGGGGCGGATTTGGGCGCGAGGATGGCGCAGCTGTCGACGCCGCGGGCCCCGGCGCCGCGGGCCCCGGCGGTCGTCGCGTCCCCCTCGCCCGCGCCCGCGCCGCCCGCGTCACCGCTGGACGAGCTCCTCGCGCGGCACCTCAAACTGGGTCGCGGCGGGCCCAAGTCCGCGGGCGGCGGGGAGGGCGCGGGCGAGGAGGACTGGAGGGAGCGGTACCGGCGCAGGCGCGCTAACCCGTTCGCGTCCTTCGCGGCGAACGACGCCAAGCTGGCGGTGGACGCGTCGCAGCAGACGCCGGGGTTCGCGATGCTGCACAGCGGATGAGCGCGAGCGCGCGCGGGGGTCTTCGTGAGCTATTCTATTCACGTCGTCGCTATTCTATTCTATTCTACGCCGTGCGTCGCCTCCTCGACGACCGCGTCCAGCACCTCGTCCAGCATCTCGTCCGCCACTGAGGATTGATGGAGTTCCTGTTGTTCGGACATACCCTCTTGCCGAAGGCGTGCGGCGTAGTAGGCGTCCACCGCGGCGGCGCCTGAGGCCTTGAGCCACTCGAAATCATCCGGCTCCATCTTGAAGTCCGTCAAGTTTACGTAGCCCGTGTTGATCACAGCGGTGCGGTCAATGTCCGCCGGGATGGTGTTCGACGTCTCCACGTATGAAGAAAACGTGAGGTAGAAAGACGCGGCGAAGCTGCCGACACTGTCGATGTTGCAGCCCTCGCTTGCAGAAAACATGGCCATGATGTCCACGCCAGCGTGCGCAGCAAGCGTCGCCAGCTCATTGTACGTGACGCCGGTGCTCCCGTCTGTCTGCGCCAAGATCTTCTTGTGCACCTCGTCCCACTCGCCGTTGAGCCCGGGGTACAGCGCCTCAAAACACTTGGGGTACTCTGAGCCCAGGCGCTTAAGAGCAGACATGATGTGGTCGATGGGCAGCTCGCCGGTTATCGAGTTCACCGCAGCAGGGTCGATCAGCCGTGTCAGCTGTGCGAGAGCGCCCTGTGCTGCTCGCTTCTTGCCCTCCGCCTTCACACGCTCCTCGCGCGCCGCCATCCCTTTCTTCGCGAGCGGGGTATTGGGCCACGGAGGGAGCTTCATGTCCTCCGAGCTGGAGCCGCGCCAGACGGCCTCCATGCCGCTATCGCCCTCCGCGAGAACGCGCAGCCCCAACACCGACATGTTCGGCACGTCGCCGAAGCGGGCTCTCCGTATGCGCGCGAGGTCGCTGTTCGCAGCCTCCACCGCAGTGCTGATTCCCATCAGCCTCGTCATGAAGTTGTCCTCGGGTTTCATGCTGAGGAACCAGCCGTCAAAGGCGCACATTGGATAGTTCATGAGCAATCCGCCGTCGACGAAGTAGTTGTCCCGGTAGCCGCCGCGGACCTCTCCGCTCACGACCTTCTCAGTGAAGGGCCACAGGAGCAGCGGCAGCGACATGGTGATTCGGATGGCGTGCGCGATGGGCATATCCGGCGTGGTCTTGACGTGGAGCCAGTCCAGGGAGTTGCGGCTGAGGTTGGTCGCCGTCACGGCGAGCTCCACACCGTAGCGCCGATAGAGCTGCGCAAAGGTCAGGCTCGCGACGCCCATCTTCGCCTTTATGAGGCCGGCCATCAGTTCCACCACGGTGTTTCCGGGGGAGATGCCAAACATCTTCATCACGTTCCGCGCCACGCCGCCCAGGTGCCAGAAGGACACCGGGGGCCCGTCCTTGACGAGCCCCTCGAGATCGGTGGTCTTCAGGACATGCAGCACCTCCAGAGGCGAGTATCCCACAGCCAGGAGGCACGCCGTCATGGCACCCGCGCTCGAACCGGCGTAACGCTTTATATGCCTCAGCACGCCCCGCTCCTCGAGCGCCAGCAGCGCCCCAACGTACGCCGCCCCCTTTGCGCCTCCCCCCTCCATCACCAGCCCCTCGATGCCCAGCGGGTCGCCGGGCGCGGGTCCATCGAGGGGCCGGGGCCTCCCCGGCACGCTGCCCTCCGGCGGCAGCTCCGCTACATCGTAGCGAAGGTAGCCTGATTCCGCGTCCTCCTTGGCGCCCTTCACGGGCCGGACGCGCCCGGGCGACCCGCAGCAGCACGTGAACGAGTTGCCCATCGCCAATGCCCCATCCCAAGCTCAAAACGTCCCAAAACGGACCCAAAAGTCGCGTCCAGCAGTCCAGCTGTCCAGGCTGCCTGGTCGCTTTTTGAACGAACTTTTTTAGGCAGAAAAGTCGAGGAGGCGCCGCGTCCACATCGAGGCGCCCAGCTGGAGGTTGGCTGGGCGGGTCGAACCTTCGCGATGGCGGCGATCTACGCATCACGGGTGATGCCGCGCTCGGGGGTACGATCCCCCCCACGACGTCCGCGACTCTCCGGTCCCCGGCTCGCGCGTCCGCGTCGGCAAATATCTATATCTTCACGATCCGGCGGAAGCGATGCGGCGGAAGGGGCGGGGCGCTCGTCCGGGGGTGTGGGCGAGTCCGCGCGCGACGCGGCGCTCCGCATGGAGCAGGAGGCACTCGATGCGCGCACCGCGATCCGTCTCGCGTCCCTGCGCGCGCAAAAGGACGAGGAACGCGCCATTCAACAGCGCGCCGTCGAGCTCCAGAAGGAGATGGCGATAAGAGAAGAGGGCCGGCGCAGAGCCGAGGAGACGGGCGGAAGGCGACCGACGCAGAGAAAGGCCGTGCCCATATTCATCGCGGGCGTTCAGTGCACCGCGATGTCCTTAGTGTCCCTCGCGCTCACCAACAGGGCGGCATCGTTTCTCGTCGACGGGGATGTCCCGGTGGCCAACAGGACTCTCCTCGTCAACCTCAGTGTCGGCGGCGGCGTCGCGGTGACCGCCACGCTGATCGTGTCCACCCTGATCCTCTTCACCGTGGCGCTCAAGGAGGGTCTCGGCGTGATCAACAACACGCCCGTGACGTTCTACAGGTGCGACGGGCAAGGACCCGCGTGCTGCAAGAACGGTCCGCACAACCTCGGGTACGCGGAGAAGTTCACGTATCTCGCCAACGGCCGGGGATTCGAGACGAGGCAGCGGGACTCCATGCGCAGGCACCTCCTCGTGAGCCGCAAGTGCAGGGAGCTGAAACCGATCGTCATCTACCCGAAGGAGGAGGGCTGGAAGCTCTGGTGACCGATTCGTTCGGTGTGTCTGTTTGGTGTGTATCTGTTGTATCTGTACGCTGTTTAACGCGAGGCTTCGCGGAGGCCTCAAATCTATCAAAGAATGAATCATCAGGCGGCGGTCTTCTCCAGCTTCTCCACGAACAGGGTGTCCGCGGGCTTAAGACCCGCGGAACGCACCGTCCGAGCCAGCCCGTCGTCGAGCTCCGTCACCGTCCGCGGCCACCGGGTCACCAGCCGAAACGCCTCGCCCTCGCCGGCGCCACCCGCCGATATCACGTAGTCGAACACCGCCGCCAACGGATCCGTCGGCGCGAAACGACGCGTCACCGTCCGACCGTCGGGGAGCTGGAACCTGCACGGCACGCAACCGCCCGCCGCGTCCGCGTCGGGCTCCACGGGGAGCCTCCCCGACGCGGCGGCTCGATACCTCTCCGCCCTCTCCGCCCTCTCCGCCGCCTCTTTTACCGCCCGCTCCGCCGCCTCCGCCCGCCTCTCCTCCTCCTCGCGCGCCAACTCCTCGCGCTCCCTGCGCTCCTGCTCCACCGCGGCGGCCGCGGCGAGCCTACGCTCCTCCGCCTCCGCGAGGCGTCGCATGGCGTCTTCGTAATCCTCGCTCGGCGCGATGTCCACCTCGACGTCCGTCTCGACGAGACTCACCGCCCCTCCGTTCGCGTCGTCGGGGGAAACCTCTATGACCCTCAGAGCGTACTCGCGATCGCCGGATACCACGGACACGTCGTCGCCCACCGTCAGCGCGCAGCGGCGACGTAGCGTCGCCTCCAGGAGTTCCCGGAGGTCCACCGACGCATCCGCGGCGAGTTCGCCTTGAAAGTCGGCGGATCTCGGCTGGAGTTTCACCCACGTCCCCTTGGGCAACCGGCGAAACGAGAGCTTGACGTCGAGGGCGACGTCGACGTCGACGTCGGTGGGGGGATCGTCCTCCGCGGGCGACTCCTCGGCACCCTCGGCACCCTCGGCACCCTCGGCGGCGGCGACGTAGGCGGATGACGCGCCCAATCGTCGCATGAGCGGCGCGGGCAAACCCGCCTCTCCCTCGGGGCCGTCGAAGCCCAGCGCCCCCGCGTGCGTCCGGCGGGTTGTTCCTCCCCCGCGTGCGTTCACGACGGTAATCTCGAAGAAGACGCCGTTGGCGGATCCCACGTTCGCGGCGCCGGCGTTCGTGAGCTCCCTCCACGCGCTGGGCGGCAGCACCACCTTGTCGTCGCATCGCGCTCGGATGCCCTTGACCATGGCGGCGTCCGAGCGCCTGCCGACGAACGTGCGCTCCCATCGCACGCCCTCGTTGTTGGTCAGCACCCTCTCGAGCTCGGCTCTCTCCTCCGCGCGCCTCTGCGCCTCCTCCTGACGCTCGCGTCTGGCCAGATCCTCGCGTTCTCGCCTGTGCGCGTCGGCGGTCATCTTCGCTCGACGCTCCGCGGCCTGGCGCTTGGCGAGGTCCGCCTTGCGTTTGTCCTGCTCGCGCTTCAGCTTGTCCGCGGCGGCGTTGAGGAACATGGCGCGCGTGGAACGTCCCACCGGGGGTGGGGTCCGGGGGGGTTTCGGGCGTGCGCGACCAGATCTGACGTCGACATTTCAGATCCACGTGTCGCGAAAAGCTGTCGCGAACCTTCCCCGGGGAGGCCGCCAGACGCGTCGGCGCCGTGACCATGTCCGCGCGTCATCTCCTGCGCCGCGTCGCCTCCGCCGTCGCGGCGGCATCCTCCGCGCCCGCGCCCACCCGCGGCGCGCTCCTCGCGGAACATCGCGCGATGTTCGCGACGCTCACCGCCCCGCGCCTCGGATCGTCGTCGGCGGTGCGGCCGCGATCCGGGGGGGATCTCTTCGGGGCGCTCGCGGCACCCGGCGCGCTCCTCGCGCCGCCCTCCGCGGTCGCCGCGCTCCTCGCGCGCACGCAGCGGCACACCCGCGGCGTCACGACATCCACCGCGTCCCTCCAGGCCAAGAAGCGGGCCAAACCCGAGGACGACGCCGCGGCTGGCAACGAGCTCGCCAACGCGGGCGGCAGCTTCGACGAGATCACCGATAAGTGGATCCCGGAGAAACCCGTGAGCGCCGTGGAGGCGGGCGGCTACGGCATCGTGATCGCGGCCGCCCTCGCCGTCGCCCTCGGCGCCGTCTGGTTCTCTTTCAAGGAGCTCATCTTCGAACCCAAGGAGCAGACGGTGTTCAACAGGGCGCTCGACAAGATAGCCGTGGACCCGCGGGTGACGGTGCGCGTGGGCACGCCGATGACGGGATACGGCCGCGAGGGCCGGAGCAGGAGCGCCAGGCAGCACGTGCCGCACGCCACGCACGTGGACGCGAGGGGACGCGAGCACGTGAGGATCCAGGGCGCCGTGAGGGGGCCGCAGGGTAAGGCGACGGTGCACGCCGACGCGTACAAGGGCGAGAGCGGCGAGTGGGAGTTTGCGTACCTGCTGGTGGACACGGCGAGGGAACGGATCGCGGTGGTGGAACCGCGGGCGGCGCCGTCCATCATGCGCACCGATCACTCGGGGTGAGAATGCATGCATGCGCGGTTTCGTGTGACATCGAATTTAACATCGAATTTAACATCGAACATCGTCTCATCGACACGCGTCGTCGACACAGACCCGAGCCGGCTTCGTTGTTAGTTTCGCCGGGGAACCCTAACCATCGCTCATCAGTCGCTGGCGCGCGCGGGAAGGCGGGCGGACTCGTCCGCCATGCTCGTCGCTCGGAGGTGGTGGTCGCGGATCGACGTCTGCGCGCACGCCCCGCGAGCCGCATCGTCGGTACCGTCGGCTGTTTCGTGGGTACTTCATCGGGACAGCGACGTCCTCGTCGTCGACAAGCCCGCGGGGTTGCCCATGCGTTCCGTGAACGGCGTCAAGGGGGTCGACGCCTTCCTCGCCGACCTCAGGTTCGATCTCGCGCATCCCCCGATGACCGTCCACAGGCTCGACAGGGACACCACCGGGTGCCTGATACTCGCGAGGACCCGCGAGGCGCAGAGGACGCTCGCGGGGTACTTCCAGGACCGAGCCCGATTCGCCCGTGGAGGATCGGACCCATCGAACCCGACGAACGCGCGAGAAGAACCCGAGAGCCTCGGCGCCGTCCGACGCGTGTACTGGGCGCTGGTGTCCGCCACATCGACCCTGGCGTCGCGCGGGACGATCGACGCGCCGCTCGTCACCACGCACGCGGGCGTCACCCTCAAACCGGGCGCGGGCGCCAAGCCGGCGGCGACGGACTACGAGGTCATCTCGCGCGCGTCGCCCGAAATCTCCACCGCGGCGGGTCGCGTTCCCGCGTTGCTCGCGCTCGAGCCGCGCACGGGCCGGAAGCACCAGCTGAGGGTGCACTGCGCGGGGGCGCTGGACGCGGCGATCGTGGGCGACTACAAGTACGGGTACAGAGACGTGAGCAGGACGGGCGGGATCGCGGACGACTGGAGGCGTTTGCTGCGCGACGTAGACGAGCGCACTCGACGATTGGAAGGACGGGCGGGGTCGTCGGACTCCGCATCGGAAGTTCGCGGGCCGGGCGTTCCGCTGCACCTGCACGCGAGGCGCGTGGAGTTCGCGCACCCGTCGAGCGGAGGGCGCGTGCGGGTGGTTGCGCCGCTGCCGTCGCACATGTCGCTGGCGTGCGAGGCGCTCGGCTTGGCTTTGGACGGCGACGACGGCGGTGCGTGATGACGGTAGATTAGATTGATCAACACTTAGTGCTAGATTTCAACGTCGTCAGTGACGTTTCACGAGATGATTAAACCTGGCGATGATGGCGAACCCCACGAGCTGCGCCAACACCGCGGGCAGCATCTCCCCCGCCGCGTGCGCCACCGCCGGCGCCACCGTCTTCACCACCGGCCTAATCACCATACGTCGCAGCGGCCGGGCCAACGCGAGTGTCACGAACGTCTCGAGGTTCGTGCGCTCGGCTACGTCGGCGACGACGGTCGGCGCCGGCTCCTCGCCGTCCCTCGCGAGCGTCCAATTGTCGCTCGGCGGTACGCCGCTCTCGGACGGTACCCTGTAGTAGTCGTCCACGTCCGAGTGCAGGTTATCCTTGCGCGCCAGGTACCAGTACGAGCGGGCGCCCAGGTCGTAGCTCACGAGCCACACGAGCCCGTTTTCGCAGTGTTCGTAGCACGGCTTGTCGTTGTAGTCGGCGACGCGGCGGTACGTGCCGTTGACGTCGGGGCGTCCCGCGCCGGTGACGACGTACGTGCGCGGCGGGTCGTCGTCGTCGAGGAAGACGCGGCGGAGCGCGCTCGTGCCGTCCAACATGGCGACGCGAGCGACGTTTTCATCCGGGACGTTTTCGTCGTCGCCTCTTTCGCCACGCTGGCGCATTTGCGGGCAGGCGTTTCGCCGAGGGACGTGCGCGCGGTCGTCGTCCGCGGGTCTCGCCGCGTCCGCGAGGGCCCTGACGGTGAAGTTGGGCACGAGCGTCTTGCAATCGATGGCGGATCCCGTCATGGGCGACGTGTCGTGACCCGCGAGCCACGTCTCTATGGCGCTTCGCTCGTAGGTGAAGCCGTCGCCGACGAGGATGGCTGGGTCGAAGAACAGGCGCCGCGTGATGGGGCAGCACAGCGGCTCTTCGATGTCAATCTTGTCGGACAGCTGTCGATGCAGGGCCGGCGGGTGGTCGGAAGGGACGTCCGCGGCGGTCGATGGGGGGCTCGAGGTCCAGAACATGGTGAGGGTGCGTGGTCGCGTGGTGGGCGCGTGTCGTTGTGTGACGGAGCTGACGCCGATTGTTGACTTTCTGCGAGGGCGACGGCTTGTCAACATGATGGGGTGCCCACCGCCTACCCAACCAACCGCCGCCCCGTCCCCGACGCACACCCTAACCTACGAGGAGATTAGCTCCGTCACCCTAAGCCGGGGGAAACACCGCGACCCAATAGTGCCCGGGAACCTCGTCTCTCAGCCGCCGCAACTCTCCGAGATACGCCCCGCGCGTGCACCCCCTCACCGTCCCCGCCGCGATCAAGTCCTCGTCCGCGCTGTACTTTCCGTACGCAGCCTCGACGGTCCGCCTCCACTTGCTCGCCTTATCCACGTCGTTCACCGCGTTCTTGTCGTGCCTGTTGTGCACCGTCGGGTCCAGCGCGGTGATATCCACGAGCACGACCGGCTCCGAGTCTCGTCGCTCTCGTTCCTTCGCCCTCTCGGCGTCCCGGGCGCTCGCGACGGCGTCCCTGGCCCTCTTTGCATCCGCCTCGGCCGCCCGCGCTGCGGCGTCCGCCTGCTCGGCAGTCTCCGCTGCGACGATAGCCTCGGTGTCCACCCTGCGGAACGTGCCCTCGTCTGGGACGTCCCAATCGTCCGAATCCGACGACATCGACCCGCGATGAACCGACCGACCCGCGCCCCCGGCTCTGCCGCGATCGATCGCGTGCGTTTGGCGCCGAGTCCAAAATAGAGAGTCTTGTTATTAGCCGGTGCTTCGTCCGAGTCGCCGACCCACTCCGCGGGGGGGTGGGAGTGACGGGGCGCGTATCCGGGGATGACCGCCGGCGAGGAACGCCCCGTCGTCGTGAAGACCCGCTGGGTGAGCGCCGAGGAAGACGAGCCCGGCGCGCCGCCGCGCGGGAACGCGACCGCGGAGGTACGCCCGTCGGGGGGATACTTCGAGGCGGAGGTGTCGCTTCCGGGGGTGACGAGCGCCGAGAGCATCGTCGCCGAGATCGTGACGGCGGCGGCGGCGGGCGCGCGACCGTCTCTGTGCGTGCGCGCGAAGGCCGACGGCGGCGGCGGCGGCGGCGCGTCCCTCTCCGCGGACGTGCCTCTGCCCGACGGGTGCGACCACGGCGAGATCGGCCGGGTCAGATGGAGCAGGAAGCGCTCGACGCTGCGGGTGCGGTTCGCGGCTTCGAGTCCGGCGGCGGCGCGCGGCGCGGAGGGAGACGGGGACGACGATGACGGCGGCGGACCCCTGGCGGAGTACCTTCGGATGCTGGGAGTGCGCGACGGCGAGGCGGGAGGGTCGGAGCCGGAGCCGGAGCTCGAGGAGGATGGCGACCCGCGCGATGACGACGGGATGCTCGATTCGGGGGGTGGAACACGCGAGAACCCGTCGAGGGATGGGAAAACCCCGCGCCGACCGACGACGAAGACGCCGGTTGTCCAGGCCGTCAGGGCGTCCGGGAACAAGAAGAAGCGGCGCAAGAACGCCAAGGCCAAGGGCGTCGCCGGCGCGGTCGTCGTCGCGACGCCCGGCCGACG
>Ga0181573_10004554_pt1 | contig 11762 bp, 6 predicted proteins | sample 101ome_25_FD_148643 | JGI IMG/M metagenome (GOLD analysis project Ga0181573, IMG submission 148643) | Coastal salt marsh microbial communities from the Groves Creek Marsh, Skidaway Island, Georgia - 101409BT metaG (spades assembly) | ecosystem: Environmental > Aquatic > Marine > Intertidal zone...
AACACTCTCAAGCCCCCCCCCCCGCTCAAACACGGCTCACACACATTTGCTACATTGCGATGCAGGGTTCCACACTCGATCTGGACGACACGGGGCGAACAGCAGTTCACGCGGTGTGCAGTCCGTTTCCGGGCGTTGTCGGCATTCGGCGCGCGACAAAGGAAATCGTGAAGAAGCTCCTCGGACTCGGTGTGCCCGTAAACGCTCATGAAAATTCGCGAGGTTGGACGATCCTCCACGCCTTGGCATCAACCCCTGCCTCCAGCATCTCTGTCGAGGACGAGCTTTTCCTCGTGGTACGCGACTTCCTGCAGAACGGCGCGGACCCGACCTCGCCCGACAACGAGGGCCTGCTGCCGCTGCACGTCGCGTCCTCCGCGGGACCGCACGCCGCCCCCGTGGTGCACGCGCTGCTCACCTTCAAGGGCCGCGACAGTGCCTTGACCGCTAACATCCCAACGTTTTCCCCTGAACAAGCCTCGGTGCTCTCGCTATCGCTTCGCGAAGGGGGCTTGTTCAGTGGCCTCGACAATCCCAAGGTTGCCTCGTCCCACCTTTTCCCAGCAGCTGTGGCGTGCCTATGGGGCGTGTCGCGACGGGAGCTTCGGCCGCAGGTGTCTCTTTCCGCGTGCCCTTCAGCAGCGTCGGCGGAAGTTATGTGCGCCCGGGAAATGGACGCGCTTGTAGTCTCGCTGTCGGCCGTGAATGGCCAATTGCACCGCGTTCGAGAGGAGGAGTGGTGGTGCCTCGACCGGGTCGGTTTGACATCCGCGCTGCTTCCGGCTGTGTTCGCTGCATACTCCAAGGACCTCTACCAGCAGCGCAGCGACGCGGGGTCACCAACAGCTGCCCCAGGGGTGCCTGCGTGGTCGCTATCCCTACGCGACAACGGCTTGACTGACCTGCCTGGGCCTGCGCTGCACCTGGCGACCCCCCGGCTTTGGTCGTCAGGTCTTGGAGCTGCTGCGAGCCACTTCATGCTTGCAGCTTCATCGACGCAATCTCAAGTACTCGCGAGCTTGCTGAAGCTGGATCTCAGTGACAACTTGAATCTTGCGCGACTGCCCGAAGACTTAGCGGCCGTCTGCCCTATGCTGAGCGCGGTCTACCTCTCTGGTTGCGGGTTCGACCACTTTCCGCCGAGCCTTGCCGACATGCCGAATCTTCAGCTTGTCGACCTTCGTGCGAACAAGCTCCTCGACACCCCAGGCGCGCATGCCAGCTGGCTAGACCGCGCCATAAACCGTCACGCTGGCGCCTCCAATGGGCCTTCTTCGGTATCTTCAACCTCGAGCACGTTTGAGCCTCCCCCGCGCCTTTTGACCATCGCCGCAGCCCCTCTGCAGAAGCTGAACGCGACTTCGTGCCGTGCAACAAAGCTACTTGCGCTCGAGCTCGCCCGCCGGGTGGTTGTTGACCGCACGGACGTGAACGCGGCATCTGTCGATCTCGGTCACCGAGGATTGACACCCGACATGCTTCAAACCCTGTCGCCAGAAATTGCAACGCGCGTCAAGGAGTTGGACTCGCTCCTGTGGGCACCTCAGTACATTCCGTCACGACGGGTTCAGTCCTTCCACCACAAGCATGACTTGAACCCAGGAACTGCATTCAAACCCGGTAGTATTCCGGCATATCGCCAGTCGTCGAACTGCTTATGCGACTTATGCTCTGAGTTGATGCTCGGAGCTACGGATGGGTATTCGTGCACGGAATGCAAGTTTGATGTTTGCGACGACTGCGGTTCATTCTTGCTTGAAACGAAGCGCTTCGATGCAAATGCCGTTCGGTTTATTAGCACTGGATCTTCAACCCCCTTCCATTTTTTTGTTCACGGCAATGAGCTCGACGGCAGCAAGGAACTTGTTCTTGAACAAGGATACGCCTCGATCGCCTCCGCCACTGCGCTCAGCTTCGAAACCATTGACGGCGAAATGGTTTCTTTAACCCCGTTAGCTGCTGGCCTGGAGCTTTGTGTCGACAGTCAAGTCCTTCTTGTCAGAGTCTGGAGCGTAACGCTTCCGCTTGAATCTGAAGAGTCATCCGTGATAACCATATCTGGGTTTCGTGATGCCCAACTCAAGGACGTGTCGCACATTGAGTTATATCCTTCTGGGAGTTACGCCCAATCCCGCGCACTCGTGTTAAGGGCTACGCATCTTTTGCGCAGTCACACGCTGGAATCTTTGGCGGCAGCGGCGCCGCCAAGGAACGCCGCTCGTCCCCTTTCGGCGGCTGCTGTGCAGACCCTGATCTGGTGCCCTCAGGAGCACCTCGTGAAAGTCGAGCTCAAGTCGGCATCTACCGGCGCCACGACCACGTTGCCCCTCGGTGTTTCCGAGGTCCTCTCCAAGGGAGGCGCGGTGGAGAAGCTGCACCGCCTGGCGCGGGAAGTTGACGGAGTAAATTTCCACGTGTCGTCGGGCAGCAGCGTTGAACCCGAATCAGAAGAACACGTGCGGACCTGCGGCATGTGCTCGGTTCTGATGAGCTCTGCTGATCCTGGGGTCTTCACGTGCAACTGGCCGAAGCGCGACAAGCAAGGTCCCACCAAGCATCGGCGGTGCGAAGTTTGCGACTTTGACTTGTGCGAAGAGTGCTGGCCTCTTGGTTACTGCGACAATAAAACGTTGGAAGCACTCGCCGTGATCGTCAAGGAAATGCGAGCCACCGCGCTGGGGCGAACGCAGTTAGATGTTGCGCACGACCTTTTGGACGAAGGGAAGCGGCTTGCAGAAATCGGCTCGAACAACTGGGCGTACGCTGTGAATCGAGCAGTCAGCTATTTGGGCGCCGCCAACGAAGGTGCCGGTGCAATTGTTGCTGGCTCGATCCCGCCCCAGTTCATGCACCCCAAAGTACTCTTGCTGCAGGGAAACCATGACGTTACCGGAGCTGCCACTGTGCCGGCCGAAGTCCTCAAGGCGCTGCAGCGGCTAGGCGGCGCTGCGGCCATTCAGTTCGGCACTGTGTCGCCGCCATGTTCCGGGGGAATTTCACCGCATCCTGCTGCGCGGCCCGGGGCAGATCTGTCCGCAGCCGCGGTGGCCCTGCGCGCCGTTCTCGAGGTGATCCACCCCCCCGAGGCCCTCGCAGCCGCCCCCGCCGCCCCCGCCGCTGGCGCTCCGGGTGCCGGACACACGGGCGCCTGGCGGGGCGGCGACCGGCCCCTGTGCTGCTCGACCGCCGCCTTCCGCGACGGCCCGCTCTGCGCCCACGGTGGAGGTGTGGTCACGGCGCCACACTGGTCCTGCTGCGGCGCGCGGCGCGCGACCGGCCCGTGCCTCGACGATGCCCCGGCAGCGGCGGCGGCGGTGGTCTGTCCGCTCTCCGGCGCGGACGGCGTCTGCGTGGTGGTCCGGCCCGCGCGGCCCGTCGCCGCCGCCGCCGCCGCCAGCAACCAGAGCGCCGTCCGGGCCGTGACCAAGGCCTCGCTCGTCGCTGTGTGCCAGAAGTGGACGACCGCGGGTTATCACGGCAAGGAGAGGGAGTTCAACGCGGCGGTGGACGCCGGGCTGGCAAGCGCGTCGCGGAGCTTCGTCGCAGCCAGGCGGCAGGCGGCGCCCATGGCTGATGACCTTGTGCGGCACCTCAACGACAGCCTGGGCCCGCTCAGCTTCGAGGCCGTCAAGGTCACGGCGACTGACTGGGATGCCACGATGGGGCCCATGCCCGCGTCCTCTCCCGCCGCCCCCGCCGCCCCCGCCTTGGGCTCTGTTGCACCCGTCTTCGGCTCTGGTGTCAGCAGCAGCAGCAGGAGTGGCGGCGCCCCATGCTGTCCTCAGGGCCACCCGTTGGTGCCGTACACCATCGGACTCTACTGCTTCGGCGGTCAGTACACCTGCGACGTCTGCGGCAAGGCGGTGCCCCAGGGCGCCGTGGCCCAGAACTGCCGCGCGTGTAACTACGGCATGTGCGCAGCCTGCGCCGCCTGCGTCGCCGCCCGGCCGGTCCTCGGTGCTGGCGCCGGCGCCGTTGCCGAGGTCGCGGAGCGCTTTGAGATGCGACCCGAGGTGGTACCCGCGGGTGGGCTCCTCGTGTTCCGGTCGCTCCCCGCCGCCGCGTCCTTCTTCGAACCGGCCTCGTCCTCCTCGGTCTCGTCCGTCGCGCTCATCCCGTCGGCGTCGCGCCCGGCGGCGGCAGCGGCGAGAGGCGCGAGCGGGCCCATGGACGACGACGACGACGGCGGCGGCGGCAGCGTCGCCCCGTCCTCGGCAGCGGTGGTGGGCACGCTCGAGTGGGGTGCAGGGCGCTTCGTGGATGTGGTCGCCGCGGCGCGCGCCCCGGGCCCTTGCGGCGACCTCTTTTTCAAGCTCGCAAGTTGCGAGGGCGGCGCGGGGGGCCGACTCGAGCGCTCGAGCCGCTTCGCGCCCCACGACCCGTCCACCGAGGGCTGGGTGCGCGCGGCGCTCGGCACGTGCGCCGCCCTGGTGCGCGCGAGCAGTGGTGCGGAGGCGGGCCCGAGCGGGGGTTGCGGCCCGGACTGCACCCGGAGCCACTCGGGCGAGGGGAACTGCCTGGTCTGCCACCGGGGCTGGGGCAACCACTCGGGGCACACCTGCACCAGCATGGGCGGCCAGCGCGGGTCATGGCCGCTCGCCCCGGGAACTGGCCGGAGCGGCGCCAGCAGCAGCAGCAGCAGCAGCAGCAGCAGCAGCGGCGGCGGGATTCAAGCGGACCCTTACACGAACGGCGAGGGCGCACCGGTCAAGGCCGACGCGCCCGGAGGAGCCTTTTTCTGCGGCCGCGCGCGCGCCGCGCCTCGCTCGGCGCCCGGCACGGCGGCGGTTGCAGTGGCGGCGGCGACGGCGGCGGCGGCGGGGACGTGCGGCCCCGGGCAGCCGTGCGCGAGCTGCGCGGTTTTCAAGCCACCGCGCAACCGAGCCGGCCTCGCGACGGTACCTGGCAAGCGCGCGCCCCGCAGCGGGAGCCCGAGCGGGGGTAGTAGGGGTGGCGGCGGCCACCCGTTCGGGGCCCCCGTCGCCCACTTTGGCGCCCCCCCGGTCCCGGCCAGCGGCGGCGGCGGCGGTGGCAAGCTTCGCGAGGTGCACTGCGGCAGGCTGCTCCTGTCCACGGCGTTCGCGGACGGAACCTTTGCGGGCGGCGGCGGCGGCGGCGGCGAGGAGTTGGGTGTGGGCGATGAGGTGGTCTTGAGCGACGACTACGCGAGCCACGCGGACGCCGGAGGGGGTCCGCTTGCACCGGGGGACGTGGGGGTTACCATCGCAGTCTCAAGCTCCCAGTTTCACGTGCGCCACACGCCCAGCGGAAGGACCTGGTGGTAAGCGGTGGTTTCTCATCGTCGCACGGCACATTCACATTCCCATCCTCGAAACGAAACAAACAAGGCACGGCGCGAAAGCTGTGTTCTCAGCGATGTGTAAGGCACATCATCGACCAACAGGAGTTGCATCATGTTTCATGTCTCAAGTGTGTTGCGCGTGGATGCGTATCGCGGCGGTTCTGTGGGGTGCGTGTTTGCAGGTACAACCGCGCGGCCGTGCGGCCCGCCGTTGCGCCCGTTGAAGAGGTCAAGGTGGGCGAGCTGTTGTGGGTGCGTTGCGCACCGCGCGTTACCCCCGCGGGCGGCCTCGGCGCCTCGGCGGCGGTGGCGGCGCGGGACCGGACGGGCATGTGCCTCGACTGCGCGGGCTGCAGCTTTCTCCGCCCGTCGAAGGAGGAAGTGGAGCAAGCCGCAGTGGCGGCGGCGGCGGCGGCGGCCGTGGTGGCAGCGGGGGGATGCGGCCCGGGCTGTTCGTTGAGCCACTCCGACGACGGGGAGTGCCTCGTCTGCCACCGGGGCTGGGGCAGCCATAGCGGCCACAACTGCTCCGGCCCCGGCAGAGGCGGCACGCGTGGCTCCTGGCTCGTGGGAAGCAACCCAGCAGCGCGCAGTGCTGCGCCGGCGTTCTCGTTCGGGGCGACCTCCGCCGCGCGCCCGCCGCCCATGTTTGGGGCCCCGGCACCGGCCGTCGCCATCGCAGCGGCGCCGAGCTCTGAGGTTTGTCCGTCTTTATCCATGCCCCCCCAAAGATTTTTTTAACCCTTTGCGTTAGTTTGTGCGTGCGGGTGTGAGCGTGTGTGTGTGTGCGCGGCTTGAATGCCATAGGAGCAAAATTTCAAGTCCTTTCTCTGCCTTTTCCTTAAATTAATTTGCGTATGATTCGCCAGACGCTGCCCTGCACCCGCTGGCTCCGGCCGTCCTCCGGCCGCGACTCCCCCGGCCCCGACGTGGTGGACGTGTTCGAGGGCCCCGCGGACATGACGGACCGCCTCGGGACGCTGCCCGCGGGCGCGGGGTCCGCCCGCATCCCCGTGGTCGCCGGCGAGGCCACCGAGGGGGGCTGGTTCAAGCTCCACCCGAGCGCTCTCCCACGACTCACGCTTGCGCCCGGCCGCGGCGGCGGCGGCGGGTCTATGTTTGGCGGCGGCGGCGGGGCCGTCACGGAGGCGACGCTGCGGCACGCGGGGTGGGTCTGCGCCTTGGGCGACCCGGGCGACGGCCCTTTCCTTGAGGAGACCGCCGAGCCCGAGGCAACGGCCGGCGGCGAGGTCAAGCCCACAGAGGAGGCCGAGGCGCCGCCGCCACTGCCCGAGGCCCTGGCACTCGCAGTGGCCGCCGGCGACGCGGAGCGGTGCCTTAGCCTGAGCGCGGGGCTGCCCGTGGACCGCCGCCTCCTTGCCCTCCGGGACTACTGCCGTGCCCACGCCCGGGGCAGCAGCAGCGGCGGCGGGAGGGGCGGCGGCGGCGGCGGCGGCGCTCCCGCCGCGCTGACGGTGCCGTACACCCCCGGCCGGGGCGCAGCCACGACAGCGGAGGTGCTCTGGGCACTGCGTGGACGCGAGTCCCGGACCGTCCTCTTTGCCGCGCCGCCGGCCTCGTTCTCCGCCTCGTCTGCAGCAGCCGCCGCGCGCGCCTCGGCGGGCGTCCCTGCGGACCGGGAGGTGGCGGCGCGGCTGAGCTGGAGCCTTGACCCCGCGCCCGCCGCCGCCCCGGTCCGCAGTGTGGCCGTGCCCGGAGGGAGCGGCAGCGGAAGCGGTGCGGGTGCCGGGACGGTGACCCTGCGCTCGCGGACCAGCGTCAGCGCGGCGTCCTGCAGCAATGGCGGCATTATGTTCAACGTCGAGGCTCGGGCCGCGTCCGCGGTGACCCTGACGAGCGTGACGTGCGGCCACTCTAGGGCGGCGAGCGTCTTTGAGATCTGGGTCCTGAACGGCGACTGCACCGACACGGCCAACGCCCCGAGTCCCGGCGGCGGCGGCGGCGGCGCGTTCAGCTTTGGGGCGCGACCGGCTGTACCCGGCCTTTTTAACCCTGCGGGGACGCCTCCTGGCTGGCGCTGCGTGCACAGTGGGTCCACGGCCGGCCCCGGCGCGGCGGCGGGCTTCGTGGGCTCCCTCTTCGCGAACGAGCGCACCTACACGCTGGCGCCCCCCGTGGTGGTCCAGCCGGGACGGCGGTGCGGCGTCTACCTCTTCGCGAACGACAGCTCGGGGCTCCGGTTTGAGACGGTGCCGTCCGGGCGGAGGGGCACCCCAACGGCGGAGGATGCGCACCTCATTATCCACACGGTGAGCGAAAAAAATGAGAGGCAAGGTGCTCCAGCTCTTTGGGCTGCTTCCTCCATCCTGTTTGCTAGTATCGAGGAGACGAGCACAGGCTATGCCTCTGCACTTACTCCAGTGACGCGTGCACCTGGAGTTGCCACTGAGCTGAGCGTTCTTGCACCCACTTGATTCATTTTTCTCTCCACGAATTCCCTGCACTCGCACGCATGCACACACACACACACACTCGCCACAGGGCACCGCCATGAACCACCAGCGCTGGAGCTCGCAGCGCAACATGGGCCAGTACGAAATGGTCGGTGCCGTCGGTTACGTGGTCGGCGACGCGACAGCGGCAGCAGCGGCAGCGGTGGCGGCGGCAGCAGCGATGGCGGCCAGCCGCGTGCCCGGGGCGCAGCTAACGGCGGCCGAGGGCAGGCTTCTCCTCGAGGCCACCAAAGCGGCGGGCGGCGGCGGCGGCGGCGGCGGCGGCGGCGGCGGCGGCGACGACGACGGCTACAGCGTCGTGTTCAGGCCGACGACGGCCTACGACTACCCGCCGTCGTGCGTCGTGGGGACGAGGGTGCGGCTGCTTACGAGCCCGGGCGACCCGCCGGTGCAAGTGCGCTTCCAGGGTCCCGAAAACTTCGAGTACGTACACAACCGCACCCTTGTCGTTCGCAAGCGTGCCTGGGTTGGACTCAATTGACATGCAAGCACCCGACGAGTTCCCTCGCACATGTGTGCTGAGCGACGGGCGAGACCCCCGGACCCTCTCATGTTATTGTGTGCGGTGTGAATAGTTACTGGGTCTTCTGGGAGGACCTGCGCTGGCCCAACTCCGACCCCAACGCAGCCGCTGGTGCTGATGCTGGCGCTCCGCCCCCGCGCTGCGCCGCGGGACATGTGATGGCCGTGTCCTCCTTCGCTGGCGAAGGGGTCACGTCCAACTACTACGAAGGGTAAACGTCCAAAGTCTTGATATTATACCCCGTCTTGATATTATACCCCCCCCCCGCCGCGAAAACCCCGAAAACCTCCAAGTGTCCCGTGCCTAACCTCTTTTGTCGCTGCCCCCGCGCGCACCAGGTACATCTGCGACGTGTGCCGCGGCGATAGCTCGGCAAACCACCTGGGTGGTATGCGGGAGCGCTGGTTCTGCGCCGAGTGCGACCACGACGTGTGCTTCGCGTGCCAACCGCTGCTGCCGCCGCCGCCTCCACCAGCCGAGGCAGCACCGACAGTAGCCGCAGCCGCAGCAGCCGCAGACACCGCCGCTTTGGCCGCGGTGGCCGCCGCCGCCGACACGGCGTTCGAGGCGGCGCTGGCCGCGGGCCGCGGCAACAAGGGCGGCGGTGGCGGGGACGACGACGACCCTTTGCAGGCCCTTTTCACGAGCGCGGGGCGCGGTCTGGCGGGGATCACGGTGCGTGGGCTGCCCCTGTTCGCGCGGAGCGGCGGCGGCGGTCTTGTGCCGCACCCGGGCCGGGCGGCAACGCTGCTCGCGGTCCGCGGCAGCGTCGGGAGGTCCCTGGCGAGTCGGAGCGGCGGGCCCACGGCGGTGACCCTGTCCATGCCCAGCGAGGAGGACGAGGAGAAAGACGACGACGACGGCAGCAATGGTTATACTGATTGCGACGACGGCAATGCCGACATGGATGGCAAGGGCAAGGGCAAGGGCGAGGGCGCAGCCGGCGGAAGCTCGGCGCTCGGGCGCAGCGTGCGGCACCCTTGGCACCGCCACGCGCTCAAGCTCGCGCCGCATGAGCGGGGCTGGTCTTGCGACGGCACGCACCAGGCCCTCGGCTGCCGCGGCTCAGGCGGCGGCAGTGGGCCCCGCTACCGATGCACCGGCGGCTGCGATTTCGACCTCTGCGAGGTACTCTGCGCGCCCCGCGCGGCCTTGGGGCTGCTTTGCGTTTTGGACATTTTTGTTTGGCCGCTGCTAATCTGCTCTACTGCCGCCGCTCACTCGCTCTACCCTTGAGGCCTGCGCGGCGTATGCTCCGCCGGAGCGCACGGGGCGGCTGGAGTTGGGGGACTTCGTGATGCTCAGCGGGAGCGAAGCGCTCGGCGACCTGGTGCCGGGGCAGATCGGGACCATCACGCGCGACGACCACGACTCGACCCCCTACCGCGTCGACGACAAGGGCTACTGGTGCGGCGGCGTTTCCGCTTCACGAAAAATTATAATACCGATTTAACTTCCATGTGTGTGGGTTTTGTACGACTACAACTGCACGTCCAGAGTACTCTAATAGGGGTACTTCGACGTAGTGTACTCACGCGTAACTCTTCGACCCTCGCTTGCTCCGTATGTTACCGCTGCGTTTGCCTGCCGACAGGTATCGTGCGGAGCAACTCCGCCGGGCGACCCCATCCGAGCGCGCCGACTTCACGGAGCCCAAGACGCCCCCGCCGCCCCACGCAGCGCTCATGGGCACCTACGTCCCCATCCCCGGGAAGCTCGTGCACGGCGCCCCCGTCTTCCACCGCGTGGCCCTGCCCGCCGCCGACGCCCACGACGTGGCCCGGGCCGTGGGCAACGCGGCGGCGGCGGCAGCAGCGGCGGCGTTTAGCAGCGGAGCCTTGTCGGCGCGGCGCCTGAGCCCCGGGGACGTTGTGACCATGAGCTGCGGCAACGAGGCGGCCGACTTTGGGGGCTGCCCGGGGAGCCACCTGTGCTTCACGACGGGGTACGGGCCGCTAACGGTGGCCGAGGTGCGCGGCGGCTTCTTCACGACCACGCGCTACTCGACGCTCTGGGCCCCCGTTACCGCGACGAACTTTGACGGTGCGGTTTGCGCGTGCCTCTTTCTCCTGTACTTTTTCAAATTGATTGTGACGCACCGCGATGAGGCACTGGCCTCGACTTTGAGTGTTGCTCGGGCACTATCCTCGCGCACCATAAAGTCGAAACCCACCTCCTCCGCGCCTCTTTTTTTTTTTGCGTAACACACCGTGGCTCTTCTCTCCGTTGGCTTCTAACCTTCTCGCTCTCTGCCGCAGGGGACCGGTCAGCGCAGGCGCCGCGGTCGTTCGAGCCCCCCGGCAGCGCGCGGCCCGCCTTCCTCTACAAGTCAAGCAACTCGGGCATGTGGGTGGCGACGCACAGCGAAGGAGACTTCCTTCGGAACGAAGGGCTGCTGCGCTGCTTCGACGCCAACGGCGGCCCCAAAGGCCCCGCGCAGGTCCGGGCTCGGGCCAGCACGAGCGGCCACTCCTTCGGCAGGCCCTTTGGCAGCCCCTTTGGCGGCGGTGGTGGTGAGAGCGGCGGCTGGCAGCCCGACGAGCGAGTGGTCGTCGCCGCGGCGTTTGCCCCGCCCCCGCCGGGCGTGGCCACCGTTCCCGTCGCCAAGGCCCTTCGCAGTGTTGACTGCGGTGGCGGTGGCGGCGAGGGCGAGGACGTGGCGCCGTGTGAGGCTTGTGGGTTCGCCACGCTTGCTAGCGAGCCGGCCTGCGTACACTGCGGCGCCGACCTGCCCGAGCCCGACGGCGGGGGTGAGGGCGGCGACGACGTAGGAGGCGGAGGAGGAGGAGGCGGAGGAGAAGGCGGAGGTAGGGGAGGACGAGGAGGCGGAGCCGCGGCGCCCACGCCCGAGGCCCTCGCTGCGGCCCGAGCGACGGTGGCGCGGGTCGAGGCTGGCCCGCGGCGGTGGCGCCTGAGCCTGGGCCCGGACGCGGGTGGCCACCGGGTCCGGAGCGCGCCGTCCCTCGAGAACGGCACCGTGCTGGGGGCCGTTGGGGACGGTCACGAGATTGTCGCGTCGGTCGTGGTCATGGCCACGTACGGGGCGGTGGAGGGGGTGGAATGGCTCAAGCTGGCGCCCGAGTCCGCTGCGACCTTTGGGAGCGCGGCGCACACGTTCAGCCCCTTTGGAGCCTCGGCCGCCGCCCCGACGCCACCGACGGCCGCGTACACCATCCGCGTTGACCCGAGCGGCGGCGGGACTGAGTGGTGCCTGCACCCCGACGACAGCCCCGACGAGAATGACCTCGTGCGCGCCCAGGGGGTGCTCGCCGCGGCGCGCGCGGCTGAGCGGCGGCTCGCGCGACTTGGCAGCACCCTCGCGGCCCGGCGCCTTACTGCACTTGAGGATGTTGTGGAGGCGAGCCTGAGCGCCGAGGTACACCATCCCGCCGCGACACACACACACACACGTTTGCACACATGCGTGATGCCCCCCCCCCCCCCCCCCCCCCCAGCATACCCC
>Ga0181573_10004556_pt1 | contig 11759 bp, 7 predicted proteins | sample 101ome_25_FD_148643 | JGI IMG/M metagenome (GOLD analysis project Ga0181573, IMG submission 148643) | Coastal salt marsh microbial communities from the Groves Creek Marsh, Skidaway Island, Georgia - 101409BT metaG (spades assembly) | ecosystem: Environmental > Aquatic > Marine > Intertidal zone...
CATCCATCTTTCGTTACCCGGTCCTTCCTTCCCGCGCGTCGTCACCATCCTAAAGTCGTTTTTTAACACGTGTAGTAAGGGGTATCGTTGTATCATTGAATCGCATAGAAATGGTTAATATACAACATATCTCATCCGTAGGGTTTAGGATATAAAACCGATGATACCATCCGTCCGAGACACACACAGTAGGTAGGAAAAAGGGGGGCCCTTTCTCTCCCTCCCTATACCGGTAGTACTAAAAGGTGAAAGGTGAAGCGCGCGGGAAAAAGACGGAAGAAAAAACATCCAGCGTGAATGTGCCCGTGACTCATCACACTAGTACGGCTTGTTTCGCCGCCCGCTCTGGTCGACGTCGTCGTCGGCGAGCACGGAACGGAAACCGAAGCCGTTGATGCGACAGAACAAAACCAAACTCGCCAAACCGTAGTAGGCGAAAGTGATCCACCAGATGCAGGCGTACTTGGCCAAACCGACGACGCGGGCGTCGACGATTGACATGGCGACGCAGAAACCGACGAGACCGACGGCGGTGAGGCCGGCTAAGAAATTGAGGGCTCGGGCGGCGACCATGACGCCGTAGAGAGACTTGGAAAGGATGTTCGCGGAGACGGCGGCGGACATCGGGAGGACGACGGAGCGGAGCTGGTTGATGACGCTCGCGTCGGTGGTGAAGACGCCGGCGCCGAAGAGGCAAGACGCGGCGAACGCGAACGAGGCGACGGATGCGGCGAACAAACCAAACTGGAATAGAATCATCGCCATTTTTCTCGCGTTCGCTCGGACGGGGCGAATGATGTATTCCGGCATGAACGCTTGGCCCGCTTGCACGAGCGGGTCTCCGCACAACACGGTGAAGGAGAAGAGGTTGGCGGCGATTCGGTGCGCCGCCGAAACGGTGACTCCCAAAGAGTTCGCCATGAGAATTTGCGTCGTGTAAATCGTCAAAAGCGCCCCGACGAGAAAGGTGATGGGTCCAAAGAAAGCCATCACCGGGGCCACTTGAGCCTTGGTGGGTATCAAAGCGCGAAGCCACGCGACGAGACCAGAGCCACCGTTGAAATTTTGCCTCGGAGGAAAATTGAGCAAATTTTGACGATGAAGGACGACGGTGATGGCCACCAGGCCCGTGTACAAGGAGAGCGTGGTGGCCCACGCGGCACCGACCGCTCCGGTTTTGAACACCGCAACCATCAACCAATCCCCAACCAAGTTTACCACCGCGGCGAGCGCCACGCACAAGAGCGGACGAACCGTATCCTTGCGAGCCACCAGAGTGGCGTAGCTCGCCGCCGTCATAAACGCCGCGGGCATGGCCAAGCCTCGAATCCGCGTGTACGACGACGCAATCGCCTTGACCTCCCCAGAAACCTTGAGCGTATCCAACAACGCGTCCGTGCGAACGAGAAGCATGATGGCAACCAACACGGAGCTCACCGCCGCGATGAAGAGCGCCCCGTACACCTTGCCGTTTAGTTCGTCCTCGTCCTCCTTGCTCGCCACCCCTCGGCTCACGATTGACGTCAATCCGGCGGTAATAAATGCGAACAACGTCACCGTGTAATCCGTCAACGGTGTCGACACCCCCAGCGCCGCCAACGCCGTCGCGCTCGCCTCGCCCGTACACCTACCGACGAACGCCGTATCCGTCATGGTGAGCAACGGCGAGATGATGTTTGACGCCAACAACGGCGCGCAAAACGCCACCAACGACCGAAACTCGTTCCACACATCTATGTTTGCGTCACCCTCCGACGACGACGACGACGACGACGACGAAGGCTCCGGCGCGTCGGACGCGCTTCCGACGTCCACAGCCGAGCTTCGCGACCCGACGTCGCGCCTCCTCCTCCTTCCCGACGCCTCGACCAGACCCGCCGCCGGTCCGCTCGCCCCGCGTTCGACGCGACCGCTCCGTCGTCCCCGACCGAGACCGAGACCGAGACCAAGACCCCGCCCTCGGCCCGTTTCGGGACCACCCCGCGACGACCCGTTCGTTATCCGAGCCGAAGACGACGCCCCGCCTGAACCCGTCGCCGTCGTCGTCGTCCGAAGACGCCGACGACGACGAAATGACGACCCCGCCGTCGGTACCGCCGTCGCCATCGTCGCCGTCGCCATCATCGCCGCCGGCGCGCGTCCTCCGCCTCCGTCGAACGATCGAACGATCGATCGATCGCGTCGACGAGAGACGCGTCTTCAACGAGCGAACGAACGAACGAACGAGGACGACGACGAGGACCGCGACGCGAGGCACACACCGACGGTTCGTGACTCGTGAGTCACAGCGCACGGGACTCCCGCGACGCGACGCGGCACCCCTCGGGGAAAAGAGGCGCCGAAAGCGACGCGACGCGACGCGGAACGAACGAACGAACGAACGAACGAACGAACGAACGACGAACGAACGACGAACGAACAACGGAGGAAACACCCGAGACGCGCGCGCGAGAGGGCGGGAACGGTAACGCGCGAGAGTGACGATGCGACGGAGACGCCGGGCGGAGGAAGACGGCGGGGCGCGGGGTCGGGGTCGGGAGATAAATCGTCGCGCGCGTCATCGCGCATCGAAAGAGTTGATGATGTCGACGGCGCGGACGACGACGAGAACGCGTGAACTGCGCGAACGACGGGATGCGGTTATTGAGAGACGACGAGGGACGAGGCGGACGTTCGGGGATCCGCCGCGGGAGAGAGAGAGGAGGACGCGTGATGAAGACGACGACGACGACGGGGCGCCGAGAAGAAGGCGGGAGTATTTGCGAGGACGGGAAGGCGTGACGGCGTCGTTGGGGGCGGCGTTGTCGCAGAGGTACGATCGAGTGATCGAACAACGCGGACGTTTCGAGCGACAGACGCGGAAAGCGCCGTTACCGTCCATGGATGACGACGACGCGGGACGAACGAGACGAGCGACGCGAGACTGGGTCGTCGAAAACGCGCGCGCGGCGATCGAAGGAGGAGGATCGAAACACCTCGTTCGTCGCGGCGATGAGACGCCAGAGTGCGTGCACAGACACGAAGAGTACGGGAAGACGCCGTCGTATTTGATTGAGATGAATCGTTCGAGAGAGGAGCGCGAAGCTCGAGAGCGCTCGGCTGTTGCTAAAAATATTCTGAAACGACAAGCGGCGGGTCGATTGGCTGACGATCGTCGACGGGAGCTGATATCTGCACTTCGACGGGAGCACGAAAAGATCAACGCTTCGTACCAGAAACTTCCGTTCGTCGTGGACACGCCCAATCGCAAAGCTCGAAAAGAAGAACACGAGCGCAAGCTCAAGTGTATCGAAGACGACATCGAAACGCTCTCGGCCAACACGGTGTACATTGACGAATCACCCGTCGTCCAGTGATTGCGAACGCCCGTCGCGCAGCGAATGTGAATGAATCAAAGTCATCGTCGTCTCTGTCGTCGTCGTCGCACGTCGTTGGAAATCGTCTGTGTGACAACTCGCGGAACAGACGGATGACTCGAGGACCCACTCTGAAAACTCAGACCAACTAACTCCTGCGTCGCGTCTTCCTCCTCACAACTCGGCTCGCGTCGGAAAGACTCGCGAGGTCGCGCGTCATGTCGAACCTGTTTGATCACATCACGCGCGCTTCCGTCGCGTCGTCTTCGTCGTCTTCGGTGGCGCACCCGGGCTTCGACGTGGTCACGGAGGACGAGCGAGGCGTCGTGTACGTTTTAAACGTCCGAGGGGAGATTCGCTCGGCTCTCAGTCGCGACGTGGTTCGGTACGCGAACGATGCCTCGGCTGGAAGCCTCGATCTTGAAGTCGTCAAGCACACGCCAAAGTATGCGCGACCGTTCGACGCGGAACAGATCGCTGTGAGTCCGAGTGGTCGTCACGCGTGCGTGAGCGGTACGTGCGACGAGGGTTCCGGCGCGAGAACGACCGCTGCGTGCTACGTTATCAACCTTAGCGCTGGGAGCGATAATCGTGACAACGTAGAAACTGTTGAGGACAGTTGCGACGCGGTGAGCATCTGTGCGGAAGAGTTCGATGCTGTGAACAGTGTGCGAGTTGTGCGCGTTGCGTGGCATCCTAGCGCGGACGCGACGTTGGCCATGTTAACGACGGATGGCGTCTTTCGCCTCATCAACTGCGATAACGTTAGCGCTGGAGGCGAACCCATCGTAGAAAGATGCTGGAAGCTCGATCTGGACGGTTCCTTCCCCGAAGCAGCGCCGTTGCGTCCGGACGTTGTGGACTTTCAATTTGCTCCAGCGAACGGCTGGGGCGCGTTCACAGTGTACTTTCTCGCCAAGAGCGGCGATGTTCACGCTATGTGTCCGGTCGTCGCGCGAGGTGCAAAGTACCCAAGGGTGACGCTCAAACATCTCCCCATCGAGAACGAGGAGGCGGCCACGTGGTTGGACGAAACCTTCCCAGAACTGGGCAGCACGCGTCTGCCGATGTTGGCTGCGCACTCAAAGCGAGACGAAGCCACGCCCGTGGCGCTGCAAGGACCGATTCCCATGCGCGCCGGCACGCGAGGAGATCGCAATGGGGAGGGTGAAGATGCGCTCTGCCTCGCAATCTCACCATTTTCGGGTGGTAGCGGTGCTGGTAACGTCGTCGCCATCTTGCACGCGAGCGCGATGCACGTCCACATCATCCCAAGCGAACTCAAGCCGTCCTGGTGCGACGGACCGCATAAGAATATGCGAGGTTACACGTTCGTCATGGCCAATGCGATTGCCAACGTGAGTGATCTTCCATCCTTGATCACTGTGGACACGATACAATTGAGCACAATTCCCGGAGAGCAGAGTTTGGCAAAGGTCAAGTTTGCCAGCGTCAACTGGGATCCAGCTCTGCGCGAAAGAGTGTTTTTGTGCGTGAATGGTTTAGTGTATTCGATCGTTTTAACGTGGTTACCAGTCCTCGAGGCAGCTGCTGAGGATATGGTGGACGAAAAACACGATGCGCAAGGAGCGCTTCCGATGCCGCAAGTGCAAGCCATGTGCGACTGCGAGGCTCCATTCATCGGTCTCTATCCGCTCGGTGATCCTCTCGCAGAGGGCGTAGTCATCTCCGTGAGGAGCGACGGTACGCACAGAATGCTAACTCCTCCCCTAGTCAGCGCTGTGGCGGAATCATCTAGCGATTTCCAGACAACGTCCACAGTGTCTGTGCAGCCTCAGACACTTGAAGTGAGCTCGAGAAGCGAACTGCGCGCCCTGTCCGAAGGCATACGCAAGGACAAGCTCAAGTCCGTGTCTCAAATTATGAGTGAATGTGGAATTGATGCTAACATGCAATTGGGTGACCCTCAGGCGAACGAGGCGCTTGCCAAGTGCGCGAGTGCGCTCAAGGAAATTTACGTCGACTATGCTCGAGACGTTCACGATGAGGTTCGCACGACGGCGCTACGCATGTCTGCAGAGATCCAAAGGCAGAAAGAAGAAATAATGACGCTCATGAAGAGCGTGGGTGATGCCGTCGAGCGCCACAACGACCTCGTCTCTCGCATTGAAAAGGCGACGCAAAAGCACGAACAGATTCGAGAGCGTTTGCGAGACGTCGCGGAGCGAGAGAAAGCCATCCCGCATCCGCTGACCAAGGCAGAGAAGCTGCTCAAGGCTCAGATGGAGGCATACAACGCTGATTTGCCGCTTCTACGTCAACGGATAGAGGAGCTCAACGAACGCGCGGCGGTAGCAACCGAAAAGGACGACGACGACATTGGTTACGTAGGAAGTCGCCGCGTCTCGGCGAATGCTCAAGAGCCGGCAATCAGTGACGAAGAAAGAAAGGCAAGAAAAGCGCTCGCAGAGCAAGGAGAAGTGATCAAATCGAACGTTGCAAAGGCCAAGTTGATTGAAGAAATATTAGAAGCTCGACAAAAGTCGTCGAAATAGAAGAGTGATTTAAAATGTTCATGTTACAACAAACGAAACCATTCCCCCGCGAAATGGCACAACTCGCCTCGCGACCTTCCTTTTCAGAGCGAACGCACGTGTCGCATGACGCCCGCGAAAACGGCCAACGGTAAAGTTGTCGTCCTTGCGCTTACTCTCGCCGCCACTTCCGCCGTGGTTGCGAGCTCAGTCTACCCGGTACTCATCGCCCCGGGCGAACGAAAGGTGCGCAATCGTCCTTCCAACGAACTCTTCTCTCGTCGACTGACGTGACGGACTTTTCCCTGTCGCGATAAAGGGCTTGGAGGCTGCACGAACGGATAAAAATGCGATGAGACGACCCGGGGTATGGGAAAGCGTGTCGCGTGAGGCTAAACGTTGACCCTCTCCGACAGCCGCGTCGCCAACCGTCTACGTGGAGACGAGCGACGCCACGCGTGTTGTGTTGTAGAATTAGTTTCGTATCATTACAAGTTTTTACGTGTTCAATCCGAGACGACGTCTCATCTCAACCATGCGCTTTTGGTTTGTGTCAAACTCACCCTCGTACTCCTCGAACGGGACGCAAATATCGGCGACATCGATGCCCTTGCTTTCGCACTGCTTGAGCAAATCAGCCATCTTGTTTCGCACTTGCACCGTTCCCAACATGCGCGAAGGCAAGTACTTCGGGTCTCCCTTCTTCGGCGGTTTCCAATCCTTCGGCACCCAATCCATGCCTTCGGCGTCACCGAACGGGTACGCGTCGCCCGGGAGATCGAAATCGTAATACAAATCGTCAATGCTGATGCCATTCTTCTTCGCCAAGGCGATTTCGTCCTCCAACCTCTTCTCGATAGCCTTCGAAGAGGCAACCGTGGCGGTGACGGCGACGGCACTCAGGGCGAAGAACGCGGTCATGCCACCGCCTGCGGCGACTTGGGCGATTTCCGAAGTCGCGCGGGGAATGGCGACGTGTCGTCTCGCCTGCGTTCGGATAAAAGTACAGCGAGTCGTCAGTCGTTGCGGGAGATACGATCGAATCAAGAGTCGAGAGACGTCGAGCCAGGCGGTCGAGGCTTTTCCCGCGCCGCGTGATGAGGCTCACCTTTGATTGAGAAGACGGACGGGTCTTTTGGACCGTTTTCACGCTCGTCGCGCGCGCGATGGACGCCATATCGATCGCGGTATCGTCGTGTTCTGAGGATTTGTCGCTCCAAACTAACGAAGATATCTGGACGAGGACTGTTGACGTTTAGAAGAGAGATGAGAGAAAATTTAGAGAAATAATCACAGAAGCTCCTTCTGCTATTACACGAATAATCAACGTGGCTAAACGAACGTTGAAAGTCGCTACACAAACCCCCATCATGTCTAAGAAGTTATCGAAACACTATCCGAGGACGCTTTCGCCTCCGGCTTTTTCGATACGGACTCACCCAGCGTGACTGTTAAATCACATCTTGGCGAGCTTCGCAGCCTCTTCCGCATCCTTTTCGGCTTGGATAGCCGCCTTGATGCGGTTGCCGACTTGGCGCTCGTTCATGCGCTCGACACGAAGCTTGGCGTAGGCACCGAAGTTCTTCATTTCATCAGTGACCGCAACCATCTCCACTTCCTTCTCAACCTTCTCGATCGGCATGATGGCGGCACCCTTGTGTTGGGTCGCCTTGGCGAGGTCCTCAGCCGGGCTGTCGCCGTGCTTCGGCTTGGAGTTCTTGCGCGGGAACAAGATCAACTTGGCCATGTATTCCTTGAGGCGCTTGGAGTTGAGCTGCGTGGTGGAAAAGGGTGAAGCGTGGTCAGTCGTCGCGTTCAAGGTTGACCCTAGCGTAGTCGAACAAGCAAAAAAGGCAAAGTGCGCGCGCTTCGCGAAACGAGCATACGCACCTCCAAAGATTCCTCGCTGCGGTTGCGGCGACGGTGATCGACGCAGATACCGATGGTCGGGGCCATCTTCTTAGAGATGCCAGCAGCCTGTGGGACGAAAGAAGAGGGCCGAGGTCAGTATTCTGAGTCTTGGGTTCATGAACCGAGAGAGCCCCAAGTAGGGTCCGATCGAGTTCCGATTTGGAACGGGCGCCGTCGACGCTTCCGCGGGTGCGCATCGACGTCGACGACGGCGAGAACGAGTGGAACAGTATTCGTACCTTCAATTCCTCGAGGGTGAAACCACGGCCGAGGCGGGTCTTGAAGTTGTAGCGCTGCGTCGGCGGGTGAACGACCGGGCGGAGCGCGCCAGCCACCGGGCGCGGGAAGATCTTCTTCGCCTTGGCTTCGCGGGCGTTGCGGCGAGACTTCTTACGGCCGGCTGTGTGCGTGAAAAGAAAGAAACGTAATAGGTTAGTTCATCTTGTTCCGGTTTCTTCGTGGCATCGCCTCGGACGGCGACCGCGTGAGCGCGAGAGTCTTCCAGGATGCATCCGCAAAGACCTAGCGGTGAGACACCCCGCGCGAACGGCGATGATGCGTACCTTGGTTCAACCAAGTCTTGACGCGGCATTGCGTGGCGTTGCCTTGCCAATCCTTCTTGAAGTGCGCGTTTGGTAACTGGTTGTTCCCCTTCATTCTCTCTGAAGCGCGTCGCTGAAAGGCGGATGCGGCGCGAGTGATGCACGACTTCAAGGAATGAGTGAAAATGCCGAGTCGGGCAAGACCCTATTTTTTTATGGAATGAAAAAAAATGCTGCTGTTTGCTGTGCGTGCTATTAAAATTGGAGACGGTTCACGCGCGTCGACGCGCGTCGAACGAGGCGAAAAAACGCGTCTCGAGCGAAATTTTATCTAATGCAATCGCGCGTGTCTCAGGCCGTGGCGCCGAAAACGTCTCTGATGGCTCGAGCGGTGACGCGAGAGCTGAGCCGCTGGACGAGCTCGGGGACAATCTCCGTCGCCACAGCGGGGAGAAGCGGAGAAATCTCGTTGAAAGCGCGCGTGTTGATGCGCGAGTTGTTCGCAAAGTCAAAATCACCGGCATTGAAGGACATTTCATCGCTTCTCGTGCCTCTCAACAAAAAGTTGAGCAGCTTGGTGGTGTTGACGAGCGTCGCCTTGTCCTCATCCGTCATCCTCGGAGACAGCGGGACAAAGCTCGGCAAGCCTGGGAAGAAGATTGGCACGCGCGCATTTTGCAAGCCGAACGAAGTCAGCAGGCGCACTGCGTTATCTCTGCTCAACGCATCGATTCCCTTGACGACCTCATCCAGCAAGAATTCGCGGAAAAAGGAACCGTCTGGGGACAGCACGAATTGTAGCGCTTCGCGCGTCGCTTTTTCCTCATTCGGCGCCGCCGACTTCTGCTGACTGGACTCAAGAGCCAAACGTGGACTGGCAGCTTGCTTTGTGGGGTCACCTTGAGACATCAAGCTCGCTTGTCTGAAGGTTTCCAACGCCTCAAGAAGATCAATCATCCTGTCCGCGTCAAAGACTTGTTTCTTTCCGTAGACCATGTACCGAAGCGCCTCACGCAAACGGGGAGAATCATCCGTCAGTAGGCGTTTCGCAATGTACGGATACGCCTCATCGACGAGCGCGAAGTCGGGGTTGCCGACGAGCGCGATCCCTTCTAGAACACCGATGGCGCGAATAATGAGCGCGAAATAAGGTGGAATTCGGAACGGGTAATCAAACGTGATTTGAGCCAAGTCAGCGGCGAGCTCTTGAAAGTTGATATTCTTCGCACCGCCGCCCTCCAACGCCGTATCGAAGACACGACCTAACACGGGGAGGATCGGTTTCAAATCGGTACCTTCGGGGATGAAATCCAACGTCACGAAATCCTTGACGATGGCTTCGTAATCCCGATGGATGAGGTGAGAGATGGCCTCAATCATACCGTACTTGATATTGTCGTCGATATCAGTCATCAACCCGAAATCTAAGATTGCCAAACGTCCATCGGGTGTACGAATGAGGTTACCAGGGTGAGGGTCGGCGTGGAAGAAGCCCGTGTCCAGCAACTGCTTCAAGTAGCAAATGACGCCAATGTTGACAAGGTCGCCGACGTCGTCCGCCGTGCTCTGCGAGAGCTTTTCACCTTCGAGCCATTCCGAGGTGATGACCTTGCGCCTCGTGTACTTGGCGTACGTCTTCGGAACAACGACTTGCGGCAAATCATCGGCAATGCTCTCCGCAAACTTGGTCTGGTTCTCGCCTTCGCGATTGTAGTCAAGCTCCTCGAAGAAACGCGCCGCCCATTCATCCAATAGACCGACGACATCCGTGGTGATGGCCGGAAATCGCCTGAGGAACACGCCCACTTTACGTAATACGTATAAGTCGATGGATACCGTCTCTAGCACCGCCGGTCGCTGCACCTTGACGGCGACAGTTTCCCCATTTTCCTTGAGCACGCCTTTGTACACCTGACCCAGCGAAGCCGCTGCGACCGGATCCGGTCCAAGCTCGCTGTACACCTCTTGCCACTTACATCCGAGCTCAGCCTCGAGAGTGGCGAACGCCAATCCGTTATCAAAGCTCGGCACCTTGTCGCAGAGCTTTTGCAGCTCGTTCATGGCTGCCGGAGACAAGATGTCTGGGCGAATGCTCAACGCTTGGCCGAGCTTGATGTATGCCGGACCGAGCGACGTGACAATCTCTCTCAGTTGAATCGCCCTCTTCACCGAGTTTTCCTCAACCTTTTTCGTCACGAAATCCGCCACCAGACCTGTGATGAAGGATCCCCCGATCGTGGACAACTGCGCCACGCGTTGAGCGACGGCCGCGGGTCGTCGTTCCCAGTACGCCGAGATGAGTTCGGGGGCGTAATACAGCGGAAGTTCGTCCCCGAGCTCGTCGTTTTTCAGGTTTTCTAAATCAACCACCTTCATCGTCACTCCATCCGCGGCGAAATCGCTGTCATCAATGTTTTTCCCGCGAAGTCCCGCCATCAAGATGCTCAAATCTTCATCCTCTTCCATTTGCCTTCGCACGTCGCTCATCTGTCTCTTCATCTCGGACACGCTCGAGGGCGATTCCCCGCCCGACGACGTCGACGACGACGACGACGAAGACTCTCTCGGTGGTGACACCGCCCGAGTCCTCGTCCCCCGCGCGTTCCCTCGCCCGAGTCTCCCCGCGAATCCTCCGCGGTAACCACGCGGGGTCCCACGCATCGTCGACGTCGACGACGTGCCCGCGCGACCTCCTCGAATCGTCGTCGTCGTCGTCGTCGTCGTCGTCGTCGTCGTCCTCACGGACGTCGACGCGAGCGCCGAGCGCGCGAACGATGCCATCGTTTATCCTCTCCCGCGCTCTTCGACCCCGCGCGCGCTCGCGTCGTCGTCGTTCTCTGACGTCGTCGTTCTCTGTCGTCGTCCTTCGTCCTTCGCTCGGTCTCGAACGCCCGGTCCACGCGCGGACGACGTCGATCGGTCGGTCGGTCGGTCGGTCGGTCGGTCGGTCAGATCCTCGTCGTCGTCGTCGTCGTCGTCCGCGCGGTCCGTACAGTAGTATTGATTTTACACAACGGGCCATTCATTTTGACACCCACACCCACACCTTCCTTCCCCGACGGGCGAGAGTCCGTCCAAGTCCGTACGTCGTTGTCGACGCACGCGCGACGCGTCGCGTCTCTCGGGTGCGACGATCGATCGCTTCGCTTCGCCCGGGACGTTACTTTGATTTGATTTGCTTTGATCGTCGTCGTCGTCGTTCTCTGTCGGCATCCCCCGTCGGCATCCCTCGTCGCGCCGAGGACGAGGACTCCGCGGTCGTCGCGAAACGAAGAACGGCGCGTCGCGCGCGCGCGCGACGTCCGATTCGTCCGATTCGTCCGATTCGTTCGTTCGTTCGCCGCTCCAACGATTGTTGGTTGGAGGATTGGAGGATTGGAGGATTGGAGGATCGCGCCGTCCCGTCGTCGTGTTCCGTGTTCCGTGTTCCGTGTTCGCGCGCGCGATCGACGGGT
>Ga0181573_10004558_pt1 | contig 11751 bp, 4 predicted proteins | sample 101ome_25_FD_148643 | JGI IMG/M metagenome (GOLD analysis project Ga0181573, IMG submission 148643) | Coastal salt marsh microbial communities from the Groves Creek Marsh, Skidaway Island, Georgia - 101409BT metaG (spades assembly) | ecosystem: Environmental > Aquatic > Marine > Intertidal zone...
ACGGGCATGGCGAACGATAAGGGCGACAGCGTGAACGTCGGTAATTTCGCGGCGGGCGGCGGCGCCGAAGCCTTCGCGCCGTCGTTCGTCGAGGACGTCGTGGACCGCTTCGTGGTGGACGGCGGGAGCAACAGGTACGGCGAGGAGCGCGCGCATAAGCTGCGAAATTGCTCCATGTTCACGCACAACGCCGGCGGCGACGGTTTCGACCACTTTCTCAACACGTTCATCAACGACCCGGTGGGAGTCAACGTCGGCATGAACGCGGGTTTCGACGCCGCGCCGTCCCACGGATTCCTTCGCAACGCCTTCTCCACCGTATCCGCCAAGGTACCGGGCCACGTGCGAGACGTCGCGGACGCCGGGGGCCGGGGCGATCTTCACGGAGATTTCGTCTCATCGATGCTCGACGGCGCCGGCGCGGAACAAACCGGCGGAGGCCGCGACGAGGGCGCGAGGTTCGGCTACCTCTTCCCGGGCTCCGTCATCGTCGGCATGGACGCGATCGACCTCCCCGAGGGATGCGCCGCGCGCGTCGACCCGCTTCGCGCCATGGACGACTTGCTCTTTGGCGGGAAAGCCGGCGATTCGTCGCGGGTGGGCCGGCTGGCGGCGCTCGCGAGGGAGGCTTCGGCTCGCGGCGAATGCGTCGCCGCCTCCGTCGCCGGCTTCATCTACCGCGCGCGCGTGGACCCGAACACCGGCGTGCCGGCGCTCTTCCCGGTCCCCGCGCCGAGGGGCGCCCTCGAGGTTGGCGCCCTCCGTTGCGGATCCTACGCCGCGGCTCACCTCACGGACGCGACAATCGCCGAAGGAGGCCCCTCTCGCGCGGGATCCCCGCTCGGGCCCAACTCCCTCGTTCGCGTCGAGCTCAACGGCGACGTCCTCGGCGGCGGGGACGTCGCGCTCCGGTGCAGGTTCGCGGGGCACTACCTCCCCGTCCGAATGGCGCGGTTCGACGCGAATTCGAACCGCACCGTCGTCGAGGTTTGCGTGGCGCCGCCGCGGGAGGGCTTCGTCGCGCTCGAGGGGTGCGCCTTCATCGAGACGTACGTGGCCAGTGGCGAGCTGCGCGGTTTGCCGTGCGGGTTTCCCGTCCCCGTCGTTCTCACGTCGGACCCCGTGGTTCACGCGGAGCTCCGTCGGGCGCTGGACGTGTCGGGCTTTCGGGGCGGCGACTCGCCGGGCCGTCTCGGGGGCGGCGACTCGCCGGCGGGCGGTTTCGACGATGCGCGAGAGAGAGCCGCGGCTTGGGCGTGCGTGACGGTGGCGACGGCTCTCGCCGAGGCTGGACGCGCGTCCGCCGAGCTCGCGCGCGACGCGGCGGCGGCGGCGGCGTCCATCGGCGCGGCGCGGGCGCTCGCGCTGATCATGCGCGAACACGCGAGGGTTCCCGGTCTTGTCGGCGCGCACCTCCCGACGTTGCGAGCGATGCGCGAGAGCGGCGCCCCGGTCGCGGACTCCTTCGACGAAGACGACTCCTTCGACGAAGACGACCTCTTCGTCCTCGACGAGGGCGACGTGGAGTTTGTGGGCGAGAGCGAGTTTGAGCTCGCGGTGGCGTCTGGGCGCCGGAGGGCCTGGTTCGCGGACCTGCCGGTCACCGTCACCCAGCCGTTTTCCAGCTTTCTCGACGTTGGGGTCGAAGACGCGCGCCGGAACGGCGCGCGCGGCCGCCTGGGCGTGCACGCGACGGCGACGGGTCGCCGCCGCGGAGGGGGGTGGATGCTCTACTTCGAGAACTTGTCGTGGAAGTCCTTCGACGTGGTCGGAGTCATCTTCTTCACGTTTTACCTCCGCAACCGGCCGGAGGAGTTCACCGCGGGCCACGCGTTGATGGCGGTCGTGTGCGTCATCGGCATGCTGTACCGCGCGGTGTTCATGTCGATGCTCGTCGCGAAGCTGAAGGACAAGACGACGCGCCTGCGCGGCGAGGAGGCTGGCTCGGTGGCGCTCAGCGAGTCGATCAGGAGGGACATCATCACCATCCGCCTCTGCATCAACACGGCGCTCATCCTGGAGTGCTGGCTGTACGGCTGGCTGTGCAGCGAGGTGTTCGCCAAGTTTACCAACTCCATCTACCCGCTTTCGCGCGCGCAGATGGAAATCCTCGCCAACGGCGGGAGCGTCTTCACCCTCGACTTTCTGCGCCGGTGGCTCAGGCTCGTCGTGCTCTGCCTCAGCGCCAAGGCTCTCTTCAACGCCAAGGTGGTGTCCCAGGCGAACCTCGCGGAGTTCAGGGTGCCCACGTGGTGGAACTTAAAGACGCAGACGCTCAATCACGTGCTATCGCCGCACGTCGCCTTCGTCCCGACCATCCTCGGCGCCATGCATCCGAACGCGGCGATGTCTCGAGGCGTCGTCTTTTCGACGGCGGGTTTCGTGATCGTCGATTCCGTCGTCACCGGGGCGCTGCTGCTGGCGTTGAACGTTCTGCGCTCGCGGTTCACAAAGCCCGGGTTGGAAGGTATCGGTCACAGCGTGCCGTTCTCGTTCTCGGTCGGGCCGCACACGCTGGTCCCCCGGGCCAAGAGAGACTGAGAGTAGTCTCCGCCAACTGCGCACTCCTTGTAATTATGATTGAAATCTCTCACACACGCGGTCTTTCATCTCAGATCATGTGAGAAGAAGAACCGAAACTGCGACAGGCCGTCGGCTCGCAGCGCGAGTCTGAGGTGCCAGGCCGCGCCCCGCGAGTCGAACGCGATTCCAACCCCGCCGTGCGCCCCACTCCCAGATCGCCGCGAAGCATGGCTCCCCGCGGCACCGGGTCCGCCAACGGGCGCGTGGCTTACCAGAAGCTCGAAACCCTCGCCGCGCAGGATGACATCATGCGCCGCGCGCGACGCGACAGGGCTCGCGCCGAGCACCGCGAAGGCGGCCCGATCGAGTTTCTCTGGCCCCTGCTCTTCGCTCTGTGCTTCATCCTGCTCGTCGCGGTCGCCATCCACGGCTTCACCGATCACACCTCGATGGGCCACGGCGTGGGCGCCGGGCGCAGGGGCGGCCCCGACGACCCGCTGCCGTACGACAGCCTGGATCCCGGGGACATCGGCGCGGTGTGGACCACCGCGCGCGTGCTTCGGCACTTTCGCGCGAGGACCGCGGCGGACGTGCGGATAGCGTGGGACGTCGCGGACCTCGCCGCGCTCGACGCGGCGCTCGCGCCCGTCGCGGCGAAGAGCGGGTACCTCGGCGTGACCGCAAACGACATCGTCCACGTCCCGGTCGCGTGGTCCAAGGCGCTCGCGGGTAACGGCGGCGCGGGCGCGCCGGTCGTCGCGAGATCCACCCATCACGCCGACGCGATGGCCCGCGACGGGTCGCCCCCGGCTTTGCCCCTCGACGAGGCCCTCGACCGGTTCTGGCGAGGCGTCCGCGAGCACGACGTCGTCGGGCGCGAACGCGGCCTGATGCTCTCGTTCAGGGACCCGCGCGCGGTCGTCCCGGGCCTGCGACTCGCGCGCGAGCTCATCCGCAAGAGGCGATTGGTCGGCCCGCTCATCGTCGACGGCGAGATCCTCCCCGGGCCCGGCGGCTTTCTCCCGCAGATGGCGTCCGTGTGGGATCCGGACCCGCCCGTGGCGATCGCCTCCGGGGGCGAGACGAGCGGCGGGGGGCTCTCAAAAGAGACGTACGAACCCGGCGGGTCGCCGTTCCCGCCCGTCCCGGGCTCCGACGCGACGACCGAATCGGCGGATCGATCGGCTCGGACTTCCCGAACCGTCAAGTTTCATCCAACCGCGTTTGTCGCCAAAACCAAGCTGATCGTCCCCGGGGCGATCCTCTCCGTCGGGTTTTCGACGCACGGCGGGTGCGTGGACGACGCGGACGCGGCGGCGGCGCGCGCGGCGTACGCGGCTTGGTACGCCGGCGGCGGCTTTGAGTATCGGGCGCCGTCGTCCGCGGCCGGCGGGCGCAGACGAACGTCGGGCCGCGATCTTCTCGAGGACGGAGCCGGTGACGCGGGCGGGGCGGAGGCGGGCGAAGATGCGGCGGCGGCGGAGGGCGAAGATGCGGGGGCGGCGGACGAATCGGCGAAGGAGAAGGAGAAGGAGGCGAAGGCGGAGGCTGAGGTGATGGACGAGCTCGAGGCTGAGGTGGAGGCGGAGGCGGAGGCGGAGGCTGCGGAAGCCGTCGAGGACTTTGACGCGACGAGGGCGGCGGAGGCGCAGGCTGCCGTCGACGAACTCGCCGCCTCGGACGACCTGAAGCGCCAACTCGAGGCGAACTCCTCCACCCCATTGGACGAACTCGCCGACGAGCCCGAGACGTACGACGACCTCGACCCGAGGTTCGTCAAGGCGCTCGCCGACATCGACCTGTCCGAGGAACACTTTCCGTTCGACCTGGACGCGATGGCGTCGCGAAACGAGCGGTACTTTCCCGCGCCGGGGTGGGCGTACGACGAGGCGATGATGCAGGACGCGTATTGGCTGTTCCGCAACGCGACGTGGCGCGGGGACGTGTGGTTCAACCTGGAGGCGTGCATGCTCCGACCGGGTGGGAAAAACGTCGGCGCCTTTGTGCAGGATGACGAAAACCCGCCCTACCGCCGCATGCTCGCGCAGAAGCTCGGGTACGCGGTGGTGTATCACTCGAGGACGCGCGGCGGCGGCGAGTTTGACAAACTCGAGGGGTGGATGAAGTTTCTGACCCCCGGGGGATCGGGCGCGGACGAGCGCGCGAGGCCGGACAGAGCCAACACGTTCGTCGGGGACGTGAGAATCTACGGAGAGGACGGCGCGAGCTTCGAGCGCGCGGGCGCGGTGTTCCCGCCGGCTAAAATCCCGACGCAATCCGAGCTCTAACGCGTCGTCCAGTCCGTCTGCGAGTAAAGTAAGCGCTAGCCGCTGTCGTGATGTTACAAAACACAAAGTGAGGCTGCGAAAAGCGTCGAGCAGCGTCGGCGACTGCGACCGCGGCGGCTAGAGCGCGGGAACAAAGTCGTCGTACAGGATGGCGCATCCGACCGGAGTGGTCATGCCGTTCCGCACGTTAAAGTCGTAGCAGCACTTCTCCATGTCGCACGATACGTCGAGGCACGTCGTCGCCTTGAGCACGCCGTCGAGGCACGTCGTCGCGCCGGAGGCCTCGTACGGATCGTCGCACTCGGGCTGACACGTCTCGCCGTCCAGCAGAGTCGCCGGGCAATCCCCGACGCCGCCGTTCTTCACGTCGAGCGTCGACGTCAAGCAGCACGGCGCCGGCGGGGTACCCGACGGGTAGAAAATTCCGACGCGGTTGGACGTCGTCGGGGTGAAGACGACGGCGCCGTTTCTCACGAGCGCGGCGCCCCAAAATTTGGCGACGCCGGCGGCGTTAATCTGCGCCGAGTAGTCGAAGTACTCGAAGCTGTCGTCGGTCGGGTCGAAGATTCCGACGCCGAGCGCCCCGCCGGGCGCGAAGACGACCTTCCCGTCGTTCGTCAGAGCGGCTGCGTGGAATTTGTCGTCGTCGTCGGCCGCGACGGTGATGGGCACAGTCCTGAAGGCTTTGGTCACGGGGTTGAACACTCCCACGGCTGTCGCGGTTCTGGGCGGAGAGAGCATCTCGCCGTTGCTTAAGGTCACGAAAGCACCCATCGAACCCGTCATGCCATCGTGCGAGCTGATGGGCACGAGCTCGAAGCTGTTGTCCATCGGATTGAAAACTCCCAAGCCAGTACCCGCGGCCAGGGGCGAAAAGATTATCAAACCATTCTTCGCCAGGGTGGCCCCATTGAACAACCAATCATTGTGCAAGCCGATATCCACGAGCTCGAAGCTGTGGTCGCTCGGGTCAAAAACTCCGACGCCGTCCGCATTCATGGGTGCAAAAATGACCTTTCCGTCGTTCGCAGTAGCAGCCCCCCTGAACTTCCACTGAATCGTGATCTTTGAGCTGATGTTCACGAGCTCGAAGCTGTTGTCGCGCGGGTCGAAAACTCCAACGCCGTTCGCGTGTGCGGGCGCGAAGACGACTCTGCCGTCTTTCGCCAGCGCGGCTGAGTAGAACTTCCGCGCCAGATCCGTGAGCTGATGACTACTGATATCTACCGCCTCGAACGTGTTGCTGCACGGATCGAACACTCCCACGGCGTCCTCTTCCGTTGGGGCGAAGATGGCCTTGCCGTTGTTTGCCACCACGGCATCCACGAACTTAACCGAGGTCGATACCTTCGAGCTGATGTCCACCCAATTTATCATGCGCAAGCGCAAGTTGTACGTGTATACCACTGGACGAGTGTGCTCACCTCCTCGATTCGCTACATCTCGATACAGCTCGACACCGTTCTCCTCTATGATCCATCCTGGCGTGTAGAAAGGCTTTTGATACCTGATCTCGATTGTGGAGACCCTCGTCGGTGATGATATCGAGAAAAACGCCAGCCCAATTCCATCTGTGGCGAACCAGTTCGAGTTTGTGGCGGGGTCATCGTCGATCAGACCGATCTGTCCAGCAACACAAGTACCTTCCGCACAGAGATCTCTATCTGGCATCTTGTATATGGTGAACTGATCTTCGGTGGGCCGCACGCCGTCGAGCTTGAAGTCATCTATAACAGGTCCGATGCCGTTGCCGTCTGGGCCCTCCGATTCGGACGCCACGCTCATGATGAACGTGTAGTTGTAGGTGTCGTTGGCCGTCGCGACGCGCAGGAAACCCGCGCTACACACCAGAAACATCACCAGCGACGTCATTCGCGAACGTGCGCCGAGCATGGTCACCGCCGTCTCGGTTCCCGCGTGGGCAAGTGTCCGGGCGAGGCCGTGCCCTTAAATCCGACGTGTCCGTGGCGCCGCGGGGGCGGGGCGGTGGGAGACGGTTCTCTCCCCGCGATCGGCGCGGCGCGGCGCGAGAAGAACGAGCGGCGCGCGATACTCGAGCTGTGGAGCCGGAAAGTCTCGAGAACGGGCTGCAACACCCGCTCTGCTCGCCTCGCTGCCAGGCGGCTCGCTCTTACCCGACGTATCTCTCTTGGCTCAGAGCTGAGCGATACTTGTCTGACACATGCCAAAACTCGTGTTTTGATTTTTATTGATAAAAGAGATACCTTCACGTCGACTCCACCGCCCCACCGCCCGACACTCCGTCGCCCGACCGTCCCGCTGGGGCCCCGAACCTCGGAGCCGCGGTGATAACAGCACCCGGCGCGACCCGGTCCCTCAGCGCCGTCGTCGTCGCGGCGTGACGATGGGACGCGACGGCGGGAAGACGCTCGCGCGATCCATCCCGAGGCGTCACCGCGACGGGAACCGCCCCGGACGGTCCGAGCGACGGCGCGTTCATCGTCTCACGCGTCCCGCCCCCGCCGCCGCCGCCCCCGGCGTACAGACCGCCGCGCGCACCCTCGGCGGCTCGCCTCGCCGCCGCCGCCGCGCCCGCCCACTGCGGCCGCGTGAACCCGCCAGTCTTGCCCGCGTCCCAACCCCGCGCGCCAAACTCGAGCGGAGCGACGGCGGATTCGAACCCGCGACCTCCCCCGACCCGACTCCCGACGTTACCGCTCCGCTCCGCCGCCGCCGCGAGGGACCACGCCGAATCCCTCGGCGCCGCCGGCGCGTCGTACACCCCCTCGGGTACCGGCGCGTCGTCGTCGTCATCCTCCATCCCGTCCCGTTCGGGTTCCTCGTCGTCTCCCCCCGGCCGCCTCGGCTCGAACGCGCCACGCACGACCGTGCCCCGCCTCCCTCCTCCCCCACCGCCGGCGTCGTCGTCGTCTGCCGATACCCGAGCCGCCCGTTTGGCCCTGTTCGCCACCGCGGCGCGTTCTCCCCGCGCGAGCTCCTCTTCCCGCCTCGCGATGGCTCGCTCCATCTTGGCGTGCTGCGCCGCGACGTCGCGCTCGGTGGCCCGGTACCGCCGCCGTTCGCGCCCGTGCACCCACGCGCCGATGCACACGAACAACGCGAACGCGCAGACGCCGCCGAGGACGCCCTCGACGCCGACGCCGCTCACCGCGCCGGCGACGTCCGTCGCGCCCGACGGCGGATTCGAACCCGCGACCTCGTCGTCCCCGACTCCCGACGTTACCGTCCCGTTCACTCCCTGGCTCGGAGGCGGCGGGGGCGACACCGAGCCGGGCGGGGGCGACTCGAAGGGGGCGGGTTCCACGACGCCGAGCCCCGCGGCGGCGTACCCGGCGACGCCGTCTGCGCCCCCGCTGATGGCGAACGGCCAAATTCTCGCCGCGCCGAAAGCGCCGACGTACACGTCTCTGCTGTCGTCCTCCCTCGCGACGTTATCCGCGGAAAAGGCGCAGTCGCGGACGATGATCGTCGCGTGGTCGCCCGCGACGCCCGCGCCGAGCGCGCCCGCCTCGTTCGCGGAGAAGGACGAGTCCACGAGGTTCGCGGAGACTCGATCGATCGCGACGGCGCCTCCGTTTTTCGCCGCGGCGTTGCCGACGAATTCGCATCGCTCGCACGCGAACGCGCCGCCCTGGACCTTGACGGCGCCGCCCGAGGACGCGTCGCCGTCCGCGGTGGCCTCGTTGGAGCGAAACGCGACGTCGACGGCGTGAAGCTCTCCAAAGACGAAAGCCGCGCCTCCGTCGGAGAATGGTTGCGCGGAGAGCGGCGGGGCTCCGTTGACGAGCGCCATCTGACGAAGGGTGAGGGCGCCGGTGGCGCCGACGGTGACGTGCCTGGAGGTGGATCGCGCGTCGATGGCGCATCCCGGGGGCGACGTCGCGGCGCACGCCTCGCCCGACACGGTGACGCGACGCGTCACCGCGGGCAGCTCCCCGTTGTCATCGTCGAGAGCGATGTCGTTCGCGAGCCTCACGGCGGCGACGGTCGCGTCGGCCATCGCGGCTCGAAGCTCGGTCACGGTGGCCACGTCGACGGTCACGGGCGCCTGGAGCAGCGCGCGCCTCGGCGCGGGCGTCGCGACGCCCGCCGCCGCGGCCCCCGGGTTCTGCCTCAGCCATCGACGGTGCCGGTATATCGCGCTCGGGAGCGACCACAGCAGGAAGAGGACGAAGGACAGGAAGCCCCATAGGCCGCCGTGGCGCTCGACGATCGTGGGCCTCGCCCTGCGGACCTTGTTGACGGCGATGACCTTCTTCGCGGCGCCCTTGAACTTGCTCAACCGCGCGGATGCCTTCATGTCTGGCTCCACCTCCTCCCTCGCGCCGCGTCGGAATGGAGCTGTGCGCCCGCGGTTTTCTAGGTCTGACGAATCATAACGGTTACTCCGAGACCTCGCGGTCCTCGCATCGACGGACGCGCGTGGGGTCCGCCCGGGCGACCGGCGCGTGTTCTTCGGGGTCGCGTCGCGAGGATCCTCACGCGATGGGAGGGTACGTTCCGCCGCACATGCGCGAGGGCGGGCGCGGACGCGAGAGCGCCGTCGGCGGGGACCGGGCGGGCGGGCGCGGAGGGCGTCGCGGGCAACAGGCGTCGTCGTCATCCCGGAACCGGCGGCCGTCTGCTCCCGCCACCCCGGACGCCGCCGTGGAGGACGCCGTGAGGCGCAAGGACGCCGCGGAGAGGAAGCTCGGCAAGGACGGCGCGCGGGGCGCGTCGGCCGCGGCGTCGACCCTCGCGTCCATCGCGCGAGAGCTGAGGTCCGCGCTCGCCGTCCCGCACCTCTCGCCCTCCGCCAGATCCGACGCCGGGCTCGCGCTCGGCGAGGCGCTCTGCGCCGCCGCCGCCGCGACGGTGACCGCCGCGCGTCACGGCCCGCTCACGCCCGACCTCGCGCGCGCGGAGCGGGACGCGCGCGCCGCCGCCGCGCGCATGTACGAAGACGCCGCGGCGGTCCTCGCCGAGCTCGCGAGCTGGTGCGAGAGCCGGATCCCCGGCACTGCCGGGGACGACCCGGACGCGTGGGCGGACGCGACGCTCGCGGCGACGACCGCGGCGGCGAACGCGCTCGCGGCGCGCGGCGACGTCGGTGCCGCCGACCCGCGAGACGACCCGCGCGCGGTGGACGCCCTGGCGCGAGCGGTGACCGCGTACGAGTCCGCCGCTCGACTCGCGTCAAACGCCGAAGCCGGAGCGCGCGACGTTCAATCAAAAAACGCCGCCGCCGCCGACGCGCTCGCGGGGTTCTGGAACCTCGCGGACGCGCGCGTTAAGCTCGCGGAGGCGATCGCGGCGAGTGGCCACGGCTTTGGCCACGGCTTTGGCCACGGCCACGACCAAATCCAAAACCAAAACCAAATCCAAAACCAAAACCAAAACCCAAACCACGACCAAAACGTCGCGAGGGCGGAGACGCTGTTCGCCGCCGCCTTCGACGCGTACGAACTCGCGTGCGCTCGATGCGACTCTCGCGCCGGCGACGACCTCGCGGGTTTGCTCATGGACTGGGGCGTGGGCCACGCCTCGCACGCGCGGGTGCTGGCGGATACTTTAGGGGACGACGTCTGGAACGCGGACGTCGCGGCGAGGGCGCTCGGCGCGTGCGAACGAGCGTTCGAAAAGTTGGCGAGGGCGGCGGAGTTTGGCGTCGGCGACGTCGACGCGCACGTCGCCTTCGGGGAGGCGCAACGGACGCGATCGGAGGTGCTTCGCGCCGAGGCGACGGCGCGTCGGTCGATGGTCGAAACGTTTCCGGAAAGTCTCGATCCTTCGGGGACGGGCGGCGCGCGATCCTCCGACAATCTCTTCGCCGACGCCGACGCCGCGCTGGCGCGGGTGTCCGACCCAGATCACCCGCACCCGCTCGGGTTCGCGAAGGCGCTGAGGCTGGACTCGCGACATCTGGACGCCCTCGTGGGGGCTGCGGAGTGCCACGTGGAACGCGGGAAGATGACGCGCGATTCGTTCCAACTCCATTCGGAGAATCCGTCGTCGTCGAGCGGAGACGCTTCGAAAGCGCACTTCGCGCGGGGGTGGGCGACGTACAGAGTCGCGCTGGAAGGCCCGCTGCTCTTCCCCGACGACAGGGTGGACCCCGGCTGGGCGTCGGACCGACTGGAGATGGCGTACAACGCCGCGTGCGCCGCGTGTCTCGCGGGCGACCTAGACGCCGGGGAGCGATTGCTCGAGAGCGTCGTCGAGTGCGACGATGAGACGCGCGAAGCGATCGCGGCGGACGCCGACCTCGAGGCGTTGCGATTGCGGCGGACGTTCGCGGGGGTACCGCCGGGGGGATAGGAGGTAAGAGAGGGAGAGACCGTCGTGGTCGTCGTCGTCGTGTGTCGTGGGAAAAGAATGTCCCATCGCGTTTCGCGCCTTCTTCCCGCGCCGGATCGTGACTTGGAATGCATACGTACGAACGCCAAATAACCTTTGAATTTCCATTATACCTGAAATACCCATACGAAAATATCGTCGTGTATTTTTTTACGAAATCCATCCTCCCGCGTGATTGCTCGGCTCACACTGCACGCCCCGAGACTCGGCGGCCTCTTCGCCATCTTGGGTCACGCGCTGCGGGGCGAGGGTCCGCGCGCGACGAACCCCGTTTCGTGATCGCTCGACAGGCGCGCGCGTGATCTAACGCATTTCAGCCGGTATCGATCGCGCGCGCTGCGCGAGCGCCACTCCGCGCGGCGGCGGCGAGCTCGGCTCGGCACCCCGGGTCACGCCGCCGCGACGATATAACCACCACCGAGAGTAAGGAGTAGAGTAAAGCGCCGCAGGGCCCTGCCGTCCCCGTCGCCATGGCTGAGGTGTGGGAAGGATGGTTCACCGTCGGCATCGTGTTCGTGGCCTTCGGGTGCCTCCTGTGGGACGTCATCCAACCCGACCACGTCATGATCGGCGCAGTCGCCGTGCTCATGGCCGCCGGGGTGGTCAGCGTCGAGGAGGGACA
>Ga0181573_10004561_pt1 | contig 11748 bp, 8 predicted proteins | sample 101ome_25_FD_148643 | JGI IMG/M metagenome (GOLD analysis project Ga0181573, IMG submission 148643) | Coastal salt marsh microbial communities from the Groves Creek Marsh, Skidaway Island, Georgia - 101409BT metaG (spades assembly) | ecosystem: Environmental > Aquatic > Marine > Intertidal zone...
ATGAGCGCGTACATGGGGTCTCTGACCCCGCAATATTCCAGTCGCCGCCGGGTGACGACGTCGTCGGTGACGACGATGACGGGCGCGCGAGGAAACGTGGGACGACAAGATAGCAGCGCCGTGGGAGTCGGACGGGCTGCTGAGAGTTGGAACAAGTGGGACCTTCCGATGATCCGAACGATCCGGACGAGCCGGACGAGCCAGACGAGCCGGACGAGCCGGACGAGCCGGACGAGCCGGACGACGCAGCCGATGCATTGGGCATCGGCATCGGCATCGGCTTTGACGCCCGCCGCCCACTCGGCTTCCTCCTCCCGCCACTCGGCCATCTCGTCCTCTGCGCCGGCCATCTCCAAGCCAAAGCTGCAGTACACGGGCTCTCGCTTTTCTCGTGTCGGTCGAATCTCTTCATCGGTCGAATTCGTCGGTCGGGACGGTCTCAACGCAGACAAGCCGCAGCTGCTCTCCGCGCTCTCCTCCTCCCCGCCGCCCCCGCCACCCATCAGTAAGTCTGACGAGGATTTCCTCGACCAGCTCGGGATCGAGTTTGTCTGGACGACCGACGAGCTTGGCGTGGACGAGCTGAACAACCTGTTTTCCCAGGTGGGGTTCCCGCGGCGGGATCCCACGCGGCTGGCGGCGGCGTTGCAGAATACCCATCGGTCGCTGTGGGTGCGGGCGGCGAGGAAGTCGAGGTTGGCGAAGGAAGGGCAGTTGTTGGCGTTCGGGCGGGCGACGAGTGATGGGGCGCTGAGTGCGACGATTTGGGACGTGGCGGTGTTGCCGAGTTGGCAGCGGGGAGGGATCGGACGGGGGCTGGTGGAGCGGTTGACGAGGAGTATTGTCGAGGAGGGTATTCCGGTTGTGACGTTGTATGCAGAGCCAGGGGTCGTCGGGTTGTATGAGAAGTTGGGCTTTGAGGTTGACGCGGGTGGGGTGAAAGGGTTGGCGTTCCAGAGCAAGAGTGTGAAAGGGAGGAGACTGGTGGCGAGCGTGGGTGGGTAGAAATGGGTGGATGGTATGGGTGGATGGCATGGGTGGATGGTATGGGTGGATGGTATGGGTGGATGGTATGGGTGGACGAGCGTTGAACGAACCGATGATGAATGAATTGAGAAGAGCCCTCGGAGCTCCGAGGGCGTTCCGTTTGGAAGTGTAATTTTTCGCGTCTACGTTTTTACGTACATACCACGACGAGTATCTGACAGACATCGTGACGATGATTCGAGCGCGGCGGAAATACGTCATCGTGCTCTTGTTCTTGCTGGTTTGCTTGGTGGGTACGTGTGTTGGAATGCAACGCGTTGGCGCGTGCGGTTGTCTGTGTGCGCGTGCAGGGCTCAATTGGGGGGTGGGTGGGGGTAAAGATGGTGTCTTTGGGCGGATGGGCGGGGTAGGGGGGTGAATGGACGGTTGGGAGGTGCTGTGGTGACTGCGGATTACGTGACGCTCGCTTCCTACCACGCTCGCTCGTTTGCTGCAGGGCTGATCGGGGACCATGGCGGGTTCGTCGCGGCGGCCAAGAAGAAGGACGACAATAAGAACAAGAACAACAACGACAAGGGTGGCGGTGGCGGCGGTGGCAAGAAGAAGGACGACAATAAGAACAAGAACAACAACGACAAGGGTGGCGGTGGCGGCGGTGGCAAGAAGAAGGACGACAATAAGAACAAGAACAAGAACAACAATAACAAGAATCCCACCGACGCTGTGTTCAATGATGCCTTTTTCAGCAACGTCATCGAGGGGACTGCGGGCACCGGGGGGGGGACTGCATCGCCGCTGCCGCCCGACACCCCGATCGAGACGATCAGTGCCCCGGTCATCGATCCGTCAAAGCCGCTGTCGCTCGAGGATAAAATGAAGCTCGCGTCTGCGTGTCTTTCCGCGAAGGAACTTCCGCCCATCACCAACCCGAAGGAAATGAAGGAGGCCGTCCCGCTGTGGAACAACCTGAACACGACGTTGCCGCTGGGGGTCGTGCAGCCGTCGACCACGCAGGAGGTCTCCGACGCCATCTCGTGCCTGTACTCGAACGGGGTGCGGGCCGTTCCCTATTCCGGGGGGTGCTCGTTGATGGGCATGTCGGTGCTGCCGACGTCGGTCACCGTCGACCTGTCTCTCTTTATGAACGGCGTGACGCTCAACCAGGACTCGAGCCTTACCGTCCAGGGCGGGGCGACGTTGGGTGACATCTACTCGTCCACGTTCGAGCAGTCCAAGGGTATCTATAGTGTCGTGGGGGCGTCGTGTCCGGCGCTCGGCGTCGGGCAGATGTTGGGCGGGGGAATCGGGTCGCTCACGAGGATGTTCGGCCTGGCGTGCGACCAGCTGCTCGGTCTGACGATGGTTCAGTACGACGGGCAGATTTTGAAGGTGACGCCGACGGATAATCCGGACCTGTTTTGGGCGAGTTGCGGGGGTGGGGGCGGGAATTTCGGCGTTGTGAGCGAGTACGTGATCAAGACGGTCAACGTCCCGCCCACGCTGACGTCGTTCGATTTCTCCGTGACGAACAACGTCGTGGCGTTCATGATGGACGTGCAGGATAAGATCGCCGTGGACGCGGACCCGCTGTTCAGCAAGCTGCAGATGACGTTCCAGAACACGACGACCAAGGGAAAGAAGGGACAGAAGGACGACGTTAAATGGTCGGTCGACGTCCGCGGGCTGTACCTCGGGCCCGAGGCGGGGCTGGCCGCGGCGCTCAAGGACTCTGGCCTGGCGGCGTATGTGGAGAAGCGGTCTGCAAGGAGTCGGACGGTGAACTGGGTGGATTTCGTGATCGAGCAGGCGCGCAGCAGCAACTGCACCAAGGCGAACGATGCGGCCGGTCTGGCGGATCGCAAGCTGACGAATTTCGGACAGGACGTGTCGATGAACTCGTTCTATGTGTTGCCGTCGAATACAATGTCGGCCAGTGGGTGGGAGGATCTCTTCAAGTGGAAGGCGTCCGGGAAGGACGCCTTTGTCGAGGTCGACGTGTTGGGGCCCAAGAGCAAGGTGGCGGCGGTCGCCACGCCCGACACGGCGTACGCATTCCGTCCAGCGCTGTTGGCCGTGCAGTTTGGCACCGCGTGGAGGAGCGGGAAGAAGAATGACCGGATGAACTTGGCTCTGTCGAGCGCCGGGACGGTGGGTAATGAACTCGACCGACGTGCACTCGCTCATCTCGTCATCGCGCCCTGACTCTCTCACTCGCGCTACGCGTTACGCGTTTCACTCGTTCGCTCAATCGCTCGTTCGCTCAATCGCTCGTTCGCTCGTTCGCTCGTTCGCTCGTTCGCTCGATCGCCAGGAGCTCACGGAGGAGTACCTCGCGTCGCCCGTCGTTCCGCGCGAGATCAACTACTTGGCCACCCAAAGCCCGAATCTGCTCGGCTACTACGGGTCGAACCTTCCCCGGCTGATCGATATCAAGACCAAGTACGACCCGCAGAACTACTGGCAGAACCCGCTCAGCGTGCCGTCGAACGTCGATGGGACGTTCCTGGTGCCCGACGTGGCGGTGGCGGACACCAACGGGGACGGCGTGGTGGACGCCAGCGACGCCGAGGGAGGCGGCGCGGTCGTGGCACCGGGCACGGTGACGGCAGGCGGCGTGATGACGATGGCTGGGAAGGTTAAGGTGGTTGTTGGGGTGTTGGTGGTCGGATTCGCCCTGTAGAGGGAATCAGATTTGAAAACCTGAAAAAACCGCGTACACGTTTTTGACAACCGCGTGCAACTGCACCTGTCGCAGACACGACGAGGACGACAACCCCGTGCTAAAGTATATATTTCTTGCACGTCGCGGTGGTCAGTCGCGAGAACTGAAACCCTGGAACCCGAGGTTGACACGTCAGACAACGGAACTGAAACCTGGAACGAGCGCTTGAGAGACCGAGGTTGACACGTCAGACAACGGAAATGACGAAGACAGCCTCCACCACCGCTTCCACGAGCACGCTGCGCGGGGCGGCCAGGGACTTCCTGATGCAGGAAAACCTCGGCACGGCCAAGTTCGAGGTGGTCCCGCTGCTGCTCCCGCTGTCGGCCATGGCCGCGGCCGTGAGCCACCCGCTCCTGGCTGTCATCTACGCCTTTGTCATCATCCCGCTGCTCGACATGTGGACGGGTGACGACACGAGCGCCGCGCCGAGCGATCCGACGAGGCTTTCCGACGACACCAAAGCCCACTTCCGAGATCTGCTCAAGTATTATGTCCTCGTCCACTACACGATGCTCTTCACCGTCGTGCACGTCATCTGCACGGCCTCGCCCTCGCGCTCCGCCCTCGGACTCGTCGGGCTGGTCATCTCGCTCGGCGTGGGAGCTTCGATGAGCTTCACCGTGGCGCACGAGCTCGTCCACTCGACGGACGACACGGAGCGCACCCTGTCGGCCGTGCTGCTGCTTCCCAACTTCTACATGCATTGGGGGCGGGCGCACATCCAGCACCATGCCCATGTCGGCACGGCTAAGGATCCAACCACGTCTCGGTGGGTATCGAAATCGACCGATGTACCCTCGCTGTTCGCGCGCCCCGACTCTCTCACTCGCGCTACGCGCTTCGTTCGTTCGCCAGGAAAGGAGAGACTGTGTACGCCTTCTGGATCCGGTCGATCGTGGGCAACCTCCGCAACGCGTACTCGGCAGAGTGGAAGCGCCGGGGCAAAGGACGCGTTGCGACGTGGATTGCGGCGCCATGTGCTCTGCTGGTCGTCACGTACGCAGCGTACGGTTTGCTCGGCGCGGCTGTCCTACTCGGTCAGGCGCTGGTGAGCGTGCTGATGCTCGAGACGGTGAACTACATCGAGCACTACGGGCTGGTGCGCGAGAACAAGGGCGCCGTCCTGCCTCGCCACAGCTGGAACTCGTCCACGAGCTTCGGGAATGCGGTGATGTTCAATCTACAGAGGCACTCCGATCATCACGCGAGCAGCGGCAAGCCGTACTTCCTCCTCGAGTCGATCGACGACGCGCCGCAGCTTCCCGCGGGCTATCCGGCCATGATGCTATTGGCCCTGCTGCCGGGGGCGTGGAAGGCCGTCATGGACGGCCGCATCGGAGCGACGACGGGCGAGGATTTGACGAAGCAGAAGGGAGAATGAAGGAGGAGGACCACAAAGTTACCCCTGTCACCCGGGAGGACGCGGTCCCCTGTTTGTTGTTATGTTTTGTTTTGCGCTCGGCTTCATCCAGCTCGTTCTTTTTTCTAATCCATCCCGTATACACTACGAAAACCGTTAGCGAAGCGCGCGGATCTCAGCGTGCCCAGAGAACGCGGGTGCGAAGGTTTTTTCGAACGGGCCGCATCCGGTCGACCACCCCGACCGACCAGCTAGTAGTTTGTCCGGATTGGGGAACTGCCTGTCCTCACAAGCGCGGACGCAACCTGAAGACGATGCAGCGCCGCTGCCCGCGCTGCACGCGTGTTCGAAGACCGTATCGGCCACCGCTACGATCACCAAGTCGCTCAAGGCCGACATTGCGGCCGTCCTGACCGACCTCCTCCCCGCCTGGAAGTCGCCGACGCCGAACGACCTGGACGTCTCAGTCATCTCTGGGGGCATCTCTAACGCCCTCTATCGGGTGGCGCTCACGCGCGTGACCGCTTCTCCATTCGAGGCGGTGTCGCCGCCCGAGGACGGCCCGGCCTATCTGCAGCAGGTCGTCGTGCTCCGTGTGTACGGCAACAACACGGAGAAGTTTGTGGACCGTGAGGTGGAGGTGGAGACGATGCGGACCCTGTACCGCCACGGGTTCGGGCCAGCCGTCCTCGGCGTGTTTGCCAACGGCAGAGTGGAGAGCTACTTGACCGGGATGGTTTGCTTGTCGCCCGACGACCTCAGCAACGAGGAGATGAGCACGCGGATCGCGGAGACGCTGGCGCGCTTCCACTCGCTCTCGTCCCACAAGAGCGGCGGGAGATCGGTGAAGTTTCCCGTCGCGAGGCCAGACGAGCCGGGTCAGCGGCCGGGGACGCCGTTCGAGAAGACGCGGTCGTGGCTTAAAACGAGCAAGACACTAGCAGATGAGGGCGGGTACACGCAGCGGCAGCGGGCGATCTGGGAGGGGCTGGACGTCGACTCGATCCTCGAGGAGCTTCGGCAGCTGGAGGCCAAGGCGCTCAAGCTGAAGAGCCCGCTGGCGTTCACGCACAACGACTTGCTGAGCGGGAACATCATGGTGGACGCTGATACGATGACGTTCATCGATTTTGAGTACGCGGATTGGGCGCCGCGTGGGTTTGACCTGGGCAACCACTTTTGCGAGTACGCCGGGTTCGACTGCGACTACAGCAAGTACCCCGACGAGTCGCGCGTATTCGTGCGGGCGTACCTTCGGGTGTACGAGGGGGAGACGCCCAGCGAAGCCAAGGTGGCGCAGGTCGTGCGGGAGGCGAACCTGTTTGCGCTGGCGGCGCACTTGTACTGGGGGGCGTGGTGTATGCTGCAGGCGGCGTGGAGCGACATCGACTTTGACTACATGAAGTACGCCAAGCTTCGGGTGGACGAGTTTTATCGCCGGAAACGTGACTGGGCGTGTGCGTGATCTGTGCGTGTGCGGCGTGGTACCCCCCCTCGTACATCGTTGCAGCGAAATATCTACCAAACGTATTCAAGCAATGCAATGACCGTGATTGGACCATCCCAATCCCCATCGATGCCTACGACTAGGCCATCTCGGCGAGCTGGCTCAGCGTCCTCCGGGTCTCGGCCACAAAGTTGACCGGCTTGGCGTCGATGACGCAGTACTTCTTCCTGAGGTTGCCCTCCCACATGCTGGCAAACGCCTTGACCCTGAACGTCCACTCCTGCCAGCTTGCCTTGTTGAGCGACATCTTGTAGGCGTCGGCCGCCTCCTCCCTGAGCTCGTGCAGCCTGTCGGCCGTCTTCCCAAACACGACCGTGGCCTGCTCGTCGAAGAGCGACGCAGAGATGATCCCGGAGGCGTCCATGACGCGAGCGTTGGCGACGTACCTCCTGACGGCCGTCGGGTACGTCTTGCCGTCGTACTCGCAGTAGAACCCGTCGCCCTGCTGCTCCACCTTCCTGTTGTTCTCGGGACACGCCAGATAGTACATCTTCTGGTCCGGATTGATGGACGCGACGACGGCGTTGACCGTGGCGTAGAACGGCTTGGCGTCCTCCGAATCCGGCACTTTTGCCTGGATCTCGGTCAGGTCAAAGTAGCGCTTCTTGGCAGCCCCGGCTGCCTTGGCGGCCGCGAGCCCCTCGCCCACCGCGCTCATCGTCGAGGTCGCTCCCGTGGTCTCGTACCACGTCTTGAGCTCCACCGCCTCGCTCATATCCGGATCGATCATGACGGTGCTCCTCATCGAGGTGGACAGGGTCACGCCGTTGTACGAACCGGCCCTGCACTGCGACACGGCCAGCACCGGGAACTGTCCCGCCTGCAGCATGGTGTGCAGCTTCTCCCCCTCGGTCTCCGCCTTCTCTCCCCACAGGGTCAGCGACACCGTCTTCAGACTGTCGTCCGCCAGCGTCACCTCCCTCCTCACGACCTCCTGCTGGTCGGCCTTCCTCTTGATGCTCCCCGTCGCACCGACGCTGGTCACCACCCCGATGACGTCGATCATGGCCCTCTTATCCACAAACACCGGCAGCTGGTCAATCTTCTCGAACTTCAGGCGTGTCTGCATGGCCGACGCGTCGATCACGTCGGCGCTCTCCTCCACCGAGGCGGACGTGTCAAAGTTCAGGCAGTACTCGTTGCGGGTGCGGTTGAAGTTCCTGTTGGCAATCTTGACGGACCCACGGGAAAACGTGTAGACCTTGCCCTCTTCCAGCATTTCGTGGTAGCGATCGGCCGCGTCCCTCCAGAAGGTGGCCTCGATCGCCGTGCCCTCCTCGTCCACCAGCTCGGCCGAGAAGACCGACTGGCTCTGACCGCTCGGGTTGGGCTTGTTTTTCCCAAACTCCCTGATCGGCCCCTTGCTCAGCACCTTGGCCTTGATGGCCCAACAGTGCAGGTACGGGGTGAGCGTGGAGATGGGCTGGGGCCTCGACACCGGGGTCTTGATCGCCTCGGGACGACGGCTCTGCGACGCCGGAGTCTTGACGTCCGCCATGTTCGGCTCCGCCTTGATGTTTGCGACGTTCGTGACGTTCGCCATGGCCTCGGCCTTGACCTGCGGGACCTGCGCGGCGGCCCCAGCCTCGATGTGGTCGAGCTCGGTGATCATCAGCACGGCGTTCTCCCCGTCGTCGTTGTAGATGGCCCCGGTAACGCGCACCAGGGACGACTCGCCGAGGGTCGGGTTGGCCTTGGTGACCTGACGGAGAGAAGGGGACAAGAGGAGAAGGCGTGTGAGCACGTGCAAAGTCGGAAGGCGTGATCTACGAGACGAAGACACGGGATTCGGGCCACGACGGGCCCGTCTCGCGCCCGCGACCGGGCCAATTCGGTCATTGTAGAACGTCCACGGGCGCGCGCGAGTAGGAGAGGGGCGAGTGGGCCGGGAGAAATAATCTGACATCGAATTGAATTCAAATTTGGGGACGCGAGACTCGCCGCTGCCGTCAGCCGTACGTACCTGGCTCGTGATAACCGCACGGACGTTCTCCTTGCCGTCAGTCAAGGAGCACCTGAGCTTGCCGTCGACGTTCTGCACGTTGACGATGGACAAATGGGAGAGGGGAGCTGAGAATGCCCCGGACGCTTTCAAGTGCGAGAGGCTGACACCGTCCTGCACGTCGACTTGCATCGTCATGGTTTGTATTGTCTGGATACCGTGTGAATGGAGAATTCGTATGCCGGGGTCGTTTGGTTTTGATTCGAACCAGCTGGTTTCGAATTGACTGTTCGAATTTTTCGACAGACCGCGAGTCAGCGTTGCGAGCGGCGGAGGCAGCGGTGGCATACGCCAGCTCGTCGTTCCCCCCGGTCCGACGTGGGTCCGAAGTACGCGGTGGCATCCCGCCCGACGATCGGCTTGAGCGACCCCCGTCACCCGCCGCCCGCCGATGCCGATGCCGCCCAGCGCCGCGGCCACCGCCGGTTCGACCACGACTGCGTCGACATCCGGCTCAGGAGGATGCGTCTCGAGCAGCAACATCACGATCGAGCCCCGCCAATTCACTGCATCGTGGATGGCATTTGACCCGCATGCACCTACTCGTTAGCCCATTTCAAGCCGCTCAACACAACCAATCTCGCATCTTTCATCCACCGCCCTCGTCAAGCAGGCGCCTTTTCCCCGCCCCCCCGCCTACCCTCAGTACACATGGCTCTATTCGCCCAAGTACCACCAGCTCGGAAGAAATGGCTGCTGTTCCTGGCAGTTTTCTTCTTGGCAGTCGGGCTGGTCGTCCTGATTGCAACGACTGCTGGCGAAAGCGCGGCGAGCGTCCTGGGACCGCTGGGTACGCGCCGGAAAGACGCGTCGGGGTATCCGGTGTCCAAGCTCGAGGAGCACTTCGAAGCGCTTCGGGTGGCGGTGCACGACGACGACGAGAACGAGGACCACGGCGATGAAGAGAACGTCGACAATGGCGACGACGGCCTGGTCGGCGGCGAGGTCGATTACGACGACTACGGGGGGGAAGAGCGCGAGAATGCTCCTCTCGGCTTCTCTCCGGAAGTCGACAACGCAGAGTTTTTCGGCGACTCGGACAAGGAACGGCCAGCCGAGGAGGACTACCAGGAGGAGGACATCTCGCTGGAGGATCGGGAGGCGGAGGAGGCCGCAGACTACGACGCCGAAGGGTTGGACGAGAACATGGACGACAGTATGGACGACTCGGAATCTCAGCCCCGGGAAACAAGGGCAGACCTGCGGACGTACGATTTGACGCGGGAGCGGGCGGTGGACGTGGCGACCCAGGCGGACGGGACGCTGGCGCCGGTCGTGGTGACTTGGGCCAACTTCCACTATCTGGATTTCGCGCTCAATTGGGTGCACCATATGGAAAAGACGGGATGCAAGACGTATCTGGTGGGCGCCATGGACGACGAGCTGCTGACGGTGTTGCTGGACAGGGGCGTGCCGACGTTTGGCATGTCGTCGGGGCTGTCGTTGGACGACTTTGGGTGGGGGACCGAGACGTTCTTCAAGATGGGGCGTGAGAAGATTTCGCTGCTGCAGCAGTTTACAAAGTGGGGACTGGATGTGGTCATCAGCGACGTCGACACGGTGTGGATGAAAGACCCGCTCCCCTACATGGCTCGGTACCCGGAGGCGGATGTCCTCATCTCGTCCGACCATTTGGTAGATACGACGAGCGGGGATGGGGGGCTCGAGTGGTTCCCCACGGCCGGGTCCCCGGCGAACATCGGCGTGATGATGTTCCGAGGGCGGCCGGCGGCGGCCAAGTTTGCCGACCGCTGGATGCGGGAGCTCGAGGAAGACGATAAGTACTGGGATCAAAATGCGTTCAACGATCTGATGCGGCTCGGACTCAAGCCCAACAAGAAGGGCTTCTCGGACCCCGAGACGCGGCTCTTCAAGGCCTTCAATGACAAGCTCCGGATGGGAATCCTGCCGGTCAGCATGTTCTGCAGCGGGCACACGTTTTACATCCAGGATCTGCCGGGGCGGCTGGGCGTCGACCCATACGTGGTTCATGGGACGTTCCAGTACAGCGGGACGGTCGGCAAGCGGAACCGGTTCCGGGAGCGGCTCCTGTGGGAGGACGACGACGCGTACTTCCGGCACGACGTCGGGTTCGTTTCGACGACGTGGAAGGTCTCGGACAGGCTGTTGGATGCGACGGTCAAGAATGAACGCGATCGTCTGGACGATCGCTTGAACATCTCCACGACGCTGCCGCACTTCAGGCTGGTCAACCAGCAGATCGAGACGGTGCGGGCGCTGCTGGCCCTGGTGGGTATTTGACGACGCGCCTTGATCGATTGATTCATCTCACGCTCGCTCGCTCTCACGCTCGTTTGCTCTCGCTGAATCAACACAGGCCACCGTGACAAAGCGCGCCGCCGTGATGCCGGGGCTGTTTTGCGGGCTCGACCGGTGGTGGGGACCACACGACGGGCACATCCCGGGGACTCGATTGCCGCAGCTGCCGTTCATGTGCCCTCTGGACCACGTGTTCAACCTCGAAGTGCTGAGCAGCTTTGACATGCCCGACTGGAAAGAGAGCTCGTTCCTGGACAACCCCAAGGCGTCTGCCATCTCGTCGCGCAAGCTGCGCGTTGTCACGTGCAACGAGAATAGCAAGCAGTGCGACGACGGCAGCAAGCCAGCGACGGTCACGCAGGTGGAGGGCGGCGGCGAGTCGATCGTCAAGCTCCTCGCCAAGCGGACCGACACGCAGATTGCGCGGGCGCTGGAGGGGATTGCCGACGCGTTCGACTTGATCGAGTTCGACCACCCGTCCAAGCTCTGGTCACAGTTCGAGGACCATGCCACGAACGACTCGTTCAACCAGAAGTTTTTGATGGTGACGGATATGTGGTGCTGCGTCGAGCCAGAGGAGGGCCAGCACGTGGGGCACATCTGGTACGATGGACTGGCCGGTAGCGGGCAAGGGCACACAGACCGGTGGGGACGGTGGATTGATATGAACCCCGAGTGGATGCCCCAGCGGGGTCCCTAGAGCTCTAGGGACCCACACTCGAGTGGGGCTGATCACGTGGTCGTCCAAGAGAGTAAGTTCGATAACTCGTTCGATAACTCGTTCGTTACATAAACCTTTCGTCATTTCATTCCCGACGTGATATTCGGTATGTCATGGCTGCGGGCTGCGGCTGGACAAGCCACCAGCAGAGAAACAGAACATGGCT
>Ga0181573_10004568_pt1 | contig 11741 bp, 7 predicted proteins | sample 101ome_25_FD_148643 | JGI IMG/M metagenome (GOLD analysis project Ga0181573, IMG submission 148643) | Coastal salt marsh microbial communities from the Groves Creek Marsh, Skidaway Island, Georgia - 101409BT metaG (spades assembly) | ecosystem: Environmental > Aquatic > Marine > Intertidal zone...
CCGCTTCCTCGCCTCCGCCGCGATCGCGCGCGCCTCCTTCGTCGTCTGCAGCATCGGGAACGCGTCTCGCAGGTTCCCAAACGCGAGTCCGCCCCCGGCTGGTGCCCATTCCTCCTCCTCGTGCGAGTGATCCGCCGCGGCGCCGAACGCCCTCGCGTCCACCGTCGCGAGCGCCTTTTTCGTGGCGAACATCCTGCACCCGTACGGCGCGTACCTCAGCGCCAGCGCCAGCGCACGCCACGCCTCGTCCTCGCCGCCGCGTAGGTCGTACGTGCTCTGGTCGAGATCCTTCCCCGCGAGCAGCGTGGACTCGAACGCGAATCTCGTCCCGGTCTCCTCGTCCCATCGCGCCTCTCCGATGAAGACCGCCGAGAGGATGGACCCCTCGACGCCCGTCAGCTCGTCCAGCGCGCCGTAAGGAAGCTGGATGCCCATGTCGATGGGCGGGTCCTGCGTCAGCTGCAGCATGGCCTGCGCCCACTCGCTCGCCGCGCCGTCGCGGTCCTCGGGCCTGTTCGAGATGAGCAGCGGGAGCGTCTGGGCGGTCCTCAGCGATCCCAGCGGCACCCGCGGTTCCGCGCGCCGGAGCTCCTCGACGGGGTTGGGCGCGCGCGGGATGGACCCGGCGGAGCCCTTGGGGACGAGCAACGCGACGAAGCCGCGCGGTGAGACGCTCACGCCGCCGATCTCCAACTCCACGAGGTCGTCGATGCCCACCTCCTCCTCCTCCGCCGCGTCGTCCGCGGGAGCGCCCTCGGACGCGCGGGCGACGAGACGCGACGGGCGACGCGTCCGGGTCGACGCGCGGGTCGCGCGTTGGACGCAGCCGCGGCGGAGACGCGGGCGAAGCTGGGTCGCCCCCACGTGAGGCGTCGCGACCGCGGTCATCTCGGGCGCGCGGAGTGAGGTGATCATCTTAGTGTGTTGGCGTGCTGAGTTGGCACTCGTGGGCACCTCTCACAATTTTGCAATCCTAAGCGCTACTAGCTAGTCGACCACCTGTACCTCGTCTTACTTCTCGTCCCCGTCTTCGCACGTAAAGTCCGAGGGAATCATTCCGAAGATGAACCCGTTCGCGTACGAAGGCATCGCGTTATCGGCGCCCTTGCAGCTCACCGGCTGCCTGTACGGGTTCACCCGCACCTCCAAAAATTTCCACCGCGCCGCAACCTTCTCTCGCAAAACCATCTTCTTCAACTCCTTCAGCCCCATGTTGGCCGCCTCCTCCGTGTAATCGGTGATGACGACTACCGGCTGTTTTGACCCGAAGCGACGAGTTTCGCCAACGTCGTTCACGAGCATCTTCAGGGTGGGCTCCCAGGACGTGAACGCGGCTATGCCGGCATTGGGCATAAAGACCAACCGATGTGGATCGCGTAGGAAGTCATTTCTCTCGTACGCACATGTGATGGTCTCCCTGACCTCGTGATACAACCCTCTGTACATGTGCACAGTGACTGGATTTGTTCTGGCCCAACATTCACCCTCGAAGTCGCGATCATAGAGCGCGTTGAATGGAACCTCCGGCCCGATGAGGTTCAGGTGGAGTGGAGGATAAACGAAACCTCTTTTTTTAGGCGCAATAAGCTCGTCAATGTAACGCAGCCAATGTAGTGCGATGATCGTTCGTTCAAGCTGATCAACCTCCTTCTCCGCGCCCAATACGTCGACGGCGACACACCTTTCGGGGCTGCCATCGGACGGACGCCCTCGGAAATCCGCGAGCTGCCGCACTGCGTAATCTATGGTAGCCGCGGTGTGCAGCGTGATTGGAGTGGGATACTTCGGGGCAAACTCGGGAATCTTCAACGGCCCGTCTTGCTCTTCGACCAATGCTCTGAGCCTGCAACTCATCATAACATCCCAGTTTTCAGACAAAGGCTTTCGTAACTCTCGAACACAAGCATCTGTACTATTAGGTACGCGTTCACGAAGCCATTGTTGAAGCTCGTGTGACTGCCAGTTAGCAAACTTCAGGCGAAGGCACCAGCTCTTGACGGGAGTCGTCTTGCACCTAATACCGCCCGGAAGGTACGTATTACCGGGCGGGAGCTTTCCAAACGGTGTCTTTGCGTGACACGGACACTCTCTGCGATATTCATTTTGATTGTGAACGCCGAGTTTTTCCAGCAGCGTGCACCTGGTGTGAACGTTCTCGTCAATCATCTCGGTGGAGAGCCTGCCCCAGTCGAAGGCTGAAAAGATGTCTTCCCTCAGCTCCTGCGTCCTCGCCACCTGTTTTTTCGTCCTCTCGCAGCTCTCGTGGTGATCAAAATTCGACCAGTGCATCTCTTGATGAGCCCGATCGCAGTAATAGAACCCGGCGCATCCCCCGCAGCTCATCGTCGCGGGTTTCCTGTCAAGGTTTAAGGGGCGTCAGCGCGATTCTCGGCGTGTTGCTGAAAAACACGGGGCGACGGAGGACGCGGGCTCACCCGCAGACGGTGCATTCGAGGTCGGATCGCAGGCCCGGTGTCCGGGGCAGAACCACGGCATCTCCACCAGCGGACCCGCGCCTCTTTCGTTTCGGGGGCATGTCTCACACCCGGCCGGGCGCGGGGCGAACTGCGAGAAATCCTGAAGAGGGAAAGAGCCCCTTTCTAGTTTCGGCGGGCGCATCTCACAGCTGGCAGAGCGGTGCGTCTTTTCATCTTCCCGTCCGAGGATTGTGTTGTGACATCCCCAGATCTCCACCCCCGGACCACAAGATGGCCGCCCCCGACGAACCCACGCGCCGCGTCGAGGTCCCGATCGTCGACGGCATCTCCGACGACTCTCGCTGCCGCTCGGTATCGGAGGAGGAACGCCGACGACGATGCGCAGCCTTCGCCGCGCTCGCGGAAACGATCTGTCTCGTGACGACCACGACGCGACGGGAAAGCCACGAAAATGCGCGTGACGGCGAAGCCCGAGGCCAGGTCGTCGTCGCCGCCGCGGCCGTCGAGACGCCCGCCGCCGCCGCGCGTGAACCGCGCAAGGGGACGCCGACGCCACCCGTCCGCGATACCGCGCCCAGAGCCGCGGAAGACTCCGCCCCGGACGATGTCGACGACGACAACGCCGACGATCCCGACCCCGCGTTCACAAAGTCGGAGGTTGCCAACATCGTCGCCCTGCTCAGCTTCCTCGACGCGTCGCAGCAGAGCGAGGCCCACGACGTCATGCGGAGGGAACACGCCAGGGCGTCCGGCGCCGACGAACCTCCCGAAGATCTCATGAAGCTGTCCAAGAACGCTCTCGCGCGCGTCGACGAGTACGTCCGCGAGCTACTCATCCTCCAGAGCCGAGCCGAGAGCCGAGACCTCACAGACGTCGTCGCCGAGATGCAAACCGACAGAGCAAAGGCCAACGCCAACGCCAACGCCAAAGCCAAGGCAAGCGCCAAAGCCAAAGCCAAAGCCAAGGCCAATCCCGCCAAGGCCAATCCCGCCAAGGCCAATCCCGCCAAGGATCAGGCCGTTAACCCGTACGAGCTCCAACGCGACCAAAACATCGCGCGGAAGAAGGAGAGGATGGCGGCGCTCAACATACGCAGCCTCGCCGGTGCCGTCCAGCGGCGGCAGCCTTCGGGAGGTGGAAAGGGCGAGCCCTCTCCGCCGGTCGAGGCTTCGGCGGGTGGCGTCGTCGAGGGGGGACGCGACCGGCCGAAGGGCTCGAAGAAGACCGACGCCGAGCCGACGTACGGCTGCAGTCGGTGCAGGTTCTCCGAGATTGGCTGCTACGACAGCATGGACTGGAGCGGAAGGGGCGGCGGCAAGGGCTGCAGACCCGACGCGTGGATGGGATCTCCCAAACACCGCGCCGAGACCTCCGCTTCCGGCGACGGCGACGCGCGGGGCACCCCGACGGGCGCATCCGCGGGAGCGTCTAACCCCCGCCCGCGCCGGAACGTCGCTCCGCCCGAGAGGCTCAGTCCGACCTTCGGCGGCGGGCAATCGTATGCGAAGGAGGAGCCCGATGACGAGGAGGAGCCCGAGGATGAGGAGGACGAAGGGGATGCAAAATGCCTCATCTGCGGCTTGTCCGATTGCCCCGAAGGCGACGACTTCATCCTCTGCGACGTGTGCAACAAAGGCGGGCACGTCCGCGCTTGCCTCGAGCTGAGCGAGGTGCCCAAAGGGAGCTGGTACTGCAGTCTCAACTGCCTCCTCGACAAATCCGAGAGGAATCCCACTGCGTCGCAATCTGTTGCCATCCCCAGCCTCAAGTACCTTTCCACCGATGCGCAATCTGTTACCGTCCCCGGCCTCAAGTACATCCGCTGGTATAGGGCACGTGGGAGATACTCGGCGGCGATAAGATTCGGTGGCTGCCGCAAATCGCTCGGTGGCTTCGACACGGTGCCCGAAGCCGTGGCCGCCTACAACAAGGAGGCCGAAAAGCACGACATCGCGACGCAGCGGGTTCCTCCCGAGTTCGAACCCTTGCCCGAAATGACCGCGCCCCCCGTCGCCATCGAGGCCCCCAAGCCCCAGGTGGACGAGGCTGCCGAGGCCAGGGCCGCCGCCGAGAAGGCCGCCGCCGAGCGAGCCGCCGCCGCGCAGGCTGAGCGTGAAGCTGCCGCCAAGGCTTGCGAGGAAGCTGCCGCCGAGCGCGCCGCCGCCGAGCGCAAGGCTGCGGAGGAGCGCGCCGCCGCTGAGCGCGCCGCCGCCGAGAAGGCTGCGGCTGAGAAGGCCGCCGCTGAGCGTGCCGCCGCTGAGCGTGCCGCCGCGGAGAAAGCTACCGCGGAGAAGGCTGCCGCCGAGAACTCGCCGGAACCCGAACCGGAGCCCAAGCTCCCCGCGGGTTACGTCGCCGTAGAAACATCCTCTCTCCATCACAGGGTCCGCACCGGACCGATGTCGTGCCCGTTCTGCGACCTAGCGTGCAAGGGCGTCAAGGGGATCAAGAGGCACCTGCGCTTTTGCCAGGCCGCGAACGCCGCCGGCCTCGACAAAACCGCGGTTCCCAAGGGCTTCGTCGTGGCCAAGGTCGCCGCCGACGGCTCGACGAATTTGAAGAGGAAGGCGAACGAGGCGGCCGCGGAGCCCGAGGCCGGCGCCCGAGTCCCCGCGCGTCGAGTCGCGCCTCGCCGCGCCCCCGCGCCTCCCATCCTCGCGAAACCCGAGCTCGCGACCGAGGGGGGCGAAGGGGAAGAACGGGGTTTAGGGTTAGGGTCAGGGTTAGATGCGGGTGACCCCGGCGAGTTGCGACTGCTTCGCGACAAGCTCGCGTCGCAGGAGAGGCGAAGCGCGGAGTTGATGAAAATCAACCTGGACCTCCTGGCGCTGACGCGGCGGGTCATGGCGATGTCGGCGGAGGGCGACGGCGGTGCGACGCGGTGAGACGACGACGACGAGACTACGGGCGCGACGAGATTTTCGAGATTTTCGAGACGACGAACGACGCCTCCGCTCTTGGGTCCTCTCGACGAAGACGGCCGCGACACAAATCTCGCCTCATTTTAATTCTCCCGACACTTAAACGATCCTCTCCAGCTCCTTCGCGTACAGCAGCGTCTGGTTGATCAGCCGCACGCTCGGAATGTCCTTCGCGCTCGGCGGCGCCGCCTCCTCCCGAAACACGAACGCCCCGCCGTCGGTACTCCGAGCCCACCCCCGCTCCTTCGCGAGCGCATCCATCCCGACGGCGTCCACGTCGAGGAGCTTCGCCGCATCCTTCGTACCCAGGTGTTTGTACCCGCGCTCCACGCACGCCGCGATCTCGTCCCGCACCGTCGCGTTGAGCATGGTCATGAAGTGCGCGTAGTCCGGGGTCGGGATCGATCCGCTCGCGGCGAAAATCTTGTTGTACGCGCCCTCCATGAGGGACGACTCCAGGTCGAGGCAAAAGGCGACGTGCCGATCGTCGTGCGCCGCCGCGGGGATGAGCTCCAGCTCGGTGTGAAACTCCGCGATGCGGTTCTGCACCAGCAGGCGGAGTAGGTTGAGGCCCGTGAGCAGCGCCTGCCTCGGGGACGGGGGAATCATCCCGGCGCAGTCGGAGTAGTACGGCCTGAGCTGGTTGAAGTTGCGCTCGGCGGCAGCGTCATCCTGCTGCGACACCGCGAAGAGCGTGGCGTGCTCAAGCACGTCGCGCGCGAGCGTGAGCTCCTCCACGGCCGTCGGGGTCTGCTCGAAGAGCGGCGGGAGCGCGGGGAACGCGGTGATCGCCACCTGCGGGGAGACGGAAGGGAACGGAGGTCAGATCTCGGACGGCGCATGGGCTCGGGTCGAAAAGTGGACGATCGATCGCCCTTTTGAAGGAAGGGTCAGATCTGAGACGGGGCCGCCCCCGGGAGAGTCTCGACGCGCACCTTGAGGGTTCCGAGGAGGGACGCGGTCTTGGTGGCATCGCCCGCCGCGTACGCCTTCACCAGCCCATCGAGGGTCTTCTTCGCCGACGCTAGGTCCGCCATCGTCGAGCGTCCGTCGCTTTGGAAACAAACCCACAGCTGTGCGGGCAAACGGGTCTCTCCAGTGGGCCCATCGATGAGATGGATGATCTCGATCCTCACGAAGGCCGCGGGCAGAACGAGCAGCGCACGATCACGATGACGCGCTCCCGGATCCTGGCGACGCTGGTCGCGCTCCTGGCGCTGGCAGGGACCGCATCCGCGCGCATCCAGGTCGAACCCGTCGAACGCGATGGCCGCGATCTCATCCCCATCGCCATGGACTTCGGCTTCGAGCAAGGAGGTGGGTGCCGCGCAAAAGATACCGCCTGGGCAATTTCCCCCCACACCGCCGCGTAATTCCCTCCCGCGATCCCCGAGATCTGACCCAGCCCGCGAGACCGACCGCCCTCTTACGCGTTCCGCCCCCGCCTAACCGATGCGCAGGCTCCATCGAGATCAGCATCAAGCACCCGGTGCACCTGTTCACCGTCGAGGGCGCTGACCCGGTCGACAAGACCCGCTACGGATTCTTCATCACCGCGTCCAAGGCTGACACCGCGCTGGAGAACGACATCGCCAAGGGCGGGTGCCTCCTCGACGACCTCGACCACACCCTCGTGCTCTTCACCTTCGAGGACATGCAGTCGCATCTCTCCAAGGACGGCGACGAGTACAAATTCTCCTACACCATCGCCGAGGGTAAGGCTGGCGAGTACTCTCTCTACTACACCAAGTGCGTGCCCAACTCCGCAGTTTCATTCACGATCACCGTGGATCTGTACAACACCTTGCCGAACGGCGACAAGGACTACCTGAGCGCGGGCGAGAAACCTTTGCCCACGATGTACATGTTCGCCTTTTTCACCTTCGCCGCGGCGGGGGTGGTGTGGGCGTGGGTGCTCTTCAACGCCAAGCAGACGCAGCCCGGCAGCGTCAAGAGGATCCACTGGCTCATGCTCCTGCTCGTGTGCGTCAAGTCGCTGAGCGTGCTGAGCAAGTCGTTCATGTACCACGTGATCCGCGTGCACGGCGACCCCGACGGATGGAACGTCGCGTTCTACATCTTCTCCGCGGCGAAGGGCCTGATGTTCTTCACCATCGTCGTCCTCATTGGCACCGGCTGGAGCTTCCTCAAGCCGTTCCTCAACGAGCGTGAGAAGCAGATGCTGATGCTCGTGATCCCTCTGCAGGTGTTCGCCAACATCGCGGCGGACATCGTGGACGCCGACGGCCCCGCGCTCGCGGGCTGGCTGGAGTGGCGCGACCTCTTCCACCTCCTCGACATCGTCTGCTGCTGTGCGATCCTCTTCCCCATCGTGTGGAGCATCAAGCACCTGCGAGAGGCTGCCATGACTGACGGCAAGAAGGTTCGCAACATGAACAAGCTCATCCTCTTCAGGCAGTTCTACGTCATGGTCGTCGCGTACATCTACTTCACGAGGATCATAGTGTTCCTGTTGAAGTCCACGGCGGCGTACAACCTCACGTGGCTTGCGGATTTCGCGTCTGAGGCGGCGACGCTTGCGTTTTACCTCACCACCGGGTACATGTTCAGGCCCGTCGTGGATAACCCGTACCTGCACCTGAACGAGGACGAGCTGGACTTGGAGGAGATCGAGATGCGCGTGGAGGAGGGCAGGAGCCTGTGATGATTCAGGAGCCTCGATCGCGACGAGGAGGAAGTCCTCGGAACTGACCGGGTTTGGCGAGGGTGCTCGAAGGGATTTTTTGCTAAGAGTTAGGATTAGGATGTCGGCGAGAGGGGGCGCCCGCGCGTCCCTTCCGCCGCGTGACAATGACACCAGAGCGCGGTGCGCTACACAATTTACTCTTCGATTACACGTCAGTCGAACTTGCGGATGTTTGCGCTCTGTTCCACTATGGATGAGATTTGGCCTTCGGTGAACCGGTCCTCCCCAGCCTCGTTCTTAGCCCCCAACGAGGGGATCAGCGTGAGCGCCTCGTGCGCATCCTGCGGCTGGAGGTTGCTGAACGCCGCCTGCTCGAACTCGTGCATGTTCGTGACAGCGGTGGTCTGTTCCGCGTACAGCTCGCGGAGCATCTGCGTCTGCTCCGGGGTCCTCACCGTGCTGAATCGCCGGGTGTACTCGAGGGTTTTCTGGAACGTGCGCGTCTGCGTCGTCGACGTCTCCACGCCGTCGTTCTCGTCGTCGTTGATCTTCGACTCCTGGATGATCCGGACCTCGTCCATGGAGAGGCATCCGTTGAACTTGGCGCCCCGGTCGAGGTCGCCGAACTTGAGCGCGGTCACGTCGTCCTCCTCCACCGCCTTCTGGTAGCATCCCGCGGGACCCGCCATCTTCGCCCCGGTGGTGATCCGCCTTTCCTCCCCGCGTGCGTCTCACCCGGCGCGGTCGATGGACCCGATCGCCGCGGCGTGCCCGTGCGGCGCGTGGACCTTAACGCGTGAGGTTCCGCGCGGCGAACGTGCGTGCGTGCGTCCCGAACCGCGGCGCGCGGACGGAGTGTGCGCGCCCGAGGGGTTCACGGAGGGTTCACGAATTGATTGATCAGTCGGCGCGGCGCGGCGGGCCGACCAACTGAAGGAGGGGCTCGCCTGCCAATTACTCCCGAGCTCCACTGCGAAGCGCGGCCGAGGGCACGCGCCGCGGTCGGGGTTCGGGGTTCGTCATGGGCGATGCGCGGGGAGACGACAGGGACCGGAGGAGGCGCCGGAGCCGGAGTCGAGGCCGCGACGGCGACGATCGCGACGGGCGGGACAAGGAGTCCTCGCGGAGTCGCGCGCGGACGAGGTCGAAGAAGATCGAGGGCGACGGGAAGCGGGGTGCGTCCAGATCCCGCAGCAAAGAGCGGCGCAAGGGCGGAGGACGCGACAGGGAACGCGACAAGGACAGGCGGAGGCGCCGGGGTCGCTCGGACTCGCGCGAGAAGAAGCGCCGGCGCAGGAGGCGCCGCTCCTCCTCCTCGTCTTCCTCGTCCTCCTCCTCGTCATCATCATCGTCGTCGTCGTCGTCTTCCGACGCGAGGCGGAGGAGGAAGGACGCGTCGAACGACGGCAAAACACGCGAAGAAACCCGCGCGAAGCTCCTCGCCACCGTCACCGCGCTCGACGCCAAGGTCGGGGACATTCCCGGCACCAAGCACTCGCCGCACCCGACCGACCCCATCGGCTCCTCCCTCGTCGACGACGGCAAGGCGGGATACATCGTCTCCGCAGACGGATCGCACATGACGTTCTTCGGAGGCAGAGGCGGGTCGGAGGGTGCGGGGTTCGGGCTCAAGGGGACCGTGGGCGGGGACGCCGCGGACGCCGTTCGCGAAGAGGCGCGGGACAAGAGGGGGATGAACGCCGCGATGGTCGACGCGCTCCTCCTGCACAATAAGGTGAAGTGGCGCGACGAGACCAAGCCGGCGCGCCGCGTGCACATCGGCAACGTCAACCCGACGGCGACGGCGGAGGAGTTCGCGCGGGTGCTCGAGACGCGCATCAGGACGCTTTATCCGCAGGCGGTGCCGTGGCACTACCCGCTGGACAAAAAAGGGCGGGTGGACGAGCGCAGGGCGCCGGGGACGAGGGTGATCGAGCACCTCTACCTCAACGATAAGGGATTCGGCTTTTTGGAGACGACGGCGCTGGAGGACGTTCCCGCGATTCTCGCCCTCAACGGCGTTCGCGTCAACGGCAGCGCGACGCGTTTTCGACGTCCCAAGGACTACGACCCGGACGCGAACCCGCTGGTCCGCGACGGTTCGTATCGCAACGTGTTCGACGGGGTTTTCACCAAAGTCCTGTCGGACAAAGTCGCGGATTCTCCGACAAAGGTGTTCGTGGGCGGCGTACACCCGCGGGCGCTGACGAAGCTGGACCTCCTCGAGATTGTCTCGTCCTTCGGCGCGCTCACGGCGTTTCGATGCGACGAGGACGGGGTAGGGCGGTGCGTGGACGGTCGCGCGTGGATGGAGTACGAGGAGGGCGAGTCAGTCGCGGCGAAGGCAATCGCGGGATTAAACGGGTATCAGATGAGGGGTAAGCCGCTCGTCGCGGCGCTGGCGACGCCGCGCGCCCAAGTTTCAAAAGAGCGAGGGGCACCGCGGAGGTACACGTACGAGGTCCCACCGACGGTGGAGCCGCTGCTGAAGCCCCCGCAGAGGGTGTTGGCGCTCTCGAACGTCCTGGTTCGCGGCGGCGCGATGGAGGACCGGGCGGCGGCGACGGAGGATACCCTCGCCGAATGCGCCGGGTTTGGCAACGTCCTCTCGACGCACGTGCCTCTCGACGGGGGTGCCGACCAGGGTGCCGAACAGGGTGCCGAGGGGCTGGAAGAGGAGCTCGACACGCTGTTCGTGGAGTTTGCGAGGGTGGAGACGGCGACGATCGCGGCGCACGCGCTTCATCGCAGGGAGTACGACGGCCGCGTCGTCGAGTGTCGGTTTTTCCCGTTGACGGAGTACCAGCGGATGTTCGGAAAGGGTTTCCCGCCCAGGACGGTGGAGGAGAAGCAGGCGGCGGCGTTGAAGATGATGGACTTTTTGGCGGGCACCGCGGGGTCCGGGACCGGCAGGCTGGCGGCGTAGAGACGGGGAGACGAGAGAGAGAGAGGGGAAGGGCGGAGAACGAGGCGACGTTTTACATCATTTTGATGCTTCTCGCCTCTTCCGAGGAAACTTTCGTGAGACAACGACCCGTCGGGGCGCAGACGTCACAACCCAGCCGCGCGTCGCATTACGTATCGCCGCGATATGGACGACCTGAACGCCAGCCTTGACGATCTCCCCGTGGAGCTCCGGGCTCTCGTTCTGTCTCACATCGAGCACGTGAAAACACGGCAGATACTGGCGCTCAGCTCGACGTTTCGGGAGGCTTTTGCGCTGCCCGGGGCTCTGCCGCGGACTTTCGACTTCGACGGGGTAGCGGGCGATGATATCGCCGACCACCTCGTTCATCTCCTGGATGACGATCGCGTGCAGTCCCTGGAGAAGGAGCGGGCGTTGGAGCTCATAGGGGACGGCAAGGACCGCCTCTGCGAGTACGCCTGCGGACGAAACTTCGAGGTTCTGAAGTGGGCTCACAACGAGCTCGACCTTCCGTGGGCGCTGTATCGTGCCGGGCGCGTGAGCGACGACGTCCTCGTGCTACGCGTGCTACGACGCGAGGCAGATTCGGGGCTTCAGCAGCGTTGGCGAGAGAACGCAGGGCCGGAGGAGTGGGACGGGGTGACGATGGTTGACGGGCGGTTGGAGGAGCTCGGGTTGGAAGGGTGTGGTTTGTCCGGAGCGGTGCCGGCTGAGGTTGGGCGCCTGAGTGTGCTAAGGAAGTTGTCCCTCAACGACAATCTGCTGACGAGCGTGCCGGCGGAGATCGGGCAGCTCACGTCGCTGAAGG
>Ga0181573_10004569_pt1 | contig 11739 bp, 10 predicted proteins | sample 101ome_25_FD_148643 | JGI IMG/M metagenome (GOLD analysis project Ga0181573, IMG submission 148643) | Coastal salt marsh microbial communities from the Groves Creek Marsh, Skidaway Island, Georgia - 101409BT metaG (spades assembly) | ecosystem: Environmental > Aquatic > Marine > Intertidal zone...
TGTGCTCAAAAAAAAGCTTCAGAATCGAATTGAGTCGCGTAATGATCTGAATGATTCGTCACCGATTGCGCGAGCGCAACGGGGCGTTTGCCGTAAATCCTTGAGGGGTTCGCTCAATAAAAGACTGTGTTCAGCTCTGAAGTGAGGTCGCGCGAGCCCATGTGTTTACTTCTAGCGATGCCGCTCCAGTCAAGCCAGCGCCCGTTCGTTGAATTGGGTCTGCCCTTCGAATAAAATTCGCCATGGCATTGCGATTTCCAATCTATACCTTCCCAAAAGCTTTATCTCTCTTCGCCGCGTGCCGATCAATTGACTCGAAATCGACCCTTTTCCTACCTGGGGCCCATATCCCGTGGGGTTCGTTGCAGGGTCTCACGTTGTTTACGAATAGTCCCTGAGGAGCCCCGATGGCGAGAATTATTGAAGACATCTCTCGTACTTTTGCAGAGTATTTGCTCTTACCGCGACTGACACCTCGAGAATTGCGAACCGATGCCATTTCCCTTGCAGCGCCCGTCGCGGCAAGAACCATGGATGAATCGCCTTTTTCGATCAATATTCCGGTCGTCTCTGCTTGTATGCAATCCGTTTCAGGCACTCGACTCGCGATCTCGTTGGCGAGGCAAGGCGGCCTCAGCATGATTTATTGCTCGCAAAGTGTTGAGGCACAGGTGGCCATGGTTCGTGAAGTGAAGGCACACAAGGCCGGGTTCGTGACCAGCGGCGCCAATACAACGCCGAGCAGCACGCTGTCATCGATCGTAGATACCATGCATCGAACGGGCCATTCGACGATTCCGGTCACAGAGGATGGGACCGCCAACGGTGTGTTCTGCGGACTGATTACGGATCAAGATTTCTGGGAATTCGAGGACGACTTGAACAACCTTGTTGAGCACCATATGACACCAAAATCGGATGTCATTTTCGGAGAAGAAGGCATCTCATTGAGAGAAGCCAACCAGCTTCTTCATCGCCACAAGAAAGATTGCCTACCGATCTTGGATGCAAAGGGACGACTGAGTGCGTTGGTCTTTAAAAAGGACTATGTAGATCATCAGAAAAATCCAAATGAATTATTAGACGAGCAGAAAAGGCTGTGCGTGGGCGCGGCAATCAATACTCACGACTATAGAGAGCGAGTCCCGGCCCTGATCGAAGCTGGCGCCGATGTGCTGTGTTTCGACTCCTCGGATGGGTTCACAGAGTTTCAGTTAGACGCTGCGCAGTGGATTAGGTCCTCTTTTGGAGAAAAGATCGTCATTGGTATGGGCAATATCGTTTCGGGAGAGGCCTTTGACTATCTAGCTTCCTCTGGCGTTCCTGACTTTATCAAGGTGGGTATCGGCGGCGGATCAATCTGCATCACACGTGAACAAAAGGGTGTTGGTCGGGGGCAAGCCTCGGCGCTTCTGGAAGTGGCCGAGCATAGAGACAGGTACTTCGCCGAACATGGTCGATACCTACCGCTGTGCTCAGATGGAGGGCTAGCGAACGACACACAGATTGTCATGGCGCTCGCTATGGGAGCCGATTTTGTCATGATGGGTCGTTACTTCGCCATGACGGAAGAGAGCCCCACCGAGAAAGTGTCCATTAACGGACAAATGTACAAACCCTATTGGGGAGAAGGAACTCGCCGAGCGCAAAATTGGCAGCGTTATAGTGAGGATATGGGCACGCGTAAGATGGTGTTCGAGGAGGGCGTAGATGCATTTGTACCCCTCGTGGGTTCTGTGTCTGAGGTGCTATCGACCACGCTAGAGAAGCTAAAAAGCACGATGATGAATACGGGCGCCAGCAACTTGGCGCAGTTTCGTAACCAAGCCATATTAACTTTGGTGTCCGAGCAATCCATTGTTGAGGGTGGTACGTCTAATGTGTTCAAGTTTTCAAGAAATCGCGATTTGGACGAAGCGGACTGGGGTAACTAGCCCCAATTTCCGGTATACTCCCTCGCCGAAATTCGAGGTAGGACAGGCAATATGAAAAAAGTTTTCATCAGCGTTATGGGGTTAGCCTTTGCCGCGTGGATTACAGCGGTTATGGCAAATCCAATCGAAGACGACATCATTGCCCGCATTCAAAAGATTGGAAACGTCTGTCTTGAAGGGGAGGCCTGTGCAGGCCAAAAAGTCGCCCAGGCGGCTGCAGGCGGTGCCAAAGATCCCCAGGCTGTCTATGATCGAAGTTGCGCCACGTGCCATGCCATGGGGATAGCAGGCGCGCCTAAGTGGGCTGACGTTGCTGCGTGGGGTCCTAGAATCGACAAGGGCATGGATGTGCTATATGCCAGTGGGATTAATGGGCTGGCGCCGGGTATGCCAGCAAAAGGCATGTGTTTTGACTGCTCTGATGACGACATCAAAGCAGTAGTCGACTTGATGGTTGCCTCCGCAAAGTAAATCCAGAGAATCGAGCGCCAGAGTGGCACCCTACTCTGGCACCGAACCTTTCCCCTTTTTGGTTTGACATCAGATCCAACCGCCCTGCTCGGTCTCGGACTGAAGCGCTGACGTTAGGCTCTATGCCCTTAATGCGTCAATGCGGTTTTGCCTCAGCCATCCAGCTTCATTGTTACGACGACCCAAGGGCCGTTCGAAGGGCTAGAGCGCCCTCCACGTGATTGACCAAAACGTCATCTTCAAGATGTAGATCTGCCAGCGTCCGACTGACTTGCATGATCTTATTCACGGAGCGCGCGGATAAACCCAGGGCGTTCGCGGCGTCAATCAAGAAGCCCTGGGCCTTTCGCGTCAATCGGATCTCAAAATCTTTGGGCTTTTTTTCCAGACGGATGGTACGAAATTGTCTCGCGGACTCGAGCTGTGCGAGTAGATCATCGCCGAGATCTCCTGCATCCCTTTCGAAAAGGCGCTGAGATGAAACCGGGGACACAGCGACTTGTAGATCGATACGGTCGAGAATGGGCCCCGAAATTTTCTGTTGGTATCTGAGCACCCGTTGAGGATCGCATCGGCAAGGTCGACCGCTGCCAAGCCAACCACAGGGACACGGGTTCATTGCTGCAATCAGTTGAAAGCGTGCGGGATAGGTGACTTGATAATGTGAACGGCTGAGAGAAATGACACCTGACTCGAGCGGTTCTCGGAGTTGATTCAAGGTGACTGCAGAAAATTCGGGAAGCTCATCGAGAAACAAAATGCCGCCATGGGCAAGAGATATTTCCCCCGGTTTTGGGGGTGCGCCACCCCCTATTAAGGCGGCAGATGACGTAGAGTGATGAACACTTCGAAACGGTCGTTCATCGATCTGATGGGTGAGCGTTGGCTTTGACTGAAGCGATCGGATACACGCAATTTCCATTCTTGTTCGGTCTTTGATTGGCGCAAGCAATGGCATCATCGCCTGCGCCAGCATGGTTTTACCCGAGCCCGGTGGCCCGCATAGCAATAGATGATGCCCCCCCAACGCTGCGGTCAGCAGTCCAAGCTTGCCCAGGGGTTGATCCCTAATGGCGTGAAGTTGCTGCCCAGCCACCTGGGTCATCGATTGAGACCGATTTTGATCGGCGTGTGCACCCCCGCGAGTCGATGGTTTGGACGTGGGTTGAAGGCTCGATGGGGTGCGCAGGTCAGAGAGATGATCCAGCGAGACATGTCGCAGGTTTGTGAGGTAACTGGGGAACGAGGTGCTCGCACAAACCAAAGGCTGGCCGCTTTCTTGGCAGGCTTTCGCCGTAAGCAGCAAGCCGGGCACTGGCAGGATGCTGCCATCGAGCCGGAGTTCACCCAAGGCGCAATAGTCCGCCAATGCACTCTTGGGCAGTTGTTGGCTTCGGGCTAATAAAGCCAGTGCAATGGGGAGATCGTAGCCTGGATGGTCTGTGGGTAGATCGGTGGGCGATAAGTTGATCGTGATTCTTTGATCAGGGACTTTGAAACCGCAATTCAGAAGCGCAGCTCGGACGCGCTCACGGATGGCTTTTCCTCTCGCTTCGCTTAGGCCGACGATTTGTATTTGGGGGAGCCCGGGTCTGATATCTGCCTCGACATTCAGCTGCGGGGTATCCAGTCCTAAAAAGGCGGTGGAGTAGATGTTAGGTTCGTGATCTTTCATGTCGCGCATTAAACGCCGCTGACCGCGAACTGGTCTTGAGTCGTGAGCGGGCAACCTTGTGCGTCAATGCACTCTTTTGGCGCAATGGTGCAGTGATTAGGAACGGAAGTGACTGGCTTGAAGCACGATTGGGCGCTTCAGCGTGAGCAAAGTCCGATATTGGGTCGCATAAACCACTCGAAATTAAGAATCCTTGCGAGATCTCATTGGAAATCTTTGCGCAGGACGATGTTGGCATAGCCTATGCATTAGTGATTGGACTGAAAGAGATGGCCCAGCAAGGTTGATGGTTGCTGGGCCAGAGCTCTGGATGGAAGGGAATGTGCTTCACTAGATTGAATGCAGTAGACTGCGCTCATCAGGTGTTGCAATAGAGTAAAGGGACGGTTACAAACGGAACAAATGGTTGTTCGTGGATGATCGGGCGCGTTGCGCAGCTGAAAGGCATCTCATCTAAAAAGTTGAGCGCGCAGGCTAAATGATTCGTGAATGAGTGTTTGATCCGAAACAGAACGCCCAGTTTTTATTTGGATGTGTTCGGGAATGCTGACCGATAATGACCGATATAAGGAGAATGTATGAAATTGGTCACTGCCATTATTAAGCCATTCAAACTCGATGATGTTCGGGAAGCGCTATCTGAAATCTCGATCCAGGGGATGACCGTCACTGAGGTGAAAGGATTTGGTCGCCAAAAGGGCCATACAGAACTCTACCGAGGCGCTGAGTACGTGGTCGATTTCTTGCCTAAAGTAAAGATTGAAGTAGCCATTGATGACGCAAGCCTGGACGGCGTTATTGAGGCTATCACCAACGCCGCTAACACGGGCAAGGTGGGTGACGGCAAGATATTTGTCACCGCTTTGGAAGACGTCATTCGAATCAGGACTGGCGAGACTGGCGCCGAAGCAGTCTAGCGTTTGGAGGGCGGTCGAGGGCTGCGTCCACGTCAAAAAGGTGATCAGTTTCACAGTGTTTGTCATCCAATGGCCAGCCGCTTCTTGATTCCCGGCGTTCGAACCCAACGCCCTCGTCTCTGCTGATTTCAAATAATCCGAATAATAGAAGGGCCAACCTGTCATGTGGGCGCTAAGCTCGCCTCTGGCATTTGGGTCGGCCGTTTTTTAGCCAGATGCACGCCAATGCCGCACTCACCGAGATTCTTGAGCGCGAGGCCCATCAGGCGTTTGTCGCTGATCCAGATACGACAGACAGCTCCGCTTTCTGAACGATGCGTCATCACGAGTCACTGACATGCTCCCGCGCTACCCGAAGGCTCGGCCCGAGTCGTTAAGTCTTTCAATCTAGGGCGAGTCACGGTCGTCGGCCCGGCGTTGAGGTTGGCGCGGGCTGCTCGGCCCGACGCCCGCGTTAAAGTCAAGGTTAACGGAAACCATGTAGAATGCCCGCGCATTTGTAGTTGGGAAGGCATCCTATGCAGTATGTCAGTACACGGGGGGGCGTCGCGCCGATCGGCTTTAAAGACGCTATTCTTATGGGTCTGGCAACGGATGGCGGTCTGATCGTGCCCGACGTGGTGCCTTCCGCCGAGGGTCATCTCGACGAATGGGTTGGACTCTCATACTCAGAGCTCGCCTTTCAAGTGATCCGCCTTTTTTCCGATGACATCAGCGATGAAGATTTGGCACGCATGGTGGCAGCCAGTTATTCACGGTTTGATCATCCATCCGTTGCGCCCTTGGTCGATGTGGGCTCACTCTCGGTTCTGGAATTGTTCCATGGGCCAACGCTCGCGTTTAAAGATATTGCTCTGCAGTTTTTGGGCGAACTTTTCGCTCATGTGTTATCCGAGCGCGGACAAACACTGAATATCCTTGGTGCCACCAGCGGGGATACTGGATCAGCGGCCATTGAGGCGATGCGGGGACGTCCAGGCATTCGCGTGTTCATTATGTTTCCAGAGGGTCGAACAAGTCCGCTCCAGGAGCTTCAGATGACCACCGTACTCGATCCCAATATCTTCAATTTAGCGGTAGACGGAAGCTTCGACGACTGTCAGAAATTGTTGAAGTCAGTGTTTGGCGACCTAACCTTTAAGGACCAGTGGTCATTGGGTGCGGTCAATTCGGTGAATTGGGCGAGAGTGCTTGCGCAAGTGGTCTACTACTTTTGGTCCTGGTACCAGTTGAAGTGCCCAGCTTCATTCGACGTCACCGTACCCACGGGTAATTTCGGCAATATTTTCGCAGGGTTTCTGGCTAAGAAGATGGGTCTGCCCCTCGGCCAGCTCAATCTCGCGACCAACGACAATGACATTCTGGCTCGTTTCTTTCGCTCCGGTGCCTACCAGCGTGGACAAGTGCACTTCTCATTGAGCCCGGCGATGGATATTCAGGTGGCCAGCAACTTTGAGCGCTATCTTTATTATCAGTTGGCGGAGGATCCGGTTTCAGTTAAATCCTTTATGACGCAATTCCAGGACGAAGGGGATGCAACGCTCCCTGCCCCGGAAGGAAATTTCAATTGGTTCAATGCAGGGTCGGTCAGCGACGAAGAGACGGTTGAGACGATTCGTCGGCTCCATGAAGCGCACGGTTATTTAGCCGATCCTCATACCGCGGTCGGTGTTGCGCTTGCAGAAAAAAGCCGGCGCCAGGGCGTTCCCATGGTTTCCCTTGCGACGGCGCACCCGGCCAAATTTGTTGACGCTGTGAGCCGAGCCCTGCCCGGCGTGGACAACGTGCATCCAGTTCTGAATGGGCTTGCCACCAAAGAGACTCGAAAATATTCGATCATCGCGGATGAAGCCTCGTTGAAATCCTTCATCGAATCCGCTTGCGACTAGCGGTTCAAACGCGCAATGGCATCAGGTAGCTCTTCGAGATGATGAACGACCTCGTCATAGGGCGGGGGAGGGCTGACGGGTCGGCCATCGGGTGACTGAAACCACACCGTCTTGAGACCGATAGACGCTGCTGCTCGAATGTCGAGATCAGGATCATCACCCACATAAACCATTTCATGAGGCTCGCAACCCACCCTTGAAAGCGCATATAAAAACAATGCGGGTTCAGGTTTGGGAGCGCCTTCTTCCTCTGCCGATCGAACAAAATCAAAGTATTGACCGATTGCAATTCGAGACAGGTCTGCGTTGCCATTGGTCAGCGCGCACAAGGCATACGTTTGACTGAGTTCAGCAAGCGTTGTCTCGGCGGCGGCGTAGGGTGTGACAAGGCTCCGCGATCGAAGAAAGATGATCATCGCTTCGTCTGCTAATTTGTTGGCAGTCTCCCTCAATGCCGGGATTTCTCTAATGACTACGCTGAGAACTTCTCGACGCAGCGCGGTCAGGCGAAATGAAAGCGATGGGTCTTGCGCAATGAGTTCATCTCTTAGAACAGCACTTTGCGGATGCGGATACTGAATGTCAGGGTGCAGTGAGCGAAGATGCGCCGCGAGCGCTTTCTCAGCGCCCAAAATCGCCGGCTTGACCGGCCACAAGGTGTTGTCGAGATCAAAACCAATGACCTTGATCATGGATCGCTCTCGCTCTCGGGCCTTCTTTTTGCGAGTACCCCACCGGCCCTGGGGTGAGCAGCATCATATACCTCTGCCAAACGCTGAAAATCGAGATGGGTATAGATCTGCGTTGTGCTGATATCTGCGTGACCCAGCATTTCCTGCACAGCTCGCAGATCGCCGCTTGATTCTAAGACGTGGCTTGCAAATGAATGGCGGAGTAAATGCGGATGCAATTGATGACCTAATCCTTGCCTTTTAACCCAATGCTTCAATCGTGCGGCCACACTGGCGACGCTTATTCGTCGACCGCGTTCGCTGATGAATAGTGCGTTCGGGTCGGCGCTTCGCTGTTTCTGAGGTAAATGTTCCCTAATGCGGCACCATGCGCGGATCGCGTCGAGCGCAACGCGGCCCACAGGCACGATGCGCGTCTTGCTACCTTTCCCCAGGACCGTCATGGTCCCAGCGGTCCATTCGATACTGGACAAGTTGGCGCCAATTAATTCACTGAGCCTGAGTCCCGAGGAGTAGAACAGTTCGAGCATCGCTTTGTCGCGCACTTCGTGCCAAGTTGTTGCGGGTACCGTGAGCAATTGTTGCATTTGGTCCGCATCCAGGACCTTGGGCAATCGCTTAGGCGCTTTGGGTGCGTTAACCAGCTGGGCGGGGTTCTCATCTGAGCCCGCTTCTCGGCCCAAGTACCGAAACAAGCTGCGTAGGCTTGAGAGTCTTCGTTGCTGCGTTTTGCCTGCAAGGCCCTGTCGCTGGCCAGCGGCGAGAAAACCACGAATATCATCGGGTGTCACCTGCCACCAGCTGGTTCTGGTTGGCTGAGCGAGGTATCGAATGAAAGCGAGAAGATCCTGCTCGTAGGCCTTGACCGTGTGCTCGGATAACCGGCGTTCGTGAGCAAGGTGCTTGAGAAACCGGGTGAGTTGCTGCTCAAGCGCGTCCATGAGTCAGGGCTCGCTTTTAGTGCGTGTCTTGCGCTTTCCAACAGACGATGTCTGCCAAAAGTTCAAGGAAGTGAGTGCCGAGTTGGCTATGGAAATGATCGCCCCTCGTGCTGCCTAAGCAAAAGAGTCCAATGTGCGCTCCGTTTTGCTGAAGCGGCACGATGGCAGCTGAAGCGATGCTCGTTTGGCTTTCAGGGAAGATCGCTTTGGCCTCTTCAGGTCGAATAGCGCCCAGTCTGGGGCGGTCGTCTGGATAGAGTCCGGCCAACGCAGCCTTTTGTGCATCGATAGAGGTATGGGCGATGCCGGGTAACGGTTCTGCTGTCGGCTCGCTGTACAGAAAGAGTTGGTGTGCCTCAACATCGAACTGATGGCTCAGACTTTGTTCAATAATCTCACCAATCGCCCGCGCGTCGGGGGCCGCGATCAGATCGAGGAGACACTGTTTGCAGGCGTGGAACAACCGTTCGTTTTCTCGCGAAACCTCAATCAATTCAGCCAATTTGGATTCAGTCTGGCTGAGCTTGTCAGCCAACATTTGGGCGCGCCGCTCCGCAAAAGAAATCGTTTCGCCCTGCTGATCAGTCTTCAGCCGAAGCGATTCCATCGCCTCAGGATGTTCATTTAAATACTGTTCGATGGCTTCGATGGTCAATGTCACGTCGGCATATTCCGTTTTTGTTTCGGGTCGAGGCGCTATGCATCCAGTTGAATGGTGCCTTCGAATACTCGCGCAGCAGATCCAGTCATGGAAAGACTTTGGTGCCCTCCAGGCCAGGCCACCACGAGGTCGCCCCCAGGCATTGAGACCTTAACCTCTGAAGCCAGTTTTTGCCATTGCCGGCCGACGGCGACCGCAGCGCAAGCCCCCGACCCGCAACCCAGCGTTTCTCCCACCCCTCGCTCAAAAACTCTGAGTTCGATCTCTTGATCAGTTACGATCCTCATGAAGCCGACGTTCACATCCTGTGGGAAGGTGTGCGTGCGTTTTAAAGCGCTCGCCAAGGGCTCGAGGTCGGCTGGCGCCTCATGATCAAGCAACACAACGGCATGCGGGTTACCGACATTGCAAACACCAAAGGAAAGCGGGGCATCATCTGGCGAAGCCAAGAAGGTCCAGGTGTGATCCTGGGAGGATTCGCTTGGCGAAAAGGGAATGAGCTCGGGCTCGAACTGTGGTGATGAAAGCTCGACGAGAAAGCGGCCGGAATCAAGTCGCTGCGTGCGCATTCGGCCGCTCTCTGTCTGCAGCATCAGCGAACGCTTAGGGCTGAGCCGTTTGTCGAAAACAAATTTAGCGAAACAGCGGGCCCCATTACCACATTGCCCAGAGGTCGACCCATCGGCATTGTAGATCCGATAAAAGAAATCGGCTTCGGGGTCCGTTGGTGGTTCAACCACGAGCAATTGATCAAACCCAACGCCCAGTTGCCGGTCAGCTAAGTGGCTGATCTGGTCGGAAGAGAGTTGAATTGACTGACTGAGGGCATCGATCACCATGAAGTCATTGCCAATTCCCTGCATTTTCGTGAAACGAATCGGCTTCATGATGATGTCAGACAACCCAGCTCGTCTTTGACTAAAGCGGACAGCGATTCACGCGGACGAATGACGCGAGCTGTGCCTGCTTCGATTAAGATTTCCGCGGCTCTGGGTCGGGAATTGTAGTTAGAACTCATCACAAACCCATAAGCACCGGCGTCTAAAACAGCCAAGCGCTGCCCTGCTGCAGTATTTAACAACCGATCCTTAGCGAGAAAATCGCCCGTTTCACAGATGGGGCCAACCACGTCGTAGTGTAGGGCCTCTGTGTCAGTGCCTGCAGGTTCTATTGACTCAATTTTTTGCCAAGCGTTGTAGAGCGAGGGGCGAATCAGGTCATTCATCGCTGCATCCACAACGCAGAAATGTTTGTCTTCACTCGACTTAATGTATAACACCTCAGTGATCAACAGCCCCGAGTCTGCAACGATCGAGCGACCGGGCTCCAGAATCAATTCCAACTGCCTTTCATCGAGTCTGGGTTTCAGCCATCGCGCTAATTCTTCCAAAGGAAACGCTGGCTCGTTCTGATATCGAATGCCCATGCCACCACCGAGATCAACGTGCTGAAGTTGAAGACCCGTCTTAGTCAGTTGATCGACCATCTCAAAAAGTCGCGTCGCCGCTTCCAGGTAAGGCTCAATCTCAGTGATTTGGGAGCCAATATGGCAGTCGATTCCCACCATCCTTAGATGCGGATGCTTTGCGGCTTCCTGATAAATCCGTTCGGCCTGTTGCATGGACACCCCGAATTTCGCTTCCTTTAGCCCAGTTGCGATGTAGGGGTGCGTCTTGGGATCGACGTCTGGATTGACTCGGAGGGAGACGGGGGCGATCAGCTGCGCGTCCTCAGCGATGCGCGCAAGTGCACTGAGCTCTGCTTCTGATTCCACATTGAAGCAATGAATGTCCTCTCTCAATGCGTCCTGAATTTCCCGCGCTGTCTTGCCAACGCCTGAAAATACCGAACGCTGGGGCGAGCCGCCGGCGAGTCGAACGCGTTCAAGCTCGCCACTCGAAACGATGTCAAAGCCCGCGCCCATTGAGGCCAGCAAGGCGAGAATAGATAAGTTCGAGTTGGCCTTGACGGCATAGCAAATTAAGGGATTAATCTCGGCAAACGCATGCTCAAATGCCTGGTAGTTTCTGATAATGGACGCCGCTGAATAGACGTAGCATGGTGTGCCGAAGGTCTCAGCCACCTCGCTGAGTTTCAGTCCATCTAGTGCGAGTATTCCATCGCGTCGATCAAGGCTCATGGCGAAACCACCGAGGCTTGAGTTGTGTCGATCGTTTCTTCTGGCAGGTAGAGCGGCCCTTTTTGCCCGCAGCTAGCAAGAAGAAAGATGAGAGCGATCAGAGTTAGTCGCATAGGGGGTCAGTGCATTGAGCGGGCCGAAATTATACTGAAGTCTTTAGGCAAGGGGGAGCAAGCCGGTGAGCAAGCCAATGACCGATCGCGAATTTCATGGTCTTTTGGACGAAATCATGATGACCATTGAGGACGAAATCGATGCGCTTGATGATGATTTTGATTTTGATCGATCTGGCGGTCAGTTGGTGATTACCTTCCCGGATTACTCCCAATTAATCTTGAGTCGTCAGGTTGCACAAAAGGAATTGTGGATCGCGGCGAAGTCTGGAGGCTTTCACCTCGCTCTGTCTAGGAAGACGTGGA
>Ga0181573_10004572_pt1 | contig 11735 bp, 12 predicted proteins | sample 101ome_25_FD_148643 | JGI IMG/M metagenome (GOLD analysis project Ga0181573, IMG submission 148643) | Coastal salt marsh microbial communities from the Groves Creek Marsh, Skidaway Island, Georgia - 101409BT metaG (spades assembly) | ecosystem: Environmental > Aquatic > Marine > Intertidal zone...
TTACGACGCCTCAGCAGCCAACGACGACGGATCTTGCGACTACAGTTGCCAAGGATGTACAGATGCAACGGCCTGCAATTATGACCCCGACGCAACGGATGATGACGGATCGTGTGTCTTCCCCGACCCTGGCTTCCCATGCGATTGCTCGCTCGATGTCGATTTCTCTCTGGTCAATGCCGGTGATGGCGAAGGCCCAACCGAAACGGTTTCTGCGACTGCCAGTGGGCCTATCGGCGTGTTGTCCATTGGGCTCGATTACTCCGACGTTGTTGGAGGAAGCTGGGCAGGTGATTTACTTCTGGGCATTTGTGATCCATCAGGATCGTGTATTGAAATCGGTGGATACAACATGACATATGGTTATACCGATGCCGGGGGGTGGCCCTCGGGTTGGAATTCTGATGCTGCTGGTGCCTATTCCGCAACAGTCGATTTGACAAGTTACGGTTTGACTGGTGCTGGGGATTGGACGTTTGAATTCGTCAACGGCTGGAGCAGCACGACGGCATCTGCAACTTGGGAAGGTACCATTTCAGTGGAAGGGTTATGCGCCGGTCTGGTGGGTGAGGACGTCGAAGGCTGCACGGATTCCGAAGCTTGCAACTTCAATGCTTCAGCGACCTTGGACGACGGCTCGTGTGTTTTTGCCTCGGGCTGTGATTCCTGCAGTGGAGCGACGGATGGCAGCGGTGTGGTCGTCGACGGCGATACTGACGACGACGGGGTTTGTGACGCCGACGAGGTGGTCGGCTGCAGCGATCCCGATGCCTGCAATTACGACGCCAACGCCACAGATCCCGGCACTTGCGAATATGCCGACGAAGGATTCGACTGCGATGGCAACCCAACGGGTGGCTGTCCCGAAGACATCAACGGCAACGGCACGGTGGAAGTCTCGGATGTACTGACCCTACTCTCTGAGTTTGGGTGCACTTCAGGTTGCGGGCCCGCCGACATCGACGGCGATGGCGCGGTGAGCGTGACGGACATCTTGCTGTTGTTGGCGGCGTTTGGTGAGGAGTGTTGAGCAGGGCGTACTCCAGAATGAGCCAATTGAGCGTGGCTAACATCTGAATAGGTAAACCCCTCTTCTCGTGATGCGGTAGAAAGATGGATTAGTCAGAAAAGACATCCTTGCCGAGGCAAGACTTTCTGAGTAGCCCGAATCGTTTTGACGTGGCGGCTTATGCGTGAATTAGGCCAGGTTCGATCTCTCCCTTGCGCATAACCTTATTCTTTTGCAATCGACAATGACCTTGCGATACCCTGAAACGATACAATACAAAAAAGGCCTTCATTGCTGAAGGCCTTTTTTATTTATAGCTCAACGCGATTAAACGCGCTCTGATTCCAAGTAAAGCTCACGGCGGCGGTTGCGAGAAATCATTACACCACCAAAAGCTGCTCCGCCGAGGAGCAAGAACAAAACGCCCGAGTCGATAGGAGTGCAAGAGAGGTCACAGAAACCATCATCTGGAAAATCCGGGTCATAGCTCCAACTCCCATAGTACGGACCATTGCATGCGTTCCACGTTTGGCAACAAGGAAAAAGCTCATTAGGACAAGGCTGATTATTACTTGGGTCAGGATCTTGGCTGAGACCAATGCTAGTGAAACATAACACACAAGCGGTAAGTAGTAGCTTCGACAATTTCATCGTCATTTGTTTCTGTCTAATTCAAAAGAAAACCTCAATCACAATATGCTCCAAATTGAGGAAGGAACATTAACAAATCCAAGGTTGTCATCAACCCATCACAGTCGCAATCCGTTTCTGGGAAAATACCTTCAGAGTTATTAACAGGCTGGATTCCTACGAGCAGAATCAATAGGTCCGTAATATCTCGTTCCCCATTGAAATTAAAGTCTCCCATACACACGTCCTCGATGGAAATATTCGAGTGCACAACACATTGAGAAAATGGATCGGTAGCCTCTAGTAAATAATCTCCAGGTTCAAGACCTGTCACGCAGCCCGTTCCTGTCAATTCACCCGAATCTGACGACCAATTGATGTTCCAAGCCTCGGCATTGTCTCCAACGAAGTGAACAACACCACCCTCGCAGTAAGAAGCGGTCGATTCGAAAACTGGAGCTGATAGAAACGTAATGATAAAGCGGTCTTCGTATAAGGTATTCGGCTCTAGTTCTAGAACCATCGGTTCCCCACCTAAGGCTGCAATCTCTCCGGTTTCAAGATCTTCAATCAATCCACATAAACCATCTGGAAGCGGGAACTCTTCATTCAAAAACAAAGAAACTTCACCAGCAGAACCACTTTCGACAGAAAGATTGATGAAATCAACGGACTCCATTGTCCCTGGAGTGTTTATGTGCATCTTATGTCCATTCGCCAAAACCGAATAAATCTCTGGATTTGCATTGTTTCCTGATGCACGATGCGTTGCATCAAGATCCCATTCAAAGGCATTTGTGGCATCTTGGTGGAAACGAATGTAAGTGTCTCCATACCGACCATCTTCCTGCTGTACACGGACACCTACGAACCCTTCTTCCAATGGGTCTATCTCCCGCACAAAACTATTTGAGCCGGAAGTAATCTGTGACGTATTGAAGGAGACATTACCTGAACCTGTGACCTGAACGTAAAATGACTGGCCAATATCAATAGTTCCAGGAGCTCCGGTTGCTGTTGTTTTCCATGTGTCAGAGGCGTTGTCATAAATATAATATGTTGAAAACAAACCGTTTTCACTCAAGAGTTGAGCGCCATCGATTGGACTTGGGAAGGATTAGTCAATAGGTTGAATCCTCCTCCTTGATTCGAGCCTGCTGAATAAGTAACGGCAGGAGATTGGTTTGTTGCATTATATCCTCCAGTCGCGGTTATGGTTGGCGAAGAGTTAGCGCTCGTGTAAACCACGTATCCCGTTCCGTCCGATAAGAGAGTCGTACCATCACCGGAAATAACACTCCATGCTGAAGAGCCTCCATCAGCAGAAACCGCATAATCTTCGTCGAAAGACATGACCATATTGAAAGCTGGGCTGAAGGAGTTACTCCACATCAAACGCGTTGCATCCTTAACATAATTGCCAAGTAGTAGGAAAGAGTAACCATCTGTCACCGCAGGCACGTACCGCTCAAACGTGATGTCGCCGTGAACATCGGAGGTGGCGCCAGCGTCGGCGAGGGTCGCGATGCGCGCGGTGCCGGTAGCGTCGGAGTTCATCGTGAATGTGCCGGTGATTTTTGAGGTGCCGTCGACGGGGTTGAAGACTCCGCCTGCGGTGATGTCAACATTCGCTTGGAAGTCAACGTCGGTATCATCAGGAGCCGTGTTCTGGGTGTTGGCCACAACGAGCGAATCCACAGTAATCAAATTGCCTGTGATGTCCTGGTCAGATGAGCCGTTGAATTTCAAGTGACGGAATTTCGCTCCAGTTAGCGAGTTGGCGAGGTTTCCGCGGACTTCGACGTTGGACGAATCACCCGATAAGGTCGTGTTGGTACCAAATGTGAGGTCACCCCCAACGACCAACTTTCCTGTTACATGGGTTGATGGTACGTTTAGCGTGACCGAGTTGGTAGATCCCATTGTGAATCCCTCGTCAACCGTCAAAGTTCCTGTCATGTCCGAGATGTCCACCGAGGCTGACGCCGCATCCAAGGTGAATCCGCCTGTGCAAGTGTAATTGCTCGCTGTAGCTCCGAAATCAAGTGAAGCAGATGTTCCCAAGGCAACATCGTGTGGAACGCCTTTACCCGATGAGAGATTCGGAGTCCATTCGAGCCCAACGGTGTAGATTGAATCGTATTTCAATGTGCTCCCGTCCGCATAAACAGGTGGGTTTACGACAACCGCCCCCCCTTTCAGCGTCAGCTCGTTTGTAATAAATGTTTCAGCCTCTCCCGTGTCTCCGCTATGAAAATCCGTTACCGAACCGTTGTTCAACTGTACGTTGTAGAGCGTTACATCGTTCGAACCCCCTATCGTCGGTGATCCAGAACCTCCGTCGGCAACTGTGGATGTAAATATGACCGTTGACGACCCTCCACTATCCGAGATACCTCCTGATGCGTTATTCAACAGTTGATCCAAAATTGTCACCGTCGAAGAAGCCAGTTTCAATCGGCCACTTGATAGAATGGTAATGGTACCCAAGGTTATATCGGTATCCATGGTTACCAAGCAGTTCGATATCGTCACATTTGCACTGTCACTTGGCACGACACCACTAACCCAAGTCGACGCGTCGCTGAAATTGAGGTAAGTGCCCGAGTAGTCCGTTTTCGTCACATATGCACTGCCTGGCTGGGCCAGTGCAGCGGAAGCTAGACAAAAAGCAGGTAGTAAGAGCGCTACAAAGCGTGCGCCAAGGATTGATAGGTTTTTAGTCTGAAGCATCTTCAAGTGACTCTAAAGCGGGTGGTTAATCCGATAGTTAAGCACTCGAAAATACTACAAATACTTGAATTTTAAAAACGAATGGGCTGAAATATTAGACGAACACTCAATTATTAGTTGTTGAAAACCCCCTGTTGAACCTGAACACAATCGCTACAAGCCCCATACACAAAGGGATTCAGCCGCTTCTAAACTCAAGAGGTTATGAACAATAAATTGTTTAAAGTGATATTGGCAAACACCTGTGACTTCCATCACAAGCACTTTGAAACCAAGATTAAAATCAATCTTTCATAAAAATCCATCCTTTCCTCTGCATCCCATTTAAATCCGAACTGAATCGTAAAAAATAGATACCTTCAGACAAGTTGGATAAATCCATCCCAAGGTAAGCTGAAGAAATCGCAAATTCTCGCACCATCTGACCTTGCACATTGTAAATACCAACAACAACTGAGGCGTCCCAATTCGCACTCAATCCTGGTCGAATGAACAGCCGCCCAGTAACCGGATTCGGGTACACTGTTATCGTTTGTACATGCGTTTCTCCCACGCCCAGAGATAGGACGTCGATGTCCCCCACGTGAAGGACGAAGGTATCACCGTTTTGATGGGAAGCACCGTAAACTTGGTAAACATCACCGGGGGTCGGGCCGTCGGGATCTTCGTTGCCGCTGGGATCGTACGTGTCAACGCCCCAACACGTCACCTCCCCGTCTTCCAAGCCCACCGTCCAGTAACCGTCTGCATCTGGCGCCGTGAGCACAGTGGCATTGTCCAAGCGTACCCGTGTGCCCTCGTATTGCTCATCTTGTAACTCGGCTGCGGTTACCCAAACTCCCATGGGCGTCGCATTCCAAAAATCAACAAAATCCACTAGGGTCGCGTCGATGATTTGAGTGTTGCCATCGATTTCCGCAACGGTGCCCGTGATTTCCAGGACGTCGCCGACCTCGGGTTGGCGATCGGCGCTCCAATACGGCGGGTTGGCTGGGATCGTGACCGCTGGGCCTTCGATGTACACGCCGTTCCAAGCGCCGAATGCATCTTGCATGTACCAACTTTCGCCAAAATATTCCGTGACTTTGCCACTGACGGTGACGGTTTGACCGTCGTAGGGCGAAACAGCTGCTTCACCTTGCAAATCAATCATGGGTACGATTTGAGCGTCGGCAGCGAATGCGAAGACGGTGAAGAAAAGGGTAAGGGTGTTTTTCATCATCGGCATCAAGGTAATAAATTGGGCAGGTGAAAACGAAAAAACTCTGGCACGCTCGGCTGCTGATGTGGTGTGCGGTCTGCGCAATTTGTACCATGACGCTGTCGGTCAACGCACAATGCACTGTGTGTGAAGCCGATCCTTTATGTACCTCCGACAACGGCTTTCCTTCGATTTGTCCATCCGCTTTGCCCAACGCCTTCACAGGAGAATTTTACGAAGAGACCATCACGTTTTTCATGCCCGCGGAAGTGGTAGACCCTGGGTCGGGCGTCACCGCTTCGTTGAACAGCGTTACGGTTACCTCCATTACGGGGGTGCCTTTGGGTCTGGAGGTAGATCTGGATGACGAAGATGCGGTGTATTACCCGGCGAGTGGGCAAACCAACGGGTGTGCGAACGTATGCGGAGTGCCTGTTTTGGCCGGAACGTTCGACATGGTCATCAGCATTTCAGCGGTCGCTTCGGCTTTCGGAATCGAACAGGTGGTGACGGAGTCGTTCAGCTATGTGCTCGTTGTCGAGGCTGGAGAAGCCGGAACCGCCACATTCACATTCACTCCGCCTTCCGGATGTGATTCCCTCGTGGCCCAATTTGAGGCGAGCCTGGCCGGCAACGCTAGCCAAATCACCTCTTACGCTTGGGATTTTGGCAATGGACAAACCTCCACCGACGCGGAAGTCAACGACGTCGCCTTTGACACGACCGGCGTTTACAACGTCACCTTGCAAACGACCATCTCAGATCAAGTCCTCTCCTCGGTCACTTTGAGCACCACGGCGGGTGGCGGGTGGGACGACGGTTGGTCACCTTCACCCGACCCGTATTTCGTCCTTACCGACGGAAACGGAGGTAACGTCTTCGTGTCAAGCGTCGCAGACGAAACGTATTCCAACACGTGGAGCAACGTCAACGTGGTGTTGGCCAGCCCCCCTTACACCATCACGTTTTACGATGAAGACCTGTTTCCAGATGACGACTACCTCGGATCGATGAGCTTCACGCCCAACGGCGCCGGCACGCTCACCTTGAGCGCCGACCCGAGCTACGGGGAATTGAGCATCGGCCTGCAAACTGCTGTGGATGCAGTGGATACGGCCGCCGTGAATGTGAATGCGAGTCCGGCGGTGGACATTGCATGGTCCGCTGAGGGGGACACGCTGGTCTGTCCGACTGCCGGCATGATCGCGTACGATTGGTATTGGGGGGATAGTTTGTTGGTGAGCGGCGGCGATTCGACTTTCATTCCGGTCGAGCATGGTTGGTATGCGGTGCAGGCGACGGCCGAGACGGGGTGCAGTGGGTGGAGCGATAGCTTGCTGTATTGCGCTGCAGATGCGGCTTTCGCTTTGAATTTAAGTTTGGGTGAGACGCCCGAAGTGGCGGTTGCGGACACGGATTTAGCCGCGTACGTATGGACCATGAACGGCGTGGTTTCGGACACGTTGGTCGGCGGCAATTGGTGGACAACGTCGGAGAGCGGTTGGTATTCGGCGGTGGGCTGGGATGATTTCGGCTGTCCGTGGACAAGCGATACGGTGCTGGTGTGCTGGCCGCTGGGGGAGCCGCAGATTTCGGAGAATGAAGACGGCTTGCTGGAAGTAATGCCCGCTTATGCCTATTACCAATGGTGGTTCAATGGCGAAGTCATTCCGGGAGCGACGGATTCTGTGTATGCCAATTCCGGCCCCGGCCTTTACGCCGTGTCGGTCACCGATTTCCCAGATTGTCCCGGTGCCATAAGCGCAGACTGGGTGGTAGTCGGATTGGATCCGATTTTGGGGCATTTGGCCCAGAAACCATCATGGAAGCTTTACCCGAATCCAGCAGATGCGTTTGTCACCTTCGAACTCCCCAACCGCCAGTCGCCTTGGCGCATCCAAGCTTATGACTTCCAAGGGAGGTTAGTCGCGGAGCTGCGAGCACGAAACGGAGACCGTTGGTCGATTGATACTTGGCCAGCGGGAACTTATTTTATCCGTGCGGTAGATGCAGATGGCGCCTTGCCCTTGCAGCGGCTGATCAAGCGGTAAGGCTACTTTTTGTCGATGCTCCATTTACCCGGGCCCATGAGGACCAAAGCCAATGCCGGGAAAAAGAACAACAACGCGTGCTCCTTATCCGAAAGCGGATCTTCCCAATGCACCATGAACGCCGCCACGCCCATTGTGATGGCCATGAGTGCCGCCCCCCAGCGCGATTTCCACCCGATGAGCACCATGGCGGGCGCCACCAGCTCCCCGAGAACGGTCAGAATAAGCGACGGCGTCTCACCGATGCCGAGCCAATTGTAGAATTCCACCCCATCGCCTGTGAGGCCATCGATAAGCCGGTTCATCTTGGACCAACCATGCGGAATCATAAGTCCCGCTGTGCCGATCCGCAATGCGAGCAATCCCCAGTCGTTTAGCGCTTTCATGTTTCCAAATTAACGAGCAATGCTGCCGAAGGCGCAAAAGTGCCTCCTGGGTTTCAACCAGCCGCGTGTTGATGGAGGCGGCTTGATTGACGCGCGATTTTTCCGTATCTTAAAGTATGGCGCATTCGAACCTCCCTCCCGATTGGCTGACCGGCGGCTTGCTCGACGCGGAGTACAAGCAGTACATTTTACTGGCTTGGCTCAAGCAATGGGAGCGCGAGTTCCGGGATGTGAAAATTTATCCAGGACTGGGGAGTTTAACGGAGGCGCACCGCGAACTGACGACGTTTCAATCCGAACAGCGCCAGTGGCGAAAGGCGTTGAAGGGTCCACTGCAAGGGTTGGACTTTGCCAGCCGACGATTGATTTACAAGCACTTCAATGCCCATCCAGAGTTGCAAAAATACCTGGACGATTTATTGGCGTTTGCGCTGCCGCAAATTGAGAAGTCGATTGCCACCGGCAAAAACCTGTACGAGATCGTGGAAGAGCACCTGGAGCTCGAGCCCATCGGGGTGCAGCCGCTGTACCGCGACGAAGGGTATTTGTTTGTCTATGACGAGGACCAGCGCGAGGTCAATAACTACCGCTACGCCAAATCCCCCATCATCCTCAATGGAGAGCGGCACGTCCAGCTCTCACTCAAGCCCCTAGAGCAAGTCAAGAAGAGTTGGACAGAGACTTTTGAGCAAATGAAGGTACGAATGGCCCGTCAATTTCCCGAATTACCTAATCCCGCGGTTTTCCTGGCCCGTGTCAGTTACAGTTTCCCCTTGCAACAAACGACTTTGCCCGTCGCGAAGCGCCGACTTGTGCGGTTTTTAATGGGGTAAACCCTTTATTCTTCTAAGTAAGCGTATCCTGCTGCGAGGTTTCCGTACACTTGCGTGTAAATGATTTCGCCAGAAGGATTGAAATCAAACGATTCGTAGACCTTGACGCGCACGGAACGCGCCTCGGTTGAGTCGGTCCCTGCCTTGCTGATGTTCCATTCGAAATAACCGCGCACGGAGCCGTCCACCGCTTTGGTCTGGGGGTTGACGCCAGGGAGGAAATTGGTGGGTGAAATCAGCTCGTAATCGTACTTGGCCCAGGCGGCTTGGTATTTGGCCGTCACTTGCTCCAAGGTCACAGTATCAGGGGCATTTAGGCCTGTACCACGCCAAATGGCATCCTCATTGAAGTGGGTAAAAAAGTCATCGCTCTCGGCCTCAAAATCTGCGAAGACCTGGGCGATGGTTGCCGCATTGGCTTCAAACGTGGCCGAGGCATCCGATGCAGGCGGATTGCACGCGAAAAAAAGAACAGCAGCAACTGAGGCTGTGGCGAAAGAAAAAGCAACGGGGTGTTTCATGCCCCCAAGGTAACCATCTTTAAACGAAGGGTTTGAGGGCCGCTTCCATTTGCATTGCGGTTTGAAAACCGCTTTGCTTCCATACCAATTTACCGCCTTTGAAAATCATCAGCGTGGGGACGCTGCGGATGCCATAGGCCTCCGCCAACGGCTGGTTGCGGTCGAGGTTGACTTTCAGCACTTTCGCTTTGCCATCGACATTCGCCGTCAGCTTTTCCAGCTCTGGACCCATGGCTTGGCACGGGCCACACCAATCGGCATACACATCCACCAACACCGGCACCTCGCCATTCACCAATTCCTTGAAACTTGCCATGCTCTTCAATTTCGACAAAGGTCGATGAGCAGCACAAGGTCTACAGTAACCCAACGCACACAAATTGTGCGCTTCGTGATGCAAATCACAAAGCGGTGTTAATAGTCCCCTCACCACGCCCCCGTGTGCAAGGCGTTTGCCACTAATTTGAGGCCACTAACCCGCCGCAAGGCACAAGACTACTTGATGGAAAATGAGATGCTCATACCGGTCGTTTTAGCCGGTATCTTCACATTGCTCGCTGTCATTGGCGTGGCAACTAAAAAAGGATTTTACGTTCGTTTAGGTTACTTCCTATTCGGAGGCATGGTCATGACCTTTAACCTCCTCGGGATGCTCTCCGGAGAAGGCGGTGCACTTGAGATCATCTCCATCGGCATGTTCGCCTGCCAAACCATTCTCATGTACCCGGTGGTTCCCGAAGCGGTGAATTTCTCAGATGAAGCGGTCAAAACCCTAGCCTTACGCGTGACCACGACCGTCCTGCTCATCAACGCTACAGCGGTTTGGCTCGTACTCGCTGTAGAAGGCCTTCCGCAAATCCTAGCCGTCTTCCACGGCATTTTGGCGGTCATTATGCTCATGCGCATTGGGATGGTGGCCAAAGGCGGAATAACGAAGACATAAATTTCAAACCCTTACTTAAAAATGAAAACTAAACTTGCACTCACCATCCTCGGTGCCTACAACACACTGATGGGCGTTCTTATGCTCGTCATGCCGGGCACCATGGGCGAAGCACTTGTCGGCGCTGAGAAGGCCGCATCATCTCCAGAAATGCTCGAGATGGGCACGATGTTCCATTATGGCCTCGCCCCGGCTCTCCTCATGATCGGCCTGTTGCTCATCTTCGCCCGATCATGCGCCATAGAGACCGCCAAACAGCTCTTGCTCGCCTACGTCATTGCGACGGGCGTGTTGCTCGGCGTGTTCTTCGGTGTGTTCAACAACCAAGACACCATCCAATTCAGTGCGGAAATGGCCGCGCCTGATGTATTGGCGTTTGGATTGGCACTGTTTGCTTACCTCAAAGGCAAATAAAAATGAACGCACTCAAGCAACTCTACATCGCAATTGCCCTACCGGCGTTGCTGTTCATCGGATGCACCGGTCCTGAGGGAGCGGGGGATTCCGCAGGAAAAGATAATGCCGGCTACGCCTGGGGACGAGCGGACGTCTGGAACATTGGAGATGCCGCATCAGCGGAAGTCTGGCAGCAATGGACGACCCATTTCGATGCCGAAAACCTCGATGGACTCCTGAGCCTCGCGCATGATTCCATCTACATTGAGTTAAGCCCAACGGAACAAATCAATGGCATAGCAGAATTTGAGCAACGCATCTCCGCTTGGTTTGAAGTGGCTGACGTAGCGATGAACGCCATCTGGTGCGTTCCGATTCAATACCATGAAGAGGACGGCACACCGGATACCGGAGACTGGCTCCTTGCTGGCTACGAATTCACGTCCGTACAAGGTGATACAACCACCTTCATGGACCGGCACGCCAACGTTCGAATCATAGACGGTAAGATCCGTTACTCGAAGATTTACACCCACGAAGAACGCAGTGGCGTCAATCGCTCCGTCACCCTTTCGGTCGATATGACCGGCTATGAAGGCGAGTACACCAGCGTCAATGCGTACGGATTCTTCAACAACTGGTGTCCATCATGCACGGAAATGACCGATGAAGACGGCGATGGCGTCTACACGGCCACGGTGCGCGCCACCGATGGCGAGATGGAATACAAGTTCACCTTGGACGGCAGTGCGGACGGGCAGGAAATGTTCGAAGCCGGAATGGCCTGCACCAAGACCACCGGCGTCTACACCAACCGATTGGCACTTGTCGAATCAGACACCGAGCTGCCGACCGTATGCTTTAATGCATGCGGCGCGTGTGAATAAGCACCTAAACCTGAAACAGAAAGGCCGCCTCGTGCGGCCTTTTTTTGTGGGTTCAGATGCGCGCGCAGCGATCTACGCGCAGCGGGGTGTCGACTCCTCCTGTATGGTCGGTCGAAGCCGGCTCCACGAGCATGATCCACGTGTC
>Ga0181573_10004574_pt1 | contig 11729 bp, 7 predicted proteins | sample 101ome_25_FD_148643 | JGI IMG/M metagenome (GOLD analysis project Ga0181573, IMG submission 148643) | Coastal salt marsh microbial communities from the Groves Creek Marsh, Skidaway Island, Georgia - 101409BT metaG (spades assembly) | ecosystem: Environmental > Aquatic > Marine > Intertidal zone...
CATGGAGACTTTCGTGCCCCTTCGCCTCGACGCGTACGCTCGCAGGCGCGCCATGCTCATCCGCCAGGCTGAATTTGAGCTCAAGCGCATGTCCAACAAGGTGCGATTCATCCTCGCCGTCGTCGACGGCGAGATGACCATCGGCCGCAAGAAAAAGAGCGTGCTCATCGAGGAGCTCGAGGCGGCGGGTTACGACAAGATGCCAAAGACGGCCAAGGCTGCCGCCGCCGCCGACGCCGAGCCGACCGAGTCTGGTCTCTCTGACATCTCCGAGGAAGGTGCCCCGGCACCCGCCGACGGCGCCTCCTACGACTACCTCCTCTCCATGCCCCTGTGGAACCTCACCCAGGAGAAGGTTGACGAGCTCGTGGAGGAACAGCGGGTCAAGACGGCTGAGGTTGAGGAGCTTCACGGGACCACGGATAAGCAGCTCTGGATCCGCGACCTCGACGCGTTTGACGCCGCCATGGACGTCTTCGACGCCGAGGACGCCAAGGCTGCGGAGGAACTCGCCAAGCAGCAGCGCGCCGCCGCGAGGAACCAGACCAAGGGTGGCAAAAAGGCGCTGGCCAAGAAGAAGAAGGCTATGCGCGCGATGGACTCTGACGAGGACTCTGAGGAGGATGAGGACTTCAGCGACGACGAGTTTGTTCCCACCAAGGCCAAGGCGAAGAAGGCTGCCGCCGCGCCCGCCGCCAAGAAGGCTCCGTCCGCTCGCGCCAAGAAGCCCACCGCCGCGGCCGCCTCCTCGGCAACCTCCGAAGTCTCCGAGGCTGTCTCCTCCGAAGTCTCCGAGGCTGTCTCTGCGCCGCCGCCCGCGCCGGAACCCGAGAGCGACGATGAATTTGAGGTTGCGCCCAAGCTGAGCCTCGCGGAGCGCCTGCTGCAGCGCGCGGGGGCGCCCTCCGCCGCCGCCGCCAAGCCCGCCGCCGCAAAGAAGCCCGCCGCCGCCAAGGCCAAGCCCGCCGCCGCCAAGGCCAAGCCCGCCCCGGCCAAGGACGAGTTTGACTTTTCGGGCTCGGAGGATGACTCGGAGCCCGCGCCCGTCGCCAAGAAGGCTGCGCCCGCCAAAAAGGCTGCGCCGCCCGCCAAGAAGGCTGCCGCAAACAGCGACGATGAGTTCGGCTCGGACGCCGAGAGCGACGTCGAGGCTGTCGCCGACGTGGCTCCCAGGGCGGCTTCCTCCCGCAGGGGCGGCGCCGCGAGGAAGGTTTACAAGGAGGAATCCTCCGACGAGGAATCAGACGAAGACGACTTCGAGGACGACGGCGACGACTCTGACTTTGAGTGAGCGTCGCGCGTCCTGGGAATGGGGAACTGACGACGCGAACGAATTCGCACGTGACGTCGTGCACACTGTACATACGGGGAAACGGGGTCGTAACGACAAAGTGTAATGTCACCATCAAAAAATTCATCGGAGCCTATCGCGTGGACCCCGGGGGAGGCGGAGGGAAGGGGAACCCCGGCGGCGGAAACGGAAACGGCGATCCCGGCGCGCCCGGGAACGGAAACGATCCCCCCCCCGTCGTCGTCTCCTTGATCAGCCTCGCGATCGGGTTGGACCGCTCGAGCTCGTCCACCGCCCTCGCCGCAGCCTTTGCCGCCGCCACGTGATCCTCATCCGGCGCCGTCTGCCGTATCACGCTCGCCTTTCCCCCGCGCGACATGTCGAACCTGCCCGTCTTCCTCCTCGCCCACTCCGCCGCCGCGTCCGCCGCGCATAACCCCGACACGAGCGCCTTCTCCTGGCTCAGTCCTCGAGCGCCGTGAGAGTCGGGACCTTGCCAAACGTAATCCCCCGCGACGAAAAAATTATCCAACCCGCCGACTCTCGTCTTGGGTAACAACGACGCCGTCCCGGGCGCGAACTTGGTCACGCCCCCCTTGAACCGCAGCACCGACGAGTCCACGACCCTCACGTCCCTCGGCACGACACCCGGGACGCACCCCTCGAGCACGTCCCGGAGAGCGACTCGGACCAACTCCGCGTCCGTTAACCCGAGCACGGCGCCCGCGTTGTACATGTCAACCTCGACGACCGCGCGAACGTCGTCCGTCGGGTCCGCCGCGACGTCCGCGTACTCGTCGTGGAGCGCGCACAGGTCGAAGAAGGTCCCGGCGACGTCCTTGGCGTCCTCGTCGCCGCCGAGCGCGAACCCGGCAAAGACGTTGCTCGTATTCGGAAGACTCGTCGGCTTGTCCAGGAACAGTCTCACGGCGATGACGTCCGTGGAGGGCACGTCCTTGATCCCGGCGAGGTCCGGACAACGCGACAGCTCGGGCGAGTTTGCCACGATGCCCCGCGCGGCACCGACGCCGGTGGCCATGACCACGACGTCGGCGTCGTAAATCTCCGACGTCCCGTTGGCCGCCGTCGCGGTGACCCTGTGAACAAAACACGATGTCAGACTCATTGCCCGTACCATACGAAAATAAAAAATAAACGCACCTCGCTCGGGCGCCCGGTTCCCCAAGCTCCACCGTCTGCACCCGCCTGCCCCCGCACAGGACGTCCGAACCCCCCACTCGCGATATCTCGCGCGCCCACGGCAGGAAGATCTCCTCCGCGATGGTCCCTTTGCACCAGCGGACGTCGAAATCGTCCTGATGCGCCAGGACGTAGCCGTACAGCACGTCGAGCGCGGCGGCGGCGCTCAGTTCCTCGGGCGGGGCGAACATCAGCGCGCACAGGATCGGCGCGAGGAACTGCGCGTACAGCGCCTCGCTCGCGCCCAACCGCCCGACGCTCGGATCCCCCAGGAACACGTCTCGCGCGGACCGTCCGTCGTACTCCAGGTACGACTCTTTCGTGGCGTTGTACCTCAGGAGATCGACGGCGAGGGGCAGGGCGCTGACCCTGTCCTCGACGGAGAGGTGCGTGAAGTACGGCGAGGTGTACAGCAGCGTGCCGAACGGCGTGGGCAGTCGCGGCAGGTCTCCGAGCACGGGCGCCTCCACCTCCTTCCCTTTCGGGGAGTAGAACGCGGACGAGGTGTAAGGCGTGAAGGGGGAGATCCCGAGCTCGTCCGCGAGGGCGTCGATGTTGCCGTAGTGCCGCCAGAAGCCCTTGCATCCAGCCTCCACCGCGCGGCCGTTCGCCGTCCTCCAGCCGGCGGACAGCCCGCCGGGGTCCGGGGAGGAGTCCAGGAGCGTGACGTCGAAGCCGTGCTTGAGGAGCTGCCAAGCCGCGCCGAACCCGGCCCACCCGCCTCCGATGACGCAGGCTTTTGGATACGGTCTCGACGACGAGGAAGCCGTCGAGCGCTTCCCCTGGGAGGCGCGGACCCAGGGTTTGGAGGGTCTGGAGGGTCCGGTTCCCCGCGGCGCTCTGACGGGAGATCCCCGTAGGTGCACCCGCGCGGCCGATGGGAGCGCGAGTGGCGTCTGCATCGTCCCAACCGCGCCTCACGAAGTGGGCCGCGAGACGTCACCCGACTCCAAGATTTTGGCGCCGAGTTTTTTCCACTCTGGCTGGGAGACGGATTTTGGTCAACGCTCGCCGTGCGTTTCTCGGTCAGATCCGCGCCGCGCCTCGGAGCGACATGGGCGGTTCGAAGCAGCCCGATGCGACGGCACCCGGCGCCACCGCGCGTCGCCGCAAGTCCAAGCCGCGCTCACGGCCCGCCAGCGCCGCGCGCGTCCCCCTGACGTCCGCGAAGCAGCTCATCTTCGGTCGCAAGATCGGCGAAGGCACCCAAGGCGAGGTCCGCCTGGCGCGGCACGCCACCACCGGCAAGAGATACGTCGTCAAGATCCTGGACCTCGACGATCCCGACCATCCCGACGACACGTCGACGGTATCGTCCAGAGCCGCCGCGAACGACGCGAAGCGGCAGGTATCGTCCCTGACTGACGAGGAGGCTCGGACGGTCGAGACGGAGGCTGATTGCCTTCGCATGCTCTCGCACCCGAACGTGGTGCGATGTCACGGCACGTTCCGGCTGAACCCGACCGACGACGACCAAACATCGCGCCGACGCTCTCGCCTGTGCATCGTCATGTCGCACTGCGAGGGCGGCGACCTCGCGACCCTCCTCGCCAGGACCAAAGGCCAGCCCCTACCGGAGGATGCCGTCATGCGTTGGCTCGTCCAACTCCTGCTCGCGCTCGACCACGTGCACTCCAAGAACGTCCTCCACAGGGACCTGAAGCCCGCCAACGTCTTCCTCAGCAAGAACCTGCGATGCGTCAAGATCGGCGACTTCGGCATCGCCAAGGCGCTGGAGCGCGAGGACGACCTGGCGGTCACCAGGGTGGGCACCCCACTCTACATGTCCCCCGAGCTTGTCGCCGGTTTACCGTACACGTACGCCTCCGACGTTTGGGCGCTCGGGTGCGTCGCGTACGAACTCGCCAGCGGCGGCAAACGCGCGTTCGACGCGGACTCTCTCCCGCAGTTGATGTGCAAGGTGATGACGTGCGACTACCCGCCCGTCCCGTCGCACTTTTCGAGGCAATTCGAACGCGTCGTCGGGTCGATGCTGGACCCGGACCCTCACGAGAGGCCGACGGCGGCGGCGCTGCTTCGCCACCCGTTCGTGCGCACCCACGCCGAGGCGTGGCTCGCGGAGTCGCGCGGCCCGAGCCCGAGCGGCGGGGGAAGCCCGAGGGAGGCGTGCAACGCGCGGGGGGGTGAAGGAGGGGGGGGTGCGTGCGCCGCCGATGGGGACGCGCGGGGACGGGAAGGGAGGTCTCCGAGCACGGGAAATTCACCTAGGGAGTTCACCGGAAAGGCTCCGCTGGACCGGGCGCTCGTCGAGGACGCCGGCGCGAGAGCCGCCCGGTCCATCGCCGACGTCGTCCGGAAAGTTCGCCGCTCGGAAGCCTCCTCGAAGACGACGAGCGGCGACGCGGTGACGCGCCGCACGAACCCGAACCCGAACCAGGTGACGCGCCGCCCGCCTTCGAGGGTGAACATCGAGCGCGATCGCCTCCGCGCCGTCGAGGCCCGATACGCCGCGCGCCAACGCCACGCGCGGGAGAGCCGCGCCGCCGTGAGAGAAAACGACCCGGCACGAGCGGAGCGCAGGCGCCGAGCCGAGGAGGCGGCGGCGGCGAGGTTGGCGGAGCAGGACGCGCGGCGTATCGCCGCCGCGGAGGAGGCGCTTCTGCGTCGCAGAGGTTTGGTTTACGCGGATGCTCTCGAGACCGGCGGGGTTAGCGGCGGGACGGACGAGGGTGGGGACGTGGACGTGGACGGGGTAGACGGGGACGGGGTGTGTTCGAGGGCGAGGATCGCCGCCGCCGCGTTCGCGCCGAGGCCGCTGTTGGACCGGACGGATCCATCCGAGGCGGCGGCGGGGACTCGGCCGGGGCGATGCGGGAGGCGGGAGGAGGAGGAGCGTCGGGGCGAGGAGGCGGGCGACGGGGAGGAGGATGAACGCGCGGAGGCGCCGTCGGCGGAGGCGACGGCCGAGCTCATGGAGGCTCTGATGGCGGAGGCGCGAGACGACTACGAACAGTCCGAGGCGGAATCGGTGGAGGAGGTTCGGGAGGAGGTTCGGGAGGAGGTTCGGGAGGAGGTTTGGGAGGAGGTTCGGGAGGAGGAAAGAGCGACTGGGCCGCCGGAGAGCGTCTCGGCGCTGGAGCGGGAACTCGAGCTCTGCTTCGCGGACGCGAACGAGAGGCTCAGGGTCCTTCACAGGCTCTGGGAGGCGTCCGGCGGGCGGCGCCGCGGCGTCGGCACCGCGCCCGGCGGCGCCTCTCGACCTCCTCCGGCGCCTCTCGATCGTCCTCCGGAATCGCCGCGACGATCGTCGCCGCCCGCGCCGCCGCGTCGAGTCACCTCCTCGGCGTCGTTCGCGGACTGGCCCGGCCCGCCCGGATTGGACGACGAGCCGCCCGGGCGGCGGCTCGCGGAGCCTCGGGGGGGGAGGGACGCGGAGCTCGAGAGGCACGTGCGCGCCAAACTGCGCTCGTTCATTCGCGCCTCCGTCGAGCTGGAGCGATCCGTCGTCGACGCGATTGACGGTTCCGCGATTGACGCGGCCGTGAACCCCGCGCGAACGTCGGTGTCCTTCTCGGGTTGGGCGACGGGGTGGCCGGGGATGGCGGATGCGGGGGAGGGTACGTCGGGTTCGTTCGATAGCGACCCGGATTGGCGCGTGGAGAGCCGGGAAGGGGACGACCGGTCCGATTGAGAAAACGCGTCGAGAAACGCCTCTGCGAAAAAACGCGGCCGTTTCTTCTCGAGAAATGAGCTCGGTCATCAGCCGCCGCCGCCGCCACGCGTCCAATTGGGCACTTTGTCTCGTTCTCTTCCGCGCTTCGACACTCTCGGTGACGCGCCTCCGCGGGTATCAGCGCCACTCGGAGTGCGGTCATGGCGACCTTATACGTCCCCGATAGCAAGCGTCGCAAGAAGGGCGGCGAGGAGTCGGCGCTCAACGCCCCGTCCGGCCCCGAGAACCGCGTCAACATCATCGCGCAGCTCGAAGATGCCGAGGGCAACCCCGCGGGCCCGCAGCTGGACCTGCCCCACGACGCGGACCCCAAGCAGCTCGAGGAGGTGCTCAACGCGCTCCTGCAGAACGAGGACAAGGTCCCGTTCGCGTTCTACGCGGCGGACGCGGAGATCACCGGCACCCTGGCCGAGCATCTGCGGAAGCGCGACGCGAGCGTTGAGAGCATCCTGAAGATCGTCTACCAGCCCCAGGCGCTCTTCCGAGTTCGCCCCGTCACGCGCTGCTCCTCCGCCATTCCCGGCCACGCCGAGGCGGTCCTCTCCGTCGCCTTCTCCCCTGACGGCAAACACCTGGCGTCCGGAAGCGGCGACACCACCGTGCGCGTGTGGAACCACGAGACGGAGACCCCGCGGCACACGTGCGCTGGTCACTCCAACTGGGTCCTCTGCATCGCGTGGTCCCCCGACGGTAAGCACGTCGCGAGCGGCGGCATGGACAAGGACGTGCGGCTGTGGGACCCAGAGACTGGGCAGGGCGTGGGCGGGCCCATGCGGGGCCACAAGAAGCACGTCACGGCGTTGGCTTGGGAGCCGGCGCACGTGAGATACCCGCCCGTTCGCGTCGCGTCGGCTTCGGGCGACGGAACCATTCGAGTGTGGAACGTGATACACAAAAACTGCGAGCTGGCGCTCACGGCGCACACCAACTCGGTCACCGCGGTGAAGTGGGGGGGCGAAGGGCTCATCTACAGCGCCTCGAGGGACACGACGGTGATGGTGTGGAACGCGGACACGGGCGCGGTGGTGCGTCAGCTGAGGGGCCACGGGCACTGGGTGAACACCCTGGCGCTCTCGTCCGAGTACGCCGTTCGAACCGGGCCGTACGATCACAAGGCGGAGAAGCCCAAGGACGACGAGACGGCCAAGGCCAAGGCGCTGGAGCGGTACAAGGCGGCGACTGGGGGCAAGGGCGAGCGGATCATCAGCGGATCGGACGACTTCACCATGTTCATGTGGACTCCGGGGACGTCGAAGCAGCCGCTGCAGCGAATGACGGGGCACGTTCAGCTCATAAACCACGTCCTGTTCTCCCCGGACGGGCGGTGGGTGGCGTCCGCGAGTTTCGACAAGGCTGTGAAGCTCTGGGACGGACACAACGGCACGTTCGTCGCCACGATGCGGGGACACGTCGGACCGGTGTATCAGATTGCGTGGTCCGCGGATTCGAGGATGGTGGTCAGCGGCAGCAAGGACTCCACCCTGAAGGTGTGGTCCGTTCGAACCAAGAAGCTGGAGTTGGACCTGCCGGGCCACGCGGACGAGGTGTTCGCGGTGGACTGGTCGCCCATGGGGACAAAGGCGGCGAGCGGGGGAAAGGACAAGATGCTTCGGCTCTGGCGTCACTAACTCTTAGCTAAGATTGACAAAGTTGGAATTTGAGCGCCCTCTTAAAAAAATCGTCAAAGAATCGCGTCGCCGCCCCTCTCGCCGTCAACCGATACTCGCGCCCAGGTACGCCTCCCCGCCCGTCTCGTGCGCCACCGTCGTCCTCCACATCTCCCTATCGTACCGCTCGTCGAACGGCGTCGCGGTGTGTATCGTTCGCAGGTTATCCCACACGACCAGATCCCCCTCCGTCCACGAATGTCGATACGTAAACTCCGAACCCGTGGCAAACGGCAGCAGCTCGTCGTACATCAGCGCGCGAACCGACACGTCCTCGTCCCCGAACAGGTCGTACCTGTCCAGGTCCTCCGTGGACACGTCGTCTTTTTCGTCCATCACCGCGCACACCGCGCTGCTGAACCCGTACAGGGATTCAGTCCCGGTTGCCTCGTCGACGCGAATGATTCGCTGCGCCACCGGCGGGTGCGCCGCCCTCTGCGCCGGGGTGAGCAGCGGGTACGTGGGCGTCCGTCTGTTCACCTTGGCGTTGTGGTGGGCGTAGGAGCACACCGCGCGTAACTTGCGCAGCTCCTCGCGACGGTTCGTATCCAAGGCGTTACACGCGGCGGTCATGTCCGCGAACGCGGTGTCGCCCCCCGCGCCTTTCGGCGGCGACTTGACGCAGTAGAGCAAACTCGCGAACGGGGGCGGATCCCGGAACGCCTGGTCCGTGTGCCACACGGGCGATCTCAGCTCCGGATCGTACCGCAGCGTGGGTGCGCCGGTGGTGTCGTCGGTGGGCAAGGGCGGGGCGCGGCTGAACATGGCGCGCAGCGCCCCGCGTTCGTCCCTGACGTTGCCGATCACCTGAACCTCCGGAACGTTCGGGATGAGGTACTCGGGCGCGACGCCGGGGTTCTTCTCCACGACGTCCCCCACCGCGTACGACAGCTCGACGAGGGTGTCGGGGGAGATGCCCGCGAGGTTTGGGACGATGACGAGCCCGGATCCGCGCTCGAGCGCCTCGCGGAGGACCGCCCTGCGCTCGGCGTGCGGTAACGAGAGGAGCGCCGGGCCGTCCACGACGCGGCCGAAGTCCGAGTCGGGCACCGGGGCGACGAGGGACGCGGCGGCGGCGGTGGACCGGACCGATATCGGCGATGCGCGGGTCGTGACGCGGCGGTGACGCGCGCGCGTGGGCGGTGGGAGAGGGGCGACCGCCGCCGCGGAAGGGGCGACCGCCGCCATCGCGCCCCGTGACCCTCCGTCGCGCGCGACGCGTTTTTGATCCCTTCCGCGCAGCCTCCCTCGTCCAAGAGACTCGCGTCGGAACGTAATCTCCGCCGACGACGCAGTCGATGATACGCGTTTTAATAGACTACAAAGTCACGCAAAGCCCGGGGGCGTCGACATCCCCGCCTCGTTCGTCCGCCCGTCCGCCCCTTCAATCCGAGACCCCTTCCCCTCTCCTCCCTCCGCGTCGCCGCGCCGTCCTTCCTTAGTACGCCGTCACTCCTTATCAGTAGCACTAGTGCTACTCTCAAACCCATCCGCGAAGTCCTGCACGACTTGTTTCATGCCGTCGATCCGCGGGATGAGTCTGGGTACCTCCATCGCGTACTTACCGTACACGTCCGCGCCGTGCATCTCGAGGTAGTCCTCCTCCTTGGCCGCCTTGGCGTTGAGCAACGCGGCGAGCGCCATGGTGAACAGCGTGCGGGTCGGATCGCCCGTGAGCAGCGCGACGCCGAAGCATCCGAAGATGAGCCCCGAGTACATGGGGTGCCTGACGACGGCGTAGGCTCCGCCGGTCTTGAGCTTGTTGTCCGCCCTCGGCTTTGGAAACGGCGTGAGGGAGTTGCCGAGGTTCTTGGAGCCCTGCACGAGGAGCACCGCCGCCAGGGCCATGGTGGCCAGTCCGAAGAGGGGATCGCCAAACTTGGCGTCGTCGCCCAAGTCCATCTGGAACGGGGGAAAGGCGACGAGGAGGACGAGGACCATCTGGCCGACGAAGAACGCCTCGTCGCGCTGGCCGAGCTGCGAGGTGTCGGTAATCTCCTTCATGACCGCGTCGACGTCGAGCGTCTCGTCGAGAGTCTCGTCGCCGTCGCCGCCCGCCGCGGCGAGCGGCGGGAGGAGCTCTCGGCGGTTGTTAACGATCATCGTGTTCGGGGCGCGAGGGGCGCCCGACGGCCCGCCGACGAATGAGACGGGGTTCGCGACCAGGTTTGGTGGTCGGATCGGGCGAGCACGCGGCGTGGGGCGTGTCCGGGGTCGCATCCCCGCGGGGGGCCGCGCGGTCGCGAGGGCTGAGACGATCGTGCACGCCATGGATGCGCGTGAGGGTCGCGGGTTAAAGTGATGGACGGACTCTCGCTTGGATAGAGGTCACACGTGACGTGGCCACACTTTATAGATGCACGCTACGGGGCCCCACGCCATGGCTGCGGCTCGCCCCTCGCCCGTCGTCCTTTCATCGACCGCGAGCATCCGCGCGCCTCGCACCGCCGCCGCGAGAGTCGCCGTGTCAAACGCCGCATCCGCCGCACCGGTCGGCTCGGTCCTCGGGACGATGACATTCGGCTGGAGGTATTCTTCCGAGGAGTGCGATGACGCCAAGTGCCTCGAGCTGATGGAGACTTTCCTGGACGCCGGCCACGTGGAGCTGGACACCGCGCTGGCGTATAGCGGCGGCGAGACGGAAAAGATCATGGGCCGCATCTTCGAGGCCGACCCATCGCTGATGGAGCGGTGCACGGTCGCTACCAAGGCTAACCCGTGGCCCGGTGGAAACATGACCTCGTCGGCTGGCGAAGGAGGCTTGGCCCCGTCCGAGCTCAGGGCACAGGTGGAGGCATCCAGGGCTTCGCTCTCCCCTTACGGACCCATCGACCTGCTCTACCTCCACGCCCCGGACGCAGCCACCGAGATCGACGAGACCCTCGCCGAGCTCAAGGCGATGCACGACGAGGGCGCGTTCGTCAACCTCGGCCTGAGCAACTTTCCCGCGTGGGAGGTTGTCTACATTCACGGAAAGTGCGCGGAGATCGGGCTGCCCCCACCCACGACGTACCAGGGGATGTACAACTGCCTGACTCGCGCCGTCGAGCCCGAGCTGATTCCGGCGCTGCGCAAGCTGAACATGCGGTTCCTCGCGTACAATCCCCTGGCCGGCGGTTTGCTGACGGGGAAGCATCGGGGGAAGATGACGATGGCAGCCGACAACGCGAGCGGACAACGGGGCCGCTTCACGGAGAATGAGATGTACCGGGATCGGTTCTGGAACGAGAGATACTTCGCCGCGGTGGACACCGTGTGTAAAGCGTGCGAGACCCAGGGCGTGGCTCCCGCGGAGGCTGCGCTGCGCTGGTTGTACAGTCACAGCCGCCTGGACGGCGCGAATGGCGACGGCGTCATCCTCGGAGCGAGCTCGGCGGCGCATCTGGAGGCCAACTTGGCCGCCGCGGAAAAGGCGGCGAACGGCGAGGCGCTTCCGGAGTCGGTGCTGGAAGCGATCGAGGCGGCGTTCGAGGTGTGCGCGCCGGTGGCGCCGCCGTACTCGCGCGGTCACTCGTTCATCGCCGTCGGGCGATGATCCGGTCGAACATCACGGAACGATTCGACGAAACCGTCAGACGGGGGGGGCGACGCCGCGACGCGTGTTTCGTAGTCTAGCATTTGGCGGCTGAGTCATCCGGGTGTACGCGGTCGGTGCACGATTCTCAACCCTCCGGCGACCTCCCCGACTGATGACTAAACGCCGCGTTACGATACTTTTAGCTAAGTCTTGCTGCTAAACGGGACGTCGGACTTCATCCGCCTTCGCGTTCTCGCCGCAGCCTCTCCATCCGTTCGCGCAGGGACTCCAGCCCCGAGGCGTCACCCCGCGCCGCCTCGTTCGCCGCCCTCGCGCGCTCCATCCGCGCGTCCGGCCGCG
>Ga0181573_10004581_pt1 | contig 11708 bp, 8 predicted proteins | sample 101ome_25_FD_148643 | JGI IMG/M metagenome (GOLD analysis project Ga0181573, IMG submission 148643) | Coastal salt marsh microbial communities from the Groves Creek Marsh, Skidaway Island, Georgia - 101409BT metaG (spades assembly) | ecosystem: Environmental > Aquatic > Marine > Intertidal zone...
CGGAACCACAGAGGGTTGCGGTTAGCCGTAATTACGGCGCCGCAGCGTCGGCCGAATGCTCGAAGCGCAGCAGGAGGCCGGCCCCGCCCGGGCCGTGCTCGTCCGGGGCGACGCGGGCGCCTGCGCGCGCTGCCGCGGCGCGGAAGGCCGCCACCGTCTCCGGCGGCAGCTCGCCGCCGGGCTCGCCCTGGCTGCGGACGCGCAGCGTCGGCGCGTGCTCCTGCCAGTCGATCTCCAGGCAGCGCAGGCCGCGCCCGCCGGTGCGCGCCGCGACCAGCGCCAGCGCGCGCTCGATCAGCAGCCGCGTCGGCGCGCGCTCGCCCCAACACGTGACCGGGCGGTGCGCGATGACGTGGATCGGCTCCTCGGCGTCCCTCGCCGCCACCACCTGCTGGCACAGGGCGAGCAGGTCGAGCGGCTCCTGTCCGGAAGCGGCGCGCGCCGTCTCCGCGCGCATGCCCTGCTGGGCCGCCTCGCACCAGCCGACGACTTCGCAGATCTCACGGACGGCGCCCTTGAGCTGGGCGCGAGAGTCTTCGGCGATCGCAGCGTCCAGCAGCTGCAGCCGATCGCGGATCTCGGACAAGAGCCCGTCGAGGCTCTGCACCTGGAGCTGCAGCCGCTCGCCGATCGCCGCCGCGACGCCGCCGCCGTCGGCGGACCCCGCGGGCTCGCCCCCACGAGTCGCCGTCAGCTCCGCACGCTGACTCCGCGGCGGCGCGGGCAGGACGTAGCCCGCGCCCTCCAGGTCGACGCTCTGCCGGGTCGAGATCTCACCGGTGCCTTGTGCCCTCATGGCGGTGCCATCGGCTGTTCGACCGCTGCCGCTTGAGGGTCGGGCGGCTACCATCGCGGCATGCGCGCGCGCGTGTCCCTGCTGTTGGCCCTGATGACGCCGGTGTCGCCGCTCTGTGCGCAGGCGCCGACTGTCGAAGAACTGGACAAGGCGCGCCCCGAGGTCGTCAGGATCCTGGCGGAGCGCATGACGCAGGCGCTCGGCGGCCGACCTGCCGACGGGTCGACGATGCTGCTGGCCGCGGCGTTCGAGGCCGAGGAGCGCGCGGTCCGCTACCTGCTCTGGCGCAACGCGGTCGAAGTCGCCGAGAAGCGCGGGGAAGCGTGGCGGGCCGTGCAGCACCAGCGCGCCATGGCGGCCGAGTTCGGGCTCGATCCGTTCCGCACGGGAGCCGAGCTGCTCCAGCGGATGGCAGCGGACACCGAGGAGCCCCTCCGGCTGGCCTCGATCGCGACCGCGGCGCTGTACTCGGCGGACGACGCGCCGGTCGACGACGAGCGCGCGAGGCTCGGGCTGTTCGACGTCTCTGTGCGAGCGTCGCTGCGCGCCGGCCACGCGCCGTTGGCCCAACACGTGCGCGCCCAGCTGGAGCTGCTGCGCGCTCCCGCAGCGATCTGCGCGGCGCTGCCCGAAGGGTTGCCCGGCTCGCCGTGGAGCGAGGCGCAGGTGGTGAGCGCGCTGCTGCACGGCGAAGTCCGCGCGCTCGAGCCGTTCCGGCTGGGCCAGCTCCGGGAGCTGTTCGTCGACCTCGAGGGCCTGGACGCCGCGGCCGCAGCTGGCTCGCTGAGCGCCGAACAGCTGCGCGCGCTGGCGCCAAGGGCCCGCCACCCTGCGCTTCGCCACGGGCTGCGACGCTGCGCGCTCGAACACCTGACGCGCAGCTACGGAGCCGCCGATGCCGACCAGCGGCGACGCATCGCCCTGGAGCTGGACGAGCTCTGCGTCGACCTCGGCCGCAGCGACGGCGTCACCCGGCTGCGGTTCGAGGCCGAGGCGAGCCGCGGCAACCTGGTCTACGCCAACGGCGACTGGCGGGTCGTGGACGGCGCTCTCCGGGGCAAGTCGACAGGCGCGAACAACTTCGCGACCAGCCGCGTGCGCTTCAGCGCGATGACCGCCGTGCGGATCCGCGGCGGCATCCAAAGCGCCGACGGGCTCAACTTCCGCTGCAAGGCAGGACACGTGAACCTGCTGCTCAACTGGGAGGTCGAAGACCAGAACCACCTGTGGTCCAACGGCACCTGCCACCGCACGAAGCCGCGCGTGCTGACGCCGGGTCAAGAGCACACGATCGTGATCTTCAGCGACGGCGCCCGCTCCTACGTCTGCGTCGACGGCGCGCACCTCTACGACGTGCCGGGCTCGCTCGAGGGCACGGTCAGCGTCTACCCGGCGCTCGGCAGCGAGATCTTCGTCCGCGAGGTGCACGTGGTCGGCCTCCCGGACGGCCTCGTCGACGCGCCGGTCGGAGTGCTGATGTGAGCGGCGCCAAGGTGAGCCCTGACACCATCCGGGCGATCGCAGACGACGCCGGCTTCGACCTCGTGCGCTTCGGCCCTGCGAGCCCGGGCGAACACGGCGACCACTTCCTGCGCTGGCTCGAGCAGGGCCGCCACGGCGAGATGGACTACCTGGCCCGCAACCAGGAACGGATCCTCGATCCGACCCGGTGGCGACCAGGCCTCCGCTCGTCGATCTCGGTCGCCGTCGACTACGGCGGGCCGCCGGGCGAGCTGCGCGGCGGCGGCCGCGTCGCGCGCTACGCGACCAACCGCGACTACCACCGGTGGCTGACCAAGCGCGTGACGAGGCTCCGCGACCGCCTGCACCGCGAAGGGATGCCGCCGGACTCGATGAGCGGCGGCTCCGATGCGCTTCCCGTCCTGGAGCGCGCGCTGGCCGTGCGCGCGGGCATCGGGTTCTTGGCCAAGAGCTCGATGGTGATCTCGCCCACCCACGGCCCCTACCTGCAGCTCGCCGAGCTGCTGGTCCCGACCGAGCTGCCGCCCGACACGCCCGCGCCGGGCTCGTGCGGCTCCTGCACCGCGTGCCTCGACGCCTGCCCGACGGACGCCATCGTCGCGCCGTTCGAGCTCGACGCCCGCCGCTGCCTCAGCTACACGACCATCGAGCAGCGCGGCTTCATCCCGCCCGAGCTGCGCGAAGCGCAGGGGGAGTGGCTGTTCGGCTGCGACATCTGCCTGGAGGTCTGCCCGTTCACGTCGCGCAGCCGGCGCCGCGAGCTCACGCGAGGCGATCGCCCGGCGGACCTGCAGCCGCACGCGGTCGTCGAGACCTGGACGCTCGTCGACGTGCTCGAGATGGACGAGGCACGCTACCAGTCGGAGTTCGTCGGCACGGCCATGCGCCGCGCGACCCGCTCCGGCATGCGCCGCAACGCCGCGGTCGTGCTGGGCAACCGCAGAGACGAGCGGGCGCTGCCGCCGCTGCGCGCTGCGCTGGCAGACGAGGACCCGGTGGTGAGAGGACACGCCGCCTGGGCGATCGCGCGGATCTCTCCGGCAGACCGCGCGCTCGAACCCGCGCTGCGCCGCGAGGTCGACCCGCGCGCGCGCGAAGACCTCCGCGCCGCGCTCGACGCGGGCGGCGCCGGAGCGTAGCGCAGTGAGACGCAGACAGACCTCCTGCTTCGACAGCGGATAGAATGAAGGAGACGGCGGCGGACGTCGCGGGCGCGCGACCGTCGCGAACACGCGACCGCGCCCCGACGCCGCGATGCCGCGGAGGCTCCGGCTGCGGCGCGCCGTTCCCCTCGCGAGCGAGGTCGCACAATCGCGACCCTGTCCGGGCCGCCAGCCGCGACGGCGACTGCGGAGCGAGGCGCAGCAACCGTCCATGGCATCGCGCGTGCGCAGATTGCTGCCGTCATTTTCGACGCTTGGCAAGCCGCTTGCTCTATGCCGAGCGTGACCAACGACCGCAGCAAGATGGACCTCTCGAACAGCAACGCCGAGTTCTACAACGAGCAGAAGTGGTGCGACGACTGCAACCGCTACGTGCGGTTCCTGATGAGCGTCAACCACAGCTACTGCATCGAGTGCGGCGGGCGCGTCCGCCTGTTCAGCGGCGACGACAAGCAGTCTTTCCAGGACAACGTCCAGCGCCACAAGTGGCAGGCGAGCTAGCTCGCCGCGCTGCGCCCGCGCGAACTCGAATCATGAGGTAGGCTTCAGGGCCTTCGGGCGCCCGACAACCTGATCCCCGCGACGACCTGCCGGCCACCTCCCGGCAGGTCGCTTGCGTTTCGGGCGTACGCTCCCCATCCTGGTCGGCTCGAATCCCCACGCCGACGCAGGATCCCCCCACGTGAAGCTGTCCGATTTCCGCAACGAACCGTTCACCGACTTCTCCCAGCCCGAGAACCAGCAGGCCTTCGAGGCCGCGCGGAAGAAGGTCGAGCAGGACTACCTCGGTCGGACCTGGCCGTGCTGGATCGGCGGCGAGCAGGTCACCGGCGAGAAGACCTTCGACGGCCAGGATCCGAGCGAGCTGAGCCGCCACATCGGCACCTACCAGGAGCTCGGCAAGGCCGAGGCCGACGCCGCCGTCGACGCCGCCTACGCGGCCTTTCCCGAGTGGTCCCGCACCGACGCGCAGTACCGGATCGACCTGTTGCTGAAGGCCGTGCACGCGCTCCGCGAGCGCAAGCACGAGTTCTCGGCGATGCTCTGCTACGAGGTCGGCAAGTCGTGGGCCGAAGCGGACGGCGAGACCGCCGAAGCGATCGACTTCCTGGAGTACTACGCCTACCTGATGAAGGAGACCGCCGGGCCCCACCCGCTCACGCCGGTCGAAGGGGAGCAGAACCACCTCCGATACATCCCGATCGGGGTCGGCGCGGTGATCCCGCCGTGGAACTTCCCGCTCGCCATCATGGCCGGGATGACGTCCGCCGCGCTGATCACGGGCAACACGGTCGTGCTCAAGCCCGCGGAGCAGTCCCCTGCCGTCGCCGGGATGTGGCTCGAGCTGATGCACGAGGTGGGCCTGCCCAAGCACGTGCTCAACTTCGTCACCGGCCCGGGTGAGGTCGTCGGCGCCGCGATGGTCCAGCACCCGCGGACGCGCTTCATCTCGTTCACAGGCAGCCGCCAGGTCGGCCTGTGGATCCACGAGCAGTCCGCCAAGGTCCAGGACGGCCAGCAGTGGATGAAGCGCCTCGTCGCCGAGATGGGCGGCAAGGACAGCATGCTGATCGACGCCGAGTGCGACCTCGACGCCGCCGTCGACGCGGTGGTCGCCGCCGCCTACGGCTTCCAGGGGCAGAAGTGCTCGGCGTGCAGCCGCGCGATCGTGCACCAGGACGTCTACGACGAGTTCCGGGACAAGCTGGTCCCGAAGGTCGCGGCGATCCAGGCTGGTCACCCTGCGACCTACGGCTGCAACTTCGGCGCCGTGATCGACCCCGACGCGCTGAAGAAGTCGTTGGACTACATCGCGATCGGCAAGCAGGAGGGCACGATGCTGGTCGGCAGCGACGACGCGCCAGCGGGCGGCCACTACGTCATGCCGCACGTCTTCGACGACATCGCGCCCGATGCACGGCTCGCCCAGGACGAGGTGTTCGGACCCGTGCTCGCGCTGATCAAGGTCGAGGACTTCGAGCAGGGCCTCGAGGTCGCCAACAACACCGACTACGGGTTGACTGGCTCCGTCTTCACCGACAACGAGCAGCACAAGCGGGAGGCCATCGACCGCTTCCACGTCGGCAACTTCTACATCAACCGCAAGTGCACCGGCGCGCTGGTCGGCGCCCACCCGTTCGGCGGCTTCAACATGTCCGGCACCGACAGCAAGGCCGGCGGGCCGGACTACCTGATGCAGTTCCTGCAGGCCAAGTCGATCTGCGAGAAGATCGGCTGAGCGGTCCGGTCGGGCGGCGCGCCGCGCGACGGCTTGATGACACCGCGAGGTGGCCGCATCATCGCGCCATGCTCTCCCACCGACCGCTGGCAGCGGCGACGCTCCTGGCCGTCTGCGGCCTCGCGCCGGCGAGGGCGCAGGCAGACCCCGCCTCGCTCGGCCTACGGCCCTTGCTGGGCACGGTCGTCGACGGTGGCGGCGCGCCGGTCGTAGGGGCAAAGGTCCACGTCGTGCTCCCGGACGAGACCGCGCCCGGCAACCCGGCCGCCTCGCACGCCGTCGTGACGACCGATGCGCGGGGCCGCTTCCGCACCAAGGTCGTGCCCTGCACCCACCACCTCGTGTGGGCGATCGGCCCTGCCGGCGAGGCGCGGAGCTGCAGCGCGCCGCAGTGGGCGACGAGCGGGCAGCTGCTCGAGCTGCGCGCGGACGTGGCGCGGCCGCCGTGTCGAGTGACCGTCGACGGGCTCGACGCATGGCGGGACCTGGCGCCGTTTCGGCTCCGCCTCGCGCTGCAGGGCGTCGGCCTGCCCGACACCGAGGTCGCGCTCGGCGACGACGACGCGTGCACGCTCCCGGCCCCGCCCTCTGGCCGCGTCCAGCTCGACGTGCTCGACAAGGACGGCCAGCCGCTGGCGAGCAGCGCCTACGGCGACCTGCGGACATCCGCGATGGTGCGCGTCCAGCCGCCTCAGGAGATCCCGCTGGTAGCGGTGGACGAACAGGGCCAGCCCGTCGCCGGCGCGGCCGTGCGGTTCCGGATCTCCGCGGGCTACTCGCGCACGTTCGGCTACACGGTGTCGCTGCCGGCGCGAAATCTCTGGCGCGCGCTCGGCGAGACCGACGCGGAGGGACGCCTGACCGCGCGCATCGCGGCCAGCAAGGACCCCTTCGAGAGCAAGCGCTCCAACACCTTCGTGTTCGTCGCAGAGAAGCCGGGCCGCAAGCTCTCCTACTCCGGCTTCTGGCAGGGGCCGTTCCACGACGGCAAGCAGGTCGCCGACGAGGACTGCAAGGAGCTGCGGTTCACGCTCAGCGCGTCGGCCCCGCGCAAGGGCAAGCTGCGCGGCAGCGCGCAGGGCGGGCTCGCGGACCAGGCCGCCCTGGTCCGACTCGGCGTCCGCGTCGAGGACAAGGACAGCCGCGGCTACCTGCACGAGGAGCTGCTGTTTCCGGTCCGGACCGACGCCGACGGCGCGTTCGAGCTGCCCCACGTCCACGGCAAGATCGACGAGGTCGACGTCATCCTGAGCGGCGGCGCCGCGCGGCGGCGGCTCGCGCCCGAGGCGCTGCTGCGCCGCGTACCGCAGCGGGCGGCCTCCCTGCACGGCATCCGCGGATTCCGCGACCAGCCCTTCGACTTCGACCTCAGCGGGCTCTGCGCGCTCGAGCTCCAGCTTCTGGACGCGACCGGGGGCCCCGCGAACGGCGTCGAGCTGCTCGTGCTGAGCGAGGAGCACGGCCGGCTGGGCGACTGCGACGGCTGGACGACGCGCGCGACGACCGACAGCGCCGGCCGCGTCGCGCTGCTGCTGCAGCCGGGCAAGTGGTTCGTGTTCGGACGCAACGCGCGGGACATGGTGCAGCTCAGCATCCAGCTCAAGAGCAACGAGAAGCGCGAGCTGCGCCTGGAGCCGATGCCCGCGATGCGCGGCCGGGTCGTCGACGAGGACGGCGAGCCGGTCGCGGGCGCCCGCATGGACTGCTACAGCTCTAGCTCGAGCGGCGCGCGCGAGACCGGCCCTCGCATCGTCGCCAACAGCCTCAACTGGACGTGGCTCGACGACCCCGTGACCGACGAGAACGGCGAGTTCGTCTGCCCGTTCCTCGCGCACCCGAGCACGCGCTACAAGGCCCGCTTCCGCGTCGGCAACCGCCGCTCGGAGGGGTTCCGCGTCGAGGTCGACGAGGAGCCTGTCACGATCACGATCCCGAAGGTCAAGTAGACCGGTGGGCGCACGGGCCGAGTTCGCTGCGCGCCACCGCCGCCTGCTGCAGCTGGAGCGCGCGGCGGAGATCGCCGAGCGCGAGCGCTTGCTGCGAGACTGCTCCGACGCCGAGCTGGTCGCACGCGGCGTCACGCTGCTCCGCATGGAGGTCACGGACCTGGAGCCGGGCTTCGCCGGACGGCTTCACGCCACGCTGCGCCCTTCGCGCGGCGGCGACCTGCCCCCCCACCGCTTCGGCCCGGGCGACGTCGCGGCGGTGCGCGGCGCGGGCGGCGACGGCGGCGCGGCCGCGGTCGTGGTGCGGGCTCGCGCTGCCGAGGTGATCGTCGCGCTCGACGCGGAGCTGGACGAGCTGCCGCCGCTGGTCCGCCTGGACCGCATGACGACGGACGTGACCTATCGCCGGCTGGACGATGCGCTCCGCTGGCTCGGCCGCGACGCCGACCGCGACGCCGGCCGCGGCCGCTTCCTCGACGTGATCTTCGGGGAGCGGGAGGGCGCGCCGTGCGAGCCCGCGACGATCGGGGCGTGGTTCGACGCAGGCCTCGACGACTCGCAGCGCGACGCCGTCGCGACGGCGCTGGCCGCCCCGCAGGTCGCGCGCATCCACGGACCGCCCGGCACCGGCAAGACCACGGCGCTCATCGAGCTCTGTCGGCAGGCGGTCACCGCGGGCGAGCGGCTGTTGGCCTGCGCGCCGTCGAACGTCGCGGTCGACAACCTCGCGACTCGGCTCGCTGCGGCCGGCGTACGGGTCGTCCGTCTGGGCCACCCCGCGCGGATGCAGCACGACGCGCGCGACGTGTCGCTGGCCAAGCAGCTGGCCGACTCACCCGACCAGCGGGTCCTGCGCGACAGCCGCCGCGACCTGGACCAGGCGCTCCGCGCGCTGCAGAAGGCGCGCGGGCGGCACGAGCGGTCGGCGGCCCGCGCGGAGCTGCGCCGGCTGCGGGACGAACGGCGGCACCTGGAGCGCGCCGTCACGCGGGGGATCGTCGACGGCGCCGACGTGGTGCTGGCGACCACGACCGGCGCGGCCGACGCAGACATCGGCGAGCGCGCGTTCGACCGCGTCGTGATCGACGAGGCCGGGCAGGCGCTCGAGGCGGCGTGCTGGATCGCGATGCGGCACGCCGACCGGGTCGTGCTCGCCGGCGACCACCTGCAGCTGCCCCCGACCGTGCGTTCGGTCGAGGCTGCGGCCGGCGGCCTGACGCGGACCCTGTTCGAGCGCCTCGCAGACCAGGAGACGACCGCGAGCGCGAGCCGGATGCTGACCGTGCAGTATCGGATGCACGAGCAGGTCATGGGCTGGTCGTCGCAGACGTTCTACGAGGGGCGCCTGTCGGCGGCCCCGGCGGTCGCGCGCCACAGGCTGGTCGACCTCCCCGACGTGGCCAGCAATCCGTGGACCGAACAGCCGCTGGTGTTCGTCGACACGGCGGGCTGCGGCCACGAAGAGACCGCCGAGGAAGAAGAGGCCTCCCGCCACAACCCCGGCGAGGCGGCGCTGGTCGCGCGCATCGTCGGCGAGCTCCTGGAGGCGGGCGTCGCGCCGCGGGACGTCGCCGTCATCACGCCCTACAACGCGCAGGCGCAACGGCTGCGGGAGCGCTTGCCGGACCTCGCGCTCGAGATCGGCACCGTCGACGGCCTGCAGGGACGCGAGAAGGAGGCCGTCGTGGTCTCCCTGGTGCGGAGCAACGACCGCGGCGAGGTCGGCTTTTTGGCGGAGCTGCGCCGGCTCAACGTCGCCCTGACGCGCGCGCGCCGCCACCTGACGGTGATCGGCGACAGCGCCACCCTCGCGTGCGACGCGGGGCTCTGCGCGCTGGTCGAGCACCTCCAGGAGCAGGCCTGCTACCGGAGCGCCTTCGAGCTCGGCTGACGGCGCGTGGCGCCGCCCGCCGCCGCCTAGAAGAACGACAACCGCGCGCTGCGGGTCGAGGCTGCGCCGGAAGCGACGCCGGTGTCCCAGATGAACCACTGCGCGTAGAGCACCAGCCCGCTGAGCGCCGGGTCGTCGGGCAGCGCCACGTTGAGCGTGCCGTAACCTTGGCCGGCAATGCCCGAGGGCCCGCTGAGCATGGCGGGGACGAAGATCGCGCCGACGCTCAGGTCGACGTTGACGTTGACGCCGGCGACCGTCGAGAAGGCGAACGCCGGGCTGAGCACCAGCGTCGCGGGCGAGCCGCCCACCGCGTTGAACAGGCCGATCTTGTACTCGGTGTTGCCCAGGTTGGCGGGCGTGCCTGCAAGCATCAGCGGGAACTGGTTGCCGGAGCCCGGCGACATGACGCCGAGCTGCTGGCCCGAGCTGGGCGTGGTCTCGCTGTAGAGGGTCGGCCGGTCGAACGGCGGCAGGCCCTGCGCGACGCGCGGGTCGGTGAGCGCCCCTTCGAGGAACGCGATCAGGTCGGCCTGCTGCTGGGCGCTGAGGTTCAGCGGGATCAGCGCCGGATCCTTGTTCGGCGCGAACGGTCCGCCGCCGGCCATGTAGAACTGCACCACCTGCTGCAAGGTCGTGAACTGACCGTTGTGCATGAAGCTGTTCCGCAGCCCGACGTTGCGCAGCGTCGGCGTCTTGAACCGCCCGGCGTCCGCGGGGTTGTTGGTCACCGCCTGACGGCCAATGTCCTCGGCGATCGGGCGGAGCCCTTCGTTGTGGAACTGGTTGTCCGAGAACAGCCCGCCGCTGTGGCAGATAACGCAGCGGCCCGGACCGGCGTAGACCATCAGCCCCTGGTGCTGCTGTGGGGTCATCGCGCCGGGGTTGCCGGCCGCGAACTGGTCGTAGGGCGTCTGATCGGGCACCAGCGTGCGCTGGTAGGTCGCGAGCGCGAGGCCGATCCGAGCCGCCGTGATGTCCGGGGTCCCGAACGCAGCCTGGAACAGGTCCGGGTAGCTCTTGTCACCGGCGATCGCCTGCGCGACGTCGTTGGGCAGGTTGCTCGCGAGCGCCATCGGGCGCGCCGACTGCAGCTTGCCCGTGACCTGCGACCACTGGCGCGCGTCGTGCGCCATCTCGACCGAGGACACCACCGGACCGACGGCCTGGCTCTCGAGCGCGCCGCCCAGCGGGATCAACACCGCGCCCGTGTCCGGGTCGACGAACGTGGTCCCTGCGCGGCCGTCCCAGAAGAGGTTCTGCGACCACGCCGCGGTCAGGAACGTCTGCGACTGTCGGTCCGTGACCTGGTTGTTGAAGCCGAACAGCGGATCCGGGAAGAAGCGGTTGCCGCTGTCGCTGCGGCGCAGCGCAGGCGACGCCCAGATGTCGTCCGGGGTGTTCACGACGCCGTCGGGACCGGGGTGACGGTTGCGCCGGAGGTCCCCGCCGCCCGCTTCGAACTTGTGGCACGTCCCGCAGGCGACGCGGTTGTTCGACGACAGCTGCTCCTCCCAGAACAACAGCTTGCCGAGGATCGCCTTCTGCGGCGTGATCGGGTTCTGCGTCGGCACCGTCATCGGCGGCAGCGCAGGCGGCAGGCCGGGGCCACCGCCGCCGCCGCCCGGACCACCTTGAGCAGCCAGCGACGCCGTCAAGAACAGGAGGAGGGAAGTGCGCATGGGAAGGCCTCGTGAGACGGTGAAAGACTACCAGGAGCCCGCGCGAAGTGTCGCGCCCGTGTCCCAGCCAACGGCTCCCGTCACCTGCTCCCCACGGGCAAGCGGCGATTTCCCGGCTGTCAGCTGGCCGAAGCCGCCTTGCGACCGGGCCTGGAGGACGCGCCGCTCGGCCCGGCGACCCGCCCCACGACGGACCCGCCGCGGTCCCGAATCGAAGCCAGGAGCTGCTCGCGATGCGCGATCAGGTCCCGGAGCCGCGCCCCCACGTCGACGCCTCGAGCCCGACGGTAGCTGCGCGCGGCGCGGCGGAGCTGCCCGTCGCGCCGCTCCGCGTCCCCCAGACCGACCCACGCGGGCGCGTCCCAGCCGTCGCTCCAGACCAGGCCGCGGTAGGCCGCGACCGCCGCCGCGGCGTCACCCCTAAGGAGGCAGGCCAGCGCGTCGCGGTGGCGCGACGCGCGCGTTCGCCGGCCGCGGAGCCGGCGGACCGCAGCCCAGAGGAAGCTCGC
>Ga0181573_10004582_pt1 | contig 11705 bp, 6 predicted proteins | sample 101ome_25_FD_148643 | JGI IMG/M metagenome (GOLD analysis project Ga0181573, IMG submission 148643) | Coastal salt marsh microbial communities from the Groves Creek Marsh, Skidaway Island, Georgia - 101409BT metaG (spades assembly) | ecosystem: Environmental > Aquatic > Marine > Intertidal zone...
GACTGGGAGAGGGGACTGGGCCTGGCCAGAGACGGCCATCCAGTTACGCACATTCATGGACGCAGCGAAGGACGAAGCGAATGACCATGCAGCTCCCCCCTGTACGTTCCGCCTGTGGCTTCAGGGTGAACGGCACGGTTCTTCTGGTCAGACCGAGCTTGAATGCGGCGCTCCGCAATCCGCCGTCGGGCCGACTCCGCTGCCGCGCCCCTCAGGCCAGCGGCGGCGGCGCCGCCGTCAAAACGAAGCGTCGCCCTCGAGACAGGAATGCGGGACGAAGCAGCGCCCTCAAGAGTCGCTTCATAGGCTCGCCGCGCCTCTGCAGAGCGGCGCATACGCATAGCCGCGTCCCGGCGAGCCGCCTCCACCGCAGCAATGGCAGCCTCAGCAATTTCATCGCTGCCTCCGGGAGGCTCAAACACCGAACGCAGGCCCGCCGGGAGCAGGGTCCCGGTGGGGGGCGGCGTTCGCGGGCGAGGTCGCTCGGACGGCTCAGGGCGGTCCACCAGTTGCGACACGGGCTCTGTCTTGTTCCTAGGACTCATGTTTGTGTTCACACCAGCCGGATTCCGTTCTGCGCTCGAGATAGGCGTCCTGACCTCGACGACGCAGTCCATGACGGCAGCTAGGGCGGTGCCAGTGCGCGGGGCCACGGCAGTGGGCCGGAACGGAAGGCCTTGCTCATCCGACAAGCCGCGCCGGCGCCGGTCCGAGGGAGGTGTACCCACAGCTGGGGTTGGGACCGGCAGGGCGCAACTTCTCGACGGAGACCGCTGAGTAGAGGGGTGCACAGGCGCGGCGACGGAGTGTCCGGCGGCGGCCGAGAGGCAAGTGGCGGGGCTGTTCGCCTCGGTCTCAGGGGCAACCAAGCGGACCGGCTCGCGGTTCCCCGTCGTCGCGACGGGACGCGTGGGGCGTTCGAGAGGCGCCGTGTCAGCGGAGATGGCGCGGGCGCGCGGAACGGCTGACGATGACCACGCTCGCCACGGGTCCTTGGTGGGGGGCACACGCCGCCGAGAATCGGCCGCCATCGGCAGATCCCGCAGGAGCGCCCGGAGCGGCAGCGAGGCCGCGGCGGTTTGGGCCGACAAAGCGCGCGTTCGCCTGGCGAGGGCGAACGAGGAGATAGCGAGAGCGAGACGGGCCTCGGCCGCGGCAACGGCCGCCGAGGGCGCGCGGTCCGCCTCTGCCCGCGCACGGCGCCTGACTGAGGGGATGTTCAGAGAGTCGGCCAGCAGGGCGTCGGCGTGGGTCAGCGCCCGCGCACGCGCCCGGGCGGGGCTGAGGCCGGCCCCAGGGCGGTCTTCAGGGCGGGTCCGGACCGCCAACGGCCCGGGGGACTGGGACACAGGGGCGAGTCCCAGCCCGCCCCAGGTCGCCGGCGACGCCGTGGCTCTGGCGCGCTCGACCCACGGCGGCGGCGGGGGGGGCAGCGGATCGCGCAGCGATGCATCCAGGACGAACGGATTGTCGAAGTCCGTCCCCCGAGGCCCAAGCCTGGACCCGAATGCCCCGCTAGGACTCGCCGCCAGAACGACCCAGCTCGCTCGGTCCAAAGCGGGTCGCCCCATGACAGAGAGACGCGCCGAGGCAAAGTCTGATGGGGCAGGGGCGCCGGCAGGGCGGTCCTCGTGGCGAGGATCGACGGCGTTGGGGGGAAGGCGTTCCGGCCATTGGAAGGCGCGAGCGTTGGGCTCGCCCGCAGCCCGATGCGACCGTCGTGGGCCTTGACTGATGTCGAAGCGGGCGGTTGGGCACCCTGCGCGGAGTTTGACGGTGACGATTTGGGGGTCCTTTTTGGTCGCGATGGCGATGACGAGGGTGCGAGAAGCGGCGGCCTAGGTAAAGCTCGCCCTCGAGGAGAACGACCGGGACGAGGAGCGCCGCCGGCGCATCCGACGATGCGGCTCCTGCGTGGGTCGCGCGCACCGACCCTGCGGCCCCTTGAGGGAGCTCAAGGAAGGATGTCAGCTCGCAGCCCGGCACGAGCCGCGCTTGAGCCGCGCGCGCGCGCTCTGCTGGCGTTGTCAGCGGCGGAAGCGGTCGCGCGAGCTCGCCAGCCAGAGTCGCTGGTGGTGACTTGAGTCGTTGTCACTCTTATTCGGGTGCGCCTTTGCGCGCGTCGTCGTCACCGCCCGACCTCCGAAGCAAGTGGCTGGATCTGGGCGAGCAAGCTTCTTTTCCGCTGAACGTCGTCCCGGGCGCGCATAGCCCGCGCGCCGACCGACTTCACGTCGAGGGTTGGCCCCCTCTGCCGGCGCGCGAAGAGAACAATGCCTCCTCTCTTTCCGCAGGTCAGTGGAGCCTAATCGCGGGCGTCTCTTCCCCGTCCACGGTCCGCGGGCACTGCCCGAGCGAGGAGCGCCCGCAGACGGTCTTGAGGCCGCGTTCGGCACAATGGCCGACGCGGACGCCCTCGCGCTCGCCGACGGGGGCGCCGCCGACCTCCCGCCCGCCCGGGACCGCCGGGTGCTGCCGTGTGATGTAGATCCGGACGATCTACCCCCGACCAAAGTGCTCTTCAAGGAGCTCGTGGCGGCGGCCTCGGTCGCACTCCAGACAGTGGAGCAGTACCTCGGCCGAGACGCGCAGAGGGGGGTCGATGGGCCGTCCGTCTACAAGGGTCTCGGGGGCGTGTGCCTTTCTTACGTAACTCTGGCCGGTCTCGTATCCTCGCTCGGATCTTCGGACGATGAAATTCATGACGATGACGAAGAGGGTGAGGGGGAAGCGGGGGAGGGACAGGGGCTGGGTGAGGGACAGGGGCAGGGGGAGGGACAAGGGCAGGGGGGAGGACAGGGGCAGGGGGGAGGACAGGGGGAAGAGCAGAGAGAGGTGGACGCCTCCGAGGCGGGGGTTGGCGACGCTTTTGCCGCGGTCAAGGACGGGGCTGGCGACTGCCCACCAAAGGACCAGGCTTCGCGGATGGTGACGCGGGTGCGCACCGAGTCGTCCTCGTCTGTGCAGGACCGCGTCAACGCGGCCCGTCGCGCCGCGGCGCGCGATTCGGGTTCTGCGGTGGTTGCGGCCGAGGCACGGGCACGTCGAGCCCAGGAGCGCCACGTGTTCCGCGCCCGGGCTCAGGAGCGAGCCAACGCCAGGGCGGCCCTTCGCGAGTTTTTACCTGGCGCCACCCCGCGGCACCTGCTGGCGAAGGCCGACACGTGGCTACGAGTTGTCGAGTCACCGAACGGGGCCCGATTCCGCGCTCCTGAGCAGGGCGGACCGGTGGGCTTTCTTGAGGGACCGGCGGGCCACTACGCGATGCGCGCGGTTCTAGCTGCTAGCTTCGGGCGCCGGGAGGAGGCCGCACGTGCCCTGGGGCAGCTTCTCGGACCCGTCTGCGACGCCCAGCGCGCTCGTGACCACGGCGAGTGCGAGCCCCTTCGCGGGCGCGCCGGCACCCTCCAGGCCCTCTGCTGGGTGGAATCGCACCTCGGTCTCGGGTCGGGACGTGGTCTATGGACGTGGGAGGAGCCGACTGGTGCTGCAAGTGGGGCTTTGGGGTCCGGCACCGTCGACGACGTTCTCGCCCTTGACCGCGCCGCCTTGGCGACCCGGATCGCAGGCAGGGCGGGCGAACTCGTGATCCATCTTGTCCAGGTTGGCGAGGCGCAGGCCGCGGAGGCCCAACAGCTCGCCAACCGCGGGCGACAACAGTGGAGTCGGGCAATCCAGGCTGTCAACATGACGACGAGCCCTAGTGGCGTGGGAATGACTGACGCGGCCGCCGCGTGCCGGACCGCCGGCGTCAATGCGACCGCAGCTGATGGCGCGCCGGCTCCCTCCGAGGCCGAGCATCGCGCTCGGGGGCAGGCGGCGGAGGCAGCGAAGCGTCTGAGTGCCCTTTGGGCTCACCGTGGGCGCATCTACCTCGGTCTGGCGCATGGCGCCGCGGGCGTCACGCTTGCTCTCGCTAGTGCCGGAGACACCTTCCCATGGGCCGTGCTCGGCCTCCCACGGGACGGCGACCCGGGGGACCCGCGGTCGCTCGTCCGGCGCGTCGCTGCCGGTCTCTGCGGCTTCGTCCTACCTTCGGGCAATCTGCCGAGCTCTGTGGGTTCAGAACGTGACGCTCTGGTGCAGATCTGTCACGGAGCTCCCGGCCTATGCGTCCTCCTTGGCGCTCTTTTGGAAAGACCGCCAGGCGGAGCGCCGTGGAGTGGATCTGCCGGAACCCGCGACCCTGGCGGCGACGCACTGTGGCGGGGGGGCGCCGGCAGTTCTCGCGCCCAGGGGCCGGACACAGACGTCCCTTTCCGAGCCCAGCGGATTCAAGCGCTCGAAGCTGCGGCCGAGTGCACCTGGCTACGAGGCTCGACCCGCAAGGGACTCGGCCTGTGCCATGGCGAGCCGGGCGCTGTCCTTGCTCTGCTTGCCGCACATCGCGGCCTGAGGTCGGTCTCTCGGGCGTCCGCCGTCTCGTCCGCAGAAAGCGTGCCCAGCTTCTCCGACCCGGCGTCGCTTGCGCTCCGGCGGGCCCGCGCCCTCGCCCTTCACGCCGCGCGGACATGGGAATCCCGACTGAACGTGGCCGACCGTCCTCTATCTCTGTTCGAGGGGCTTCTCGGTGCAGTTGTCGGGTGGGTCGCCTGCCTTGTACCGGACGCTGCCTACCTTCCCGGGCTCGACGTCCCGCCCCCGGGCGCGACCCCACTCCCGTTCGCGGGCGCAGGAGGTGCCCATAGGAGGCCAACTGGTGATACCTGGGCTGCAGGACCTGCCGCGAGGCTCTCGTCGGTCGGCGCCGGTGCCGGTGCAGATACGAGCTCCCCGGGCTCGGCGGTTGGCGGGACCAAGGTTTTGTCTGCGGTGCCTCCCCCCGCCCCGGCCGCTCGCGCCGGCTCGGCGGGCTTGCCTCCCTCTCCACGGATGTCAGCGCGGGCCGCTGCGTCCTGGCGCGAGGGCGGAGCCGAGGGGGCCGACGCGACTGCGCATGCCCGCCTCTTCGCCCGCCTTCGCTCAAGGGCTCAAAGCTCGGGCGAGGGCTTCTCAGTCCCTGAGGGCACTCTGTCTGCGCGGAACTCGAGACGCGACGCCGCCATCCTTCGCGCAGAGGGAGGAGCTTCGATGTCGATGGTCGAGGGCGACAGCAAGGCCTCGTCGGGCTTCGTTCCCTCTCACAACATGACGGGCCTCCCGGCGACGCCGCTGTCGCCGCTCCGTGGGGCTGCTCCCCGCCCCCTTGCCCCCCCGCAGCTGGCCTTGGAGGCCGGCGCGGCGTCGCCCTCGGCGACTGCCCGGCTCCTGTCGGGAACGCCGGTGGCGCGGGCCTCTCCAGGGGGTGGCGCTGGGTCGGTGGAGGGGGGCAGCGGTGCTCCAGATTCATATCGTGTCGCTGCGAGCCCGCTGAGGCCCGCTGCTCAGCCGGGGCGTTCGCTCTTCTCCTGAGGGGTTGGTCGGCGAGAAGAAGGCCGCAAGACGGGGTTGTGTCGAAAGTTGCCTTAAAAAACAAGCAAATCGTCTTTGTCGCTCCACCTACACGATGTCCCACTTGCGTTCAAGCGCGTTGCATATCCTCCCGACCGCGCACGCTGCACTCAGCGGGTATCGCGACACGCCAAGCCGGACATCGACGGTCGTCTCAGAGATGGCACCGTGCGCAAAAGCCCCGAGGACGAACACCGCGCCCTTCCCGCCCGGGCCGTCCACGACCCCGTCGCGGACCCAGTCGTCCATCCGCACCACCTCGGCCTTGCTGCTGAAGCCGACGCGCGTCGCCCCGGCGGGCAGGAGGCGCCCAACGGGTCCCTTGACCACCCGAAGCAGCCGCTCGGCCCCGTTGGTCGCCCGGATCTGCAACTTCTGAAGGAGCTGCCCCATGAGACCGCAGAAACGTCTAAAGGTGCGGGGCAGACGCGCGCCGGGGTGAATGCGGATGACGACACCCCGGCGCGTGGTGACGAACACGGCGCGCACCCGTCCGGCCTTGTTCAGGGGCGAGTCGAGGATCGCGAGGAGGGTCTGGTGGAGGATGTCGGGACGGTACTCGGCGGGGTCCTTCCCTAGGCGGACGAGGAAGTTCCGATGGTCGTCGCAGTTGAGGATGGCGAGGCCTTTGCCAACCTTGCCGAGCTGCGGGCGGTTCGGGGTGGGAAAAAGTCGGTCTCGGGGGGGTTTTCGGTCTTATCGACCTGACGCCGCATCGCGCAAGACAGTGAATTATCATTTGGGGGACACCACGGTCACGTAAATCGAAGGAATCTCCGCGGAGGGCGAACGGCGGCGGCCGCCACTGAGGTCCCGGTCGCGCGTCACCTCTTCTCGCCTCTAGATTGGCGCCCTCGAGAACGAACACGATGCCACGCTCGGCGGTCTCATCTTCCTCGTCGTCAGAGTCCGGAGGTGGCAACGCTCCTTCCGGGGGCATGACGCGAACGAGTCCACACAGAGCTGGACGCACCTGGGGCGCGGCGGGCTCCGGGAGCCAGGGGGCGAAGCTGCCAGGCCAACCTCGCGGGGACGCCGACGACGATACCGCCGTTGTTTGGGACGGGTAGGTAGCAGGTCCTCGTTTTCTTCGCTCGCAGCAGACATCTCTCTCTATCCTCTCCACGGCCCTCTCGCAGTCCTCACCGCCCGACGAGCATCTCGTCCTTCTGCTTGTTGATGAGAGACTTGTGGATGTGGGGGATGACACCTCCCCCGCGGATGGTGGCCTTGATGAGGGTGTCGAGCTCCTCGTCGCCGCGGATGGCGAGCTGGAGGTGGCGGGGCGTGATGCGCTTGACCTTGAGGTCCTTGGACGCGTTGCCGGCGAGCTCGAGGACCTCGGCGGTGAGGTACTCGAGGATGGCGGCCGTGTAGACGGCGGCGGTGGCGCCGACGCGGCCGTTGGCCGTGACCATGCCCTTGAGCAGCCGGTGGATGCGGCCGACGGGGAACTGGAGGCCGGCGCGGGCCGAGCGGGAGACGGGCTTCTTCTTGTCGCCGCCCTTGGCCTTGCCGGCGCCGCCCATGGTGCCCTTGGCGCCCCTGGGGGAGGGGGACGGGCGAGAGGGGGGGGCGGGGTCGGGGGGAGAGGGAGGAGCGGAGGGACGGGGCGGGGCGGGCGACGGGGACGGCGGGGACGGCGGGGGCGGCGCGGCGAGGGCTCTTTTTGCCGCTTTCGCGATGCAGTCACGGGAATGACGGCGAGAAGACGGTGAGCAGCGAGGTTCGGGGCACGGTTTCCGCGGGAAGAGGCCCGTGAGCGTTTGCGCGACAGCTCGAAGGGGGCGTCCACCGGTTGGGCTCTTCGCGACCCGAGGCGCCGCGACGAGCACCTAACGCAACGTGCGAGAGAAATCTCTGTCCGATACGACCAGGATGGGTCACGGAGCGGCGCGAGGAGGCGCGCGACGTCATGCGAAACACAAAAGCGCTCCCCCCCGTGCGCCCCGTCCCCGCGGTGGCGCAGAGGCGAGCTCGGCGAACGGATAAGAAGAGAGAGAATTCGCGGTGGCCCGGTTCCGGGGTGCGCCACGACAGCCAAGGGCAGGGTCGATGTCCCCGGGAGCGAGCTCGTTTTCAGGCCCGCGTGGCTTCTCGGTCGCCCGAGCGGCGCCGCGGACCGCGAACCTCAAGTTTCTGAGGTCGCTTTCTTCCGAAATGCCCGTATTGCGCGCGCGCCGCCGTGGAGCGAGCCGGGGAGAGGGAGGCTGGCCGACAATGCCAGCTTGAACGGGTCGGCTGGGCGGAACTCGCTTCCCGGACAGGCCCTTGGCTCCCTTTCCGGACATAACGGTCTGTGGTCTTCGAAGGAGACGAAAAGTCTGGGTGAAGGTGCGGCACCAGGGGGGGGGGTCGGCAAAGGGCCTCGGGGGAAGGAGCGAAAGACTCGGACGTCGGCCGATGGGCCCTTTCAAGGGGGCCGCTCGACGAGGTGAGGGGCGTCACGGGGCGTTTGAGAGCGGATTCGGGAGATATGTGATACACGATGGCGTCGGTTTCCGGCCAGAGACAGCGCAGACGACTTGACGCCCCCTCCAACCCCCCCGTCCACTCCCACGCTGCACGTCTGGCTGCTCCCCACCCAGTCAAGTGGGCGTGACGCCGGCGCACTGTCGGGGATCGGCGATGGGCAGGCCGAGGTAGAAGAGGTGGTCGGCCAACGACGTGCATAGCCCGTAGCCGTGCAGGCCGCAGGCGCCATCGTAGCACCGCCTGTCCTCTCCCGACCCGTCGCACTCGCGGACGAGGGAGACCTCGGGCGCCAGGCTCCCCTCCCAAACGTAGAGCTCTCGGGGAGCGTGACGGAACCCCGACACCCAGGGCGGCAGCGACGGGACGGGATCGTGGCCGTGAGTGACGCGCCAGTGCCCCCCCCCCGTGACCGCGGCGAGGGATGCCGTGAGGTAGTCGACAAAGTCGGCATTGCCCACGCGCGGGGATCCAAATGATGCCACGCGGACGACGAGATCTGACGGGAGGCGAGGGTTGGGCCCACCATCGTCTCCGCCGGCCAGCCCCGCGAGGTCAAGCGCCGCCAGCTGCGCGAGTGCGCCCCCGAGCGAGTGCCCGGCGACGGCGACTGATGGCGGCCGACCGAGCCAGCCACGGTGAGCCTCAACGAGTGCTCCCACCCCCTCCCGGACGCCGGAGGCCAGATCCGACGCATGGTAAGCCTCCCAGAAGCCCCGATGAACGCGCACGTGCAGCCCGATCGGCGGACACGGCCGGTGGCGCGAGGGCGAGCACCGCGGCAGAGGCACTTCTGCGACACCGGTGAACCAGCGGACGGGGCGGCGGGGTCGGTAAGAGGTAGATATCGCCTCGAGGAGGGAAAGCGACGGTTCGGGCGCCCACAGCCTGCCCGCGCCCACGCAGGCGCCGTGTTGTCGCTGCCCCTCGCCGAGGTCAGTTCCCAGGAACTTGAGGTCCGCCACCCAGTTCTCGAGATCGCAGACGCTCGTCCCTCGAAAGCCGACAACGACGGCGCCTCGCTGGGGCGAGAAGCCGACGAGAGCCTGGAGGCCGCGGGCGCCATCTCGCACGATTCGGAGGTCGCGGAGCCCGGCGACGGCCGCACTCTGGCAGCCAGGGCACGCCCAGTCAGCGAGGTCGGCGGGATCGCAGTAGGCCAGCGAGGACAGCTCGATTAGCGTGCGCAGCTCGTCGAGGTCGGGAGAGGGGTCGGGGGGAGCGACGTCACGGGAAACGGGGGGGGGAGGGGGGGAGGGAGCCGCAAGGAGCGCACTCGCGCCGCTGCCGGGCGAGGGAGACAGGGCGACGACGCCGCGTGACAGCGCGGCGAGGACGGCGACGGCGATGGCGAACGCGGCAGATACCGCCGTCGCCGTCGGAGCGGTACCCCGGCGGCGTCGAGACTGTGGTGGCATCTTCACTTCCGTCTTGCGTGAGCGACGGCGAGCGCCCAGCGAAAGGGAGCCCGACAGACTGACAAGGCCGGCGTTCGAGTCCAGAGCCAACGGTTTCTTGCCCTTCCTCGGCAGGGCACGTCACGTGAGAACGGTGGTTTTCCGCAATGTGTGTGCGTGTCTCTCCGCGCTTGGGGTGTTGGCAGTGCTCGGCGCGCCTCTCGTGCGACGGCGGCCCCGCGAGAGGGGCCGGGTGGCGCCAGGCCACGCCGCCGAAGCCGCTGCCGTCGTCGCCGCCGTCGTCGACCCCGGGCGCGTGCATGAACCGGCGTCGCGTGGCGCCCCGGGCGCACTTCTCCCCGGTCGCGTCGCCGGCGACTGACGATTGGCCCCGCGTGTCAGCGCGGCTCGTCGACTTCGCCGCCGCGCCGTTCGTCCTGCTGCCTGTACCGCAGCTGCTCCTTGGGCTCCGGGCTCTCGTTTCTGGCGACCCCGAGGCGATAGCTGCGCTGGGTATTATTCCCGTCGGGTCAGTTCTGTCGAGCCTCGCGGGAAATGCGCTTCTCCTTCTTCGCTTTTCGCACCGCGGCGAGACAGGAGCTTCCCGCCTCCAGCTCCTTGGCTTGGCTGGCAATCTAGCTATTCTTATGGAGGCGAGCTTGGTCGGGCAGCCGCCGCGCCACTGCCGCTACGTCGTATACCTACCGTGCTCTGCCCGTCGCTGATCCTTCCTTTTCCGATCATCACGTTGCAGCTCACGGCGGCTGGGCACGCGTCCCCGGTGCTGGCGATTGGTGGGATTGTGAGCTTTGCGACGGTAGCCTGGGCTGGCTCTGCGCCCGCCGGCGTGTCGGGCGTCCGGGGGACAGCTCGTCCGCGGATGGCGAGGGGCGGGCTCGCCGTGGCCGCGGCCCTCATGATGCAGTCTCTGCTGGCGACGAGCCTTCCTGGCGCCAGCGATCATTTTCCGTGGTTCGTTGCTCTGGCAGCTGCCGTGGTGACGGCCCTGGCGACCGATCCCGTGGGGCGCCGGCACCACAGGCGCCCCAGACGAGAGGACGGCAGAGCTGACCCCCCAGTGTTGGTGGCCGCCGGCTTGGTCGCCACCGGACTTTTTGCTCTCTCCCCTCTGCTCCAGCTACGCGCGCTCTGGACTGCGGTAGGGGCCCTCATGGCTGCCAGAGCGAAGATCGTCCTCGGTGTCTCCTCGGGGACTCTTTCTGCGGCGTGGTCGTCGACGGCGGCTGTGGGCGCTGAGTCGGCGGCCCTCTGCTGGGGGCTCTCCCTCCCAACGACGCTCCTTGGCGTGTGCGGCAACGCCATGTGCCTGCCCCGGGCGAGGCATGACGGTCGCACCGAGATCGACGCTTCGTCTTCGCTCGCATCGCCGAGCCGCCCACCCGACGCGCTCTGGACCTTTGGATCAGCGTGGGGGACGGCGTCGGGCGCCACGGCCGCCGCGCTGGCTGCATCGGGCAGGGTGGTTGCAGGGGACGGCGGGGGCGCCACGCTGGGCTCGTATCACGCGGCGTCCGTTGGGGCGGTGGGCACCGCTGTCGCTCTCGCGGCGGTGGTCGGATTCCTGGTGTGGGCTGCGGAGCGCGAAGCGCGCTGGCGGCGGCATCAGGTTCAGGCAAAGACAGGGCGGCTGTTGAAGTGCGAGAACTAGGCCGCCGTTCTGCGATCTTCCACCCCCACCCTCGTGCGCCTGTCCTCGGGGGCGCTGGGCAGCTCCTCTTCGTTATCGTCCTGCAGATAGCTTGGTGCAGAGCCGGTCGCCACGGCCTCGGCGCCCTCGGCGCCCATCTCAGCCTCGAGCGCGTCGAGCTCCCCGAGGAGGTCCGCCTCGTCGACGTCGTCGGGCACATCGTAGGTCCGTCCGAGGGCGTCTTGCACCTCCCCGGCGAGGGCCCGGAGGTCTTCCATCTCGTCGGCGAGCTTGTCGACCTGCGCGACGTCGAGCTCCCGCGTCCCCAAAAGCCGCTTCATGTCGCCATGCGCCGCGCGCATTGCGGCGACCTGAGCGGCGGAGTCCTGCATCTGCTGCGATGTAAAGGCCATCGACTGCGCCGAGAAAGCCTGCTCCTGCAGCTTGTCCCGCTGTGCCTCGTACATCTTCTTCTGCCGTAGGACAGCCAGGGCGCGGCGCTTGGACGCCTCGTACGCGGGCGTCCCGGGCCGGAGCCGCCTCAGGGCCTCCCTCTGCTTGATTAACTGGGTCTCGAGCGCACGGACCTTGGCGTCGTACCCCTCGGACCTCTCCTGCTCGGACGACAGTGGGTTCGAGTCGGCGCGCGTCCGGACTCGTCGCGCCTGCGGCGGCGGGGCGCGGCGGCGGCGGCGGCGGCGGCGGGACGGGGCGAGGGCAGGAGGCGGCGGCAGGGCCCCCGGGGCGGCGACGTCAGG